>Ga0335077_10005122_pt1 | contig 16043 bp, 14 predicted proteins | sample Lox_Sample_31_FD_207151 | JGI IMG/M metagenome (GOLD analysis project Ga0335077, IMG submission 207151) | Soil microbial communities from Loxahatchee National Wildlife Refuge, Florida, United States - Lox_Sample_3.1 | ecosystem: Environmental > Terrestrial > Soil > Wetlands | place: USA...
GATTGTCGGAGATCAGGGCGTCGCTGGGCAGCGCCGCGGCGGACCTGGGTCCCGAGGAGGTTCCGCGGTGAGCTCGGGAATGAAGGCCGTGGTCGCGACTCACGCGATCCTCGCCCGCCCGCTCGGTGCGCTTGGTCAGCGGACTGAGCACCCGCAGTCGACGCGGCCCTCGGCCGGCCGGTCGGGGAACGGGGACTAACCGCATGTCGCTCAGCAGTGCCGATGTCGCCTTCGTGAGCGAGCTGGTGCGCCAGCGCTCCGCGATCGTGCTCCTGCCCGAGAAGGCCTATCTGCTCGAGGCCCGGCTCGCGCCGATCGCGCAGGCGGAGGGATTCCCGTCGATGGAGTCGCTGGTCCAGCATCTCCGGATGCAGAGCAGCAACGGACTTCACCTCAAGGTCGTCGAGGCGATGACGACCAACGAAACCAGCTTCTTCCGGGACCTGTATCCGTTCGAGGCGCTCAAGACGCGGGTCCTCCCGGATCTCATCAGCCGACGCTCCGGCGAGCGTCAGCTCCGCATCTGGTGTGCCGCCTGTTCCAGCGGGCAGGAGCCGTACACGGTCGCGATGATCCTGCTGGACCACTTCCCCGAGGTGGCGAACTGGGACGTGAAGATCCTGGGCACGGATCTGTCGGGCAAGATGGTCGCGAGGTCGGTGCGGGGCCGCTATGGCCAGATCGAGGTCAATCGCGGGCTGCCGGCCAACCTCCTCCTCCGCCACTTCGACAAGGAGGGGACGGAGTGGGTGATCAAGCCGGGGCCGCGGAAGATGTGCGAGTTCCGGGAGATGAATCTCATCGAGCCGTGGGAGCAGCTGCCGCCGATGGACGTGATCCTGATGCGGAATGTGCTGATCTATTTCGACCTGGAGACCAAGCGCGCCGTGCTGAACCAGGCGCGGCGGGCGCTCCAGCCCTGGGGATATCTCTTCCTCGGCGGCGCCGAAACCACGCTCAATCTGGGCGACACGTTCGAGCGGGTCGACTTCGAGCGGTCGGCCTGTTACCGGCTGAAGCAGAGTTAGGGGGCCACCATGCAGTTCCTGGAGCAAGAGATCCGACAGGTCACGGAGACCGTCTGGGAGTCGGTACTGGGAGTCACGCTTCTGCGCGGTCAGAAGACGACCCGACGGCTGGAGCGGAGCATGGCTGGATGCGTGCAGTTCAGCGGCGCGTGGGAGGGGGCGATCACGGTCGAGTGCTCCACGGATTTCGCGCGCCACGCGGCGGCCACCATGTTCGGCGTCGAGCGGAGCGCCACCTCGGAGGATGACGCGCGGGACGCGATTGGCGAGCTCACCAACATGACTGGCGGCAATGTGAAGGCGCTGCTGCCGGAGCCCTGTCGCCTGTCGCTGCCGACCGTGCTGGAAGGCAGCGCCACCACCGGCGGCCACCCCGGCGGTGAGCCGGTCACCACGGTGAGCTTCGATTGTCTCGGGTCGCCCCTCGTGGTCCGCCTGCTCCGAAAGCACCGCCCCGGCGAGGTTTGAGACGCATGGCCGAGCATCCGCCGCAGCGCCGCGAGTTCACGCGGGTGGGGGTCCACCTGCCGACCGACATCCTGGTCGACGGGGTGATCCGGGGCCGCGGGCTGATCGAGAACCTGAGTCTCAAGGGCGGGTTCCTTCGGCTGGCCGGGGCCCCGGAAGAGGGACAGGCGTGCGAGGTGCGGGTGCACCTGGACGGCACCGAGATCACGGTGCGGGCAGCGGGCCGTATCGTGCGGACCGGCCCGGCCGGGTGCGCCATCGAGTTTGCCGAGATCCTGGGGGTCGACAGCCTCGAGCACCTCCGGAACCTCATCCTGTTCAACTCCCACGACCCGTCCCGGGTCGAGCGGGAGTTTACCGACCATATCGGGTTGCGGCGGGGGTGCTGACTCGGCGCTGCCTGGTGGCACTTCAAGCGGAAGGGCTGGTCTGCCGATACCTAGGAGGTGACGCGGGGGGAACCGGACCGGTCGGCCCGACCTGAGTGCCGGGAGCGACGCGGCCCCCCGCCGCGCGCCGGGTGGGTGCTCCCCAGCCGGGGCCGCAGGCGCACTGTGAGGGCTCATTCCCCCGTGGCAGCCGTCCTGAGAGGAGGTCGGAGTGCGAGCGCTGGTCGTTGACGACTCCCGGGCCATCCGGAGCATCATCGGGAAGACCGTTCGCGAGCTCGGGTTCGAGACGGTGGAGGCGGGGAACGGCCGCGAGGCCCTGTCCCGCCTGACGGAACTCGGCCGAGTGGAGCTGGCACTGGTGGACTGGAACATGCCCGAGATGAACGGCTTCGACTTCCTGGTGGCGGCGCGCGCCAACCCGGACTGGAAGCAGATGGCCATCGTCATGGTCACCACGGAGACGGAGATGTCCCAGATGCAGCGCGCGCTGGAGGCGGGGGCCAGCGAGTACGTGATGAAGCCCTTCACCAAGAACGTCCTCCAGGAAAAGCTGCAGCTCCTGGGCCTCGTCACGGTGTGAGCCGTGCGCAAGGTCCGGGTGCTCGTGGTGGATGATGCCGTAGTCGTCCGCCGGATCGTGAGTGATGTGCTCTCCGAGAGCTCGGAGATCGAGGTCGTCGGCACCGCGCCGAACGGGCGGCTGGCCCTGGCCAAGATCCCCACGCTCGATCCCGATGTCGTCACCCTCGACATCGAAATGCCCGAAATGGACGGGCTCGCCACCCTCACCGAGCTCAGAAAGTCCCGACCGCAACTGCCGGTCATCATGTTCAGCACGCTGACCGAGCGCGGAGCTCAGGCGACGCTCGACGCGCTGGCCCTCGGCGCTTCGGACTACGTCACCAAGCCGGCACAGGCCAGGAGCGCCGCCCTGGCCCAGGAGTTCATCCGGGAAGCGCTGATTCCCCGGATCCTCGGTCTGGGCCGCCGCTGGAGCAGGACATCGGCTCCACCACCGGTTCCTCTGCCCGCGCCGCGCAAGACCCTGCCGTCACGGGCGGATCTGGTGGCGATCGGTGTTTCGACCGGTGGGCCCAATGCCTTGGCGGAGGTGGTGCGGGCGCTCCCGGCCGACTTCCCCGTCCCGATCGTCGTGGTCCAGCACATGCCACCGGTATTCACCCGCTTCCTCGCGGATCGACTGGCTTCCATTTCCGGCCTGGCCGTCCGAGAGGGAGCGGATGGGAGCGTGGTGCGGCCGGGGACGGTATGGATCGCTCCCGGCAACTTCCACATGACGCTCCAGCGGGTCGAGGGAGAGGTACGGCTCGCCCTCGATCAGAATCCGCCGGAGAACTCGTGCCGCCCGGCGGTTGATCCCCTCTTCCGAAGCGTCGCCCAGGTGTTCGGGCGGCACAGCATGGCTCTCATCCTGACTGGCATGGGGCACGATGGCCTCGAAGGGGCCCAGGAGATCCAGCGGGCGGGCGGGCAGGTGCTGGCGCAGGACGAGGAGAGCTCCGTCGTCTGGGGCATGCCCGGCGCCATCGTCTCCGCTGGGCTCGCGGAGAAGGTGCTGCCACTCGGTGAGGTAGCGGCCGAGCTGGTCCAACGCACGCAGGTCGGGCGCTTACCGGGTCATCCCGGCCGCCCGGCGACACCCTCGGTCGTCCGGTAACGCGGAGGAGCGTCACGTGAGCGAGCAGGCATTCCCGTCCGGCCGGTGCAGCAGAGGGGTGGCATGCCGATGAACGTGCTCGTCGTCGAGGACGATCCGATCTCGAGCCGGGTGCTCGCGGCCGCGCTCACGAGCCTGGGGCATGACTTCCAGCTCGCGGAGGACGGTCAGATCGGGTGGGAGCGGTTCGCCGCTCGGCCGCCAGAGATCGTGATCACCGACTGGATGATGCCGAACGTCGACGGCCTGGAGCTCACCCGGCGGATCCGCGCCCGTCAGGCCGAGCGCTACACCTGGGTCTTGATGTTGACCGCGCTCAGGGGCCGCCCCAACTACCTGGATGGCATGAAGGCCGGGGCGGACGATTTCATGTCCAAGCCGATCGACCGGGAGGAGCTGCACGCCCGGCTCCGGGTTGCCGAGCGGATTCTCTCGCTGCAGCGCGAGGTGAAGCAGCTCGAGGGCCTGCTGCCGATCTGCGCCTACTGCAAGAAGATCCGGGATGAAAGCGACCGGTGGTCTCAGGTGGAGGAGTACGTCTCACGGCGAACCGAGGCGCAATTCACGCACGGCATCTGCCCCGGCTGCTATGAGCGCCATCTGCGACCGCAGCTCGAGGACGCCAGGGCGCTACGGCCCGCGGAGGAGCGGCCATGAGCGCGCGGTCGGCAGCGGTTTCGCAAGGCGGGCGGTTGCTGGTCGGCGTGGATGCGCTGCACGCGGGGATGGTGCTCGCCGAGAACGTCCATGACGCGCAGGGCCGGTTGCTCATCCCCGAAGGCACCGAGCTTACCGACCGGCATCTGCGGGCCTTCCAGCTCTGGGGAATCCCCGGGGTCCGGGTTCGCCAATCCGACTTCGAGCAGACGCCGGTACGGGCGCCCTCGCCCGAGTGCCTGCGCCAGGCCGAGGCGGCGGTGCGGGCGCGATTCGGCGCCGCCGACCTCTCGCACCCGATGCTGAGCGAGCTGTTCCGGATCTGCGTGCAGCGCGAAGCCACCCGGCTCGCCAACCTCGAGGGGAGCCGTGGCTAGGGCCTCGGATCTGCTCTCGGGGATGGTGAACGTGGGGTCCCTGCCCAGCGTCTACCTCCGCCTCTCGGCGGTAGTCAGCGATCCCCGAAGCTCCGCGGCCGACGTCGGTGCGGTCATCGCCGAGGACCCCGGGCTCACGGCCCGGCTGCTCAAGCTGGTCAACAGCGCCATGTACGGATTCCCATCACGGATCGAGACGGTAAGCCACGCCATCTCGATTGTCGGGACGACGCAGCTGCAGGACCTTGCCCTGGCCACCTCGGTCATCCGCCTGTTCGCGAATATGCCGGAGGATCTCGTCACGATGGACTCGTTCTGGCGGCACAGCGTCGCGTGCGGGGTGACCGCGCGCGCCATCGCCACCCGCCGCCGGGAGGCCAACGTCGAGCGCTACTTCGTGGCCGGCCTGCTCCACGACATCGGCCGGCCGATCATGTTCATGCGGGTGCCCGGGGAGGCGCGCACCGCGGTGCTCCAGAGCCGCGAGTCCGGGGAGCCATTGTTTCAGGTCGAGCACGCGATCTTCGGGTTCGATCACACTCATGTCGGCCAGGCCCTCCTCGACCTCTGGAAGCTGCCGCCGAGTCTCCGGGAGTCGGTGGCCTGCCATCACCATCCGGAGCGCTCGCAGAGGTTTCCGGTGGAGAGCGCCGTCGTCCATGTGGCTGACGTGATCGCGAACGCGCTCCAGCTGGGAAGCAGCGGGGAGAACCGGGTCCCGCCCTTCGTGGCGAAGGCCTGGCAGGCGATCGGGCTCCCGCCCAGCATCGTGGACGATGTGACGGAGGAGGCGGAGCAGCACTACGAGTCCGTGGTGCAGGTGCTGGCGCCGGACGCCGCATGACGAACAACGTGGCGGGATTCGACGCCGCCTGGGTGCTCGAAGCGCTCGACCTCGTGGCCTCGCTCGGCAACTTCCGAGCCGATCAGCCGCGGGATGTCGGCCCGGCCGCGATCCTCAGCGTCGTGAAGCCCGCGTTGCATCGCCTCCTCGCGTTCGAGCAGCGGGTGTTCCTGCTGTTCGAGCCGGACGGGCTGGCCTATCGGCTGGTGGACGTCGAGCCGGCCGATGCGCGCGAAGCACTCGAGCGGGAGATCGAGGCCCAGGTGGCCGCCGGCGTCTTCGCCTGGACCGTACACCGAAACTCCGCGGTCCAGGTTCCGGCCGAGACGCTTCCACACCGCACCGTCCTGCTGCACGCACTGGCCACGCGGTCGCGCGTCATCGGCATGTTTCTGGGGGTCGCCGACCACAGCCTGCAGCATGTGCCGGATGCCAATCAGAAGCTCCTGTCCATCCTGCTGGGCCAGCTCGCGGGTGCCCTGGAGAGCGCCCAGCTCTATCACGACATCGCGACCTATAGCGAAGGGCTGGAGCGCCTGGTCGAGGCACGGACCCGCGCGCTGATCGAGTCCAATGAGCAGGCCCAGGCCGCGAATCGTGCCAAGAGCGAATTCCTGGCCAACATGAGTCACGAGCTCCGCACCCCCATGAATGGGGTCCTCGGCATGACCAGCCTGCTCCTGGATACGGAGCTGAGCGCCGAGCAGCGCGACTATGCCGAGACCATTCAGGCCAGTGGCAACGCCCTGCTCGCCCTGCTCAACGACATTCTCGACCTGTCGAAGATCGAGGCCGGGAAACTCACGATCGAAGCTGTCGGGTTCCACCTGCGGGACCTGATCGACGAAGTCGCGGCCCTGCTGGGCCCGCGTGCCATGGAGAAAGGACTCCGCTTCACCGCGCGGGTCGATCCGAGGCTCCCGGACTCCCTGAGCGGCGATATGAACCGCTTGAGACAGATCATCGTCAACCTGGTGGGGAACGCGGTCAAGTTTACCGAGCGGGGTGCGGTGCACCTGGAGTGTCAGCAGGCATCGGGCGGCCCGGATCAGGTGCAGGTGCGGTTCATGGTCGAGGACTCAGGGATCGGCGTGCCGCCTGACAAGCTGGCCCACATCTTCGACAAGTTTACCCAGGCCGATGCCTCAACCACGCGCCGCTACGGCGGGACCGGCCTCGGACTGGCCATCTGCCGGCAACTGGCAGAGTTGATGGGGGGGAGCATCGAGGTGCAGAGCACGCCGGGCATCGGCAGCTGCTTCACGGTCTCGCTGCCCTTCCAAGCCGCAGCCGCCCGGCACCACGCAGGCGGGCACTTGGAGGGGCGCCGGGTCCTCCTGGTCCTCCCCGATGCCCGGGAGCGTCGGATCGTGCTGGAGCAGCTCGCGGCCGAAGGCGCCCACGTGGAAGAAGCCAACCGGATACCGGAGGCGCTTCGCGACGGGACCCTGGATCACAGCTTCGACGTCCTGCTGGCGGATGGCATGACCGAGTGGGCGGAAGTCGAGCCCGCCGCGGCGCGGATCCCCCGCTTCGTGGTGCTCAACCGCCGCGGCGCCATCCGGCCGTCGCTGGAGAATCGCGCCCATGTCGTCCTGTCTCGCCCGGTCCGTCATCGTGACCTGCTCGAGGCCGTGGACGGGGAATCGAGGGAGCGGGGCTCGGCGCCTCCCGCCGCCACGGCCACCGTGACCGCTCCGGGCGGGCCAGGCATCGGCTCCGTCCTGCTGGTGGACGACTCGCCCGTGAATCAGAAGGTCGCGCTCGCCATGCTCCGACGCCTGGGCTGTTCGGTCGAGACCGCCACCAACGGCGCGGAGGCCCTGGAGCGACTGTCGCGCTCGGAGTTCGACCTGGTGCTGATGGACTGCCAGATGCCGGTGATGGATGGCTTCGCCGCGACCCGCGCGTTGCGAGCGCGCGAGGCCGATACCGCGCGGCGCACACCCGTGGTTGCCATGACTGCCCATGCGATGCATGGTGACCGCGAGCGGTGCCTCGATGCGGGCATGGATGATCACCTGCCGAAACCGGTGCGACGCGACACGCTGGAGGCGACGGTCAGGCGCTGGATCCCCAATCGAGCCTCTGAGCGCGGGGCCGCTCCCTCGCCCCCCGATGGCCCGAACGGGGAAGTTCTCGACCCAACGGTGCTGGCCGGTCTCCGGGACATGGAGGAGCAGGGCACACCGGGGTTCGTGGACGAGATCACCGCCCTGTTCGCCACGCAGGGGCGGGCGACCCTCGAGGCGCTGGCCCGCGCGGCTGGCCAGGGGGATCTCACTGACTGGAAAGGGCGGCTGCACACCCTGAAAGGGAGCGCCGCGTCGGTCGGGGCGGTACGCCTTGCCGCGCTCTGCGCCCGCTACGAAACGGAGGCCGCCGCGCCGAGCCGGCCCGATTACGAGGCGGCGCTGGCGCGGCTCGCCGAGGAGCATCGAAATGCGGCCGAGCGACTGCAGAGCTTTGCATCGGCCCGGGCCTGAGACCGTGCCGCACCATCGGGCGCAGGTGGTGCTCCGGTGAGCCAGGTCCCGCGTACCGCCAGGCGCTGGTGGAGCGTTCGCGCCCAGGTGGCGCTGCTCGGCCTGATCGTCGCCGGCTTCCTCTTCCTGGTGCTGGTCGGTGCCTCACTGGTCCTGGGGAACGCGCGCGATCGCTTCGCCCGGGCCGATCAGGCCGCGACCGTGTCGCGCGTGAAGCTGGTGCTGCGGCAGGGCAACGAAGCCGATCGGCGGCGCCTCACCGAGAGCGCCTGGTGGAACGACACCTATGACTTCATGGCGGCGCCGCGCTCTCCCCGCGCGGCGGCCTTCCTTCGCGACAACTTCATCCAGTGGCTCCCGGCCCAGTACGGCGACCGGTTCATCGGCTTCTGGCGTTCCGATCGCACGAGCCAGTTCACCTGGGAGGCCGCCCCCGGTGAACGAATCGGAAGCCTGCTGCCACGAAGCGCGATCTTCGACCTGATTGATCAGCGGCGGAGCGTGGCCGGGTACCTGGTGCTGGGCGGCCGGGTCTACACCGTGGCGGGCGCCCAGATTCTCCCCAGCAGTGGGGGTCCCGCCGGAACCCCCTCCCGCGGTTACCTCATCACGGCCCGGCCGGTTACCGACTCCACCACCGCTCAGCTCGGGAGCGTGCTAGATGCCCGGGTCCGGTTGAGCCCTGCGCCTGGCGGTGTCACGGCGGTGACTCGCACCCTGCTGCGTGGTGGAGACAGCGTGCTCACCGCGATCCCGGACGCGGATCTGCTGGGCACCAGCGCCATCCAGGTAGAGCTCAGGAGCTCGCGCGCTTTGATGAGCGAGATCGAGCGATGGGTCCACGGGCTGCAGGTGACGGCGGTCGCGCTGGGCCTCCTCTTTCTGGCTTGCCTGGCACTGCTCGCCTCCCGGCTCCTGCTGGCGCCGTTCCGGCGGCTGGCAGAAGAGCTGGCGGCGATGCGCCAGGCGGGACACATCGCCCCGCTCAGCGAGTTCTCCACCGCGGAGGAGTGGGCGCTCGTCATCCAGGGATTCAACGGGCTGGCCACGGCACTCGATCGGAGCGAGCAGGAGCTGGCCCGGGCCCGGGACCGCGCGGTCGCGGCCACCCAGGCCAAGAGTGAGTTCCTCGCGAACGTGAGTCATGAGATCCGCACCCCGATGAATGCGATCCTTGGGCTCTCGGATCTGCTGCGGCGCACCGACCTGACTCCCGACCAGCGCCGCTACGTCGAGGCGATCCACGGATCGGGCGAGGCGCTGCTGGCCCTGGTGAACGACGTGCTGGACCTCTCCAAGGTCGAAGCCGGCCGGATCGTGGTAGAGTCGATCCCGTTCGATATCCGCCGCGCGGTCCAGGAGACGATCGCCATGTTCGCCCCGCGGGCCGCCGAGCGGGGGGTCGCGCTCGACCTGACCGCGGCCTCCGACGTGCCGGACCGCGCCCTCGGCGACCCGGGGCGGCTGCGTCAGGTCCTGATCAATCTGATCGGCAACGCGCTCAAGTTCACCCGGGAGGGATCGGTACGCGTGAACCTTGCCGTGCAGGGGACTGGCGATGAAACCCTGGTCGTGTTCGCGGTGAGCGACTCCGGGATCGGCATTCCCGGCGACAAGCTGGAGCGGATCTTCGACAAGTACGCGCAGGTGGACGCGAGCACCACCCGTCAGTTCGGCGGCACCGGCCTCGGCCTCGCGATCAGCCGCGACCTGGTGCGCCTCATGGGCGGCGAGATCACCGTGCGGAGTGCGCTGGGAGAGGGAAGCACCTTCACCTTCTACCTGCCGCTCCCTCCGTGTACCGGCGTTCCCGCGCGCCTCCCCCGCGACCTGCCCCTGACCGGCTGCCGTCTCCTGCAACTGGGGCTGGACGGCTTTGCCGGGCAGGAGCGCATGGCCGCTCTGGCGGGGGCGGGGGTGCGCATCACCGACATCACGAGCTTCGTCCCGCCGGGTGAGCCGCTGGTGCAGGCCGCCCAGGAAGGTGATCCCTACGAGGTGGTCCTGATCGAGGCCGAACGGCTGTCGCTCCGGCTGGAGCTCGCGATCACCGCGTGTCGCTGGGACACCTGGCCGGCGGTTGCCATCGTGGTGCTGCTGGAGCACGGCGAGCGCGGGGCCGCGGGCCGGGTGCGGAGCGCCGGCGCGCATGCCTGCCTCGTGGCTCCGGTCTCCGACCGCGACCTGATCGAGGCAATCACCGTGGCGCGTCAGGTGGTGCGGCAACGGTTAGCCTGGCCGCTCATCACCCGGCACTGGCTTACCGAGGCGCGGCAGGCAGAGGCGGAAGCGCCGCCCCAGGAGGGCACAGCTCCCCTGGCGCGTGCCGCCCGGGTCCTGGTCACCGACGACAACGAGCTCAACCGGCTCGTTGCTTCCGAGTACCTCCGCCATTTGGGGCTCGAAGTCGAGACCGCGGCCGGGGGCGAAGCGGCTTTGGAGCGCGTCGCGAAGGGCGGCCTGGACCTGGTCTTCATGGACTGCCAGATGCCCGACCTGGACGGGTACGAGACCACTCGACGCATTCGAGACCGGGAAGGGGAAGGGCAGCGTCTCCCCATCCTGGCGATGACTGCCAACGCCATGCCCGGGGAGCGCGAACGCTGCCTGGCGGCCGGCATGGACGACTACGTGAGCAAGCCCGTGCGCGAGGCGGATCTGGCTCGGCTCCTCAGGCGTTGGCTGCCGGGTGGGACATCCACCCACCCCGCCCCAGCCAGCGGTGGGCCGGCTCCGCGCTCCGAGGAAGCGGATGCGGCGGGCCGCGGCGCCACGGAGCTGGCCGAGCGATTCCTGCCCTTCTTCCTCCGGGATACGCCGGGGCAGGTGGCCGAAATCGGTCAAGCGCTCCTGGCCGATGACCTGACGCTGGCCGGTCGCGCCGCGCACGCATTGAAGGGGGCGGCGAGCGCGGTCGGCGCATCGACGGTGGCACGGCTCTGCGCCCGGATCGGGGAGGGCGTGGAACATGGCGATCTCTCCGAGGCCTGGGCCGCCTACGCGGACCTCGAAGCCGAGGCGCCGCGCTGCCTCGACGCGCTGCGTCATCATCAGGTGGTGGCCGCCCTGGCTCCTCCCCTCGATGATTCGAGGATCGACGAATTCAAGCGCCTTGAGGCGCTGACTCCCGGGCTCATGCAGGAGGTGATCGGTCTCTTCCTGCGGGACGCGCCGCGCCGGATCGAGGCGCTGGAAGGAGCGGTACGCCAGGGGGACTACCGGCAGGTCAACGAGCTGGCCCACGCGCTCAAGGGATCGGCGCTTCAGCTCGGCGCCATGCCGCTGGGGTGGACCGCCGCGGAACTAGAGCGGGAGGCCCGCTCGGGCGACCTGAGTCAGGCGGTTCTCCGCCTCGAGCGGCTGACCGCGGAGTATGGGCGGGCACGTCAGGCGCTGGAGCGACTAGCCTCCGAGGCTCAGCGTGTGGTCCCGGCGTGATGACAGGCCACGAGACTCGCTCCCACCGGCCGGAGTTGCGGCGCCTCCTCAAAGCAGCGCGCGTCGCGCGCCGGATGGAAGCAGCGGGGGTGGAACCTGCATCCCGTCGGCGGTGCCGAGGGGCTGGGCGGTTCCCCGGCGAGAATGATGCGGCTCTCTCGCACGCTCGGATCGGGCTCCGGCGCCGCTGAGATCAGCGCCTGCGTGTACGGATGCCTGGGTTCCGCGACCAGCGCCTCGGTGGCTCCCGTCTCCACGATCTGCCCCAGGTACATCACCGCGATCCGATGCGCCACCTGCCGGACGACCGCGAGGTCGTGGGCGATGAACAGGTAGGCCAGACCCCGGCTCCGCTGCAGCTCGAGCAGCAGGTTCAGCACCTGGGCCTGGACCGACACATCGAGCGAGGAGACCGGCTCGTCGAGCACCAAGAAGGAGGGGCCGACCGCCAGCGCCCGGGCGATGCCTACTCGCTGCTTCTGTCCGCCCGAGAACTCGCGGGGCAGGCGATCGGCGCGCGAAGCATCGAGCCCCACCTCGTTCATCAGCGAGTCGACCCGCCCCCGGATCTCCGACCTCGGGACCAATCGGTGTATCTCCAGACCCTCGGCGATCGCGTCGCCGATGGTCATGCGGGGATTGAGCGCGCTCGACGGATCCTGGAAGACGATCTGCATCCGGCGGCGCAGCGCGCGCAGGGCTGTCCGGTCGAGCGTACTGATGTCCGTTCCATCGAAGACAATCCGCCCGCCGGTCGCCGGCTCGAGGCGAAGGAGGACGCGGGCCAGCGTGGACTTGCCCGATCCCGACTCGCCGACAATCGCCAGCGTTTCGCCCTGCGCCACCTGGAACGAAACGCCATCCACGGCCCGCACCGGTCCCCGCCGTTTGAGGAGACCATGCGGCGGGTAGTGCTTGACCAGGGCCTCGACGGAGAGGAGGGGCTCGGTCACGGGGCGGCCTGCGAGTCGGGCGCCGCGAGCCAACACCGAACCTGGTGCCCGCCGCCCAGCGACGTAATTGGCGGGTCGTCCGTGCACGGGGAGAATGCCCGTGGACAGCGCGGCCGGAATCGGCAGCCGGTTGGCCAATCGGCTGGAGTAGGCATGGCGCCGGGGATCGAGCGGAGCGGCGCGCGGGGACCTCGGAGCCGCGGCAGCGAGGCCAGCAGCTCCGCCGTGTATGGGTGTGCCGGCGCGGCAAAGAGCCGTGCCGTCGGGGCCTCCTCCACGATCCGGCCCGCGTACATCACGGCCACGCGGTCCGCCCGTTCAGCGACGACCCCCAGGTCGTGCGTCACCAGGAGCACCGCCATCCCGTGGCGCGTCCTGAGGTCGTCGAGCAGCTCGAGAATCTGCGCCTGCACGGTCACGTCGAGCGCGGAGGTCGGCTCGTCCGCGATCAGAAGCTGGGGCTCCGCGGCCAGCGCGATCGCGATCATGACCCGCTGACGCATCCCACCGCTCAGCTGGTGAGGATAGCTGTGGTAGCACCCCTCCGCGTCTCCCAGACCTACCTCCGTCAGAAGCGCCTCGGCGCGCCCGCGCGCCTCGCGCGCGGACTTGGCGGAGTGAGCCCGAATGGTCTCCACGATCTGGTCGCCGACTCGAAGCACCGGGTTGAGGCTGGTGCCGGGGTCCTGGAAGACCATGGCGATCCGTCCTCCACGAACCCGCCGCAGCTCGTCACTATCGAGCGTGAGCAGGTCCTTGCCGTCCAGGCGGAGGGAGGATCCCCGCTCGATCCGCCCCGGGGGAGGCACCAGGCGGAGCAGAGCCAGTCCGGTAAGGCTCTTGCCGGCGCCCGACTCTCCCACCAGGGCCAGGAACTCGCCGCGCGACACGGTGAACTCGACGCCATCAACCGGGCGCAGCTCGCCCGCAGTTGCCGGGAAGCTCACGCGCAATGCCCGGACCTCGAGGAGCGCCGTCACGCGACCAGCCCCTCGCGTCCGGCGATCCGCTCCAGCGCTTCGCCGATCAGGTTCACCGAGAGCACCGTCAGGAGAATTGCCACGCCCGGGGCGATGCTGATCCAGGGCGCCGTCACGATGTACGGCTTGGCGTCGAAGATCATGCCGCCCCAGGACGGCGTTGGAGGCTGCACCCCGAGCCCGAGGAAGGAGAGACCAGCCTCGAGCAGGACCACGTCGCCGACCGCGAGGGTGGTGGCGGCCGCGAGCGGGCCCGCGACGTTGGGAAGGAGGTGGCGGAACACGATGCGCCGCCGAGGGGCCCCCAGAGCTTCCGCGCCGCGCACGAAATCCATGGTGCAGAGCCTCAGCACCTCGGCGCGCACCAGTCGGCTGGTGCCGAACCACCCGGTCGCGCCGATCGTGACGATGAGCACCCCCAGCGGCACCCGCTGCATGACTCCCACGATGAGGAGGAGCAGGAAGAGGCGTGGGATAGCCAGGGCGGCGTCCACCAGCCGCATGAGGATGGCATCGGTTCGGCCTCCGGCATAACCGGCAACGAGGCCGACCAGCGCGCCCAATGTAATGGACAGCGCCACCGCGCCGGTCGCGATGCTCAGCGAGACCCGCCCTCCGGATGCGAGCCGCGAGAGGACGTCCCGACTGTCGTGGTCGGTGCCGAGCAGATGGGCCAGGCTCGGCGCAAGCAGCGTCCCGTGCGTAATGTCCGGCTGTGCCCGCGGGTCCGGCAGCACCAGCGGGGCCAGCGCGGCCAGGGCGAGGAGGACGCCGAAGAGGATCACGCCCAGGCGACCAGCCGGATCCCGCCAGAGCGCACTCATGCCACGGCCCCGAGGCGCGGGTCGAGCCAGCGGTGCAGCAGATCCGCCAGCAGGTTCCCGAGCACCACCGCGGCGGAGACCAGGATGGTGACCCCCATGATCACCGGATAATCCCGCGCCCCGATCGCTTCCGCCGCCAGCGTTCCCAAACCGGGCCAGGCGAAGATGGCTTCGACGAAAACCGAGCCGGTAACGAGGAGCGGGAGCCAGAGCCCGAACAGGGCCAGCATGGGCCCAAGCGCGTTTCGCCAGGCGTGACGCCACAGCACCACCCAGTCGGGGAGGCCTTTGGCCCGCGCCGTTCGCACTGCGGGCAGCGCCAGCGCCTCGGCCATCGCCGCGCGCTGGTAGCGGGCCGTAGCGCCGAAGGTGACGAGGGCAAGGGTGAGCGCGGGGAGCAGCAGGTGGCGCAGGGTATCGCCCGCGCGCTCGAGAAACGGGGCGTCAACGAGATACGGCTCGTTCATGAACGCGACCGGCAGCCAGTGGAGCTCGGTCGCGAACACCGTCGCCAGCACGATGCCTAACCAGAAGGAAGGCGTCGCGTAGCTGGCGAGCGAGACGACCGTCAGTACCCGGTCGGCTTTGGAGCCGGGGCGCGTTGCCTGGAAGACGCCGATGCCCACGCCCAGGAGGAAGTTGAGCAACAGCGCTGTGCCGCCCAGCAGGAGCGTCGCGGGAAGGCGCTCCCTGATGAGCGCCGTGACGGGGCGACCGTTATACGCGATCGATGCGCCCAGATCGCCCCTCAACACGCCGGACAGGAAGCGGACAAATTGGGTGGTGATCGGCTGGTCGATGCCGAACCGTTCGCGCAGCGAGGCGATGGCGGCGGGGGAGAGTGGTTTGTCCTCGGTGAGCCGGGCCAGCGGGTCGCCCGGCGTCAGACGCATCAGGAAGAAGGCCAGCGTCGTGGCGATCAGGAAGGTCACCAGAGCCTGCAGGATCCTCCGCCGGATCCAGGCGGTCACCGCCGATCCCGCTCCAGCTGCTCGCCCGGCTTGATTCTCCACTGCCACACCAGCGACCAGGTCGATTCCGGGCGGATGGTGACATTGGTGAAGCGGCGATGCACGGGGGTCCCGTATACCGCGGCCGCGAGGAAGATGGCCGGCGCATCCGCGGCGATGCGGCGCACCGCCGCGCTGTACAGGTCCCCTGATTGCCCCGGGTCGGCGCGGGACGCCCGGTCGAGCAGCGAGTCCACGGCGGGGTCGCAATAGTGGGACACGTTGGACCCACCGATCCCCGCGCAGGTCCAGCTCTGCACCAGGCCGGAGGGGCTCGGGTCCTGGGCGGCGCCGTACATCGCGAGGTCGAACTGGCCGGCGTTCCGTCGCGCCACGAAGACCGGCCGGTCCACCAGGTCCAGGTCCGCGGCGACTCCGATCCGCCGCCACGCCTCCTGCATCTGGGTCGCCAGGTTCACCCAGGCGGCCACCGCCGAGGGAACCATGATCCGGAAGCGGAGCGGCTGGCTCCCGCGGCGCAGTGTGCCGTCCGCGTCCCGGTCGGTCCAGCCATCCTGTGCCAAGGCTCGGCGCGCCAGGGCGGTGTCGAAGCTGATATCCGGCGGCGAGTCCACGGAGCGATTGAGCAGGGCCGAGAGCGGGCCGCTGGGCGTCTGAACCAGCGGGCCGTATGCCGCGTGCACCATCCGGGGCCGGTCCAGGGCCTGGATCAGCGCGCGGCGCAGCGCCGGATCGGCGAAGAGCGGGTGCGGGCGCGAGGTGTCGGCGGGATCGCGCTGGTTGAAGTTGGCGTAGATGAGCGTCGACCCCGGCACGGGGTAGTACTGGTAGTTCGGCAGGTGCTCCACCCGGCTCCAGTTAGGCAGCGAGTAGATGTTGTCGAGCGCGTCGACGTCGCCGTTCTGCAGCAGGTTGACCCGCGCCTCCGGGTCGGGAACGATCAGGAA
>Ga0335077_10005123_pt1 | contig 16042 bp, 18 predicted proteins | sample Lox_Sample_31_FD_207151 | JGI IMG/M metagenome (GOLD analysis project Ga0335077, IMG submission 207151) | Soil microbial communities from Loxahatchee National Wildlife Refuge, Florida, United States - Lox_Sample_3.1 | ecosystem: Environmental > Terrestrial > Soil > Wetlands | place: USA...
GCCGAACGAATCCCAGTGCGGGTGATCGGCAAGAACCCGGTAGAGCATCTGATTGAGGATCTCGCCGCGGGTATTCAGCGGCCGGAACTCGATCCTCCGGTCGAACGCCAGAATCTCGAGCGGAGGGCGGGTGGAGCCCAGGTCCCAGCGCGAATACCTGCCCGGAAATTCGTAACCCGAAGACAAGTAAATGCCACGGAAGTTATCCAGTTCACGCAGTAAGTGCCGCAGGCCCCTGCGATAGCTGGTCTTGGTCACCTTGCGTGTAACTGTAATTCCGTGGGGTGTCGAATACTGTAGTGTGCGCATAGACAGACCCTGCCGCGTGGAACCGATTTCCTTAGAATAGCAAAGGGCTTAGCCGCGATCGGGTCGCGGGGGCGATTGGCAGCCTGTTACACTGTTTTTATGCGACTTCGTCACTCGCTTGCAGCCCTCGCCTTCACCTTTTTCACCGCCGCCTCGTTCGGCCAACAAGTGCCGCGGCCGGCGGGCGAGTTTGCCATCAGCATGAACAACGGCAGCCAGACTCTGCTCAGCCAGTACTCGGGCAAAGTCGTCTTACTCATGTTCATGTTCACCACCTGCCCCCATTGCCAGCACACCACCCAGCTTCTGAGTCCGATCGCGAAGGAGTATGCTCCGCGCGGCGTGCAGATGCTTGCGGCGGCATTCAATGACGGCGCGGGCCCGCTGGTTCCCGGATTCATCGCACAATTTCAGCCCACTTTTCCGGTTGGCTACACCACGCGGGAACAGGTGAACGAGTATCTGCAGCATCCCGCCGGCAAGCCGTCTTACGTGCCCGAAATCATCTTCATCGACCGGAACCGGGTCATCCGCGCGCAATACACCGGCAATGACGATTTCTTTAAGGACCAGGACAAGAACATTCGCGCCATGCTGGACACCCTGCTGAAGGAACCGGTAGCCGCGAAGAAGACCAGCGCTCACAAGAAGCGGTCATAACCGTGGAACGGCGGGATTTGCTGAAAGGCGCAGCCGCTGTGGTGGCCGGCGCCGCGCATGCCCAGCAGACATCCCCTCCGCAAACCAGCATTACCCACTCGGTGATGCTCTGGACCCTCAAAGGCTCCTTCGAAGAGAAGCTGGAAGCTGCCGCCCGTTCGGGCTGTGAATCTGTCCAGATGGTGGGCGAGTACGCCGGGTGGACGGATGCCGAGGTCGACCGCGCCAAAAAGCTCGCCCGCTCGTTGCATCTGGGAATGGACGTTCTCATCGCCACACCGAATTGGCCGAGCCGCCCGGTGTCGATGGTTGACCCCGCCCAGCGCGACAACTTTCTTGCCGATGTTCGTACTGCCATCCGCTACGCTCAGAAACTGGAAGTTGCCCAAATTCTGCTCATGAGCGGCAATGCCCTTCCGGAGCGCACGCATGCAGAGCAGTATGCGAGCCTGCTCGAGGGATCGAAACGGGCCGGAGAACTGGTAGCCGCGGCCAATCTGACGGCCATCGTGGAACCGCTGAACTCACTCGTCAATCACAAGGGGTTTTTCCTTACCACGTGCGTGGAGGGCGCCAAGCTCATCCGCCAGGTGGACAATCCGCACGTGCGCCTGCTGTTCGATATCTATCACGAGCAGGTGCAGATTGGGAACGTGATCCGCACCCTCACCGAAGCCGCCGATGTGGTGGCGGTGTTCCACATTGCCGACAATCCCGGCCGCAATGACCCGGGTTCGGGTGAAATCAACTATCCAAACGTTTATAAAGCCATCCGAAAAACCGGGTACCGCGGCTACGTCGCCATGGAATATCTGCCGCTGGGCGATCAAGTCCAGAGCCTGACTAAAGCGCTGACTGACTTTCGCGCGGCGATGGCTTGAAGGGCGTCTGCTAGAATCTGGCAATATACCGCTCTCTGAGCGGTTGGATCGCAATCAGGCTGGCATGCGTCAATTAGGACAGGTGAGTTTTTATTACGATGCCGCCACCGCGGTTTCGCTGGCTGTCGATTCCATCCGCGCGCACAAACTTCGCAGCTTTCTGACGCTGTTAGGCGTCATCATTGGCGTCGCCAGTGTCATTTTGGTGGGCGCGGCGATCGATGGGCTGGGCGTTTACGCGGAGAGTGTCACCGCGAAGGCTTTCGGATCCGACAGCTACCTGGTGGCGCAGATCGCCGCGGTCGGCCGGCTCACGCGCCGGCAGCTTGCCGACAGGCAGCGCCGCAACAAGCGCATTCGTCCCGACGATGTCGCCTACCTCCGCGAGGTCACCGGCGAGAGCATTGTCTACAGCCCTTATGCGCAACGTTTCGAAGACGTGAAGGGCGAAAACCAGGTGTACGAGGGATCAGCCATCCTGGGCGTGTCGAGCACGCTTCCCGAGATGCGCGACATCCCCGTGGAGGAGGGCCGCTTCTTTACGGAAACCGAGGAGCGCATGCGCAAGCCTGTCGCGGTGATCGGCGTGGATATACGGGACGCGCTTTTCGCCGGGGCCTCGCCCCTTGGGCGCGTGATCCGGGTTTCCGGCACAGTGTTCACGGTCATCGGCGTTCTGGAACGTCAGGGGTCCTCGTTCGGGCGCAGCCTGGACAATCCCGTGTACATGCCCATCACGGTTTACAACCAGTTGTTCGGCGCGCAGAAGGGCACGGCGGTGTTCGGAAAAGCCCGCCCGGGATCCGGACTGAGCATGGGCGAGGCGTTGGACATCACGCGTGCCGCGCTGCGCAGCCGGTTCCACACGGTTGTGGGACAGGAAGATAATTTCGACACCCTGACGCCCGACTCGGTCCGTTCTTTTGTGGACCAGGTTCTGGGAGTGATCGCCGCCGTGGTGGTGCCGGTTACCAGCATCTCGCTGGTCGTTGGCGGCATCGTAATCATGAACATCATGCTGGTCAGCGTCACCGAACGCACACATGAGATCGGGATTCGCAAGAGCCTGGGCGCGAGGCGGAGCGACATCATGCTCCAGTTCCTGACTGAATCTGTGATTCTCTCGCTCACCGGCGGCCTCATTGGCCTGCTGACCGGCGCGCTGGTGTCGGTAGGCCTGTCGGCGCTTTTTGGCGCCACGCTCAAGGTCACATTGCCGTATATCCTGCTCTCGATCTTCGTGTCGAGCGCGGTGGGCATCATTTCGGGCTGGTATCCCGCAAGAAGGGCGGCGCTCCTGGACCCCGTCGTGGCGCTCCGGGCCGAATGACCACACCCTTCCGAATCAGCCCGAGAGAAACGCTGGTCATGGCGCTGCACTCCGTGTGGGCGCATAAGTTTCGCTCGGGGCTGACGATTCTTGGCATCGTGATCGGCATTACCACGGTCGTCACCGTCGCGTCGCTATTGACGGGGCTGCGGCAAGGCATCGTCGATTTCTTTCAGGAGTTCGGCCCCGACAACATCTTCGTTGCCCGGGTCAGCGGAGATCCCAGCGGGCAACAGGCCCGCCCCAAGGAACTCAAACGGAGACCCATTCGCCCCGAATATGGCCCCTATCTGAAATCGGTGGTGCGATCGGTCGATGATGTGGGAATCAGCCTGTTCATCCTTCCTCTCCCAGGGAGCGTGCCCATCGCCAAGGTTCCGGGTTACGAGTCCGACAACTTCTTCATCGCCGGCGCCACACCCAACCTGTATGAAATCTCGCCCCGAGAATTGCAGGAGGGCCGCATCTTCTCGACGGAAGAAGCGGGCCGAGGACAGCGTGTGGCGCTTCTCGGTTCGGGCATTGCCGAGGCGCTGTTCCCCGCCGGCGACGGTCTCGGCCGGACCCTGTCCGTCGACAATGGCGAATATACCGTGGTGGGCATTTTCGCGCCCGCCAAGGGTGGTTTCTTCGGCGAGAACGGCCTCGACCGGCAAATCGTGATTCCGCTCGAAACCGCGCGCCTGCGCTATCCGCAGTCCCAGAATTTTTTTCTCACGGCGAAAGCGCACCACGGCCTTCGGGCCGATGCCATCGAAGAAATCCGGGGAGCGCTGCGCAAGCTCCGCCATACGCCCCGCAACGAAGATGATGACTTCACCATCTCCACGGCCGATTCCATCATCGAGAACTTCGACCGGATCACCGGCATGATCGTGCTGATTTCCATTGCAATCTCGGGACTGGGCCTGCTGGTGGGCGGCATTGGCGTGATGAATATCATGCTGGTGAGCGTCACCGAACGGACGCGCGAGATCGGCGTGCGCAAGGCCATCGGCGCGCGGCGGCGCGACATTGTCCTTCAGTTTTTGAGTGAAGCGGTAACTCTTACTGGAGCAGGCGGCCTGATCGGCATTGTTTTCTCCATCCTGGTCACGCTGCTGCTGAGCGTGTTGTTCCCAAGCCTTCGCTCTCAGGTGCCCGCCTGGGCGGTTGTGACGGGATTCAGCGTTTCCGTTGCGGTGGGTGTCTTCTTTGGGGTCTGGCCGGCAGTAACCGCGTCTCGCCTCGATCCGGTGGAGGCTCTCCGGCACGAATGAACGCGTTTGGGGGTATGGAAGCCTTCTTAGGGGCTTATCCTGATGAACATACGCTTCCCTCAGCCGGGAAACGTATGTTTTTCCACATTAGATAAAATTTGCAGGGAAAAATTGCTCGTTAGAAGGGTAGGGCGGGTGGGACCCGCCCTGGATTTAGCGTTGTGCAGCGGTCTGCGGAGTAGTAGAATTCGTAGCCTGCGTGCCTGCAATATCTGCCGTGAACATGCGAATTTCTACACGGCGATTCTTGGCGCGGGCAGCGCGATTCCGTCCCTCATCGGCCGGTTTTTCCTTGCCCAAACCCACATTCTGGATGCGAAACACGGGAACATTGTGCTCGGCTACCAGATACGCCATCACCCGCTCAGCGCGGCGACGGCTCAGGGCATCGTTGTAGGCGGAGTTTCCGGTCTTGTCTGTAAAGCCTTCGATTGTAATAAAGTAACGCTTCGAACTGGAGTGCTCCTTGACGAATTGATCCAACTGCTGCTTGGCATCGTCGGTCAGCGTGTCTTTGTTGAAGCCGAACGGAACTACGGTTTCGGCGGCCATCTTGTAGTCGTCCAGATTTCCTAGAGTCGTCTGGAGAGAACTGATCTGCTGCGTGTTCTGATTGGCGAGATTAGCGGCTTCGACAGCCTTCTGATCCGCAGTCTTGGCAGCAGTCATAGCGTCGTTTGCGGCTTTCTCGGCCGACATGGCGCGCTCTTTGGCAGCGTTAATGCCGGTCTCGTGCCGCTCGATATCTTTACGCGCTTCCTCTATGGAAGTGCCTTGTTTGTTGGTCTGATCGGCTACCTGATCGACTTTGGTCTGGATCGGTGTCGCGGTCTCCTGTACATACTTTTTGGTGGCGCAACCACCGGACAGCAAACCCCCAACCAGCACGATCGATAAGCCTAGAATTTTTTTCATTCGAGTGACCTCCCGCACCAAACATAGCAATTTGGTGGCCTTTCATTAGGCGTCCGCGAAGAGTAGAATGATTCTTAACGTTTCTTCACCTCGAACCAGTTTTCTGCCCCTCGACGAGGGGAAATTCGCAGTCGGGTAAATTCCCGGAGAAAGGCATTCGTATGGCTGAAAATGATTCCGCGGTAAACCGCAGAGACTTCATGAAGCAGGCGGCAGGCGTCGGCGCGACGCTGGGAGTAGCTGGGAAGGGATTCGCCGCGCGCCCCGCTAAAACATCCAGCGGGAGAGTGGTCGGCGCCAACGACAAGATCAATATCGGCGTCATCGGAGTGGGCGGCCGCGGGTCATATCTGGCGCACACTTTCGCCGGGATCTCTGAGCGCACGGGCGACTGCAAAGTCGTCGCCGTCTGCGACGTGTATGAAAAGCGCAAGCGCAAGAATGCCGAGAGTCTGAAATGCGACGGATTCTTGGACTATCGTGAAGTCATCGGTCGGCCGGACATCGACGCCGTGGTGGTAGCCACGCCCGATCACTGGCACGCGCCGATCGCGCTCCAGGCCATGGATCATGGCAAAGACGTGTATCTCGAGAAGCCCATGTGCCACACCATCGAGGAAGCCAAGCAACTGGCCAGCACCGTGCATGAAACCAAGCGCGTGCTGCAAGTGGGATCGCAGACCACCTCCGCCGAGCAATGGTGGAAGGCGAAGAAAGCCATTGCCGACGGCATGATCGGGCAGATGCTGATGAGCCAGGGTTCCTATCATCGCAACTCGGTGGAGGGCGAATGGAACTGGACCATCGATCCCGATGCCGGCCCCAACGGCAAGGACGAGAATTACATCGACTGGAAAATGTGGCTGGGATCCGCGCCCAAGCGGCCTTACGATGCGGACCGCTTCTTCCGCTTCCGCAAGTACTGGGATTACTCGGGCGGTATTGCCACCGACCTGTTTTTCCACGTGGTTGCGCCGCTGAACATCTGCTGGCCCGAGCCGCAGTTTCCTTACCGTGTGATGTCCTCAGGCGGCATCTACGTTTTCAAGGACGGACGCGAGGTGCCCGATACGTTCAATCTGATGGCGGACTTTGAGAAAAAGCACTCGCTGATCCTGAGTTCCTCGATGGCGAACTCCCAGCACATTCCGGGCCTGATCCGCGGGCACGAAGGCACCATCATCATGGTGGATCACGGCAAGTTCGAAGGCGAGACGGACCACATCACGGTCAAGCCCGAGAAGCGTGTCATCAACGACGAGTACAAGGCCAAATGGGGCGACAGCGACATCACCATTCCGGTGACCGAGAAGCCCGAATGGGCGCACATGCAGAACTTCCTCGATTGCGTGCGCAGCCGCCAGAAGCCCGTGCTGGACGTGGATACCGCGTTCCGCGCGCAGGTGACGATTTCGATGTCCGTGCAGTCTTACCGCGAAGGCCGCGTGCTGTACTGGGACGACAAGGCCATGAAGGTTGTGGCCAAGCCGCCAAAAGCTCTGGCATAAACGCGCAGGGCAGCAGACTGCATCGATGTCTTTGCCCGCCGGGGCTTCACTTCGCTCGGATCGAGCAGATGCTCCGGCTTGAATTTCGCTTTCGACCATTTAGAGTGCGCATCAAAAGCGATGCCGATGAAGTAGCCGTCATCGCGCCAGTAAGAGAAGCGCACGCATCCGTGAAATTCGGCTTGGCCGCACACCAAACGAACGCTGGCACTGTTGGGCACGGAAATCTCGGCTTGCACGCAGGCGCCGGAAACCGAGATGTTCTCGAGGACCACCGCTTCCTTTCGCTCGCCTTGTGCGCTTTCCTGCCAGCAGAGGGTCACCAGATCGGAACAAAGATACCGGGGCTCGGTGCGCTGCTCGGCCACGGATTCCCTCAGTACGGTGGTCGCAGGCGCAAAAACTCGAAGCGCGCCGGATCGTGACCGCGCTCGGTCAACTGCCGGACGCACTCTTCGACCGAGTCCCCGATGGCCTCGATCCGGCGCAGCGGCAGCGCCTCTGGCGTATATATTTCGAGCGCGATGAACTTGCCCACGAGCGCGAGACTCTCTTCGAGACTCAACCGTTCGGGTGCGCGCCCGATGGCTTGCTTGGGATCACTGGCTGCGGAAGTCGGCATGGCTGAAAGCATCGTATTGTATCAAAGGGACTGCATGCGATTGGCGGTGACTTGATACACTGAGGGGCTTCAAACTCACGTTTGTCTCATGAGCGCCATCGTGGAATTTCGCGGTGCCGGTTACTCCGTCCCGCGGGCCCAAGGATCTGCTGATATTCTGCGCGCCCTGACCTTTTCGGTGGAGAGCGGCGAGACGCTGGTGCTGCTGGGCCGGAGCGGCTCCGGAAAAACCACGGCGCTCAAGATGGTGAACCGGCTGCTCACGCCGACTTCCGGCGAGGTTCTGGTGGAGGGCAGGCCCACGGCCGCTTGGGATCCCATCCGTCTGCGCCGCCGGATCGGTTACGTGATTCAGGAGACGGGCCTCTTCCCGCATTTCACGGTCGCCGAGAATATCGGGCTGGTACCGCGTCTGGAAGGGTGGAGCCTCGAGCGGATCGAGGCTCGCGTCGGTGAACTGCTGGAACAGATCGGACTGCCAGCCCACGAGTTTGCGGGCCGGTATCCACGCGAACTCTCCGGCGGGCAACGGCAGAGGGTGGGGGTAGCGCGCGCCCTGGCGGCGGATCCACCGGTCCTGCTGTTCGACGAGCCTTTCGGCGCGCTCGACCCAGTGACGCGTCTGGAATTGCAGAAACAGTTTCTGGATCTGCGCAATGCGCTACGCAAGACCGCTATTTTCGTCACCCATGATATCCGCGAGGCCTTGATGCTGGGCACGCGCATTGGCCTGATGAACAACGGCGGCCTGGAGCTCGTGGCCGCGCCACGGGAGTTCCAGCGAGCCACGAGCAGCGAGGCGCGCGCTTTTCTTGCCGGGCTCGATTGGAGAATAGAGGACGATGGATCTTCGCAGTGAGCTTGCCTCGTTAACGCTCGAGCACATCGAACTGGTGCTGGTAGCGGTGCTGATCGCGGCAGCCCTATCGATCCCCACCGCTATTCTGCTGACGCGGCGCGCAGGCATGCGCCGGTGGGTGCTTGCGTTTGCCAACGTGATGCAAACGATTCCCAGCCTGGCGCTGTTCGGATTCTTGATCCCGGTCCCGCTCATCGGCGGCATCGGCAAGCGCACGGCGATTGTCGCGCTGGTGCTCTATGCGCTCTTGCCCATGATGCGCAACACGCTGACGGGGATTTTGGGAGTGGATGCGGCTGTGCGCGAATCCGCTGTAGCCATGGGGATGACGGGCCGGCAGATTCTGTGGCAGGTTGAACTGCCGCTGGCGATGCGCACGATTCTCGCGGGAGTGCGGGTAGCCACCGTGACCACGATCGGCACGGCCACCATCGCGGCAGCTATCGGTGCAGGCGGGCTGGGGGTCTTTATTTTCCGTGGAATTTCAACCGTGGACACCGCACAGATCATGGCGGGCGCAATTCCCGCGGCGGTGATCGCTTTGCTGGCGGACGAGGGCTTGGGATGGCTGGAACGAAAATTATCGCCGGTCTGATCGCGCTGGCGATGAGCTGCGGTTGCTCCCGATCGCGGCCCATCGTGGTGGGCTCGAAAAATTTCACTGAGCAACTGGTGCTGGGAGAAATTCTGGCGCAGCAGATCGAACGGCGCCTGGGCCAGAAGGTAAAACGTAAACTGAACCTGGGAGGCACCCTGCTGGCACATGAAGCACTGGTGAATGGCGAGATCGACGTGTACCCGGAATACACCGGCACGGCGCTCACCGCTATTCTGAAATTGCCTCTTCCTTCGGATCGCGCGCAAGTGTTCGCTCAAGTGCGGTCGGAGTACGAGAAACGTTGGCGCCTGGAGTGGATGGGGCCCTTTGGTTTTGACAATTCGTTCGCGATTGTGATCCACGGCGACGAGGCGCGGCGCAACCATATCTTCAAGTTGAGCGATGCCGCGCGGCGCCAGACCGGCTGGTTGATGGGCGCGGGATACGAATTCCTGGAGCGTCCCGATGGTTTCACGGGCCTGGTGAAAACGTACGGGCTCGAGATTAATGGCCAGGTAAAGACCATGGATCTGGGCCTGTTATATCGGGCGCTCGACCAGCGGCAGGTGGAAATGATTGCCGCCTCCGCTACCGATGGCATGCTTTCGGTGCTGGACGTGACGGTTCTTCAGGACGACAAGCACTACTTTCCACCGTATGAAGCGGCGGCGGTGGTGCGCGCGGACTCCTTGGCGTCGCGTCCCGGGGCGTCGCGTCCCGGCATGCGGGAGGCGCTGGCAGAGTTGAGCGGAAAGCTAACCAACGAAGCCATGCGCAGGCTCAACCACGAAGTGGATGGAAAGCACAGGCCGCTGGCCGATGTGGCGCGGGAGTTCTTGAATGGGCCGCGAATGCGGAACGCACGTACCGTGAACGCGAATCAACGCGAATAATGTTAGTCCAAATCGATGTCGCGTTTTGGAGGAGTGAGGTCGGGATTCTCTTTGGCCTGGCGCAGCAGCTCATCGAACTTTGTGTTGAGGATCTGGCCGCGTGACTTTTCGGCTTCAACCTGTTTGCGAAAAACTTCGTCGCGACGGCCGGCCTCGCCCTTGAGTTTGGCTACGGCTGCGGCGAGGTCTTCAATGGGCGCGGGCTTCTCAGGAATTTTGTGGGAGATGACGGCGCGTGTCTGAGGATCGACCCGCAGGACGGCCTGGCAGCACGGACACTCGACGTCAAACAGGCCTTTAGACATAGAACCATCCTAGCTCAGATGATTCCGGGAATATTATGTGTTCTTGTCGAGAGGCGCGCGGACACCCTTGGCTCGCAAGGCTTCCTCGACTACGTACACAGAACTGGCGTCGTTGTCGGCGGAAGGGTCCTGGCACGCCAGCTTGCGGTCCAGGTTGAGCAGGTCGAGGGTGAAGCTCACGTGTTCCAGGGGTTCGTTGTTCATCACACAATCCAATCGGCAGTAATGCTGGATGGCTTTAAGAGCGATCCAGGCTCAAGGGGACGATTGGGAGGAGTTTAGAGGAGACTTCGAGGAAATGTGCAGAGGTACTTCTCGGGCGTGTCGAACTGCGCGGATACAATCGTTTCTCGCCTTGAGCCTGCGCTTTCTGTCTCACGCCTACCTGAGAAGCAATCCCATCGCCAAAGGGTAATTGCTTCTTTTTCAAGCGGGAGGATCCCGCTGTGACACCGCCGCAGGCAAAAATGGCACACAACTGTCAAGAATTTGTCGATGGGCCATTAGAGGTGTACCGTACTGGAACACGGTGTTCCTCTGAGGCGTTATAAGCCGAAAGTTTATGGCTGGGCTGCTGCCGGAAGGGCCGGGGGACGGGCCACGGAACCGCGGAAGGCCTCATCGAGCGAAATGTTGTTCCGCTCGATGGTCTGCCCGGTTGCCCGGTCGAGTTCCACGCGAGCCTTGGAGTAAGCGCCGAGAGCCGCCACTTCGTTGGATTGGGCCGTCAGCAGATCGCGCTGGGCCAGAATGACGTTATAGATGGTCTCGGCGCCCAGTTCGTATTTCTTGTTTTCAGCGTCCAGAGTTTGTTCCTGGAGAACACGCGCTTTCTGCGCCGCGGTATAGCGCGCCCGAGCCTGCTGCACGCCGATCACGGCGTTCTGCACCTCCACGCGAATCTGATTTTCCAACTGCTGCAAGGCAATCTGTTGCTGGCGGAGAGTCAGTTCATCGGTGGTGATATCCGCCTGCGCGGCACGGTTTCTGATTGGAATATTCAGGTTGAAGCCGATGCCGTAATCGGGAAAGTTGCGCGAGAACACTTGCGAGAGCAGGGTGCCGGTCCCACCGATGAAGAACGGATTGCCGCTGTGCGGAACTCCCGGAATCACATTGGGCAACGGATTCGGCGTGCCCACCAGGGCGTTATTGTTGGCTAGGGCAACCAGGTCCAGTGTGGGCAACAAAGCGCTCTTATCCCCCTTGATGCTGATTTTTGAGTCCTCGATTTGAATACGGTTCTGCGACAGCTCCGGACGGGACCGCAAGGCGTTTGCGGCGATGTCCTGAAGCGGTTGAATCGGCTCCACGGCCGGGACCTGCATGCGATCCGTGGGCACGATGCGAGCATCCGCCACCGACGGGCTGGCGACGCCATTTCTGCTGAGAGCATTCTTGATGATGGTCTCCTGCTGCAGAACCTGCGTCTCCGACACGGTCAAATCCTGCTCCCGGCTGGCCACTTCGGCCTCCGCGCGAACGATCTCGATGGGCGCCAGTGTTCCGACCTCGACCTGCTTCTTGTTGTCCTCGTAGAGCCTTTGGCTTGTGGCCAGGGCTTGATGTTTGACGCGAACATCTTCGTTAAACGACACCAGGTCCCAGTAGAGATTGACGATGGCCGTCACCGTAGTGATGACCTGCTGTTTGAAAACCAGGTCGGAGATTTCCCGCTGATTCCTGGCGATGTGGATCTGCCGGGAGTTCACGGCCCATCCAAATCCTTGCAACAGGTGCTGGGTGAGCTGAAAGGTGAGGCTCGCCTGCGTGGACGGGTTGAAGTCCGCGCTGCGGTTGTTCGCATTGATGGCTGTGTCGGTAAAGCCCATGGCGATCTGTGTGCCGCTGAGCCAGGCCTGGTTGTAAGTGAAGCTGCCGAGGTTGAGCTGCTGGATGTATGAATTCGTCCCGGTGAGAAAAGCGCTCGTCTGCGGAGTGGTCTGATGCTGAAAGCGCATGAAGCCTTGAAACGACGGGTCAAGCTGGGGAATGGCGCTTCCGGTCTGACTGACCAGCACATTGCCGGTGGTTTGCACATTTGCCGCCTGTTGCGCCGCGCTCTGGTTGATGCCTGTTTGCGCTCCCGTCTGGGTGGCGCTGGTGGGTCCGGGGGCTACACTCGTATTTACGCCGCGCAGGAATCCGCCGGCCTTGGATCGTAAGATGTTGGCGTCGGCAATTTGCGTCCCGTAACGCTGCACCGCGATGTCGAGATTGTTTTCCAGCGCCAGCGCGATGGCGTCTTGTAATGAAAGGTATAACTTTCCCGCGCGCAGCAATGTTTCCAGGCGGTTGGAATTGGAGAAATCAACCGGAGCCACGTGCGGTTCGCGGTAAGGGCGCGACATCCGGCCAAACGGCCCGCCGGTAGATTCAAGCGTTGCCTTGTTCGATGGACTTCCCGGACCGTTCGACGCCGTCTGCGCGCCGATTGACGGCGTCAGCAATGCAACACAGCAAACCACGGCTATCAATGATTGAAGACGGTGCATGGCTTTTCCTTTGCGAAGTTACGAAGATACGCGCTGAACTGTTCCTTAGTACTCCAATGCTATAGTAGGCGTTTGTGATGCCGCAACCCGAGCCTGATGACGGTGTTCTCAATGTTTTTCGATCTACCGGAGCGTACCTCAGCGGCCACTTCCGGCTGACCAGCGGCCTTCACAGCCCCGCGTATTTGCAGTGCGCGCTCGTGCTCCAGCATCCGCCGTACGCAGAAGAACTGGGGAAGAAACTGGCGGCCGCTCTGCAGGCAGCGGCGGGGTCCCAGAAGATTCAGGTGGTCGCGTCTCCAGCGATTGGCGGTTTGATCATCGGCCACGAAGTAGCGCGCGCGCTGGGTACACGGTTTATTTTCGCCGAGCGCGAGTCAGGCAAGATGACCCTGCGCCGCGGGTTCGACGTTACGCCGGGCGAGACGGCCGTGGTGGTGGAAGACGTGATCACCACCGGCGGCAGCACGCGCGAGGTGATCGAAACACTCCGCCAGCGCGGCGTGCGGGTTCTGGCCGCGGGCTCCATCATCGATCGCAGCGGCGGCAAAGTGGATCTGGGACTACCCCGCGTGGCGCTTGAAACGGTCACCGTGGTTTCGCATCCGCCGGAAAGTTGCCCGCTGTGCGCCCAGGGCATTCCGCTGGTGAAGCCCGGATCGCGACCCACCTGAACCGGCCGCACCTCTCATGCGGCGCATCAAGTTCCACCTCGCCTACGACGGCACCGATTTTCATGGCTGGCAGGTGCAACCCGGGCTGGTCACCATTCAAGGCACCCTGGAGCAAGTGTTCGCCGAAATCGAAGGGCAGACGGTCCACGTGGCTGGATCGGGACGCACCGACGCCGGCGTGCATGCGCTCGGCCAGACCGCTGCGGTCTCGCTCTCCAACCCCATCCCACTGATCAACCTGCGCAAGGCCGTGAACCGGCTGCTGCCGCCGTCCATCCGCATCCTGGACGTTGCAGAAGCCGCGCTCGATTTTCATCCGCGCCACCACGCGACATCGAAGACTTACGAATATCGCATCTTCCGGGGCGAGGTCTGTCCACCGGTGGAGTGGCGCTACCTGCACCACTACCCCTATCCGCTGGATCTCGACCGCATGAATACGCTCGCGCCCATCCTCGAGGGATCGCACGATTGCGGCGCGTTTGCCGCGGCGGACGATCGCGAACTCGAATCCACGGTGCGGACGATCTTTCGCTCGCGACTCGAAGTCGCTGGAGATTACCTGTTCTACCGCGTGTCGGGCAGCGGCTTCCTCAAGCACATGGTTCGTAATATCGTGGGGACGTTGCTCGAAGCGGGCAAAGGCAATCTGGATGCGGACGGCTTGCGCGGGCTGCTGATACCGGCCTCGGGGAAGCGCGCCGGTCCCACGGCGCCGGCAAAGGGATTGTTTTTGGTCAGTGTGGATTACGCACTATGAGGTCGGAACGGGGACAGGCAGCACTGTCCACGCACGGGCACGGCGATAGGTTGAGGAGGGGTTAGATTAGGGACAGTGGAGCCAGTCCCCGTTCCGACGATAATGAAGGCATGTACCACTACGATCCTGAGACCGCGCTCGAAGAGTTGTCCGAGGACGCCATGTTGCCGCACCCGGTACATGTGCGCGACATGATCGTGCGCTCGCGGCTCACACCCGACCAGGCCATCGAATTGAACCGGAAATTCCAGGATTACCTGCACGCCTTTGGCGATGCGCAGGCCACGGTCCGGCCGATTCTGGAGCAACTAGCGCGTGCCGAACGGAAATAGGGTTACGCCAGAGCGGCCAAGTTGTGCCTAAGTAGTCTGGTTTCACCCATGTAGCTGCTATTATGTAGGCCATGTGCCACAGGCGCTGGAAAGCCGCGCTATTGTTGGCGGCCACGTGCGCCGTACTGGCCGTCAGCACCGCCGCCGCTTCGCCCGCGCACCATCATTCCGAGGCCATTGGCTCCGACTGTGACCTCTGTTGTGTCGGGCACCTGCCCGCCCTGCAAACCCCGCACTTATCGGATATCCGCCCAGCGGTCGTATCGGTCTGGCACACTTTGGCGGAAGAATACCATTCCAACCTCGACCCCCAATTTACGGCGGCACTAGGCCGCGCACCCCCTCGCTGATCGACTCGATAAGAACGTAGGGTAGCGGCGCTGCCAACCGGTTGTGCAACGTCGCGCAGGAGCCGGTGCGAGTCTTGCATGGACAAGGTCCGCACGGGGGAGAGAATGCACCGCGTAGTAACTCATTTCGGCGCAGCGCTTTTGCTTGTAAGCTGTTTAGCGCAGCGCGCGTCCGCTCAGAAAGTCTTCACGTGGCAAGAAGTTCGCGACAAGTTTGAGGCCACGAATCCAACCTTGCAGGCGGGCAAGATCAACATTTCCGAATCACGGGCACAGGAAATCACCGCGTTCTTGCGTCCCAATCCCGATCTCACGGTGACGCTCGATCAGTTCGACCCCTTCTCACCGAACCCTTATCGGCCCTTCACCTACCTGCTGCCGTTCGCCTCCGCCAGTTATTTGCACGAACGCCAGCATAAACGCGAGCTCCGCCTGGAGAGCGCCAAGAAGGCGACCGCCATCGCTGAATCCAGCCAGGACGATCTGGAGAGAACTCTGCTCTTCAGCTTGCGCGGCGCATTCGTGCAAACTCTGCAAGCCAAAGCCGTGCTCAAGCTGGCACAAGAAAACCTGGCGTACTGGGACAAGGTCCTTGGGGTCAGCCGCGACCGTTTCAAGACCGGCGATATCGCGCAGATCGATCTGGATCGCCTGGAGTTGCAGCGGGTGCAATTCGAATCCGACATGCTGACCGCCGAGGTGAACCTGCGGACAGCCAAAATCCAGCTTCTGATGCTCTTGAATGACCGGACACCGGTAGATCAAGTCGACGTCACGGGGCCGTATGACTTCACCGACAGTCTTCTCGCCCTGGATGAATTCCGTCGCATGGCGCTGGAGACCGGCCGGACCTGAAGGCCGCGGTTCAATCCGTGGACAAGGCGAAGACGGATCACACCCTGGCGGTGGCCAATGGGTCGACGGACCCCACGTTCGGCATGGACCTTACCCGCAATCCGCCGATCCCGGTTTACGTAGGTTTCAGCGTGAACATTCCGCTGCGCATCTTTGACAAGAACCAGAGCGAGAAGCTCCGCACGCAACTGGACATCGGACGCAACGAGAAGCTGCGCGACGCCACACAGGCGCAGGTGTTCAGCGACGTCGACTCGGCATACGCGGTGCTCGCCAGCAACCTGACGCTGCTGCGGCCGTACAAAGCGGACTATTTGCGGCGTGCGGTGAAGGTTCGCGACACAGAAGCGTTCGCCTACCAACGCGGCGGGGCATCGCTGCTGGATTTTCTAAATGCGGAAAGCGACTATCGCAGCATCCAACTGAACTATTTGAAC
>Ga0335077_10005124_pt1 | contig 16041 bp, 17 predicted proteins | sample Lox_Sample_31_FD_207151 | JGI IMG/M metagenome (GOLD analysis project Ga0335077, IMG submission 207151) | Soil microbial communities from Loxahatchee National Wildlife Refuge, Florida, United States - Lox_Sample_3.1 | ecosystem: Environmental > Terrestrial > Soil > Wetlands | place: USA...
CCGAAACAAAGAAGGCTGGGGCGGAGGCTGCGGCGCCGATGGTCACGCCGGAGGCGTTGAAGATTGGCCTGGAGACGATGGAGCCGACGGCCATCCTCAGCGCCGCACAAAACGGGAGCGCGCCTTCAGATGCTACATCCGATAGAAAGAAGGCCAGTGCGGACGCGGCCGCGAATTTGGACCTGTCTCCTGCCTTAGCACCTCCCTCAACCAGGCACACTTCGACACAGGAACCGACACGTGAAGATCAGCGCCTGAGCGAACTCGCAGGATTGGCGGGGGCTCCGGCATCCACCGTTCGGCCAGATATGCTGGGGATCCCCGACATCCAACCGGCATCGAATCACGGGAACGCAGCAGCCGGGAACACGCCTTCCAAGCAGGCGCCGGCTGATCCTGCCGCCAATCCTGACGCGGCATTATCAGGGCGGAACCCGCTGCCGGACGAGCTCAACAGGCCGACATCCACTGGCTCAACCGCCACGCGGCCAGACGCGAGCGAGCCCGCTGCGCCGCAATTGGCATTTGCCGCGCGCCTGATACCGGATAACCAGGCACCAGCTACCGCTGAGAGTGAAGCTCAACCCAAGACCGGCCACGCCATCGAGTCCAAGGCGGCGGGTTCGCCGGCTGTGGCCGGGGCCACCCAAATAGCAGCACGGCAGATGCCCGAGAGCGGAACCTCCGGCGGCGGCCTTAAGGACCAACAGCGCGACGCCCAAGGCGAGCTGTTTGTGGCCGAGCATGAGCCAGGTTCGAGCGTCGCACAACGCAAAGAGGATCCCATGCCGCAGCCCGTGGAGGAATCCGGCACGCGCGCCACGAACAGCGTACCGACCCCTGGCGCGGTGGCCGAGCCGGGGACCGCCAGGCCGGCGCCCAACGGTGAGCGGCTCCCTGAAACCAGCGCCTGGCACACCGCCATGGAGTCTGTCGCGCCGCCACCTCGCGCATCGCATGACGTTTCGCTGCAGTTGTCCGAGGGCGCCAGCCGCGTCGAGATCCGCATGGTGGAACGCGCCGGCGAAATCCGGGTGACGGTGCACACCCCGGACCAGGAGCTGGCCAATTCCATGCGCAACGATCTGCCGGATTTGGTCGGCAAGCTCCGCCAGGGCGGCTTCCAGGCGGAGGCCTGGCATACGCCCGCACCACGCCAGGCGAGCGCGGACAGGCATGCGGGAAGTGAATCGTTCCAACAGGAGACGGCCGGTGGCCGCAGGGATAGCCGCCAGCAGCAGTCCCCGCAGAAGAATCAGTCGCGTTGGGCCGGGGTTTGGAATGCCAGCCTCGACCCCGCACAGGAGGCATCAAAATGACCGTAGATAGCACAGGATCAACGACGCCCGCGCAGAGTGCCGGTACCTCGGCGGTGGCCCCCAGCGTCAATCAAGACGAGTTTCTGACGCTGCTGGTAGCCCAGATCAAGAACCAGGATCCCACCAACCCGACGGACAGCACGACGTTTGTGACCCAACTGGCGCAATTCAGTCAGCTCGAACAGGTGATCGCCATTCGCAGCGACATTGAAAGCCAGATTTCGCAGAACTCCGGCGGCTCAACCGGGGCCACCGGCACCCAAGGAGGTAACTAAATGTTTGCATCATTCAGCACCGCGCTTTCGGCGTTGGACGCCAACTCCACCGCCGTGGACGTGGTCGGCAATAACCTGGCCAATCTCAATACGCCTGGATACAAGGAGAACGCCGCATATTTCCACGATCTGATCAGCACATCGATGGGCACGTCGACAACCCAATTGGGCTTCGGCGTGGCGCAACCCATGACTCTCCGGCAGTTCACTCAGGGCGCCGTCAACTCGAGCGGCGGAAACCTGGACGCGGCCATTCAGGGCGACGGGTTCTTCATGTTGCGCGACGGCTCGGCCACAGAGTTCACGCGGGCCGGCAGCTTTCAAGTGGACCTGTCCGGCAACCTGCTGACACCCACGGGAGAACACGTGCAGGGCTGGACCGCCCAAAACGGTGTAGTCAACACCGGCGGGGCGATCGGCGACATCGTGCTGCCGGTAGGCTCCATGCAGGTGCCCCAAGCCACCCAGAGCATCACCTTGGACGGGAACCTGAATGCGGCAGCGACGGCGGATGCCACCTCGGACTGGTCCACCACGATTCAGGTTTGTGACTCGCTCGGAACATCGCACGTGCTCACGATGGATTTCCAGAAGACCGGCGCCAACACGTGGCAATACACGGTCACGGTTCCGGCCTCCGATCTGCAGGCCGGAGGAACCACGCAACTGGCCACCGGGAAACTGATCTTCGCCCAGGACGGCACATTGGACCCGGCGCAGAACGCGTCCCCGGTGACGTTCGATCTGACCAATCTCGCCGACGGCGCCGCCGACATGAAAGGGATCTCCTGGAATCTGTATAACTCCGATGGGAGCGGCCGCATCACCCAGTACCAAGCGAGTTCCGCGCAGTCGGCCAACAGCCAGGATGGCCGCGCGGCGTCACAGTTGACGGGCGTAACCATGGCCGACAGCGGCCAGATCATCGCTTCTTACGACAACGGCCAAAAGGCAGTTGTGGCGCAATTGGCCATCGCCTCCATTCGCAACCCGGAGAGCCTGGTGGCGGTAGGCAACAACAACTACCAAGTTACGGCGAACACTGCCGCGCCCTCCGCCGGCGCGCCGGGAACCGGCGGGCGCGGCAACGTGGTGGGGCAGGCCCTGGAAGCGTCGAACGTGGATGTCGCCAAGGAATTCACCAATCTGATCGTGCTGCAGAGTTCCTACCAGGCCAACGCCAAGGTGGTGACCACGGTCAACCAGATGACCCAGGCCACCTCGAACCTGATCACGTAGAAGAGCCATGACCGCTATGGAAGAAATCGCCGCGTTTGGCGACGTGCCGGTGGACCTGGAAGCCGTGTTGGATCGCCGCATCGTGACGGTGGGGAACATCCTGCAATTGGAAGCCGGCAGCCTGGTGCGGATGAAACGCTCCGCAGGCGAGAATATCGATCTGTACGTGGGCGGCGCCTTGATCGCCTGCGGCGAAATCGTGGTAGTGGAAGGCACCCTGGGAGTCCGGATCACGGACTTCCGGGCGGAGGTCTGAGGCGGGCAGCGTGATGGAGCACAAATGGAACTGATCCGGCAGATGCTGGCCGTGAGCGGCGTGCTGCTGCTCCTGGCCGCATCGCTTTGGTGGCTGCGGCGTCGAGGATTGGCGCGATTCGGCGGCAGCGCCGGGCCGCAGCGAAGTATGCAAGCTGTCGAGCGCCTGGCTCTCGGCCCCCAGCACGCGCTGCACCTGGTGCGCCTGGGGGGCCGGGGACTGCTGGTCGGGGTCTCGCCAGCCGGTTGTACTCTGCTGGAAAGCTTTGAGTGGGCTTCCATTCAAACGGCGGCCCCCAGCCGCCGCGGAGAAGACCAATGAGCGCGCGGAGAGCGGCAAAATTGTGCGGGCTGTTTCTGGCGCTTCCCCTCGCGGCGCCGGCGGCCAATGCCGCCTCCTGGCTGGGCAACGCCAAGGCCGGCTCCTTCAGCGAACCCATTCAGATCGTGCTGCTCCTGACCGCGCTGACGCTGCTGCCGGCCGCTTTGGTCTCGGTGACGCCGTTCCTGCGCACCATCATTGTGCTGCACTTCCTGCGGCAGGCTCTGGGCACGCAGACGGCGCCGTCCAACCAGGTGCTGGTCGGGCTGGCGTTGTTCCTGACCTTGCTGACCATGCATCCGATCGTCAGTCAAGTTTACGATCGCGCCTGGACCCCCATGGAGGCCGGCCAGATGACCTTGGAGCAGGCCGCCCACGAGGCTTCTCAACCCCTGCGCCAGTTCTGGCTGCGATTCGCCAAGGAGAAAGACATTGCCCTCTTCCTGGAGGCTTCGCATGCCCCAGCACCGCGCACTTCGGCGGATCTGGAGTTAAAGGTCCTGATCCCGGCATATATCCTGTCCGAGCTGAAAGCCTCCTTCCAGATCGGCGCCGTACTGTTCCTGCCGTTTCTGATCATCGATTTGGTGGTCGCCTCGGTGACCCTCTCGGTGGGCATGATCCAACTGCCGCCGGTCATGATTTCGGCGCCGTTCAAAGTGCTGCTGTTCGTGCTGGTGGACGGCTGGAACCTGGTGGTCGGGTCTTTGCTCAAGAGCTTCGGATGAGACTGCCATGACCGCCGATACCGTTGTCGAAATCCTGCGCCACGCGCTGCTGGCCGCGTTCTGGGTGGCCGCGCCCCTTCTGCTGCTGGGCTTCGCAGCCGGCATCCTCATGAGCCTGGCCCAGATTGTCACCTCCATCCAGGACACCGCGTTCAGCACCATTCCGCGGCTGGCGGTGTTCCTGCTGGGCATCCTGCTATTGATGCCCTGGATGATCCAGCGTATGACCGGGTACACCTCGGCCCTGCTGTCGGACTTGGCGCGCTATGCCCGCTGAACTGAGCCTGGGGATGCCGCTGCTCTACGGCTTCCTGCTGGTACTGGCGCGGGTGAGCGGCGTCTGCGCCCTGGTTCCGCTACCCGGAATGCAGGCCAGCCCGGCGTTGGCGCGCATCGTCCTATCCGTGGTTCTGACCTTTGCGCTGGTTCCGCGCTGGCCCCAGCCGGAGAACGTTCCGGCCAGCCCGGCGCGCCTCTTGTTCTGGGTATTGCCGGAAGCGGCGGTCGGCGTGGCGATCGGGCTCGCCGTGAGTTTCCTGCTGGAAGCCTTCGTGCTCGCGGCGCAGATCATCAGCCTGAATGCGGGATTCAGCTTCGCCTCCACGATCGATCCGGCAACCCAAGCCGAGTCGGGTGTGCTGGTGGTCTTCGCACAATTGGCCAGCGGCCTGGTTTTCTTGTCCCTGGGCCTCCACCGCCAGGTGATCCGCACGCTGGCGCAAAGCCTGGATGCTTACCCTGCGGGCGCCTGGCTGACCCCGCGCGCGGCCGATGGGATGATTCGCCTGAGCGCGGACATGCTCAGCCTGGCCTTACGCCTGGCACTGCCGGCGGTCGCCTTGCTCGTGCTTACCGATGTGGCCTTGGGGCTGCTGGGGCGTCTCAACGCGCAACTTCAGTTGCTGACCCTGTCATTCCCCATCAAAATGATGGGCACGCTGATCCTGCTCGGCTGGATTATGGCTCTGCTTCCTAAACTTCTGGCGGCGTATGCGGCAAGGGCATTCGGCACGCTCGGCCAGGTTCTGCGGTTCTGAGGGTCCCGAATCGTGGCGGATCAAGGACAAAGGACCGAACAGCCCACGCCGAAGAGGCTGGAGAAAGCGCGCAAAGAAGGCCAATTCCCCACCGCGCGAGAGTTCGTGGGAGCCGTTCAATTCCTGTGCTTCGTGGCGATTCTCGGCGCTTGGGGCGGACAGTGGTTTCAGGCTTTGCGCCATGAGATGCGAGCCGCTCTGGCGGCGGCGTTTTCGGCCCAGGCGGCTCCCACGCAAGCTCTGGCCTTGAGCCGGTCCTTGTTGCTCCACGCGGTCTGGCTGCTGGCGCCGGCCGGCGGGCTCCTGCTGCTGGCGACTCTCGGCACACAGTTGGGGGCCACGCGCATGGGCGTGAGCTTGAAAAAGCTCTCACCGGATCTGAAACGCCTGAATCCCATGGCCAAGCTGCGGGAACTGCCGCGGCAGAACCTGCCGGCCTTGCTGCGCGCACTGGTGATGCTGCCGCTCTTCGCCATGGCGGTCTACGGCATCATTCGCGACAACCTGAGTGCCTACCTGGCGCTTCCTTTTCAGGGGGTGGAACCCGCCTTCCGGCAGGCCTGCGGGTCCCTGGGCGCGCTGCTCTGGAAGGCGGCTGGCGTTTTCCTGGTTTTCGGGTTGGTCGACCTGATACGGCAGCGGCGGCGTTACACGCGGGATCTGCGGATGAGCAAGCAGGAGATTCGCGATGAATTGAAAGAGACCACGGGCAATCCGCAGATCAAGGCGCACATCCGGCGTATCCAAAGGGAGCGGCTGCGCCACAAGATGATGCAAGAGGTGCCCAAGGCTACCGTGGTGGTGGTGAACCCGACGCACTTCGCGGTGGCCCTGCGCTATGCGCTCGACTCCATGGCCACGCCCGTAGTGGTGGCCAAAGGCAAGAACTACCTGGCCCAGCGTATCCGCCAGCGGGCCACCGAACACCAGGTGCCGATCGTCGAGAATCCCCCGCTGGCACAGGCCTTGTACCGCTCGGTGGACGTGGGACAAGAAATTCCTCCGCATCTGTACCGCGCGGTGGCCGAGATCCTGGCATATGTATACAAACTCATGCACGGCCGATTACCTGGATAGGAGAATGCGGTTCCGGATGATTTGGAGGTCCTACTGAATGGCGCAAGCCGTAGCCATTGGCAAGCCGGCGGGCAAGATCTGGGATCTGCTCAGCGGCAACGCGGCGGAACTGGGGGTGCCGCTGGCGGTGCTGGCCATCGTGGTGGCGCTGATTACGCCCCTGCCGGGCTTTGTGCTGGACTTCCTGCTGGTGCTGGACATCATGATGTCGGTGATCGTGATGATGGTCGCCATGTATATCACCCGTCCCGTGGAATTCAGCGTCTTCCCGACCACCCTGCTACTGCTGACACTCTACCGGCTTTCACTGAATATTTCCTCGGCGCGTTTGATTCTGTTGAACGGCAACACCGGAACCAGCGCCGCCGGCCACGTCATCGAGGCTTTCGGGAGTTTTGTGGTAGGCGGCAATTACATCATCGGCGCGGTCATCTTCCTGGTGCTGATTGCCATCCAGTACGTAGTCATCAATCACGGCGCGGTCCGTATTTCGGAGGTCACCGCCCGATTTACCCTGGACGCACTGCCTGGAAAGCAGATGTCCATCGATTCGGATCTCAGCTCCGGACTGATCGACGAGGCGGAAGCCCGCCGCCGGCGCAAGCAACTGGCAGCTGAAGCGGAATTCTACGGCGCCATGGACGGCGCGTCGCGCTTCACCCAGCGCGATGCGGTGGCCAGCATCATGATCACCGGCATCAACATCGTGGCCGGTTTCCTGATCGGCGTCTTGCAGCACGGCATGGAATTGCGGCACGCGCTGGAAACCTACACGGTGCTGACCATCGGCGACGGGTTGGTTACGGTGATTCCGGCTCTCATGATCTCCATCTCGGGAGGCCTGATTATTACCCGCACCGGTGCGGAAGGACGGCTGAGCGCGGACTTTCGCAAGCAGGTGTTTGGCAGCCCGCAGCCCCTTTTCCTGGCGAGCGGCGTGCTGATCGCCCTGGCTTGCTTTCCCGGCCTGCCCGGAGTGCCGTTCCTGCTGCTGGGCGTCGGCCTGGGCGCGGCGGCATGGCGCATGCGTCCCCGGCCGCTGGCGAAGGATCAGTCGGCCGGCCCGGCCAAACCGGCGCGCGAGAATGTGGAAGCGCTGCTGCGCGTCGAGCCGCTGGCAATTGAAGTCGGACTGGGGCTGGTGAAGCTAGTGGAAGGCGGACAGAATTCCGCCCTGCTGCGGCGCATCTCGGGCATCCGGAGGCAGTTGGCGGCGGATCTGGGCTACCTTTTGCCGCCGGTCCGGGTGGCCGATAATCTCTCGCTGCGCGCGCGCGAATACGCCATCTCGATCAAGGGCGCGGAGATCGCCCGTTATGAACTCCCGCAGGGCTGCCAACTGGCCATCCGTTCCGGGCAGTCCGGTCCGGCGCCGGAAGGTACTCCCACGCGGGAACCAGCTTTCGGACTGGCGGCCTGGTGGGTGCCGGATCAGCGCGCCGAGCAGGTCCGCGCCGCCGGCTTCACCCTGGTGGACGCCGTGAGTGTCCTCGGCACGCACCTGGCTGAATTGGTACGCCGGCATGCGAACGAGTTGTTTTCACGTCAGGACGCCAAGAAGGTGCTCGACCTGGTAGCGGTCGAACAGCCCAAAGTGGTGGAGGACCTGGTGCCCAAGCAGCTTCCCCTTTCCGTGGTGCAGCGGGTACTCCAGAATTTCCTGCGCGAGCGCGTTTCGATTCGAGACACCGGCACGATTCTGGAAGCGCTGGGCGAGGCGGCGCTCTCCACGCGCAATCTTGTACTGCTGACGGAATACGCCCGCCAGGCGCTACGGCGCACGGTGGCCAAGAGCTACCTGGACGCGGCGGGCAATCTGCCGGCTTACCTGATGGATCCCTCCATCGAGCAGGCCGTGGAATCGGCCGTGGAACACGGCGAGCAGAACAGCCACCTGACCATGGCGCCGCAGACCATCCGCGAGATACTGGATCGCATCCAGCGCAAGATCGGCGTTCCAGAAGGACCCGTGGCCGCCGTCACCAGCGCAGGGGCACGGCACTTCCTGCGGCAGATTACCGAGGCTACTATTCCCAATCTGTTCTTCCTGTCGCACAACGAGATTCCGGCAGGCGTCAGGGTGGTCTCGCTCGGGGTCATTCAATAGAGGAGAGAGATGCGCATCAAATCGTTCTATGCGGATTCGGTAGAAGGGGCAGTGGCGCTGGCGCGCCGGGAACTAGGCGCGGACGCCATGCTCGTGGAATCCCGGAGAGCCCCGCTCGAAGCGCGGCACCTGGGGCACTACGAAGTGGTCTGCGCGGTGGTCCCCGAGCCGGCTCCTGAAAATGCCGATACTCCGCCGGAGCAGGACGCCCGTCTGGCCCGCGAACTGGCTGACCTGCGCAAGCAACTGGAGGTCATGGGCAAGACGATTACGCGCTCGGCCTGGAGCGGGGCGCACGGATCGCCGGCGGGCGCCGACCTTGCAGACTACCACATGCGCCTGGCGGCGGAGGATATCGAAAGCGGATTGATTCAGGAGATGCTCGACGAAGTTCGAAGGCGCCAGGCAAACACCAGCGAATCGTTCGAAGCCATGGTCGCCACCGTCCTTGAGAAACGGATTCTGGTAGATTCCGCCCTGGCCGCGCCTGCCGCGGGCGGACCGCGTATCGTGGCGCTGGTAGGTCCGCCGGGTGCGGGTAAGACCACCATGATCGCCAAGCTGGCGGTCACCTGCGGGCTCACCGCGCGCCGGCCGCTCGAAATGCTTTCGATGGACGACTATCGCGTGTCGGGGGCCGAGCAGTTGCGTTCCTACGCCACCATTTTGGGTGCCGGCTTTCAGACTCTCGACACCGTTTCTTCGCTGGCGCAGGCCCTCCAGGCGCTACAAGGCAAGGGGTTGATTCTGATCGACACGGCGGGCTACGGCCCGCGAGACATGGATCGCGCCACCGACCTGGCTCGCTTCCTGTCCTGCCGGACCGATATTTCCACGCATCTGGTGTTAACGGCGACCATGAAACCTGCCGATCTTACTCGTGTGGCGGAACGATTCGGCATCTTTCGTCCGGCGAGTTACGTGTTCACCCGGTTGGATGAGACGGGTACGTTTGGCGCCGAGTTTTCCTTGTCGGTGCGGACCGGCAAGCCCATTTCACTGTTGAGTTCCGGCCAGGAGATCCCTGACGACGTGGAGCCGGCCACCCGCGCGCGCATTCTCAGTCTGCTATGGCCGCACACGGTTTGCGCGGCGCGATCCGCCGCATGAAAGGAGTCGCTGAACGCGGTATGCCAACCCCGTATGCCTGCCGTGATACCGGCGAAACGGATGCCGAAGAGCGCGAGCGTTTGATCCTGGAGCACCTGCCACAAGTCCGTTTGATCGCGCGGCGAATCCACGAGAGGCTTCCGGACAACGTGAGCCTGGAAGATCTCATCTCGGCAGGCATCATCGGCCTTATCGCGGCTGTCGACCAGTACGACCCCACCCACAACGTTAAATTAAAAACCTACGCCGAACATAAGATCAGGGGCGCCATCCTGGATAGCTTGCGGGGCCTGGATTGGGCGCCGCGCCAGAGGCGGAAGAAGGCCAAACAGATCGAATTCGCCATCGCCAAGGCCGAACAACGCCTGCACCGCACACCCGAAGAAGAAGAGATTGCGGCCGAGATCGGGCTGAGCCTCGAAGAGTATCATCAGTGGCTGGTCGAGGTGCAAGGACTGAACCTCGGCAGCCTGGAGTACACCTCCGAAGACGGCGAGGGACAGACCCTGCTCGAGTACATCAGCGACGACCAGGATCACCTGCCGTCACGCTTGATGGAGCGATCGCAGTTGGAACAGTTGCTGGCCGGGGCCATCAGCCGGATGCCTGCCATGGAGCGCACGGTGTTGTCCCTCTACTATGTTGAGGAGCTGACACTACGGGAAATCGCCCGGGTGGTGGATCTGCACGAGTCCCGCATCTCGCACTTGAAATCCCAGGCGATCTTGCGGCTGCGCTCGGATATCGAAAAGGTGTGGCCGAACCAAGCCGGAGGCGTGGCGTGAGCGGCGGGAACACTCATGCCTGGTTTGCCGAAGAGTGGGCCGCCAAGCTGGGCGTGGTCCTGGAGGCTCTGGCGGGGCAGCGGCCGAAGCTGGCATGCAGCCCGGCCTGCGAACTCGCCGTGCAGCTTGAAGAGATCAGCCAACGGCATGGAGAGATCTTCTGGTGGCGGCAGCCTTTGGCGGTGCCCGGGCAGCCCGTCGTTTGGGTGGGCGCGCCCCAAAACGCCTGGTCTCAACTGGCCGGCCGCGTGCTTGGCGCTGCGGGGATTGAGGACGCGGAACAGGCCCGAGAGACATATCTCGAGATTCTACAGCAGGCATTTGGCGAGCTGGCGCGCAGCGCCGGCAGCCGCTGGAACATCAAACTGGACACCGCGGGCGGAAAGGCATCCTCGATTGCGCCTACCGACGGCGTGGCTTACACCGTCAGTTCCTCCGACGCGGACGCGGCGGGAGGACCACTGTTGGTCGTGGTGGCTGGATCTCCCGAAGATCCACCTGACACGGGCCAATTGCCGGCCACGGTTCCGCTGCCGCAAGCCTCCACGAACGGGCAGCCCCAGTCCAAAACCTTTGAGCTACTGCTGGGCGTCGAACTACCCATTAGCGTTTCCTTCGGCCACGTGCAGCTTCCTCTAAAAGACGTGCTGAAGCTTACGGCCGGATCGATCATCGAGTTGAACCGGACGGTGGACGAACCAGTCGACGTCATTGTCAATAATTGCGTGGTGGCGCGTGGAGAAGTAGTGGTCGTGGAGGGCAACTACGGAGTGCGTATCCAACAGATCATGAGCCGGCAGGAGCGCCTGGAGAGCCTGCCGTGACGGTAATCGTTTTCCTTGCTCTGCTAGCTTTGGGCCTCGGCGCGTCGCTTTACCTGTTCGTGACGCTTAAGGTCGAGATCCAGCGCGCGTGCCAGCTCCGCTCGCAGGACCGCCGGCACGTTCAGACGCTTCAAGAAGCACTGGGCGAGGCGCGCGCGCAGGTTGAACGCCTCTCGCGCAATCTGCACGATGTCGAAGCCCAAACAGGCATGCTAGTGGCGCCGGCGCCGGCCCAGTCGGGCATGAACCTGAGCAAGCGCACCCAGGTTCTGCGCCTGCACCGCGCAGGCCAGGATAACGCCGGGATTGCGGCGGCTTTGGGTCTGCCGCGCGCCGAGGTGGATCTGCTGATCAAAGTCCACCGCCTGGTTTTAGAAAAGGTCTGACCGGCTGGTGAACCGGAAGCTCGCTAAAGTCTGCATGCAGACGTGTCGATTTCCTCAATAGCATGGAAAGAGACGAGCCATCCAGAGTGCTGTGGATCTCAGCCGGCGAAGGCATTCCAGAGGCATTCGCAAATGCCGGCTTAGACGGTTTCGCCGTGGAATTCGCTCCAGGCGTGCCGGAAGCAAGCGAGCACGTGAGGCGTTCGCGCGTAGACGCCGTGGTGGCCAGTTTCCCGATCCCGGAGTGGACGCCGACCGAAGTGCTGGAAGAGTTGCAATGCGCCGGCCACCGGGTCCCGATTATTGTCGTGGATCCCGAGGCCGGGCCGCGCGATGCCGCGCGGATGGCGAAAACAGGCGCATACGAAGTCCTGGGCGCCGGGTTTGAACCCGCCGACCTTCGCAGTGCGCTGGAAGACGCAATTCAAGAGTCGGCCAGCCAGGCCAGTGAAGCCCAATGCAGCGACGAGCCGTGGCGGCACGCCCTGGTAGGATTCAGTCAGGCCTTTCAGGATGTGATCCGGATGGTCCGTCTAGTCGGCAACCGGCGCTCCACGGTGTTGATCACCGGAGAAACCGGGACGGGTAAAGAGATGGTAGCCCGGGCCCTGCACCTGGCCGGACCGCGCGGGCGTCTGCCCATGGTTTCAGTCTGTTGCAGTGCGCTACCCGAGAATCTGCTGGAAGCCGAACTCTTCGGCCACGTGCGGGGCGCCTTTACCGGAGCCATCAACCAACGGATCGGACGCTTCGAACAGGCTAGCGGGAGCACGATTTTTCTGGATGAAATCGGCGACATGCCGCTGGATCTGCAGTCCAAGCTGCTGCGCGTGCTTCAAGAGCGCGAGTTTCAACGCCTGGGAAGCTCTGAAACCATCCGGGCGGACGTGCGCGTGATCGCGGCGACCAACGCCGACCTCCTCGAGAAGGTGCGCGAGGGGCGCTTTCGCGAGGACCTCTACTATCGCTTGAATGTGGTGCCTATTCACATGCCGCCTCTGCGCGCGCGCGGCGGCGATGTCGCGGCGCTGACGCGCCACTTCACCCAAAAGGTCTGCACGCTGGAGAACATTCCGCTCAAACAGATCTCTCGCGAGGCGCTTGACCGGCTGGCTGCGTACTCCTGGCCCGGCAACGTGCGCCAGTTGGAAAACTCAGTCGAGCGAGCCGTGATTCTGAGCGGAACACGGCCCACACTGTACCCGAGCGATTTTCCCCTGGCCGGCGGCCGCGTGCGCCAGAGGATCGAGCACGAAGCAACTCCTCTCGTGCAGGTGCCCGACGGCGGCCTGGATTTCGACCAGACAGTGGGACAGATCGCTCGCAGCATCCTGGAGCAGGCCCTGCGCAAGACGAACGGCAACAAGAAACTGGCCGCCGACATGCTCGGGCTCAAGCGCACCACCCTGGCCGCCAAGCTTCGTAGCCTGGAGGGCGGCGGCATGGATCCGGACGATCTGAGCGGAGACTTTGTGCATAGCGCCTGATGCCGGCGGGCGAACGGCAGGAGACAAGATGGCAGGTTTGAGAACAGAGACTGACGAAGAAGCGGCTCCCGCATCACGAGTTTTGACGCGCCTGGGGCTGGTCGCCCTCCAGCGTGTTCTGGATGCGCACCGCGCATGGCTGGAAGGCGGCGCGGGAGGCCTGCGAGCCAACCTGCAGAGCATGGTACTGGCTGAGGCCGATCTTGAACGGGTGAACCTGGAGCGAGCAGACCTGAGGGGGGCAAAACTGATTGACGCCCGCCTGTCTGAAGCCAATCTTTGTGGCGCTAGCCTGCAATGGACGGATCTGACAGATGCCACGCTTGCCGGGGCGGACCTCGCTCAGGCCGAACTGGTTGACGCGCGGCTGGATGGCGCGCTGATGGCCGAAGCCAATTTGAGCGAGGCGCGGGTGAAGAACACTAGCTTTCGCGGCGCGAATCTGAGAGGCGCACGCTTCCTCGAAGCCGCCTTGGACCAGTGCGACTTCTCCGCAGCCAGGTTGCCCGGCGTGAGCATGCTGCAGGCCAGGGCTTTCGATTGCAATTTTGTCGACGCGGACCTCTCCGGCGCCAAACTCTACAACGCGATATTCCGCTGCTGCCGCCTGCTGGAGTTATCCGCCTCGGAATCGAACTGGAGCGGCGCCACCGTGGAGAACTGCGACGCGCGCCGCGCGGACCTGGCGATGTCTCGTTTCGACCGGGCCGACCTCCGCCAAAGCTGTTTCTGTGGCGCTAACCTGATGGGATCCAGCTTGCAATCCGCCAAGATGAATGGGGCCGATTTTCAAAACGCCGACCTGAGCACGGCGCGCCTGTTCGATGCCGCGATCATGGGAACCAATCTTCGCGGCGCAAACCTCCGCGGCGCCCAAGGCCTCACACAAAACCAGCTAGGCCAAGCCCGTACCGACTCGGGCACTATTCTGCCCAACGGCGCCCGTGGACCTTTTATGCTCGGTTCAGGAGCGCATCGGCCTGGCCGGCTGTGATTCAGCGTGGCTCAATGTCGAAAGGGCGATACCCGTTTTCGCGCATGACATGCCGCGCAGACTCGGCGGCGTCGGACCGCACGTAGAAAAAGGCGCCCGCCCGCATTCGTGGAAAGAGAATACCCCCGCGGTACTCATCGGCTTCGACGCCGTAATCTACTCCCGCCGAAGTGAATATCGATTCCAGCCGCAGAGCGTCTCTTAGGCGCTTCGCGATGTAAATCAGCACGGGCTCGTAGCCTTCAAAGAATGCAGGGTCCTGGCGCATGATTGGCTGAGAGGGGACCGGCCGTCGGTAACACCTCCCATCTTAGGAGATATTCGAATGGACGTGATGACGGCAGGCGCTCAGGCTTGTTCGTTGACGCAGGAAGAAGAGGTGCACTGGCTGGCCTTGACTCTGGTTCGCGGTTTGGGCACCCGAAATGCCGGCAAATTGCTCGATCGTTTTCGCACTCCTCAAGCCGTGTTCCGGGCTTCCCGCACGGAGTTGGAAGCGGCCGGCATCAGCGGCGCGGTCGCGCAGAGCATTGCCAGCGGATGCTCGTTTGAAGATGCTGTTGACCAGCATAGCAAGATTGTGGACCATGGCGTCTCGCTGGTCACGCGCGGCGACTCTCGCTATCCCGACTTGCTGCGCGAGATCTTCGATCCTCCGGTCCTGCTCTTTGCCCGGGGACGCCTGGAACTGCTTCAACCATTCCACTTCGCGGTGGTCGGCACGCGCCGCCCAACCCCATATGGTTTGGCCGCTGCCGAGCGACTCGCCGCCGACCTTGCACGCGCCGGCCTCACGATTGTCAGCGGCATGGCGCGCGGCATCGATTCCGCGGCGCACAAGGCCGCGCTGGCGGCCGGTGGCGATACGGTGGCGGTGCTGGGCTGTGGCGTGGACGTCGTCTACCCCTCCGAGAACCGAAAGCTGGCGTCGGATCTGGCGTCGAGCGGGCTACTGCTGTCGGAGTTTCCGATGGGATCCACAGCCTTTCCCCAGAACTTTCCGGTACGCAACCGCATCATCAGCGGCATGAGTTCCGGGGTAATGGTAGTGGAAGGCGCCCAGTACAGCGGCTCGGCCATTACTGCCAAGTTGGCCCTCGATCAGGGCCGTGAAGTGTTCGCCGTGCCCGGCAACATCACCTCGCAGGCAAGCTGGGGGCCTAACCTCTTGATAAAACAGGGAGCTAAGCTAGTCCAGGACTGGAACGACGTAATCGTGGAACTGCCTCCCGAGGTCCGCCGCCAGCTGATCGAGCGTGGCCGCACGCGGCTGCTTGGCGAGTCCGTTGCATCCACCAGTGGCCAACCGGCATCAGTGACAGGTGAGTCCCTGCCCGAGATCGGACGCCGCATCCTGGCTGCCTTGCGTGTGGATTCCGCTACACATTTGGACGATCTGCTTCAATTACTTGAAGATAGCTCTGCCTCCGAATTGATTGCGGCGCTCTTTGAGTTGGAGATGCTGGGTCTGGTCAAACAGCTTCCCGGAAAGAACTTCGTGAAAGTGTGGTAGCCTTCGGGTAACTGTTTTTGCGTATAGAGTCGTCGTCGAAGTTTCCTATGCCGAAAGCGCTTGTAATCGTAGAATCGCCGGCCAAGGCGAAAACCATTAATAAGTATCTTGGCAAGCAGTACGTGGTCAAAGCATCGCTGGGCCACATCAAGGATCTTCCCAAGAGAGATCTGGCCGTCGATGTGGAGCGCGGCTTCGAGCCCCGTTACGAGGTCATCGAAGGCAAACGCAAGCTAATCAACGAATTGAAGCAGACAGCCAACAAAGTCGAAACGGTCTATCTGGCGGCCGACCCGGACCGGGAGGGGGAGGCCATCTGCTACCACCTGCAGGAGGAACTGCAAGGCAAGAAAAACGGCGAGCCGCGCATCTTCCGGGTGATGTTCAACGAGATCACCAGGAACGCCATTCAAAAAGCATTCCAGCAGCCGGGAATGGTGGATGCCCGGCTGGTAGACGCGCAGCAGGCGCGCCGCGTACTCGACCGCCTGGTGGGATACAAGATCTCGCCACTGCTTTGGGATAAAGTGCGCCGCGGCCTCTCCGCGGGCCGCGTGCAAACCGTAGCGCTGCGCCTGATCGT
>Ga0335077_10005125_pt1 | contig 16040 bp, 10 predicted proteins | sample Lox_Sample_31_FD_207151 | JGI IMG/M metagenome (GOLD analysis project Ga0335077, IMG submission 207151) | Soil microbial communities from Loxahatchee National Wildlife Refuge, Florida, United States - Lox_Sample_3.1 | ecosystem: Environmental > Terrestrial > Soil > Wetlands | place: USA...
AGGCGAGTTGCGGATCCACGGCGTTCACGGTGGCGCGCACGGCGCCGATCAGCCGAGCCGGGTCGCCCTGCGTGCGCACCACATAGCTCAGATAACCGGTGTAACCGGACTCCTGGTCGAGGGCAAAATACATGGTTGGAGGAGGCGGTTCGGCGAGATTGTCTTCCGCTACGTCGCCCACCACACCGACAATCTCGCGGAACGGTTCCTCGGGCACAAGCATGGTGCGCAGCCGCTGCCCTATGGGATCTTGACCCGGCGGGAGATAACGGTTTGCCCAGGCCTGGTTCACGATTGCGACCCACGGGCGTCCGGCAGCGTCGGAGGAGTTGAAGAACCGTCCTCGCACCAGCGGCACCTTCATCGTAGAGAAGTAGTCCCAATCGACGCGACGCCAAATCGCCGATTCCTCTTCTCCCGGCGGCACCTCGTGCCCGGCAATCTGAAATCGGGCCAGCGAGCGGTTGCCGAGGGCCGGCAAGGCACTGGCCCCGGAGGCGCTTTGCACTCCGGGGAGGGCCCGCAGCCGTTGCAGAAAATCATCCTTGAAGCGCAAGCCGTTCGGATTGCTGAAGGGCCACTGCTTCTGCACCGGATACGAGGCGCCCGGGAGGTACACCGTGAAGGTGAGCACGTGATCGGCGTCGAAGCCGGGATTCTGGCGCAACAGTGTCCGCACGCTGCGCATCATCAGGCCGCCGGCCGCCAGCAGCAGCACCGAGAGCCCAATTTCGAGGATGACCACAGCATTGCGTAGCCGGGCGTGGCTGGCGCTGGTTCCCCCGCGCGATTCGTCCTTCAGGACGTCGGTAAGCTGCGCCTGAGGGGCGGAGATGGCCGGCCCCAGTCCGAACAGGACGGCGGTCAAGACCGTGATAGCTGCCACAAAGCCGAGCACCGGGAGGCTGATACCGGCGTCGTAAAGGTAAGGCATGAAGGAATACTGCGAGTCGGGAAGCGAGCGCACCAGCAGCCACAGCCCAAGCCATGCCGTCAGAAATCCAATGACCGCGCCGGAGATAGAAAGCAGCAGGCTTTCCACCAGCAATTGCAGGATCAAGTGTCGATGGTTGGCGCCCAGTGCGGCGCGCACGGCAAACTCACGGCGGCGATCGATGGAGCGGCTCATCAGCAGGTTGGCCACGTTGGCGCAGGCGATGAGCAGCACGAAGCCGACTGCGCCAAACAGGATCCATAGCAGCGGGCGAACATTGCCCACGATCTGGTCGCGCAGCGGCGCCAGAGTGACGCTGACGGCGGCATTGTCGGCCGGATACTGACTGTCGAGCCGGGCGGTGATGGTTTGCATTTCGGCGTTGGCCTCGGGCAACGTCGTCCCCGGCCGCAGGCGTCCGATGACGGCAAGCCACCGCCCATTGCGCGCGGTCGCTTCGTAGTTATTCAGGTGCATCGGCACCCAGAAGGGAGTCACGCCCACGGGATTGAACTCAAAGTTGCGCGGCAGAACTCCGACGATCGTCACCGGCTTGCTGTCCATGTGGACCACGCGTCCGATGACTGCCGGGTCGCCGGCAAAATCGCTCTTCCAATAGTCGTAGCTCAGGATGGCAACGGTCGGGCCAGATCCTTCCGGAAGGTCCTCGCCCGGCAGGAAGCCGCGGCCCAGAATGGGGGTCACTCCCAGTGTCGAGAAGAAGTTCACCGTCACCATAGCGCAGAACAGCGTCTTGGGCTCGCCATTGCCGGTGACGGTGAAGGCATCCGGAGCATAACCGGCCAGCGACGCGAAGCTCTTCGCGTCGCTGGCCCAGTCCTGGAAGTCGGGATAGGAAGCGGTGTAGGAGCAGCAGTCGGTCTTGTGGCGGGCCTCGCCGAGGGTGATCAGCCGGTCGGGATCGCGAAACGGCAGCGGGCGCAACAACACCGGATAGACGATGGAGAAGATCGCCGTGTTTGCGCCTATGGCAAGGGCCAGGGTGATGATGGCAGTCGTCGTAAAGCCCGGACTACGCCGCAACGTTCGCAGTCCATAACGAAAATCCTGGCGGAGGGTACCCATGAATCCAAGTGCGCCCGGCTGAGACCGTTGCAACTGAATTGTCTGCCGCAAGCGGGCTGTGCGCATCATAGCCTACATCGTCGGTCAGCCGATAGTGTGGCAAACGCGGCGGCACGGCAATCTTTCAATACGACACAGGACACGTGCCAAGCTGGCGCGGCGCGAATCGGAGACGCTGAAGAATCGTTCTTCTCGGATCGGGCATCTGTTATGTTTCCACGGTCCCGTTCCCCAGGTAAGTCTGCGACAGATTGAGCGCGGTTGAGGGAGCCTGATGGCGAGCACGACCATTGCCGGCGCACGCGGCATGTCCATGAGCCGCCCGGTCTCGAACCCATGGCTCATCGCCGTTTCCGTCATGCTGGCCACCTTCATGGAGGTGCTCGATACCTCTATCGCCTCCGTGGCCCTGCCGTACATTGCCGGCAGCCTTTCGGCGACCAACGACGAAGCCACCTGGGTGCTCACCAGCTATCTGGTGGCCAACGCCGTCTTCCTGCCCGCCAGCGCCTGGTTCGCGCTGAAATTTGGCCGCAAGCGGTTCCTCATCACCTGCATCGTTATCTTCACCATCTCGTCGTTTATGTGTGGAGCGGCGACCAGCCTGGGGATGATTCTCCTCGCCCGCGCGGTACAGGGAGCGGGCGGCGGCGCGCTGCAGCCGCTGTCGCAGGCCATTCTTCTGGAGACCTTCCCGCCCGAAAAGCGCGGCGCGGCGCTGGCAGTCTTCGCGCTTGGGGTGGTCGTCGCGCCGGTGCTTGGGCCGACCCTCGGCGGCTACCTCACCGACACCTACTCCTGGCGCTGGGCCTTCTACATCAACATTCCGATCGGTATTCTCGCCATCCTGCTCATCATGCGTTTTGTCGAAGACCCGCCGTACATCAGGCACGCCATCGCGGGCAAGATTGACGCTATCGGACTGGGCCTGCTGGCGATTTGGCTGGCGGCGCTGCAAATTATCCTCGACAAGGGCCAGGAGGATGACTGGTTCGGCGCGACCTGGATCCGCTGGACAACCTTGATACTGGTGGTGGGGTTCGTCGCCTTCCTTATTCGCGAGCTCACGGCCAAGAAACCGCTGGTGGACTTGCGTGTCTTTCGACACCGTAACTTCGCCATAGGCAGTCTGCTCATTGCACTCTTCGGGGCGTCCCTCTATGGCCTCATCACGCTGCTGCCGCTGTTCTATCAGGAGCTATTGGGATACACGGCTTACGCGGCGGGCTGGGCGGTGGCGCCGCGCGGCGTCGGGGCGATCATAGCTATGCCGATCATCGGCATTCTCACCGCCAAGCTCGACAACCGCTGGTTGATTGTCTGCGGCTTTGCCATGTTCGCCGTCTCCAGCCTGTGGTTTGGCCAGGCGAACCTCGCCATCTCCCAGTGGTCGTTCCTGTGGCCGATCATCATCAGCGGATTCGGTTCGGGCGCGATTTTTGTTCCTCTGAACGCCGTCGCCGTATCGGGGTTGAAGAATGAGGAGATCGGCAACGCCAGCGGTCTTTATAACCTGTTCCGCAACGTGGGCGGAAGCATCGGCATCTCCATCGTGAACACCATCGTCGCGCGCCACGAGCAACTGCATCAGAACGAGCTGGTACGTTCGCTGGTGCCCAGCAGCACCACTTTCCAGAACCAGTTGCAAGCGCTGCAGCAGTATTTGTATACCCAGGGATATGGTCCGGTAGAGGCGATGCGGAAGGCCTATGCGCTCATCGGCGGCGAATTAACGCAGCAGGCCAGGCTTTGGTCGTACGTAGACGACTTCCGCTACATGGCGCTGGTCTGCTTCGCCTGCATTCCGCTGGTGTTCCTGCTGAACAAGACGGTGAGGCGTCCGGGGCAGCAGCCCGTGGGAGAGTGAGCGAGTAGGATCGCCTGGAACGGAGCACCTGCACGAGAAATCCAACGGTTGTCATCAAGATGAGGCCTTCAGGCTGAATGGGATCTGTTTTCTGCTTGTGAATATCAAGATCGTGAAAAAAAGCCCCGCCTCCCCCGGCGGGGCTTTAGAGTACAGTGCAACAGATGCAGAGGTAATGCGACTAGAAGTCAGACGGCTTCCTCGGCGAGCCGAGACCGGTGCACTGGTCCCAACCCGGCCCAGCGGGCGAGCCGTTGCTGCCTTGAGTAACGTCATAGAAGTCGGTGTGGTACCTCACCGGCTGAATATAGAACTGGTAGGTGTGAGCCAGCTCGAGGAACGTAGACGTGCGGAACGTGCCAGTCGAGTTGAGGATGCCAGCCAGAACAGGCGAAGCCACGCTGGTTCCGCCCACCTGACACCAGCCGCCGCAACCCGTCGTGCTGTACACCGCAACGCCGGAGCTGGGGTTGGCATCAGCCGCCCAGTCAGGCGTGCCGCGCTTCGGCCCGGTCTTGTTGGCGATGAAAAGCTGGTATTGCTGCGCCGGCTCCATGGTGCTGATGCCGCCGCCGCTGCCGTTCCAGCAGTCTTCTTCACCGGTAAAGTTGCCGCTGCTGTCGCGGCGGATGGTGGTGCCGCCGGCCGAGGTCGAGTTCGGCGACACGCTGGGATAATCCGGACCCAAGCCGGAGTCGCCAGCGGAGGTGAAATAGACGACGCCATTGACATGCATGTACTGGTCGTAGCTCAACTCGCCGGAGAACTCGCCGCCGTAGCCGAAGCTGTTCGAAACCTCACCCCCTCCGGCCGCTGCTACTGCCTGGCCAGCCAGGTACTCGGCAGCGCTCATTCCGCCCTCGAACGGATCTTCGCAGAACTGCGAGACGATGATCTGGGCGTTGGGCGCCATGGCATGAGCGTACTGAGTGTCCAGTGCGGTCTCCAGGTCCCAGCCGGTGCCGTTGTTGCTGGGCGGCGACTGGCAGTCGGAGATGAACTGCAGGGTCTGCGCGGGCAGGCCGTACTGCGTGTTGAAGGCGTTGAAGTCGGCTTGCAGCGTGCTGTTGTGTCCGTAATCCACCACAGCAATGGCCTTGGCGCCGCCGCTGGCTACAGGCGAACCGCTGCGCGGACAGCCTGAAGTGGGCGGCGTCACACCGTAAATGCAGGCAATGGAGCCCGGGGTCTCGGCACTGGCTGGCGGATTGTTGTCATGAATCACGGTATCGGGCTGGAAAATGTAAAGCGGCGTATGCACCTTTAACTGCGCCAGGCCGCGCGTGCTGGGTGGCGCGACGACTGTCCCCTTGACCTGGGACGTGTCCTGCGCGAATGCGGCAGCCGCCAAGCACAGAATCGCAGCGGCAAGCAAGATAAGAATCGTTTTCTTCGTCATTGATCTCCTCAATCTTTGAGTCTTTCGAAGACCATGCACGAATTCGGTCTTCGAGGGTTGATGGTTCTGGAATATCTGAAGATATGCAGGCCGCATCGCCATAGGCCGCCTTCTAGGGCAGTCCGTCGAGCATGACCCCGTTTCTATGCGGATGGCGATTCGCACCGCAGTGGGCCTCGAAGGCTCACCCAAAATGCTCATTGGGAAACCGGACCCCACAGCTCTCCCCACGCGATGCTCCAGCGCACCGCACTCCATTGAGCCACTGTCGCCTGCTTTAGCTGTTAGCTACAGTGTTGCCGGCTTCAAGCACGCCGGCCGTGTAGCCCTCTTTCCATCCATCCCACCAGGCAGCAGACTTTCGGCGCGCAGGGGTAGTTTCCGCTTTCCTCAGCGCCAGCTTTCTATGTCTGCGAAGATGGTTGGCCAGTCCACACCTGGAATACAAACCTCCGCAAACTGGGCAGATCGATTGCGAGAAGACGCGTTCCTGGTAGATTTGGTCAAACATTCGTGTCAGGAAGGATTGTCGTCCACAAACGACGATGAGACACAGTAAGGCGAAGCTGCTGTTACTACCAGTGGATAGTAGTAAAAAATGTGCTCTTAAAGCAGAAAGGAGATAGGCAGCGATACCCGCTGTCAACTATTAATAATAGTACTATCGTCCTAGTTATCCTGGATATTAAACATATCAATTTGCGATGGTTATTGTTAGCACTATCGGCCTGGTTATCTTGAAGGTTAACATATCAACTCGCGATGGTTACTCTCACCATTTTCTTGCCTGCGCGCAATGTGAACTCGGCGTTGCCATCTACTGTAACGACAACCTCATTCTTTAGTTCGCCATTAATCTTCACCGCGTTCTGCTTTAGCTTGCGCACCCCATCGGTGACCGAAGTTGCCAGCCCGGTGCGAGCCAGCAGCTTGTCGAGCTTGATCTGCATACGGCCGTCGCTGACCGCCGCATGGGGCGCAGCAACCTCGGCGAAAGCTACCTTCACCAGCGGCAGGTCTTCGGGTGCTTCGTCCTTCTGGAACATGCGCGACCAATCCTGCGCGGCCTGTTCGGCAGCGGCGGCCGAATGGAAGTCGGCGACGATGCGCTTGCCCAGCTCCTGCTTCAGCTTCATCGGATGGGCCGCGCCGGTGGCCACCTCGCGCTTCATGCGCGCGATGTCGTCCATGCTGACATCGGTCACCAGCTCGTAATAACGCCACATCAGCTCGTCGGAGATGGACATCGCCTTCCCGAACATCTCCTGCGGCGGCTCGGTGATCCCGATGTAATTGCCGTAGGACTTCGACATCTTCTGTACGCCGTCGGTGCCTTCCAACAGCGGTGTGGTGAGCACGATCTGCGGCGGCTGCCCATAGTGACGTTGCAGCTCACGGCCCATCAGCAGGTTGAATTTCTGGTCGGTGCCGCCGAGTTCGACGTCGGCCTCAAGCGCCACCGAGTCATAGCCCTGCGCGATGGGGTAGAGCAGTTCGTGCATGGCGATAGGCTTTTCGTCCATGAATCGCTTGTGAAAGTCCTCGCGTTCCAGCATCTGCGAGACGGTGAACTTGGCCGCCAGCCGAATGAAGCCTTCGTAGCCGAGCTTGTCGAGCCATTCGCTGTTGAAGCGTACCTCGGTCTTATCGCGGTCGAGAATCCTGAAGACCTGCGTCTTATAAGTCTCGGCGTTCTGGTCGATCTGCTCGCGGGTGAGCGGCGGGCGCGTGGTCGAGCGGCCCGAAGGGTCGCCGATCAGCCCGGTGAAGTCCCCGATAAGAAAGATGACGGTGTGGCCCATGTCCTGAAAGTGTTTCAGCTTGCGCATGAGCACAGTATGGCCGAGGTGCAGGTCGGGCGCGGTGGGATCGAAGCCGGCCTTCACGCGCATGGGCTTGCCGGACTGGCGCGACTGCTCCAGCCGCTCGCGCAAGTCGCTCTCGCGAATGATCTCAGCCGCGCCTTTGCGCAGATAGGCGAGTTGCTCGTCAACCGGGGGAAACAGGGGCATAAGTCTCGATTATAGGAGTTCCGAGTTTCAAGCTTCGAATTTCAGGTCTTTCCATGGGCACGAAGGTTGGTTTCGCAAATCGACGCCGCATGCAATCATGTGAGGGCTGACTGGAGTCCGCGATGCGCAAGGCCGCACAATATCTCCTTCCCTTCTGCCTGCTGTTGGCGATCGCCCTCATCGCTGCGCCCCGTGCTGCCGCACGACAGGCCGCCGATGGCAACGCGGCCATGAACGTTATCTCCGGCAGCTACACCTTCCTGCGTGAAGGCGAATACGTGCAGATCACGGTGGAGAACGGCAAACTCTCCGGATATCTCTCGCGCTACGGAGACCTGGATAGCGACAAGGGCCAGTTCATCGACCAGTTCTTCGACAAGACCACGCTCGTCGGCAACCGGCTCACCTTCAATACCAAGACCGTACACGGTGTGTGGTATGACTTCAGCGGAGTGGTGTCCACCGTCCCCGGCAAGAAGTCCGGCGAAGAAGGCTATCGCGTGATTCGGGGGAAGCTGGTCCAGCACTCGACCGACGAGAATGAAAAAGAGAAAACCACGCAGCGGCAGGTGGAGTTCAAGTCGTTTCCTGACGAAGTGAACAGGTAGCGGATGGGAAACCATCGCGTAACAACCGCCATTCATAACGACAGCTGACCACTATCGTTTTGCCTCATACTCCACTAGAGTCAATGGCGCTCCGAAACGCGTCCTCTGCGTCCCGGCGCGCAGGTCAGAGTCTGGTCCGTACGTCCCTGTCACGCTCGCCGACAGCTGCTCGGCCTGGCGCCCGGCGGAATGCGACGGCTTCTCCATCCCAGCCTTGAACTCGCGCAACACCTGTTCGATGTAGCCTTCAAGTTCGCCGGAAAAGGGTGCGAGCGCCCGCCGCAGCATGCGCATGGGCGGCGCGTAGTTCATCTGTACGTGCACCAGCGTGTCGTTGCCCAGGGGACTGAAGGTCACGCGACCGGTATGCTTCGGTCCACTCACCGATTTCCATCCGATGGCCTGGTAGGGAACGACCTGGGTGATCTCGGCCTCCCACTCGACCGGCACGCCATTCACGGGCACGGTCCAGCGCGAGTGGTCCGGATCGGCGCGTCGGGATGGCACTAGTACTACTGCACGCTCGGCTCTTCGGCCTGGTTCTGCGCCAGCTTCTGTTCGAGATAGGTGACGTGCCCGTCTTCCATCTGCCCGAGGTAGCGGAAGATGTCGCGCAGCGGGCCCTCGGGTGTCTGCTTCACCAGCTTCTCGTAGAACGCCTGTGCGCCTAGCTCCGCCTGGAGCGCCACATTCAGCGCCCGCACTCGCCCCGGCACGGTGGCATTGGGTGCCGCGAAGACGTCGCCGTCATCGAGCTTGGGTACTTCGACGATCTCCGCCAGGTCATGCTCGGTGATGGTGGGCGCCACATCGCCGTAGAGCTCGGCGTGGCGCTGCTTCAGTTGCCAGGAGTGCCCGCGTTCCTCCACCGCCATCTCCCAGAACACCGCGGCGATCTCCAGCGACTCCTTGTCGCCGAACTCGGTGAACATCTCGGCGAAGCGGTGGTAGAGCTCGGCGTTGCGGTCTTCGATGGAGATGGCGACCTGCAAGGCCTCTTGCGGAGTAAGCGAGACAAAGCTGCGTTGCATGATGCGCTCCGAGGAATCAGGTGACCGGCAAATTTTATCTTGCTGCGCGGCGCAGCCGTGAGGAGTATTGCCGACTAAAACTGCCCGGGTTCCCGAAAAGGAATCAACGCGCCACTGTGGGCTCGGGCGTGGAGGCGCTCGCATTCTTCGCGCGGTCGGCTTCAATGCGCGCGATGGTGCGTTTCAGCCAGTGCTTCACGTTCTCCCGCAGCTCCTCGTCCGTCTGGTCAGGCGTGGCGACGGTGACGCCATGGCGGTTGAGCGGAATGTGGTGGCAAGGCACGTCGTCGGTGCGATATTGTTCCGGCACGAAGTCGTAGAGCAGGCACTCGTGGCAGGCGTGCGGCCGCGTGGGATCGCCGTGGTTGGGGCAGGTGAGCGAGTCCTGAAAAATCGACGCCGGCCCCCAGGGCGTGCTGTACCAGTTGCCATACCCGCCCTGCTCGAGAAAATTCAGCTCATACCGCAGCACTTCCAGCACATCGCGCTTGTCTTCGGACATGATTGGCTCCTTCCGGCACCCCGACGGCTGCCCATCCTTTGCCGTTATTTTGTTCCGGCAGCGCACAGGCGGGCTGTGATGCACCTCACGTGCGATTGTGATCTCTGGAGGGCTAAGGGTGCTTCGCCGGCGGCGTGGCTTCCAGGCCCTTGCTCACCAGATCGGCAATCACTGCATTGCCTCCGGCGCCGAAGTGGACGTCACCGAAGATGTAGTTTCTGATGTACCAGCATCCCGGCTCCCACTTCGGACACTGGTCTTTCAGCGCAAAGAGCACCGGAAATGCATCGATGAACCGCTTGCACTTGCCGCTGCACCATTCGCGCCAGATGCGGACCTGTCGCGAGTCGACGCTATCGTGGACGAGCTGGGCCGGCCAGGGATAGACGACGACGCTGAGCGGGATATGGCGCTGCGCCAGTTCCTGCCGCAGCAGGTCCATCTTCTGCTTCTCTTTTTCTATACCGGCGTCCACGCCCAGAGGGGCATAACCCAGCTCGAAGGGCTGATCTTCGGCGACCTCGCGATAGGTCCAGGCCGAGCGCTCCAGGTCGAAGACGTTGCCGTTGTAGCCGGGATTGAGGTGATAGGAGCCGAACCTGACCAGCGTCCGCTCAGCCAGCTCCCAAACGTAGTTGGTGAGCACGAGGTGCTTGCTGACGAACAGGCGCAGGCCCGAATACCACGAGTCATAATGCACCTGGTCGCGCGCGTAGGCGATCGCGCCCGACGGCCCGGCATCATGGACCAGCGCTGCCTCGTCCTGCACATCCGAAATGTCGACGAAGACGATGGCCTCGTCGAAGTCGAGTCCGCTGGTCAGTGCCAGTCGCGCAGTGGTGAGATAGGTTGACGGCGAATACCCGTCCATGCCGCCGTTCAGGATTTCGTACTGCGGAAACCGAGCTGCGATGCGTCCTACGAAGCTCGTCTCCCAAGGCCCCATAGATTCCGTGAAGGAGTCGCCTAGCATGAGAATCCTGGGCCGAGGGTCTGTTAGAGAAACTTCGCGCACCGTCTTATCGCGAAAACCCTGACTGTTGACGGAGAGCAAATACCTCTCGCGCCCCCACGCGCGGATGCTGGAGCAGTCAGGTCGAAGCGAGTACACCCGCATCGCGTCGTTGATCTTGCATCCGACCAGCTCGTGCAAGCTGGGCACCGCCGATTTGCGAAACAAAAAGCTGTACGCGGCATCCAGCCCTACGAACCCGACAATGCAGAAAAAGATAGAAGCCAGCAGGAGCAGCAGCTTTCCTGGCAGCTTGCGGGAAAGCGGACCCGGTTGCGAAGCGGTCGCGTCGGACGGGGCGCTTGCGGAAACTGTTTTCATGATTCGAGGGGATTCTTCGCGAGAATACTACTTCACGACACCTGTAGAGCGGCGCCCTTCGACTGCGCTCAGGGCAGGCTCTACCCGCCGTTTTCTTTACCTTTTTTCTTGATCTCGATATTCAGCCGCTTGATCTTCTGGTTGAGCGTCGAGAGCGGGATGCGGAAACGTTCGGCAGCGTCGGTCTGGTTCCAGCCGCACTTCTCCAGCATGTCGGTGATGACGCGGCGTTCGCAGTCTTCGATGATCTCAAACAGCGAGGCGTCCGGCGCGTGGTCGAGGAGCGCGAACTTGCTGCCGCGGCCGGTCAGGCTTTCCGGCAATAGTGCGGGCGTGAGCTCGGGGCCCGTGGCCAGCACGACCGCGCGCTCGATCACGTTCTCCAACTCGCGCACATTGCCCGGCCAGTCGTAATCCAGCAGCGGACGCAGCGCCTCCGGCGTGATGCGCAGCGGGATGCGATCGTTCTCCCTGGCGAACTTCGCGATGAAGTGCTCGACCAGCAGAGGGATGTCGTTCTTGCGCTGGCGCAGCGGCGGCAGGTCGATGGTGATGACGTTCAGGCGGTAGAAAAGATCTTCGCGGAACTTGCTGTCCTTCACCTGCTGTTTCAGGTCAACGTTGGTGGCGGCGATGATGCGCACATCCACCTGGACTTCGTTCACGCCGCCCAGGTGCATGAACTTCTTGTCCTGCAGCACGCGCAGAATCTTCGCCTGCGTCTCCAGGCCCATGGTGCCGATTTCGTCGAGGAAGAGCGTGCCCCGATCGGCGACTTCGAACAGCCCCTTCTTGCTCGCGATGGCGCTGGTGAAGGCGCCTTTGACGTGACCGAAGAGCGTCGACTCCAGCAGATCGGCAGGGACCGAGCCGGTGTTCACCGGTACGAACGCGCGGTCCTTGCGCGGCGAGTTCATGTGGATGGCCTTGGCGATCAGCTCCTTGCCCGTGCCGCTTTCGCCTTGCAGCAGCACGGTGGAGCGGCTGGGAGCTACCTGCGCTACCAGGTCGAAGATGCGCAGCATGGGTTCGCTCTTGCCGATGATGTTCTCGAAGTTGTAGCGCTGCTTGAGCGCGCGCTTGAGCTGGATGACCTCTTCTTCGGCGCGGCGCCGCGCCACAGCTGCGCGCACATCGGCCAGGAGCTTCTCATTGTCCCAGGGCTTCTGGATGAAGTTGGTCGCGCCGGCCTGCATCGCGTTCACGGCGTTCTCCACGGTGCCGTACGCGGTAATCATGATGACCGGCAGCTCGGAATCACGTTCGCGGATTTCGCACAGGATCTCGATGCCGTTGCGCTCCGGCATGGCGAAGTCGAGCAGCACGAGGTCGAAGGGACGCTCGGCGATGCGCGTGAGTCCTTCCGTCCCGTCGACGGCCACCTCGACCGAGTAGCCTTCGAATTCCAGCAGGGTCTGCAGCGATTCGCGGATCGCTGCCTCGTCATCGACAATCAGCACCGAGCCGAGAGAACCTTGCTCGCCGCGGCCTTCGCTAACCCGGCTTACCGCTGTATCAAGCACTGACTGCCTTCCTCACTAAGGGGAATTCCATGATGAATGTCGTGCCGCGGCCGGGCGCACTGTCCACCCGGATCTTGCCGGCGTGTTCCTGAATGATGCCGTAGGTCACCGCCAGTCCCAAGCCGGTGCCGCCACTGTGTCCGGTCTTCGGCTTGTTCTTGGTGGTAAAGAATGGATCGTATATGCGATGAATGTGCTCTTGCGCGATGCCCGTGCCGGTGTCTGTGACCTTCACCTGCACATGGTGGCCGTTGCTGGTGCTGATGGTCAGCGTGCCACCGCCCGGCATTGCATCCTTGGCGTTCAGAAAGAGGTTGAGGAAGACCTGTTGGAGCTTGCCTGTGTTGCCGTGGATCATCGGCAACCCGGGATCGAGCTCCTGCTCCACGGTGACGCGCGCGGTCTTGAACTGGTGCTCCAGCAGCGTCAACGTGTCTTTGATGACGCGGTTCAGATCTACGTCGGCAAACTCCGCGCCCGAGGTGCGCGAGAAGTTGAGCAGGCTGTTCACGATCTCTGACGCGCGGAAGGTCTGCTTCGTGATCTTCTCCAGCAGTGCGGCTTGCTTGTTGTCGCCGTTCACCTGCTTGGAGAGCATTTGCGCATACGAGGAGATGACCGCCAGCGGCGTGTTGACTTCGTGCGCGACGCCCGCCGCCAGCAAGCCGACGGACGACAGCTTCTCCGCCTGCGAGAGCTGTGTTTCCAGCTCGATGCGTTCAGTAATGTCGTCGACGATGATGAGCCGCCCGATCACACTGAAGCTTTTCGAGACCAGCGGCGCGATCGCGATGTTGGCAATGCGCGTCTCTCCCGTCGGGGTGCCGAGCCGGAACTTGTACAGGTTGTGAATGCCCTGCGTCTGGCGTACGCGATAGAACTCTTCCAGGAACGCGGGCGGCAGCACCGCGGTCATGGGGCGGCCTACGGCGTCGCGGCGCGGCAGCGCAAACATTACTTCCATCTGCGAGTTCCACGACTCGATTCGGTCTTCAAGGTCGACCGCCATCACGCCCACGCTGATGGACTCGACAATATTCTCGTTGAATTCTTTCAGCCGCTCGTACTGCCCGGCCTTTTCTTCGAGCGATTTGTACAACCGCGCGTTCTGCACCGCGATGCCGATGTAGCCGGCCAGCGTCTCCAGCAGCTGCACGTCTTCGCTGGAGAGGAAGTCGCCTTCCGCAGTCTTGCCCAGCCCCAGCACGGCGATCATGCGATTCATCACCATGCAGGGGATGTAGTAGTTGAGTTCCAGCCTGCGAATGGTCTCGCGTGCCGCGGGCGTCTCGCGCACGGCCTGGTTGGTGTTATCGAAGAACAGGTGGCCCGCCTGCCACTCCGGACGCTCGATGTGCAGGAAGTCGAAGTCGAGGCCGCTGGTGTGCGAGATGCCGTAGGATTTCGCCAGGACGAAGTGCTCAGGCTCCTCGGGATCGGAGAGGAAGATGGCAAGACGGTCGACCAGCAGCGTGCGCGACAGCCGATCGACAATCGATGTGAGCATCTGGTCGAGGTCGGTCTCCGAGTTCAGGTCGCGGCCGAACTCGATCAGCGTGCGCCGGTAGTCATAGCGCTTCCGATAGAAGAGGCGGTCCATCCGCTCCTGCACCCAGTTCTTGAAGGGGTCGAATAGGATGGCGGTTACAGCAATGGCAATCACCAAGCCGATCGGCCCCACGCTGGGGAAGTTCTGGTGGAAGAGCACCGAGGCCATGCCGACGGCTGCGAAGTAAGCCGCCGTGATCGCTCCGGCTGCGATGGTGTAGGCCATGCCGCGCTTGAAGATCAGGTCAACATCCATCAGCCGGTAACGGAAGATGGCGTAGCCGAAGGTCAGCGGCAGGAACACCAGCGACAGCACGGAGACCTTCATGCCCAGCCCGGGCATGGCGCCGAACAGGTACGGGACGATGTAGAAAAGCGTGAACGGCGCGACCGAAAGAATCGTGCCGCGCGTGACCCACTTCATCTGCTGGCGCAGGATTGCCGACTCAGCGTGACGGTAGCTGTGCCACAGCGTGACGGTCGCGGCGATGAAGTAGGCTGCGAGATAAACGAACGCCAGCCGGTCCAGGTTCCAGCGCAGCAGCTCGCTGGGCTGAAACAGCGCGACCGAGCAGATCTGTATGGCGAGCAGGACTGCGCCGGGGAGATAGACCGCCGGAATCAGCCAGCGGCGGCGGTTTACCAGCGCTTTGCGCTCAGGGAACACCAGCGAAAAATGCAGGAACAGCGCCGGCTGCAGGAGCCAGGCGACTACGCTGGTCCAATAGACAATCCAGTCGAAGTCGTTCAGCTTCCCGGTGTAATGCAGGGCATAGAAGATGAACGACACCAGGCAGAAGACGTAGAAGTGTGTGCTCTTGGGGGCCGTCCAGCGTCGCAGTAGAACGTAGATGCCGATGCCGAGGTAGACCAGCGCAATCAGGCGCAGCCCGGCGTAGAGCGAGCGATCGGTCGGCACGAGGATGACGGGCGCATCCAGCGCCACGCCCTGCCGCACCAGCGAGTAGATCGCCTTCGACCAAATGCCGACGCGGTAGAGTTGCTGCTCCAGGCGGCCGATATTGGTCACGTCGCGGTTGTCGATGGCTAGCAGGCGGTCGCCCGGTTTAATGCCGGCCTTCTCGCCCGGACCGTCCGCGTCAACGCGCTGTGCCCGAAGATGGCCGGCGTCTTCTACCCACCAAACGCCATCGTAGGGTGCAGAATATTCACGGTCCTTCTGAAAATTGATCCAGGCAAAGGTGATCGCCGCCACGCTGATCAGCGCGAGAAAAACCGCGAAGAAACGGGTGTGGAGAGTACGATCCATCGGCAGCTCAAGCCCGTGGGCCAGGCGCACGGGTTGCGTCACGCGCACCAGCCCATCCTCTTTGAGCAACTTAGATGCCATGTCTGCAATCGCGAGAAGGCCTCTAAACCACGGCGTGAGAGCACCTTCCGGCATTATAGACGTTACACCAGCGTGAACATATGAGATTTGGGATTTTTGTCCATGATTTTGGAGATTGGTGTGTTACTCCTGCCGTTCCGAAATCTTGATTTTGGTAAGCCGCTAGTATCTAAAGAGTTGAGGAGCACTTTGGTGCGGAACGAAAAGGGGCAGCCGGTCGGCTGCCCTAGCGACTCAAATTGTTGCGATGTCAGCGGCCATGCCCGCCACCGCCGCCAGACGAGTGCGATCCACCGCCGCTACTGTGCGAGCCGCCGCCGCTAGGAGCGTGATAGCTCGCGCCTCCGCCCGAACTGCGCGGCGCGGAGTACGAGCCCGCGCTCCGGGCGCTATACGTGGGGCTTGCTCTGTAGCTGCGCGAACTATACGCCGGGCTCGATCCGTAGCTGCGCGAGCCATAAGCCGGGCTTGATCCGTAGCTGCGGTTACTGTAAGCGGGGCTCGAGCTGTAGCTACGTGTAGGAACAGAGGGACTCGACCCATAGTTGCGATTGTTGCTTGCTGGCGATCCGTAACTGCGGTTCCCGAAGTACGGCGAAGCCGAGCTATAGTTGCGGCCCGAGCTATAGCTTGGCGACGCTCCGTAGGCTCCGCGGCTCGCCGAGCTGTAGCTGTTCGTGGGTCGGGAGCCTCCGTAGCCCGCCGACGCCGAGTACGTCGGCGAATTGCCGTACGAGTGGCCCGACTGCGGTATCGACAGGGCCGCGCCTTGACCGTGAGAGCTCTGGCCGTGCGAAGACTCCTTCGATCCGGACGGCGCGGACTGATGCGACGGCGCAGACGGAG
>Ga0335077_10005130_pt1 | contig 16034 bp, 19 predicted proteins | sample Lox_Sample_31_FD_207151 | JGI IMG/M metagenome (GOLD analysis project Ga0335077, IMG submission 207151) | Soil microbial communities from Loxahatchee National Wildlife Refuge, Florida, United States - Lox_Sample_3.1 | ecosystem: Environmental > Terrestrial > Soil > Wetlands | place: USA...
GGGACTGCTTCTTCGCTTCCTTTCGCGGCGGCGGCACAGCAGCCGGGCTGCGGCTCGGCGCGGCGCTTTTCTCGGGGGCCACGAATCGCCACCGATAGGCTTCTCGTGCATCGCTCTCGATCGCGGGGCGGCTGGTTTCTACCAATGCCTGCGCACTCTCCCGTGCGCCCTCCACATAGCGGTAATGTCCACAGCGATTGTTGTAGTCCGCGACCAGCCCGTTAAAATACTCGACCTGCTCCTTTTCGTATCTGTTCACCAAGGACCTGACCGCCTCGATCCGGATGATCTGGGCCAGGCAGTGCCTGATCTCGGCATCGGAAAACATGAGATTGTCCGCGCCTGCCGGAGGAACTTCCTCCTCGAACGGCAGAGCAGTCCTCGGCAGCGCTGACGGCTCGGCTGCGCTCGCCGATGCGTTCCTTGCCTCGGTCGAGTTGCTTTTGGAGGTGGCAGGTGACGTCCGCAGCTGCTGCTGCGGGTCGGAAGATGGCTTGGGCACCTGTTGCGCCTGGGCCCTGGTCCACGAGGTACCAGATACAAAGGCCGCAACGGCGACCAAGGCCCACCACCGAGCCGCTCGCGTCCGACGAGGCGGGGCGCTCACAGACAGAGTTACGCCGAGCCGCGTCGCGGCCGCTTGGAGCGCGTCGACGACGGATCGCCGATCAGCACCGACACCAGCGAATCGGATCTTGCGGTTTGGCATTGCCCGCTGCATTTGAAGGCCGACGGTGAAAGCCCGGTCCCGAGCGCTTCACGTTTGCCATGATAGCTTGATGATCGTTGTCGTGCCCTGGGGCCGGAACTTAGCCGAGACGCCCACTGCGCCACTGGGCGCACTCCCTCCGACAGCCGGCAAAATGCGGGGCTGCTCTCCACTCTCGGCTTAAGAATGTCCGACGACACAACGATCGACACGGTTCTGCTCGACCTGGGCGGGGTCCTGATCGACTGGAATCCGCGCTATCTGTACCGTCCTCTATTCCGAGGCGACGAAGCCGCCATGGAGCACTTCCTGGCAGAGGTCTGTCCGCCGGAATGGAACCGCGAATTGGACGCCGGTCGATCCTTCGACGAGGGGATCGCCGAGCGTCAGCGTCTGTTCCCCGAGCATGCGGCGCTCATCGCCCTGTGGAAAACCGGCTGGGAGCGGATGCTGCGCGAACCGATCCACGAGACGGTCGAATTGGTCGACGCGTTGCGCGGCCGCGGCCATCGGCTCTACGCGCTGACGAACTGGTCGGCGGAAACCTTCCCCGTGGCGCGGGCGCGCTACGCCTTCCTGAGCTGGTTCCGGGACATCGTGGTATCGGGCGAGGTCGGCCTGGCCAAGCCTGATCGGCGCATATTCGAGCTGACCATCGACCGCTGCGGATTGACGCCCGGCTCGACGATCTATGTCGACGACGTGCGGTCGAACGTGGACGTCGCACGCCGTCTGGGTCTGAACGCGCTGCACTTCGAGAACCCTCGCAAGCTGCGGGTCGACCTGGAGCAGCTGAACCTGCTCTAGCCCCGCCGGCTTCGGGCCGCGAGGCGCGCGTGATGGGCGCGCTCTCCGCCCTGGCCGCTCTGGCGGGAACATCCCGGCTGGAATTGAGCCCAATGAAACTGTGCGATAGTAGCGCAGCGCACGAGTGCATTCTGGAGGATTCATGCGACAAGAGCGCCGGGAGTTTCTCCGGCTCCTGCCACTGATGGCCGCGGTCGGACTTCTGCCCGCCGCAGCGGTCCGGGCCGAGGAATGGAATAAGGCGGCCTTCGAGGCCAAGAAGATGGACGACGTGGTGAGGATGCTCGGCGGCAGTGCCCCACAGCCGAGTTCCGGGATCGTGCTCATCGGACCGGAGATCGCCGAGAACGGCGCAGTGGTTCCGCTCGAGATCGAGAGCAAGCTGCCCGACACTCGATCGATCGCGATCCTGATCGAGAAGAACCCCAACATCCTCGCGGCGCAGTTCACCTTGCCCAGCGGCACGCTGCCGTGGCTGCAGACGCGCGTGAAGATGGCGGAGACCTGCAACGTCTACGCGCTGGCAAAGGCGGGCGGGAAGTTCTACTACGCCGCGAAGGAGATCAAAGTCACGCTGGGCGGCTGCGGCGGATAGGCGGGAGGAGACATGGGCAGCCCGATGAGGATTCGCACCAAGCTGGAGGGGGACGTTGTGCACGTGCGCGTCCTGATGAGCCATCCGATGGAGACGGGGCTGCGCAAGGACGAGGCCGGCCAGCTGGTCCCGGCGCAGTTCATCGAGCTCGCAACCTTCACCTATAAAGACCGCATGGTCCTCTCAGCCCAATGGGGGCCGGCCGTATCCCGCAACCCCTACCTCTCGTTCAAGTTCCGAGGCGCCGCGCGGGGCGAAAAGATCACCATCTCCTGGGTTGACAACAAGGGGGATACGAGGACCGATGAAGCCGTCATCGAATGAGGCCATCCCTTACCGGCCAAGGGCGCAACGCGCTTGCATCCCCCTTGTTGCGGCGGACGCTAACATGGCCTTAGGCCATGTTAAGCGCGCTCGGGCGCGCGGCCGCAACCACAACAAGGGGGATACCAGGACCGATGAGGCGATCATCGAATGATGGCGTTGCGCAGCTCGGCTGGAAGGTGGGGCTGCCGACTCGCCCTGGCAGCGGCGGCCGCTGCCACGGTGCTCGCACTGGCGCGAAGCGCGACCGGCCAAGATAGCCATGCTCTGGAGCAGGTCCAGAAGTATCGGCAGATGCTCGAGGAAGGCAATCCCGCGGAACTGTCACAGGCACGCGGCGAAGAGCTGTGGGCGATGCGCCGGGGCCCGAAGCACGCCACGCTGGAGCTATGCGATCTCGGGCTGGGTCCCGGCCGGCTGGAGGGGGCGTACGCGCAACTGCCGCGGTACTTCGCGGACACCGGCAGGGTGCAAGACGTCGAGTCCCGCCTGGTGACTTGCATGACCGCGCTGCAAGGGCTGAGCTACGAGCAGGCGATCAAAGACTGGTACAAACCCGAGTCGGAGCTGGAGGCGCTGGCGACCTATGTCAGCGCCAAGTCCAAGGGCGTGAGGATCGAGGTGCCTGCTGCGCAACCGGCCGAAGCCGAAATGTACGCCGTGGGCGAGGCTCTGTTCTTCCGGCGCTCGGGTCCACTGGACTTTTCCTGCGCGACCTGCCATTCACAGACGCAGCGACATGTCCGCCTGCAACGCGCGCCCGACTTCTTGAACGGCGCAGATGCGCGCGACTCGATGACGCGGTGGCCGGCCTACCGCGCGTCGCAGGGCGAGGTGTGGACCCTCGAGCGGCGCCTGATCGACTGTATCCGACAGATGCGCTGGCCAGAGCCGCGCTATCAATCCGATGCGCTCATCGCGCTCGAGGTGTTTCTGCAGAAGCAGGCGAACGGCGGGGTGATGGAAGCACCGAGCATCAAGCCCTGAAGCCGGGCCATGAGCGCTAACATGATCGCCATGCTGCTGCTCGCGTCCTGCGCCAGCGTCGCGCTGGGAGCCGACAGCGCCGAGGCCGCGAGGCAGCGCGCGGAACAGGTGATGCGCAAATCCTTTGCGACCGCTACGGCGGAGCAGTGGAATACCCGTCTCGCTCAAGATCAGACCCAGGCACTGTGCAGCCGCTATCACGATGCGCCGCCGCAGGAGGCGGCAAGCGAGATCGCCGCGCAGGCGCATCGCTCGATGCGTTATCCGCGTGACGGCAACTTGATCGGAAATTGGCGCGAGGGGGAGAAGCTCGCTTCCATGACGACCGGCGGCCACTTGAGTACCATCCAACCGGAGCCGGACGACCACAGGCACGGGGGCAACTGCTATGCATGTCACGCGCTGGCCGCTGAGGAAGTGGCGGCCGGTGACCTGGGTCCGAGCCTCACTCACTACGGCAAGCTGCGCGGCACCTCGCCCGAGGCCGCGAAGTTCGTCTACGAGAAAATCTACAACGCCCAAGCCTCGTTCCCGTGCTCCCGGATGCCGCGCTTCGGTCACAACGGGTGGCTCACGCCGGAGCAGATCGCCGATACCGTCGCCTTCCTGCTCGATCCCGAGTCTCCAGTCAACAAGTGACAGAACTGCCGTGGCCCGTGGGTGGTGACTCGAGACTCCGCGAGTCGCGGTGCATACCCGGTGTGAGGCGCCTCGAGAATCGCACGCTTCGCCCGCGGTGTCGCGCTCATCCTCGACGGCCATCCGTGCAGCGGGGACCGCGAGTCACGCACCACGAGTCACGCATCACGTTCACACCGGGATGACGCGCCGCGAGTTCCTGCAGCTGTTGGCTGCAGCCGCGGCTGCGGGGCTGCAGCTCGACCAGCGACGTGCACTCGCGGGCGATTTCTCCTCTACCCTGTACGATCTGCCTCGCTTCGGCAACGTCGGCCTGCTGCACCTGACCGACTGCCACGCTCAACTGCTGCCGCTGTACTACCGTGAGCCGAGCGTGAACCTGGGCGTAGGCCCGGCGTCCGGCAAGCCGCCGCATTTGGTGGGCGAAGCGCTGCTGCGGCGCTTCGCAATCCCCGCCGGCAGTCCCGGCGCGCATGCCTGTACGTTTCTCGACTTCGAACAGGCCGCCAAGGTCTATGGCAAGGTCGGCGGTTTCGCACACCTGGCGACGCTCGTCAACAAGCTGCGCGCCGAGCGTCCCGGCGCGCTGCTGCTAGACGGCGGAGATGCCTGGCAAGGCTCGGCCACCGCACTGTGGACGCGAGGCGAAGACATGGCGGACGCAGCCCTGCAACTCGGCGTCGAGGTCATGACCGGTCACTGGGAGTTCACCTACGGCGCCGAGCGTGTGACCGAGGTCGTGAACGGGCCCTTCAAGGGCAGGATCGACTTCGTCGCACACAACGTGCACACCATCGACTTCGGCGAGCCCGTGTTTCGGCCTTACGTCGTGCGCGAGGTGAATGGCGTACCGGTCGCGATTATCGGCCAAGCCTATCCCTACACGCCGATCGCGCACCCGCGCCGGTTCGTGCCGGAGTGGACCTTCGGGATACAGGAGCAGAATCTGCAGAAGTCCATCGATGCCGCGCGCCGCGACGGCGCACAAGTGGTGGTGCTGCTGTCCCACAACGGCATGGACGTGGACCTGAAGCTGGCCGGTCGTGTCAGCGGATTGGATGCGATCCTCGGCGGTCACACGCACGACGCGGTGCCCGCAGCGATCGGGGTGTCCAATGCCGGGGGCAAGACGCTGGTCACCAACGCCGGCTGCAACGGAAAGTTCCTGGGCGTCCTCGATCTCGAGGTCAAGGCAGGTCGAGTGACCGGTTATCGGTACAGGCTGCTGCCGGTGTTCGCCAACCTGCTGCCGCCGGACCCGCAGATGAGCGCACTGATCGCCCGGGTGCGCGCCCCCTTCGAGTCCAGGTTATCCGAGCCGCTCGCCAACACGCAGGGGTTGCTGTACCGGCGCGGAAACTTCAACGGAACCTTCGATGAGATCATCCTCGAGGCGCTCATGGAAGTACAGGGCGCACAGATCGCGTTTTCGCCCGGGTTCCGGTGGGGCACCACGCTATTGCCGGGAGAGACGATCACGCGCGAGCACCTCATGGAGCAGACCGCGATCACGTACCCCTACGTCACGCTCAACGAGATGACCGCGGAGACGATCAAGTCGGTGCTCGAGGATGTGTGCGACAACCTGTTCAATCCCGACCCCTACCTGCAGCAGGGCGGCGACATGGTGCGCGTGGGCGGCCTCACCTACGCGTGTGAACCCAACGCCAGGATGGGCAACCGCATCAGCGACCTGCGCTTAGATGGCAAACCGCTCACACCCACGAAGAAATACAAGGTCGCCGGCTGGGCCCCCGTGACCGAAGGCGCGGTCGGCACGCCCGTTTGGGAGGTGATCGAGGCCTGGCTCAAGCACAACGAGAGCGTCGCGCCACGCCGAGCCACTATGCCGCGCCTCATCGGCGTCGAGGGCAACGCCGGGCTCGCATGATGGCGTCGGCCGACGAGAAAATCGCGGCCAGCAACGCCCGTCTCGCATTCACCTCGCACCTCGCGCTCGCGGAATGAATCGCAGGCTAGCCAGACCGATGCCGCCGCCGGCCAATTTCACGCCGCCGCCGAACGACGCTCCGCGCTCGTCTTCGACGTTTTCGCTTCGCCTTTCATCTTCTCATCTCACCAGCATCCTCCCAGCGGCGCGGGGCGACGAGTTGTTCCGATGCTCGGAACGCGCCCCTGCACCCTGCGCTGCGCGATTCTAGCTCGCGAGCTGTGCTGCTGGATCAGCGCGCGCTCTATCGACCCGGCTTCCCGCCCGGCCAAACCGGGCTCTGCGCCAGTTCCGGCCACGCGATCGGCGCGCGGCAACTTCGCTCCGCCTGCTCCGGTGGCTTGGTTGTGTCCCACTGAGCCGCGACGTAACGGTTTCCCGTTACGCCATTTGCCGCCTCCGAGCACAGCCACACGATGGGTGGGGCCATGACCCCAGGTGGGATCAGGTCCTTACGATCGAAGCCGGACTCGGCGGGCACCATGGGTGTGTCGGCCGGGCCACCGGGCACGACCACATTGACCGTGACCCCGCTGCCAGCGAACTCGCTGGCGTGTCCTGCCGCCATGGCTTCGAGCCCCGCCTTGCACGGGCCGTAGGGGTGGAACCGTCCGCGCAGCATGGTGAAGAAACTGGTGGTCACGTTGACGATCCGGCCCCAGCGTTGGCCCAGCAGATGCGCGATGGCGGCGCGGGTCATGTTCCACGCGCCGGTCAGGTCGGTGGCCACGAAGCGCTCCCACATCTCGGGTGTGACCTCCAGGATACTGACCGGCTTCACCATGTGATCGGCACGGATCGCCGCCATGCCCAAGGCGCCGTTGTTGATGAGGATGTGCACTCCCCCCAGCTCCTCGATCGTCTGTGCAACGGCTCGCTCGCAGGCGGCGTAATCCGAGATATCGGTGGTCTTCGCCCGGAAGCGCTCCCTACCCTCGTCCGACAGCGCACCTTTCAGCGCGACCAGTCCGCTCTCGTTCACATCGAGCCCGGCAACCTTCGCGTTCTCGGCAAGCAGGGCATGCACCAGCACGCGACCGAACCCGCCGGCGGCGCCCGTGACGATGGCTACTTTGCCGCTCAACCGATCCGCGGACATCCGTCACCTCCCCTCACGAGCGCGCGAGCCGCCGCTCCAAGAAATCGAGGCGATCTTGGCCCCAAAAGATCTCGCCGCCCACCACGTAGCTCGGCGCGCCGAACACCTGCCGCTCGACGGCTTCGCGCGTATACGCGTCGTAGGCCACCTTCGCATCGTCTTGCGCCTCGCGCAGCTCAGCCGCGTCCAGTCCCGCGGCGGCCGCGACTTGGCCCAGCGTCGCGAAGTCCGCGCAGTCGCGCTCCTCAGCCCAGCACGCCTGCATGATGCCGTAGGCTAGCTGCATCGCCGCCTCCGCACCGCGCCGCCGGTCGGCAGCGATGATCATGAGCGACGCGGCATCGGTTGTATAGGGAAAGTACTTCGGCTCCAGATTCAGCTGCACACCGAGGTGCTCGCGCCAGCGCCGCAGCTCTGTCAGGCGGTACGTCTGACGCTGCACAGCGCGCTGCCTTACCGGAAGTCCGCCCGATACTGGAAAGATGCGGCCGTAGTCCACCGGCTTGACGTTGACCTGCGCGCCGAGGCGCGCCAGCATCCGCGCAAAACGCACGTGCCCCAGGTAGGTCCAGGGGGACATCGGAGAGAAATAGTAATCGACGATCTTGGACATGGGGCGCAGGCACTGAAGCTCGAGGTGGAAAGGCGACATCTTCCCACAAGCCCGCCGCGTACCCAACCCACTGGAAGCGCCGCCCGCCGCAGCTCGGGCGCGCCGGCCTCAGCTCTTCGGCAAACGCTCGAGTACGAGCTTGAGGAGCGCAGTCACTTCGTCGGGCTGCACAGGGCGCAGGGCCGCGCTCTTGAGCCCATTGAGTTCGATGTAACGCTGGCCGGCCAGCGTCCCCGCCACGCCCGGGACGAAGAACGAGGCGTCGCCGACCCCTTGCAGAGGCTGTGCTTTGCGCATGCCGCTGCCCTCCGCCAGAGTGACGCGCTGCTCATAGCGCTTGCGGTCCCAGGGCAGCACGTGCACCAGCAGCAGAAAGCGGCGACCGCTTTCTCCCTTCATCTCGTACACGCACATGGGCACGCCCAGGGGATCGTGGTCGGGGTGCCCCTCCAACGGCATATGCCCGAGGACGGGCGCGAGATCCGCCGCCTTGAGCAGACAAGGATTGAGGTTCGCGGCGCCGGCGAGGCCGCAGGCCAGCCACATCAAGGGAAGCAGAAGGGCTCCCAAGGCACAACGCTCCGAGCGGACGTGACGGGGCACGTGCAGCCGCACGGGGTCAGCGCGCGTCCGGTTTGATCGCCAAGACCCGGGCTTTCTCTTCCTCGGGCAGATACCAGTCGTACAGATCGACGCGCTTGCGCGTGTCCTTGGCACCCACTTCGACGATGAGCAGCTGATGGTCCTGGCACTGTCCCGAAACGGCCCTCTCGGGCGTATTCAACACGCACATGCTGAACGCGCTATACGCCCCGCGCAACGGAGTCTCGCCGGGCTCATCTTCGACCCCGGCGCCGTGCGGTACGGCGAACACGATGTAGCGACCGGGCGCCACATCGATTCGATAGCTGCGCTGGCCGGCGAGGGTCTCGACCCTGTACTGCTTGCCGCTGGACTGCTCGACGGCGATTACGGTCAGCTCTGGAATGACATCGCCGGGAAACGCCAAACCGCCGGTGATGGTCCCGGCGAACGCCGGCGCAGAAGCGACCAACGCGGCGGGCAAGATCGCGAAGCGCCATGCCCATCTTGCCTGTTTGCAAACCATGGTTTTCATCTCCTTCGGCGATTCTCGCTATGGACCCTGCAGAACGCCTTGGCCTGCTGAGCGAATCGCCGCGCGCACGGTCCAGTAGGAATATCGGTACCGGCGCCCCAACCTTGAGTCCGCAGGAGCAGCAGGTAGACGCGCCGTCAGGACACGCAGGCGCACCGTGCGCTGCGTACCGGTTTGTGTCAGGCGCGCGCAGACCATGTTATCGCCGCGGGCATGCCGGCTTCACCGGGCCCGCATTTCTGCTATAGTTCGCGCCCTCTCCCGGCGGTGGCCCCCCCGCAAACGCCCCGCTCCCTCGTCAAGCACCGTGGACTCCGCACCTCAAGCCGTCGAGGCACTCGCACACCCGCTCCCCGCGCGCAAGCACGACGCGGCCGGCCGGCATCGAGTGAACTATCGCGCCGTGGTCGCGCTGGCTGCACCGCTGTTTCTCAACAGCAGCATCCAGGCGGTGCTGAACCTCACAGACACCTGGTTCCTGGGTCGGATCTCGACCGATGCCACGGCGGCGGTGGGCGCGGTGTATTGGTTCGTCATCGTGTTCGTGCTCCTGTTTGGCGGCGTAGCGATGGCAGTGCAGACGCTGGTGGCACAAGCGTACGGTGCAGGTGAGCGCATGCACGCGGCGCGGGTGACCTGGGCCGGTCTGTGGGCGGTGCTCGCGGTGAGCCCCCTGTTCCTCGCCGTGGCGCTGGCTGGCCGCCCACTGATCGCGCCATTCAAGCTCGTCCCGGAGATCGAGGCCCTGTCCCTGCAATTCTGGTTTCCGCGTTTGCTGGGCGCGGTCGGAGGTGTGGCGTTGTGGACCGTGTCCAGCTTCTTCAACGGGATCGGACGCACGAAAGTGACGCTGGTCATCATGGTGTGTGTGGCGGCGGTCAACGCATTGCTCAACCAAGTGTTCATATTCGGGCTGGGCATGGGCGTCGCCGGCTCGGCGTGGGCCACCGGAGCCGCTCAACTGGTGGGGCTCGGCGTTGCAATGGGCGTGTTCCTGAGCGGCGGGCTGTGCCGCGAATTCTCCTCGCACCGCTGCTGGCGGCCAGACGCCAAGGAGATGCGGCGGGCCATCGCGCTGGGCTTTCCCATGGGCCTGCTGCCCGCGGTCGATCTCATCGGGCTGGCGCTGTTCCAGGTCATGCAAGCGAGTCTGGGTGCTGCGGCCGGCGCCGCCACCCAGATCGTGATGATGATGACCTCGATCGCATACATGCCGGCGATCGGGATAGCCAGTGCCGGGACCACGCTTGTGGGGCAGTCGATCGGCGCTGGCGACCGCAGTTGGGCGCAGCGCGTGGGCGAGGCGGCCATCACGCTCACTGTGGCTTACATGGGGCTGGTCAGCATCGCGCTCGCGCTGGCCGGGCCGTGGCTGCTGCCGCTGTTCGTCTCGAGCGCCGACCCGCACGCCGCACAGACGCTGGCCTTGGGATACACCCTGCTGTGGATCGCCGCGGCGTACCAGATTTTCGACGGCTTCAACCTCGGCGCAGGCTTCTGCCTGCGCGGCGCCGGTGACGTCCGCGTGCCCGCGCTGATCGTGGTGCTGCTATCCTGGTTTTGCTTCGTTCCTCTCGCCCACATGCTGAGCTTCGCGCCGAGCGAGGGTTGGGTCCACTTCCTTCCGCAGTTCGGCCTGGGCGCGGCCGGTGGCTGGAGCGCGCTGCTGCTCTATACTTTCTCCCTGGCAACCGCGATGTTCCTGCGCTGGCGTTCCGGCGCCTGGCGCCGGATCGATCTGAGCTGAGCGCCGCCCCGCGGCCCAGCCGAACACAGGGAAGTTGTCACGGCGGGAAGAACGCGCTGGACTCGACTGCGCCCGCGCATGGTCCACCCGGACCACCCGCGTTGCCACGGGGGCGAACTCGGGATGACAGCGAGCCCGCGAAGTGGTGCAATAGCCGCAAGGTATGCTCATGTACGCGATCCTCCGCCGCCTCGGCCTGCTCGCCGTCTGTTTGCTCGCCCTGCCCCTAGGGCCTCGCCTCGTGCACTCGGCGGACACCGAAGCCCCCGCCGTGTTCCTGGTGGCCAAGGAGGATCTGATCGACCCGAACTTCGCGCACTCGGTGGTCCTGGTGGTTTTTCCCAAGGATGGCGGACCGGTGGGCGTGATCCTGAACCGTCCGGTGCCTCTGACGTTGAAGGAGGTTTTCCCCGAACAGCCGCGCCTCAAAGATCGCAGCGACAGGCTCTATTTTGGCGGGCCGGTTCACGTCAACGCGCTGATGTTCCTGTTCCGGCGTGCCGCTGCACCGCAGAACGCGTTTTCGGTGGTGGGCGACCTGTATTTGAGCGGCGATGGGGGTCTTCTCGACGAGATGCTCTCGCGCCCCGAGCCACAGGTGCAACGGTTCTTCCTGGGCTACTCGGGCTGGGCCCCCGAGCAGCTCGAGTTCGAGGTGGCGCAAGGGGGCTGGTATGTCCTCCCCGCGGACCTCGACACGGTGGTAAAGAGCGACCCCAAGACGCTCTGGCGCGACTTGACGTTGCGCGCGACGGCCATCAAGACGTAAGAAGCCGTGGCTCGTGACTCGTGGTTCGCGATTCGCAGATGCAACTGAGGATAAGAGCCGATCGACCGACAGGCGGGTAGCTCAGCTCGTAGAGCGTCACCCTAACGTGGTGAAGGTCGCTGGTGCGAATCCAGCCCCGCCTACCAACGCGAGCCCGGTTCCCGTTTCACAGGCAGCGCCGATCACAATTGGTTGACCATGTTCGACACCCGCAGCGGATGGCGGTAGCGTTTCTGTGCTCCTCGTGGGCCTGCATCCCAAGCGTGCGGGCCGGTCATCCCATTCTGCTAACGCGGCCTCGAACACTGCGCGGTGCAGCCCCGAGTGAGCACCGCGCGTGCGGCTTTGCCCACGCCGCCGGCCCCGGCTTCACCCGCCCATAAAGACCGGCTCATGCTCGTATCGCCTCGCCGAGATCCGTGCCTGACGCTCGATTAGCAGTACACTTGCCGGACTGGCTTGACTGTTTGAGGAGCGACGATGAACAGCATGCATCTTCGGTGCATGGCAGCCGCAGCGCTGCTCACGTTGCCTGTGGCGGGCCGGGCCGAGATCGCCTGTCCCGATACGCTGAGCGTGGATCAGCGCGCCGATCCGCCCAGCGGCTGGAGCGTGGCCTATGGGGAGCAGGCGCCGCGTCTGTCGGGCGTGACCATCTTCGATGGTCAGCCGGCCAACCGCGTGAGCATCAAGTACAACCATCGGCGGCAAAATGACAAGGAGTCGATCCTCTCCTGGGACCTCGGCACGAACCCACGCAGCTTCTACCTGCAATGCAGCTACGAGCGCACCACTGCCCAGATCGCCACCGCGCTGCCTCCGGGCGTTCGCACCTGCGAAGTGGTGCAGGACCGTACCGTGTCGTATCCCGGTGGCGGATTCGCCATCAAGCGCATGGTGTGCCGCTAAGCGGGCGCCCGGCGTCTCCCGATCGCCCTACGCGGCGAGGATCTGCCAGACCAGCATCATTTGCGCGACAAACCCGACCACGAAGCCGAGCGTGCGGACCCACGGCACGCGGAACGTGTATGCGAGGAAGTGGACCAGTCGGGCCCAGAAGTACACCGCACATGCCATGACGGTTACTCCGTTGCTCACACTGGCTGCCTGAGCCGCCAGCACCAGGGCGGCGAAAATCACCAGGTTCTCGACCGCGTTCGCGTGCGCCGCCTTCATGCGCCTCGCCCAGGGCGACTGCGGCTTCGGGTTCTCCGGATAGCCGACCGTGTCCATCAAGCCCCAGACCATGAGCCGGTCCAGAATGTAGGGGATCCACATCAGCGCTGTGAGCGCACTCACCCAGACCAGATACATCAGCTCTGTTTTCATCGTCTCCTCCGTCTTTGCTTCTCGGCTTGCACCGGCCCCCGAAAACTCACCGTCCGGACCGAGATGGTGTGCGTTCGGCCGCCGTACAGCGGGCATCTTCATAGTATAGAGCGACCACGACTTCCTCGGCCGCGTCGAAGCGAGGAATAGACTGCGTCTCGGGCGCGACCGCGCCACTTCGCGCCGGTTGCAATCGCCCAACCCTCGATGCGCCGCGCTTCCTCCAGCGAGTTGCATTTCATGCGGGTCGCATCGATACTACGCCGTCCCACGGCCGGAGCCGCATCGAGCACCTGCGCGTGCGCCGGACCAGCGAGCTGCGGTGTTTCCCAAAGGGGCGAAGGCGGCGTGAAGGTCTTAGTGTTGGGGGCGGGCGTGGTGGGTGTGACCAGCGCCTGGTATCTGATGGAGGCCGGGCACGAGGTCACGGTGGTCGACCGCCAACCCATCGCCGGTTTTGAAACCAGTTTTGCCAATGGCGGTCAGATCTCGGTCAGCCACGCCGAACCTTGGGCCAACCCCCGAGCGCCTCTCAAGATCCTGCAGTGGCTGGGGCGCGAGGACGCTCCGCTGCTGTTCCGCCCGCACCTCAGCGCGCGCCAGTGGGCGTGGGGGCTGAAATTCCTGTACGAGTGCTTGCCCGGCCGCACCCGCCGCAACACGGTGGAGATCCTGAAGCTCGCATTGTTCAGCCGCAGCGAGCTTCAGGCCCTGCGCGCCCGCACCCGGATCCGATACGAGCACACGGAGCTGGGCATCTTGCATCTGCATAGCGACGCGCGCGAGCTGGAGGCGGCCCGGACGCGTGTGGAGCTGATGCGCAGTCACGGGTTCGAGCTCGAGCTCAAGACGGCGCGCCAGTGCCTCGAGATCGAACCGGCGCTGAAGCACAGCCGTGTCCGAATTGCGGGCGGCACCTACTCGCCCCACGATGAGTCCGGCGACGCGCACCTCTTCTCGCGCCGGCTGGAAGAGGCGTGCCGGCGCCGCGGCGTGGTGCTCTCGTTCCAAACCACGGTTCAGCGCCTGCTGCGCGAAGGCGACCGGGTCACGGGTGCCCGGGTGCGGCACGTCGATGGCCCGGTGGAAGTGCTGCGCGCCGATGCGTACCTGGTCTGCCTGGGTAGCTTTACACCGCAACTAGTCGAGCCGCTCGGCGCGCGTGTCGCGGTCTATCCGGTCAAAGGGTATTCGGTCACGATCCCGATTAAGAGCCATCAGGCTGCACCGCGCGTGTGCCTCACCGACGAGAGCGAGAAGCTCGCGATTTCGCGCCTCGGGGACCGGCTGCGCGTCGCCGGAACCGCAGAGCTGAACGCTTACGACACTTCGATCAATCCGGTGCGCTGCGGCGCCATTCTGCGGCGCGCCGAAGAGCTTTTTCCCGATGCGGCCGACTACTGGCGCGCGCAGTGCTGGGCCGGTTTGCGCCCTGCCACACCCAGCAACGTGCCGGTCATCGGGCGCACACGCCTGTCCAACCTGTTTCTCAACACCGGACACGGCACTCTGGGTTGGACGCTGGCCTGCGGCTCCGGTCGCGCCATCGCGAACATCATCAGCGACCGGCCGCCCGGCGTGGATTTCACGTTCACACGCGCGTGACCCATCGCCCGCTGGGCGGCAGCCCGACGTGAAAATGCACGCCGGGCAGCGGCACTTGTCACGCGACCGCAAGCCGGCACCTGGCTATTCTGACGGCGTGGGCGTTGTGCTCATGACCCAACATCGTCAGAGGAGTCAGCCATGAACGTCAAACCGATTGTTGCTTTATGTGTCGCGCTGGTCGCGGCTCCCGCCTGTTTCGCCGCCGAGCGCTTCGGCCGTGACAGCGTGTATGCAACCCAGAACGTACCGGCGAGCAAGGTGGCGACCGGCGTGTCGCTGCAACGCCATGGTCGCGACAGCGTCTATGCCACACAGATCGTCGGACCCAAGCAGGACATCAAGGTGGGTGTCGTGCTCGACAGGCCGGGACGCGCCTGAGGCCTGCGTTAGCGCTGGAACGGACCACCCGGTAACGCACGCACCGGGTGGCTTTCTCTGCGGGCAGCCGTGGCTGCCCCTTTTTGCCTTTCCCGAACCTGTTTGCGAGGTCTGGTCTCCTCGCTACCGACGTTGAAGCCGCGGGATTCGCTTGCTCCGTGACCCCGGTAGCGGCACACTTGGCCCATACCGAACGGAGGTTCCATGGCAAGCGGTACGTCTGGTGACGGGCCGGTGTGGTCCCTGCCGGAGCCCTACCTCAAAGCCCTCGCAGACCACGGGACGGTCAAGGCCTACCCGAAGAACGCCGTGATCGTGAGCGAAGGCGACCGCAGCGACTCCCTCTACGTGATCCTCTCCGGCAAGATCAAAGTGTACGTTGCCGACGAAGAAGGCAAGGAGATGGTGCTCAACACGCAGGGACCAGGTGAGTACTTCGGCGAGATCATCCTGGATGAAGGACCGCGCTCGGCCTCGGTGATGACCTTGGAGCCGAGCAAGTTCGCGATCATCTCCAAGGAGCAGTTCAACGAGTTTCTGGCGCGCAACCCCGAAGGCAGCCTCGAGCTGGTGCGCAGCCTGATCCACCGCGTCCGGGAGCTTACCAAGAAGGTGAGCGAACTTGCCCTGCTCGACGTCTACGGGCGCGTCACGCGTTTGCTGCTCGAGCTTGCCACGAAGCAGGACGGGAAACTGGTAGTTGAACGCCTGACGCAGCAGGAGATGGCGAGCCGCGTGGGCTGCGCGCGCGAGATGATCAGCCGCATCCTCAAAGACCTGCGCGCCGGGGGCTACATCAAGGATGACGGGGAGCGCATCATCATCGTGAAGAAGCCGCCACCCAAGTGGTGATGGCCGTGAAGTGTTCTCGCTGCCAGCACGACAACCGCGCCGGCGCGAGATTCTGCGAGCAATGCGCCGCACCGTTGGCCCGTCTGTGCAGCAACTGTGGAACGGCGCTGCCCGACGCAGCCAAGTTCTGCCCGCAGTGCGCCCATCCCGTGAATGCCGCGACGGCACAGGCCCGCCCGCTCGAGCACGACGGCCCGCAATCGTCACCCGCGATATCCCCAGCAGGAGAGCGGCGGCAGGCGACGGTCCTGTTCGCCGATATTTCGGGATACACGACCCTGTGCGCCAGCATGGACCCGGAGCACGTTCAGGCGTTGCTCGGCCGCTTTTACGCGCTGACGGATTCGAGCATCCAGGCCTACGGGGGCCACGTGATCGATCATGCCGGCGACGGCGTGGTCGCGGTGTTCGGTGCGCCGGTGGCCTATGGAAACGACGGTGAGCGAGCGGTACGCGCCGCTGTGGAGCTGCACAGGGAGGCGGCTCGGCTCCGCGGCGGGTCGGGCGAGC
>Ga0335077_10005132_pt1 | contig 16030 bp, 20 predicted proteins | sample Lox_Sample_31_FD_207151 | JGI IMG/M metagenome (GOLD analysis project Ga0335077, IMG submission 207151) | Soil microbial communities from Loxahatchee National Wildlife Refuge, Florida, United States - Lox_Sample_3.1 | ecosystem: Environmental > Terrestrial > Soil > Wetlands | place: USA...
CGAATCCGCGGGCCGGCGCGTCGAAATGAAAGCTGTAGTCCTTGGGCGAGCCGAACATCAGGACGCGCGCGACTTCGTGATTCTTGCCGATCATGTAGGCGTCGCCGCCCTGCGAGTGGCCGGCCACGGCGATCTTCCCCCAACGAATCCCGCCTCCCGGAGTCAGGAACTCACCCCAGCCGCGACCCGGCTGCTTGGCGTCGAGAAAGTGCAGGCAGCTCTCGAGACGGCTCTCGATCGAGTCGGGAGAAGCGATCGTTCGATGCGGTCCGATCCTGCCGCCGCGAAGGATGGCGTTCCGGAAGTCGAGGGAGGCGTTCGGATCGGCGCTCTCCGCGCATTTCTTCTGGGACGCCAGGTTATCGGGATACATGAGCGCGACGACGTGATAGCCGAGCTCGGACGCCATCGTGGCGAAGGGATGGAAGAGCGTCTTCTCGGGTGTCCCGCCCGTGCCTGGCAGGAAGACAAGGAGCTCCCGGCGAGGAGCACCATCCGGCAGCCACGCCAGATGGGGGGAGTCGAACGAGCGGATTCGCGGGTCGGTCTCGCTCGGCGTGATCGCGATCGGCTGGGCGGCGCGCGCCAGAGCCGGAAGCAGCGCGAGGAGGAAGACCCGCACGCCCGCCCTCGTGCGTTCGCAAGTCACGCGTCAATAGCGAGCGTAGCGGCTCTTCCTGCCGTCCGCCGCGAGGATCAGCACATCTCCATCCACCGCGAACTCCGCTTCGGGGATCGGACAGTTCGGCCACTCCATGTGAATGCGACCCTTGTCGATGGAGTACTTGCCGGTTTGCCTGGTGAAGGGGATGAGGAGCAAGCATCGTCCTTCGCGTTGGAAGAAGTAGAGGACGTCCACTTCCTGTCCCGCCATCTCGCTCTTGCCGTGCCACTCTCCGAGGATCGGTTCGGTGGCGCTTTCCCGCTCGCCCGCGCGCGTGAGCTCGATGCCCGGTCCGGGCGGCACGTCGAGACGGAGTTTGTCGTCGCCAAGCCAGGCAATCTTCTCCCGGCTCTCGGCGGCGTCTTTCTTGCCGCCCGGCAGGATCAGTTGATCGCCCTCGATGCGGTATGGCACCTCGACGACGGCTCCCGGGCTGAACTCGAGCGCGCCGCCTTCTCGAAAGGTGATCATCGAGCCGATGCCGCCGCGAGAGGTCTCGAGCGATCTCCACCGGCCGATCAGGTTGGCGCGTGCTCCGTCCGCGGACCGGAGCACCCCTGCGCACCCGAGGAGAGCGAACAGCACGGCGGCGGCGACCCGGCGTCCGCGAAAGTCCGCCGACGGCGTTTCGCCCCTCCGAGGCGTGCTTTCGCCTTCGACCACCGAGAGCTGACACGCACGTATTGCCGCCGGGGAGGGCCCGTGTAAGAGTCCGGCACTCACTTCAAACGGTCTCGTTTCAGAAAGGATACTCCCGATGAGAACGCGCACCGGTTTCTCGAGCGTCCGGCCGCTCGCCGGCGCCGCCGCGTGGCTCGCGGTTTCCGCGATCGCGCTCGCCGCGGATTCGGTCTTGGCGCCGCTCCTCGTTCCTCCGGATTCGCCGCGATGGGACCTGCAGGGCGAAGCGAAGCTCGCGGACTATCGCGGACGCAAGTGCCTCGCGCTCGACGGAGGAGCGGCGATCCTGAAGGATTTCGAGATGCGCGACGCCGTCATCGACGTGGACGTCGCGACGCCGGCCCGGCGCGGGTTCCTCGGGATCCAGTTCCGTCTCGCCGACGATGGGGCGACCGCCGAGTGGGTCTACCTCCGCCCGCACAAGTCGGGCCTCCCCGACGCGATGCAGTACACGCCCGTGCTCCATACCGGAGCCAACTGGCAGCTCTACAACGGCCCCGGGTTCACGGGCGCGGTGGACATCCCGAAGGACGTCTGGTTCCACCTGCGCCTCGAGGTCGTCGGCGCGCAGGCAAAGCTCTACGTCGAGGACATGGGCAAGCCCGCGCTCGTCATGGACGACCTGAAGACCGGCATGCCGAAGGGGCAGATCGCCCTCTACGTCCTGACGGGCGCGACGTACTTTTCGAACTTCGAGGTCCGCGCGACGCCGGACGCACCGTGGGAGCGCCACCTGCCGCCGATGCCGCCTGGAACGCTGACGAGGTGGAGGATCTCGCCGGCTTTCGACGCGCTCGGGCGGGACCCGGAGCGTCCGCTCTCGGCGGCCGAGCGCGCCGCGATGAAGTGGCAGGACGTCGAGGCGGAACCGCCCGGCTTCGTGGTCCTCTATCGCTACCTGGACGCGCCGCACCTGCGCGTGACGTTCGCGACGGACTTTTCGAAGCGCCTCGAGCCGCAGCCCGGGACGAAGCTCGTCTACGCACGGACGCGCATCGATTCGGACCGCGACCAGGTCAAGCGCCTCGCGGTCGGATACAGCGACGAGGTCCGCGTCTTCCTGAACGGCCGGATCCTCTGGCGCGGCCGCAGCGCACAGAACTTCCGGGATCCGGGATTCCTCGGGATCGTGAGTCCCGAGAACGACGCGGTCTACCTGCCGCTCAAGAAGGGGGCCAACGATCTCGTGCTCGCCGTCAGCGAGCTCGGCGGCGGGTGGGGATTCATCTGCCGCCTCGAGGAGCCCCGGTAAGTCGCCTTACGCCGGCGGGTACACCTCGTCGAACACGTTCGTTCCGCTCCCGTCGCGCGTCGTCCAGCGGAAGTGCTCGACGACGCGGAGGCGCCCCTCCGGCGTTCTCCGCACGTCGCACGTCGAGCGCCCGCCGTGGATCTCTCCCGAATCCTCGACCTGGAGATAGCGGAAGGTCAAGACGGCGCCGTCGATGCCGCCGACGAGAACACCGCGCCGAACCCGACCGCCGCCGTACCGAGCGAGGACTCTCGCGCCGTTCTGCCGGAACGTGAGTCGCGTCTCCGGGTCCACGACCCCGAGGTCGTCGGTCGCGCTCACGAACACCGTCACGCCGTCCAGATCGATTGACGTCATGCCGGCCTGCCTTCCAGGATCGAGATGTCGCCACCGGTCTCGATCTCGCGCTCGAGCGCGAGGCCGGCGCTCCGGAAGAGCTCCTCGTACTCGCGGCGCGTGCGCTGCCGCCCTCCGAGAAACGTCAGCATGTGAATGTCGAGCGTCTTCGACCAGTGCGGGCCGGGAGTCGCCGGCACGATCGCCTCGATGAGGAGCACCCGCGCGTCCGGCGGCGCCGCCTTGCGGATCGCCCGAAGGATCGCGACCGATTCCGCGTCGCCCCAGTCGTGGATGACCTCCATCACGAGATAGGCGTCGCAGGTCGGCAGGTCGTCCTGGAAGAAGTCCCCGCCCTGCATCCGCAGGCGGTCCGAGGGCGGACCGGCCTGGGCGACGACCGGCGGCAGGTCGAAGAGGACGCCGTTCGCCGACGGAGCCGCGGCCAGCACCGCGCGAAGAAGATGGCCGCGGCCCCCGCCGATGTCGCCAATCGTCCGGAAGCGCGAGAAGTCGTAGGCGCCGAGGACGGCGGCGATCTGCCCGTGCGCTTTGCCGACCATCGCCCCGTTGAAGATCGCGGCTTCCTCGGGATGCTCGGCGAAGTAGCTCCAGAACCCGGCGGGCAGGATTTTCTCCGCCGCGGGACGACCGGTTCGCACGGAGTAATCCATCGCGCCGTAGCTCTCCCAGTTGATCGGTAACCCGAACATCCGCGCAAGCGCCCGCATTGACTGGGGGTGATCGGTCCTCAGGAGGCGCGAGGCCGGCGAATGGCCGAACCGGTCGCCGCGTTGCTCGAAGACGCCGTTCGCCGCGAGCAGCCTCAGGACCCGCCCGAGGGCGTCCGGATGGGCGCCGACGGAGGCGGCGAGCTCGGCGGCGGTGCGCGGCGTCTCATCGAGCGCGTCCGCCACGCCGAGGTCGGCGACGGCGTGAAGACAGCGGGGGAGCGCGTACGAGCCGGCGATTTGCAGCAACGTTTGCGCCGGATTGGGCTCTGTCATATCGGCCTCCCGGGATTCGCGAAGCCTACCTCGACCGCGGGCACGGAAGGCGGCGGCCGCCGTCGGGAAACGACCTTCGCCTCAGGCCCGCTTCCGCAGGAAGACATGCGCCGCGGCGCGCGAGCCGGGCACGTGCTTCACGCACTCGTACCCGAGCGCGCGCGTGTCGATGCCGGCCAACAGGTGCTCTCCGCGCCCGAGGAGGACCGGCGAAAGGACCAGGTGCAGCTCGTCGATCAGGCCGGCGCTCAGGTATTGCCGGATCGTGGCGACGCCCCCGCCGAGGCGCACGTCCTTCCCGCCCGCCGCATCCTTCGCCTGTCGCAGCGCGGACTCGATCCCGTCGGTGACGAAGCGGAACTCCGTCGCGCCTTTCATGGGGATCGGTGCCCGGGCGTGATGCGTCAGCACGAACACCGGCACGTGGTACGGCGGCTCGTCCCCCCACCAGCCCTTCCAGCTCTCGTCCGGCCAAGGGCCGCGGACGGGCCCGAACATGTTCCGGCCAAGGATCCAGGCGCCGATCCCCTCGAAGCCTTTCGCGGCCATGTCGTCGTCGACGCCGGTCTCGCCGCCCTCGCCTCCGTGCATGCGCTGCCAGGTGCGCGAGCGGAAGAACCAGTCGAAGAGCTCCGGGCCGCCGACACCGAGCGGGTTCTCGAGGTCCTGATCGGGCCCGGCGCCATAGCCGTCGAGCGAGACCGAGAAGCACTGGACGCGAAGCTTCGGCACGTCTAGGCGCCGCGCGATCGAAAGGCCCAGAAGGCGAGAGCGCCCGCGACCACCGCCGCGACCCAGGAGAACCAGACCGGAATCGATTTCGCGCCGATCTGGACGGGCATCTGCCTCGCCGCGCGCAGTGCCTGAAGGACGGCGATCAGCGTGAACACCAGACCGGACACCGCGGGATAGCTGCCGAGATTCATGAAAACCTCCACGCGCGCGTGAATTCTATTCGCGCCGGGAGTCCGTCTCCGCATACGTCACGGCCGAATCAGGAGCGGAGCAGTCGAAAGGCCCAGAGGCAGAGTCCCGCCGAGAGTCCGGTCAGCGCGACGAACCACGGATCCCGGGCGAGACGCACGCCTTCCTCGATGACGCGCCAGACGTGCGCGAGCACGACGAGCCCGAAGATGGTGCCGGTCGTCAGAAGGTATGACTTCACGCGCCGCCTCCGCTTCGCGACGTCCTCTGGCCTGGCGGCGCACGTTAGCATGCGGGCAGAACCGGTGCGGCGCCGAGGACTCCGACATTCTCCAGCCGAAGGGCTCCGAGGGCGATTTCCGGTATTCGCACGAGAATCCCGGACGCCTCGGGGCCGTCGCCCGACATCATCATGTTGCTCGCGCCCACCGCTCCGACGACGGAAATCCCGGCGGAGGCGAGGGACGCGGGCCGATCCAACGTGAGCGTGCGGAGGCCGTAGGCGATCACGACCCCGAACTTGTGGAGCACGCCGGCGGCCAGCACGGCTTCGACCTTCAAGTCCGTTCCCATCGAGCGCGTGGGGGACGGGTCGCGGACGACTACGGCTCGAGGAACCTCGATCTCAAAGTCTCCGGCGCGGGACCGCAGCGGCCGGTCCCGATCGAGTTGAAGCTCGCGGAAGAGCGCCTCCTTGAGAATCATGGAAGGGCTGTCGGTGTCCACGAAGGCCAGCGCGCGGTGAATCGAGCCGTTCGGGCGGACGAAATCGAGCCTGGCGTAGATCCGATTGCCGTCGAAGACGAAGGACGTCGTGCCCGCGGCCGCCGAGAGTCGTAGCGCGAGGCAGAGCCCGGCCGAGAAGAGGACGTTCCGGATGGCGGCCGGCGACGATCTCACCGAGGCCCGCCCTCTACGACTTCAGCTCCACCATGATGACGTGCGTGTCCGTCGTCCCGACGTTCTCGCCGACGTGGACCTGGGCCTTGCCCCACGAAACGTCGCCGGACTTCACGTCCCGCGTTCCCGATTTCCCTTCTTCCGGAAGACTCAGGCTGCGGCGAAACGAGCTCAGCGCGTAGATGACGTAGTCCGGATGATAGTGAGGCGCCGTCTTCTGCCCCGGCTTGTCCCGGTATTCGAGAACGCGGACGCGCTCGTTTTCGAAGATCACCTTGTACTTGTCCGGGTCGGTCGCGATCGGGTCCTGTCGCATGATGGTTTCTCCTCAATTGCGAGTCGCCAGCCTGTGGGCGAGCAGCAGAAAGACGCCGGCGAACACGAAGTCGTACGCGGCGCAGAACGGGGGATACCAGACCGGCAGCCGGGTCGGGATTCCGTGGGGCCGATGCGCCAGATCCCAGCACCCGTGCAGGATCAGGCCGATCGCCAGGAGCACGGGGGCCTGCCAGAGGCCGAGCAGCGCGAGAACGACGAAGACCGTTCCGACCGTCCACTCGAGGATCGCGATCGAGATTCGTCCGTCCATGAGGGCGAATCCGAGATAGATCGCGGCGATGAGGGCGAGCGCCACGGCGTGAAACGCCAGGGGATCCGGGATGAAGGGAGACCAGGCCAGCCACGCCGTCAGGCCTCCGCCGGCGATGCCGGCGAGAATCGCGCGAATTCTCACGTCACTCCTTCTCTCTCAAGAAGCCGGCGACCTCGGCCATGATTTCGCGGTGGCGTCCGATCCAGAGGTGCCCGCCGCTCGGGTAACCGATGAAACGGGCCCTCGGGATGTGCTCGGCGGTGTAGCGGGCGCCTTCGAACGTGCCGAAGAGATCGTCCTCCACGCTCATGACGAGCGTCCGCGCCGAAATTCCTTCGAGATCGTAGCGCGGCAGCGAAGAGACGATCTCCGCGTCGTTCCGAAGCCCGAGCCGTCGGCGGCTGACGGGCAGGATGCACTCGAGAACGCCCTTCGCCCGGGCGCGTTCTTCGGCGCTCGCGCGCTCGAGGACCGAGGGCGGCGTCGCGAGAATCCCCCGCGAGACGGTGCGCCGCGCGATCCGGCACGCCAGCCAGAAGAGGAAATCCGACCGGAGCGCGGTGTCGAACAGGAACGCGGTCTCCGGCGAGGTCCGCCGGGGAGCCCCGCCCTCCGGCATCTGACGGATGTGAAACGGATGGGCGGCCGGCACGAGCAGGACGAGCGCCGCGGTGCGCTGCGGGTGCCGTATCGCGAACTGCATCGCGGAGGGCGCGCCGGCCGAGGCCCCGAGGACGGCTGCGCGCGCGATGTCGAGCGCATCGAGAAGAGCGGCGTGCGCATCGGCCTGCGCGGCCGGCGAGGCGTCGGCCGGAAGGGGCGTGCCCAGGTAGCCGAACCGCGACATGGCGACGACGCGGAAACCGCTCCGGACGAGCGGCTCGGCGAGGAGCATCGCCTGGTCGAACCCCCCGCCGGCACCGTGGACGACGAGCACGGGCAGCCCCTCGCCTGCCGTCGCGTACTCGATGGGGCCGAAGGGGGTCTCGGCGATCCCGCTGCCGGTCGCGACGCGGCGGCGCGCGAGCGAGATGTCACGGCGATAGCGGAGGTAGACGACGCCGGACAATCCGGCCCCGGCCAGGCCGATCAGGGCGCCGGCCGCCCGGCTCCCGCGCGCGCTCCTACTGGAAGTCACGCGGGAACGTTTCCTTCCACGTCTTCTCGCGCACGAGGACGCCATCCTTCCGCAGGCGGCGCGTCGTCTCGTAATAGAAGTTGACCCGGTCGCTCTTCATGGTCACGACGCACTCCCACCGAAGGGTCCGGTCGGGAAGCTTGACCTCGGTCGCGTATTCGCCGCGGACCGATGTGCTCTCGGGCTTTGAGTCCTCCGCTTCGTGCGTGATGGACTCGGTGTGGCGTTCCTCGCCCCACGGATATCGGTTCGCGCTCGAGGAGGTCGCGACGACCGTCGCGTGACCCGTGCGCGGGTTGCGGTCGACCGAGGAGATCTCCCCGTAGCCGGAAGGCGTTCCGGTGTCGATCGTCCCGAACCCCGGAAGCTCCGGCCCCGGCGCCGGGATCGGCGCGAAGTCGGGGCGCGGCCGATCCTCCGGAGGCACGACCGGCAGCAGGAGGCGCGTTGCGCCAGCGCCCATGAGGAGCTCCGTCGTCATGAGATCGGGGGTCGGCCAGATCATGGGCCACTGGGCGTTCGCCACCGAGAGCCGGATGCGGTGCCCTTTCGGAAAGATCCAGGACGTGAAGTGGAGCTCGATCTCGAGCGGAAAGGCCTTGCCCGGCTCGATGGCCTTCGGCTCGCGCGCCGACTCCCGGTGGGCCCCGTTCTGGCCGGCGTTCGCGACGAGGGTGACGGTGCCGTCGGGCGCCACGTCGTTGATGCGGGCGAACCAGTGCGCGAGCGGCGCGTCCGCGGAAACGCGAAGCATCGCGCGGGGCAGGCCGAGGATCTCGAGATCTTCCGGGAGAGGCGGCGTCTCGTAGACGAGGCTGAAGGCGTCGGTCGGCCGCTGATCCGGCGCGACGTCGCCGAACCACATGACCGGACCTCCGGCCTCGACGCCGGTCGTCGGCACGTATCGCAGCTGCGAGGCGCTCTCCGGGGGCGCCTCGGGGGAGAGGGATCCGTCCGGCCGGGGAAAGAGCACGCGCTCGCGGATCCGGTCGATCGGCCAGCCGTCCTCGAAGCGCCAGAAGCCGGGCGCGACCTCGAGATAGGGCCCCGGCGGATGCCAGCGGCGCACGTACACCGCCAGCCGCGGCTCGCGCTCGATTCCGTTGTCGCGACCCTTGAGCCAGCGGTCGAACCAGCGCACCATCTCGCGGCGGAAATCGAATCCGGGTTTCGGGTAGGGCTCGTCCGGGAACGTGTGGTCCCAGGCGCCCACGATCGCCTTGACCGGCGCCCGCAGCTTTTCGAGCATGCGCGGCACGCTGTCGCGATAGCCGTCGTACCAGCCCCCGACGACGAAGGTCGGGATCCGGATCGCGTCGTAGCGGGTCTTCAGTGCGGTGCGGTCCCAGAAGGGACCGTCGCGCTGCTGGTGTTTGTAGACCAGCATCCACGGCGGCTGGTCGAAGCGCTCGCGGAAGTACTTTTCGTCGATGCGATAGTCCGGCGCGGCCGGCATCGCGTTGGCGAGATCCTGGCTCATCTCCCAGGAATCGACGTGCATCATCCCGTCCATGAAGTGGACGTCGTCCTCGTAGAGATCGTCGGTCGCGTCGACGGCGACGATCGCCTTGAGAGCCGGGGGATTGCGCATCGCCATGTGAATCGAGTTGAACCCGCCCCACGAGATGCCGAACATCCCCACGCTGCCGGTGGAGAACGGCTGGCGCGCCAGCCAGGCGATCACCTGCTCCCCGTCGCGCTGTTCGATCTCGCTGTACTCGTACGGAATGAGCGTCCCTTCGCTCGAGCCGGTGCCGCGGATGTCGACACGGGCGACGACGTAGCCGCGGCGCACGAAGTACGAGTACTGCGCGTAACGCTCGCCGCGGTCCTCGTTCTTGCGGTACGGCAGGTATTCGAGGAGCACGGGGAACCGCTCGCCGGCGCGCGCGCCCTTCGGCCGCCAGAGATCCGCGGCCAGACGCACGCCGTCGGGCATCGGGATCCAGGCCTCCTCCATCGAGACTTCGAAGCGGGCCGGCGAAGGCTCGGCCGCGGCGGCAGGCGGAACGCGTGCCACCGGACGGGCTCCGGCAAGAGCGACGCCGAGGGCGATCGATCCGACGGCCAACGCCAGGCGACGAGCGGCTTCAGGCGTCAATCGTTAGTCGCTTCCACCGAGCGCTTCGCCCACTGGCAGAGCCCGGCTGTCACCTCGGCGGAAAAGCCGATGCCCCAGCTGCCGCGCAAGCATCACGATCTGTCCGCGGTGGTGGCCCTCGTGCGCGACGAAGTACGACAGCACGTGGCCGACGCCGAGAGGCAGGTTGCGCCCGACGTAGGCCGGCGTCGGCGGGATCTGCCCGCCGTTCTCGAGCCCCGGGTCGAGCAGGGCCGCGATGCCTCGTCCGCTCGATTCCAGCGCCCGGTCGAGCCGCGAGCGGCTCACCCGGCCGCGCTCGACGGATGCCGGGACTTTCACGCCGTGCGAACGTCCCAGGGTCTTGATCCATATGCCGCGTGCGTTGTGGATGTGGCCGGCGAGCATTCGCACGGTGCATCTCGATGCGCCCGGAAGGACGGCGGTCCAGAGGGCGTCCGGAAGCCGCTCGACCAGATGGTTCGTCGTGCGATCGTTCGTCGCCGAGGCGGCGCGAGCGCTGGCGCACAGGGCCGGGAGAAGCGATGGCGCCGGAGCTTCCGGAATCCCCGCGCGGTCGCCGGACCGGCGACGGGTGACCATTCGATGGGCCCGACGATCATTTCGCGACCACCGCTACGCCTTGTGGTGCTGAAGGATCTCCTGGATCTCGGTCATCGTGAACGTATTGAGCTGGACCACTTTGGCCTGCGCGCGGAACGCGGGCGGCACGATGCGGCGTGCGTCTTCCTTGTTGTCGACGTCCACGATCATCCAGGACTTGTGCACCCCATCCTTGCATCCCCATTCCGCGTGACTCAGGAAGTGGGAGCCGGTGCGGAGGAAGACCTCGACGGCCCGGGCGCAGGCCGCGACCGGCTCTTCGTGCGGAACCTCGATGAGAAAGCGTGTCGCCATCGTGATCCTCTCGGAAGAACACTAACACCAGCGACCGCGCGCGCGATCGGAGGAGAAGATCTCGGCGTCTAGACCTTCCGGAACGCCGCGTTCGCGTCGACCTGTCGGTATTCGACGAACTCCACCGGCGCGAGGCAGTTGGGATAAAGGATGCCCGCGAACTTCTTGACGGCCGCGGATTCGCCGTGAATCCGGTTCGCCTCCTCATCCCTCCAGATGAAGATGTGCACGAAGCGCGTCGGACGCTCCGCCTCCTGCCACACCTCGTAACGCAGCGCGCCCGGCTCGCTCGAGCGAACGTACGCCACGAATTCGTGGATCGCGGCCAGGCATTGCTCGAGCGCTTCCGGCCGCACCTCGTATCGCGCGAGCTCGTGGATTTCGCCGGGGTTGCCCGGAAGGGAGCTCATGGGAATCCTCCGTGTCCGCCGTTCGGATTCTCGTCGAACTGCACGACGAGCTCGGCTCTCACCCGTCATCCCCTTCGTCGGAATGGGGAATCGGCCGGGTCGTGAGCAGCTCGCGGGCGGTCTCCGCGTCTTCCTTCCGGACCTGGACGCGGATCGGGCCCATGGCGGCGTTGAACCCGGCGCCGATCGCGCCCCAGCCGAAGAGATTCTGCAGCCGCTCGTTTCGCGCGATGCACGGGATTCCCGCGCCGTCGAGGATGGACTTCGCCACCGCAACGAGGCTCTGGTCGCCAGTCTCCAGCACGGTGACCATCTCGTAGGGTTCGGGTTGCTCCTTCTCCGGCAGCCGGTCGACGAGGTCGACGCGGCAGTCGTCGCACCGCGTGAACCCCGGCCGGTACTCGTCGCCGCATTTCGGACAGAACATGGTTACCTCGAGCCCGGCGCCAGACGGACCGGATCGCCGACGCAGAGCGTCCCGGTTTGTACCACCGTCGCGTACACGCCGGCGTAGTTCCGGTTCAATCGCACGGCCGCCTTCAGCACCCGGGGTTCGGCGTGCGCCGTGTCCGGATCGAGCGTGAGCATCCGGCACCGCTCGTCCCGCATCGTGACGCGCACCGCCGGCCCTTCATCTCCCTCCCCGAAGACGAGCGTCCCGCCGATCCACCCGTCTTCGAGAAACGGCTCGCCCCCCTCGCACGCGATGACGATGTTGGGCCGGAACCGCCGGCTGTCGGCGGCAACGCCCGCCTCCCGAGCGACCGCGGCGGTCGTCGCGGTGGCGATGACCGAGATCGCGGCCTCGTCGAAGACGCCGTGCCGCGCCTGCATCAGCTCCGTGTCGCCGCCGAGACGTCCCGCGATCTCGCGCCGCAGGTCCTCGCTCCAGAGCTCCGGCTGGGCGCCGGACGGCGTGCAGACGTGCGTCGGCAAGGGTTCCCCCGCGCGTTCATCGAGGCCGCAGGGACGATAGAGGACCAGCTCCGAGAGCCGGCTCGCGGTGAGCCACGGCATTCCGCTTCGGTCGCCGAGACGTCGGAACGCGAATCGGCGGTCGCCGGCGAGCCCGTACCATCCGAGAAACGCCGACTCGAGAGCCACGCCGGCCATCGACTTGACGGGGTACCGGGAGATCTCCGCGATAAGGCCGAGAGGGGTGGTCATCAGGCTAGCGTCCGAGCCACCATTCGTCTCGCGGGAGATCGGCGACGCGCGACGGCTCCACGATCTGACCGGGCCGGGGAACGAGCAGGCGGACGCCGCGCTCCGCGGCGCTCGCCGATACGCGCACCGCGGGCTCGTTCCAATCGTGGAAGGCGAGGTTGAACGTCCCCCAATGGAACGGCAGCAGGAGGCCGCCGCGCACGTCGAGGTGAGCCTGCACGACCTCTTCCGGCGTCATGTGAATCATGGGCCAGAGGGAACTGTACGCCCCCGCGCTGATCAGGGTCAGGTCGAAGGGTCCGTGATCCTGTCCGATCTCGCGAAAGCCGCTGAAGAAGCCGGAGTCGCCACAGACGAACACGCGATGGCGCGGCGTGGCAATGACCCAGGACGACCACAGCGTCCGATCCTCGTCGATCAACCGACGTCCGGAGAAATGGCGGGCCGGCGTGACGGTGAACGTCGCGCGATCGAGGTCTACCTGCTCGCCCCAGTCGAGCTCCCGGATCTGTCTGCGGGGAACGCCCCAGGTCTCGAGATGCGCTCCGACGCCGAGCGGCACGAGGAAGGCGGCGCCGCGGGCGCCGAGCGCCTTCACGGTCGCCATGTCGAGGTGATCATAGTGGTCGTGCGAGATCACGACCGCGTCGATCGGCGGGAGTTGGTCGAGGCCGAGGGGCGGCGCGAAGAAACGCTTCGGTCCCGCGAGCGACGTCGGCGACACCCGTTCGCTCCACACGGGATCCGTCAGCACGCGAAGCCCTTCGATCTCGAGCAGCACCGTCGCGTGGCCGATCCATGTCGCTCTCAATCCGGTGGCGGACCGGCGCTCGTAGTCGCGCGCCGTTCGGGGCTCCACCGGGATCTCGCGCTCGGGATAGCGAACCTGCTTGCCGCAGAGCTGCTGCCGGGCCATCGCGCGGAGACTTCCCGGCATCAGGGTGCGGGTCGGCTCGAGGTTCCGGAACCGGTCTCTGCGCCATTGCGGCGACTGCCGGGCCCGATCCAGCCGGCCGCCGGACAACCTGCCGCCGAGGGACGCGAGCAAGCTCTTAGAAGAATCCGCAGAGGAGCATCGCCGCTTGCTCCGAGACGCCGGCGATCTTGTTCGTCGCCTGGCGATAGAATTTGAAGTTGAGCTCGGTCTCGGGCCGTCCGTCCTTCCAGTCGGAGAAAGGTCGCAGCTCGGCGCGCCCCAGGCGCCGCTTCCCGAGCGCGGTGCGCCGGACGATGATGCTCACGCGCGGCGTCTGGCGAGCGACGCCTCTTTTTTTCGGGGTTTCTCTGGCAGAAGTCACGACGCCGCGAGCGACGAGACCCGGCCCGCCTTCGTTCTCGCTCGCGAAGATGAAGATCGTGTCGCCCTTCGCGATGCGCTTGCCGCCGTACATCGTCTTCTGCGAAGAGAACTTGAAGGTCCTCGCCCGCGGATGGCGAACCTCGGCTTTGATCACGTACATCGTGGGAATCATCTCGCAGCGCCGGCCGACAGGCGAGTCGGCACGGACTTGTCAGCTCCCGGTGTGTCCCCGAAGATCGCCCTTCACGAATGCGCCGTCCATGCGATTCAGGAACGGGGTTGATTTGAACCCGGTGCTGTTGACCATAACGACCGAGCCGACGGCCGCCGTCGGGTAAAGGCGCATTTCGCTGTGAAAACCTCCGCCGCCGCCTTCTTTGAAGAAATAGTTCACTCCGTCCGACTGGCCAACGTGCCATCCGAGCGTCATCGGGATGGGATGCCCGGCACCGTTCGTCTGCCGGGTCTCCAGGATCTCGCGGCTCTTTCGGCACAGGAGCACCGAATCGGACGCCAGTTGATCCTGCAGAATGCGGCGGAAGCCGCGGGCTCCGCCGACCAGCCCGCCGAAAGCCGGGCCGTCGACATAGACGGGATTCAACCGTAACCACCTGCCGTCATACCCGTCCCAATACCGGCGATCGATGACGAATCGCTTCAACAGATTCATCAGGGAGTACCTGGCGAGGTAACCGGTGGCATGAGCTTCGGGGTGCCGGATCACGAAATCCATCTCCACCGCCGAGAGATTCAGGGGCCCCAGGATGTGCATCCTCACGTAGTCCGTGTACGAGATCGCCGCGGCTCGTTCGACGATCTTGCCGAGGAGCCAATAACCAATGTTCGAGTACGCGAACTTCTGGCCCGGCTCCGTCCTCGGTGAGGGGTTGGCTCGCACGACCCGAGCGAGCGCCGCGTCCTCGTCGAAGCCCGCGTCCTCTTCCACGAGATGCACCCAGCGCAGGGGAATCGGATTCGGAAGGCCGGAGGTGTGATCGAGGAGCTGGCGAACGGTGATGGGATAGCGGCAATAGAAGGGCAGAAATCGTTCGACCCGGTCGTCCAACCCCAGCGCGTTCTTTTCGGCCAGCTGCAGAATCGCGACCGCCGTGACGGTCTTGGTCATCGAATACGCCATGAGTGTGGCATCGAGCGTCATCGCGGTCTGATTCCGAACATCTGCCCAGCCGCCGGCGTACTCGAAGAGAGTTTCTTTCGCGTCGACGACGACATACTGCAGGCCGGGGACATGGGACCGGGTCCACTGATCGAGACGGTCTCTCATACTGTCCCAGGCCGCACGCACGACGTTCACGCCTCCGCTCCGTCATCGTGACGCCGAATACCGTGGGAGTCCAGGGCCGCGGAACCCCGCGGCGGCACGGACGGCCCGCCTACCAGACCGTGCAGCGCTTCTCGGGCGGCCGGACCATCTTCGCGTCCGCCGGGCACGCGAAGGCTTGCTGGAACTCCGGCAGGTTGACGAGCGTGCCGTTGACGCGGAAGCGGCCCGGCGGATGGGGATCGCTCTTCGCGAGCTCACGCTCGGTCTCGGGCCGCACGGCCTCGGCGCGCGACCGGGCCCAGGCCACGAAGAAGCGCTGCTCGCCGGTCAGGCCCTCGCGGATCGCGAGCGGCTTCGCGGTCAGCTGCCGGGCGAGCGCCCGGTAGGCGAGCCGCACGCCCCCGAGATCGCCGATGGCCTCGCTCAGGACCCGCTTGCCGGCGAGGTGCAGGCCGGGCTCGACCTCGAAGGCCGCGTACTCGTCGTCGACGCAGGCGGCGCGCGCCTCGAACCGCGCACGATCGGCGTCGCTCCACCATCGCTCCGGCCGTCCCTGCGCGTCGAAGTCGGCGCCTCCGGCGTCGAGGGCGTGGGTGAGATCGTGGGCGATGCCGGCGCCGATGCCGCCGTAGAGCTCTGGGTCGTCGGCATCGGGGCGATAGCCGATGGTCAGAAGGAAGCCGGCCGGCAGCACGATCTGGTTCAGCTGCGGGTCGATGTAGGCGAGGTACGACGACGCCGGCAGCTGCCAGACGTTGCGGTCGGTGGGCTTTCCGACGCGCCGGCGGTCCGCCTCGACGTTCGCGCGGCGCACGGCGGCGACGTTCTCCCAGAAGGCGTCGCGGCGGAGCGGCAATCCGCCCGAGTCCGCGAAGCGGTGCGGCCCGCCCACCTGCGCGTCGTACACGGAGAGCTTCTGAAGAGCGCGCGCGCGCGTCGGGGGCGCCATCCAGGGGACGACAGCGACGTCCTTCTCGAGCGCGGCCATGAGGCTTCCGACGAGGGCTTCGACGCGGGCGCGGTCCGCCGGAGGAAAGTAGCGCTCGACGTACAGCTTTCCGACCGCGTCGCCGAGCGATGCTTCGGCGGTCGCGGCGCAATGCTCCGCGCGCGGCTTGCCCTTCACCGGCGACTCTTCGACGAAGGGCCGCGACAGGTACGGCGCCGCCGCGTCGAGGAGCTGGAAGCGGAGCTCGCCGCGCCAGACGGCGACCGGCGTCTCGCGCAGCGACCGATCGAGCTGGCGGAGCAGCCGGGGCTCGGCGACGTTCACGTCCGCGCGCGGCAGCCCGGCTTCGTCGAAGTACGCGGGCCAGTCGACGGCCGGGGCGAGCTCCACGAGCTCCGCAAACGTCGTCGGATGAGCGGTCTGCGCG
>Ga0335077_10005134_pt1 | contig 16026 bp, 11 predicted proteins | sample Lox_Sample_31_FD_207151 | JGI IMG/M metagenome (GOLD analysis project Ga0335077, IMG submission 207151) | Soil microbial communities from Loxahatchee National Wildlife Refuge, Florida, United States - Lox_Sample_3.1 | ecosystem: Environmental > Terrestrial > Soil > Wetlands | place: USA...
AACTCGACATCGAAGTATCGCGCGAACTTGTGCCAGCAGACCTGCACCGGTCCGCACACGAGGTTCGGCCTGTCGCTCGGTCTGCCGGCGGCCTGTCGGCGCTTGCGCCAGCTCCATTTCAGTGCGAGGCCTCCCAGCATGGCTGCCTCGCTCGATGCCGGTCGTCGAGCAGCCGATGGTGCGGCCCGCTTCCGGAGAATTCCACAGCTCGGCGAGTATGTGCACGCAGCGCGACTCGATCTCGGCGGATTGCGGGTACTCATCCTTCCGGTAGTGCTTAGCAAGTCGACAGTGACCGCTTGCAGGCCGGCTGTGTCAATCGTCGCGTGACCGCAGTTGGCCGTACTGAGACGGATGCCCGACTGTCTCATCAAAGAGATCGACGAGCCCGGGTGGATGATCGCAGTCCCTGCGTCCCAATTGGAACGTGCCTGGGGTCAGAAAATGATTGGGTGTGTTGCTTCACAGCAGTTAACACGAACGCGAACTTGCCGAAACGCGCGAGGTCGGAGCACGCTACGACCATGAGCAGCACCAAAATGACCGCCGTTGCAGTGTTTGCGGTGTTTTGTGTGCTGTCCTCGGTGGTATCGAGCCAGCAAGACGCGCCCGCGGTTGCCGCCTACACGAGCGAGGGCGGGCTGATGTTTCCCGAGCACTACCGCGAATGGGTATACCTGAGCACCGGATTCGATATGAGTTACCGCCCGGCTATGCGCATGGGGCATCACATGTTCGATAACGTGTTCGTCGATCCCGGCAGCTACGGGCAGTTCCTGAAGACGGGCAAGTGGCCCGACAAGACAATCCTGGTGCTAGAAACACGCACCGCCCGCGAACGAGGATCCATCAATCGCTCGGGTAACTATCAAGGTCCCGACATCATGGGATTAGAAGTGCACATCAAGGATGAAACAAGATTTCCGGACACGTGGGCGTTCTTCGCGTTCGAGGGCAAGCCGGTCGGTAAACTGATGCCGCCGACGGCGGACTGTTATTCCTGTCACGCCGCGCACGCGGCGGTCGATACAACCTTCGTTCAGTTCTATCCCACGCTGCTTCCGCTCGCGACGAGCAAAGGGACGCTTGCACCCTCATATCTTTCCGAAGAAGCCGGTGCGCACTCCGTTACACCACAATAGGTGGCAGCTTCCGGACCCCAAGCCGACGCATGGCTTTACCGATACTGCTCACCCAACGACTAAGAAGCCGACGCTGGACATCGAGACGCGGGTCCAGTTCTACTCCTTCGCGCCCGCGGCCGTGTGCTTTCGCGGGGCAGCTGCCCATCAATGCAGGACGCCCGACATAGGACTTTGGGACCGTGGCCACGCATCATAGTGACCGAGCGCCAGTCTTCTATGCGCGCATTGCGGGGTTTATCTACCTCTTTGCGATGGCGCTGGGGATTTTCAATCAATCGTTCGTGCTCGACCGCGTGGTCGTAGACGGTGACGCTGCGGCTACGGCGCACAATATCGGAGCCTCCGTAGGGCTCTTTCGCCTCGGCATTGCAGCCGACGTCGTGACCTTCGTTAGCGATGTAGTAATCGCTTGGGCATTTTACGAGTTGCTCAAGTCTGTCGATAAGAGTCTCGCATTGCTTGGGGCGTTCCTGCGGATTGCCGACGGAGCTATCCTTGCCGCCATCACGCTCAACGGGCTCATCACACTGCGACTACTGAGCGGCGTTGATTACCTGCACGCATTCGATACCCACCAGTTACAAAGCCTCGCCAGGTTGTTCATCAGCGTGCGTGGTCTCGGCTTCTACATTGGCTTTGTGTTTCTAGGATGTGGATCCGCCATCTTCGCCTATCTGTTGCTCAGATCTCGGTATGTTCCGGCCGTACTTCCTGCATGGGGGATCTTTTCGTCATTGCTGCTCGCGATTGGTTCGCTGGCGGTAATTCTCTCGCCGTGGTTCGCCGCCAAGGCCTCGCTGGCCTACATGATCCCTATGTTCTTTTACGAAGTGCCGCTGGGTCTTTGGTTTCTGATCAAGGGAGTGCGGATCTTGGCAGTGCAACCAACACCGTAGATGGCTGAAGTCGCAGGCGCAAGTCTCGAGTAGCGTTCGCCACCCGGCTTGCCATCAGTCACCTCTGCGACGGCGCGCGGCAGCAAGGCGTTACCTTAAGTGGTAATGGTTCCGGACGAATTCCGTCGCTAACTGTACGCCCGCGCTTAATCGCTCATCTGCGCGTACGAATGTTGCCTGGCGGTAGCAAGTCACAGACATAGGCCGCTCGCGGTGAGAGAGTGCGCCGACTCGAGGCCTGTTTTGGCTCCGGCACTTCGCATCATGCTCTGGATTCTCACCTCGCTGGCTCTCCTGTGGTGTGCATTTCGCGAAGTTCGCGCGTCTATGGTCGCACCCGCGGGTTTTGATTCGCCGCGGCCAATCTGTAGGCCGTACCTGGGCACCGTGGTGGTCCTGGCCGCCCTCTTTGCTTGGCCGCCGGTCCACCGATGGCACTTTGAACACTTCCTGTCCGAGAGGGCCACCGAGCTCGCTGACAACCACCGCGCCAGAGTTCATTGCAACACCATGGTCGACACGATGCTCGATCCGGCAATGCTCGCCGCGGGTCACGCCAACCCGCGGACAGGCAAAATCGGCATTCAACAGCCCTGGTGCAGCCGATTGATGTCATATCTGAGCCACCCGCAGCGCGCCAGCGAGGACGAGCTGTGGAGTCTCGATATATTCACTCACGAGAGTATGCACGTGCGGGGGGAGCTTAACGAGGCCGTGACCGAGTGTGAGGCCGTACAACGAAACTACCGAGCGGCGAAGTTACTCGGAGTCCCGGACGACACTGCGAAAAGGAATGCGCTCGACTTTTACAACGTGCTTTACAAACGGCGGGGTACGATAGGCGGCATGCAGGCCGCGTACTATTCGGAGCAATGTGCTCCTGGAAAGGCTATGGACGAGCATCTAAGTGATTCGACCTGGGCGACTGGGCTACCTGAATCGCTAAGCGTTGTTGACAACCCTTAGTGGAGTCACGTGAGGGGTACTACCGTAAGAGAGTGCGATGCCGAGCGAGCGGAAGTTCTGTTCCCCGCAATCGAACCAACCTAGTTATCTAGGGTCTACGGGCGTTGCGAATACCGCTCTGGGCCAAGAGCGGTTGGGATGAGAGAATGGCCAGAACTCCAACTCGAAGCGCACACGACCGTATCCAGGAGAACACTCCATGCGACGAGCGATGAAGGCGATACTGGGGCTCACGGCGGCGCTCTGGTTGACGGGGGTTCATGCGGATGTCGCCGTGCTGGCAGTTCGGCTTGGCGCGAAAGATCTTGTCGCGCTCGCAAAGTTCTACGAGGCGGCTTTCGGCCTGCGGGAGATCGATCGCGTCGGCGAGCCGCCGCGGGAAATCATTATGCGTTACGGCGCCACGGTCGCCGCAGCGAAAGCCAGCTCATCGCCGGAGTTTCTTCTCCAGCGTCGCGAGCCCGGTGGGGCCAACGACCCGATACCGCACGTCGTATTCCACGTGTCGGACATGGGCGCAACTGTGGTGGCTGCGAAGAGCGCAGGCGCAACGATTACGGGCGCCGTGGTCTCGGTGTCGATCGGGAGTACGCCGGTGAAGGTGGCGACCCTGGTCGATCCCGAGGGTAATGTGCTCGAGCTCATGGAACTGCCCAAGGGCGTCGGCCACCTCCGACATCCATAGCGTGCGAACACTCTAGGGGTTGGGCGTCCGCTTTGGAGCATAAGGTCGTCTTCAGGCGAGCGCGATGTTCGAACGAGATGGAGGGTTTGTGAGACGATTCCTGCTTGCGGTCGCTCTGGCCGCGATTTCCTCTTCACCAGCGATTGCTCAGCCGCAGATCGATTATTCGAAGCTCGAGATCGAGACGCTAGATCTCGGGCACGGGGTCTACTTCCTGGGCTGGCAGGGCGGCGATTCTTTGGTCCTCGTCGGCGACGACGGTGTCCTACTCGTCGATACTTCTGTTGCGCAGATGGGCGACAAGATCAATGCGGCGATCGCCCGTATCACCGACAAGCCCATCCGCCTTGTCATCAACACCCACGCACACGCCGATCACTTCGGCGCCAACGAGTTGATGGCAAAGGGCGGCGCACTCATCGTTGGCCACGAAAAGCTGCGTGAGCGACTGGCCAAAGGGCAATATCTCGCCGCCTTCAGGCAGACGATTCCACCCTCGCCACCGGCCGCGTTACCGGCAATCACCTACGCCGACAGGATGACGATCCATTTTGATGGCGAGACGGTCAACCTGGTCCACTCACCCCGGGCGCATACAGACAACGACACCCTGGTGTATTTCAAGCGGGCCAACGTCATCCACGCGAGCGGCACGTTCGGTGGTGATGGGAGCTACCCATTCTTCGACATCTCCTCCGGCGGTTCCCTCGGGGGCATGATCGGCGCGGAGGAGAAGATGCTCTCTCTATCCGACGCCAAGACCAGGATCATCGCAGATGAGGGCGATCCCGGGAGCACGGAAGGCCTGAAGGCCTCCCGCGACATGCTCGTCACGATCCGCGCACGTATCCAGAAGCTCATCGACGAGGGCAAGAGCGAGGATCAGGTCGTGGCGGACAAGCCGACCAAGGACCTCGACGCCCGATGGGTGCAGCAGGGAAGCCCGTTGACCGGGGACTTCTTCACTCGGCTCGCGTATCAATCGCTGAAGAACGACAGACATCCGGCGAGGCCCTAGTTAAGAAGGATCGGCCTGCTACTGGCACGGCGCCGCGCGCGAAGTCCAGGGCCGCGCCGCTAGCTTACATTGGCTGTGTGCCGCCAGGACCAATGCCGGCGAGGGCACGCTCGAGCGCCGAAAGTTCCACGGGCTTTACGAGGTGGTCGTCGAAGCCCGCCGCCCGGGCGCGCGCGCGATCTTCCACCTGGCCGTATCCGGTGAGTGCGATGAGCCGTAGCGCCGCATAATCCGCGCTCTGTCGCAAACGCTCCGCGAGCTCATAGCCGTTCATCTTCGGGAGCCCGATGTCGATGACCACGACGTGCGGCCTGAACGATTCGACGCGCTCGAGCGCCTCGCGACCGCCGTAGACGGCCAGCGTTTCATGTCCCTGCAGCTTCAGAAGCGCGGCGAGCGAATTGGCCGCATCGGCGTTGTCGTCCACGACCAGCACGCGCTGCGGTGGCGCCACGAAGGCCGTCTCTTCGAGACTTTGCGTCTGAGGCTTAGGTACCCGCGGCAGCGTGATCTTGAACGTCGAGCCCTGCCCGAGGCCCGGGCTCGCGCCCGCGACATCCCCGCCGTGCATTTCAACCAAGCGCTTGACGACCGCGAGCCCAATTCCCAGGCCGCCCTGCGCGCGATCGAGCGCGCGATCGCTCTGCACGAACAGATCGAAGATTCTCGGCAGCAGCCGCGGGCTGATGCCCGCGCCGTTGTCGGCGACCTCAACAACGGCGGTCGGGCTCTCCGCGTAGGTGTGCACCGAAATCTCCCCGCCCGGGTCGGTGAACTTGGCGGCGTTCGAGAGGACGTTGCCTACGCACTGCACGAGCCGGGCGAAATCGCCATTCACATACAGCGATTCGTAGCCGGTGGCGTTGATGACGGATAGCCGGTGCTGCTTCTCACGCAGCTGCGGCCCCACCGTTTCGACGGCCTGGGCGATGACGTCCGCGAGATCGATCGGGCGGCGCTCCAGCTCGATGCGTCCCTGCGTGATGCGCGAGATGTCGAGCAGATCGTCCACGAGCCGTGTGAGGTGCGTTACCTGGCGCTTGATTGTGGCAACCGCGGTCTGGGCGTGAGCGTCGTCGGCCGGCGAGCGCGCAAGAATCTCGCTCGCGGTGCGGATCGGCGCCAGCGGATTGCGCAGCTCGTGCGCGAGCATCGCGAGGAATTCGTCCTTGAGTCGGTGTTCCTCCTGCAGGCGCATCTCGAGTTCTTTGCGCCGTCGAATGTCCCGCATGATCTTGGAGGCCCCGACCACTTCACCTTCGTCATCCTTGAGGGGCGAGATGGTGAGCGAGACCTCAAGCCGTTCTCCCTCCTTCGAGAGGCGCACGGTGTCGAAGTGTTCGATGCGCTCGCCGCGCCGCAGCCGCTGCAGGATGTGCTGCTCCTCGCCGTGCAGCTCGGGCGGGATGATCGTGATGATGGACTTACCGACGATCTCGCTCTCTGTGTAGCCCAAGAGCCGCTGCGCCGCTCGATTCCACGAGGTAATCCGGCCATCGATCGTCTTGCTGATGATGGCATCATCGGAGGATTCGACGATCGAGGCGAGCCAAGCGCCTCTGAGCTCCAAGCGCCGCCGTTCGGTGATATCGCGAAAGACGAGGACGATGCCGCCAATGCGGCCGTCGGCCGTCCGGATCGGCGCGGCGCTGTCGTCGATCGGGATCTCGCGGCCGTCCCGCGACAGCAGCACGGTGTGATTCGCAAGGCCCTGCACGAGGCCGGTCTGCAGCACCTTTTCGACCGGATTCTCAACGAAGGCTCGTGTGTGCTCGTTGATGATGCGGAACACGTGAGAAAGGGGCTGCTGCTTCGCATCCGCAGCTGACCATCCAGTGAGCGCTTCGGCTGCAGGATTGAGAAACCCAACCTGCCCTTGCTCATTGGTGACAATGACGGCGTCGCCGATGCTGCCGAGCGCCGCCTCCAGAACGTGGTCCCGCTCTGACGGCCCGCCGGTGGATTGACCTGTCTTCTTGAAAGACATCGTCACCTCTTAAGTGGCCGCGACCACAATGCTTCGCTGCGGCTCATGGTTGTCGAGCATCGCTCTGGTATCCGGTTTCCTCCCGGGTCTATCGGGCCAATGCTCAAGCCTAACAACAGGCTGACCCGGAAAGTTCCGTAGGCCGCCTTGGAAATGGGTCGTCTCCCGCACTGGGTGCTCCGCCCTGCGGCGCAATCTCCGGGCCCGCCAGGCCTTCAGCAAGGCTATGGGCACCATGTGCCTGCTCATCGTGAGTCCAATGCCGACCGCGCAGGGCGGAAAATAGCCCAGCCGACGACTGTTTCACCGAGTCAATATTGGACTTGCGCAGCTGCGCGAGCCTTGTGTCTGAACTTCGCACTCGAAAGTTCAGCGGAATATCGGCAGCGGGCCGCCGAAGGCCGAGCAACGCTATCAGAGAAGAACTGGGGTGTGCCCTAGTCGAGCAACGGATGGCCCGCCGGGAGCTGATGTGCATACCAGGCTGCGAGCCGATGGCGAATGGTCTTCTCGCCGACCTGGTCCTCCGGCATTGGCGCAATGACCTTGTCGTGCACTAACAATCGGTAGACGTAGAGCGCTTTGCTGCTTGCGGAATCGGTCGGCTCGAACTCCACGGCCTTGCGGCGTTCGGCATATTCGACACCCGCGAGCAAGGCTGCCTTGAACAACTCCGCTTCGTGTTTGAACTGTTTCATAGTGTTTTCTCAGGGCATCGAACCGTGCGGCCACCGAGTACAGGGCCGAGCATCTTACGCTGCTACCGCTCGCGCTGGCGGGGAGCCGGAGACTGCATACGCAGGCAACGGCGTGATGGCCAGCTTGCGCGCTAGCAGCTTCTCGATGTCGCGCAGCAGCGGTAGCTCGTCGGGTGCGACCAGCGAGATCGCGCAGCCCGTGCCGCCGGCCCGCGCGGTGCGTCCAATGCGATGCACGTAGTCCTCGGGCACGTTCGGCAATTCGTAGTTGACCACGTGCGGCAACTCCTTGATGTCGAGCCCGCGGGCAGCGACCTCAGTGGCAACCAGTGCGGTGATGCGCCGCGCCTTGAAATCGGCGAGGGCGCGCACGCGCGCGCTCTGACTCTTGTTGCCGTGGATTGCAGCGGCGCGGATCCCGCTCGACTCGAGCTGGTGCGTGAGACGATTCGCCCCGTGCTTGGTGCGGATGAACACCAGCACCTGAGCCCAGCGGCCTGCTTGGATCAGGTGCGGGAGCAGATGGCGCTTGTGCTCCTTCGGCACGCGATACACCTGTTGCTCGATGCGCTCGGGGGGTGCATTGGGCGCGGCGACCTCGATGTGCGCGGGCTCGCGGAGTAAGCGGCTCGCGAGCTCGCGGATCGCCACGGGGTAGGTCGCCGAGAACATAAGGCTCTGCCTCTTTCCTGGCAGAAGCTTCAGGATCCGTCGGATCGCCGGAATGAAACCCATATCAAGCATCCGGTCCGCCTCATCGAGCACGAAGTACCGGATGCTGTGCAGGTCGAGCACGCGCCGCTCGGCAAGGTCCAATAGCCGCCCGGGAGTGGCGACCAGGAGGTCGCAGCCCGAGCGCAGCGCCTCAATCTGTGGATTGATGCTAACCCCGCCGAACACGACCGTCGTGCGCACCGCGAGGTACTTGCCGTACGAGCGGGCGCTGTCGGCAACCTGCGCGGCGAGCTCGCGAGTCGGGGTGAGGACCAGCGCACCGGGCGCGCGGCGAGTGCCTGCAGCAAGCTGCTGTAGAAGCGGCAGTACGAATGCGGCCGTCTTACCGGTGCCTGTCTGGGCGGCAGCGAGCACGTCGCGCCCTGACAGCACGGCGGGGATCGCTTGGGACTGAATGGGGGTAGATGCGGCATAGCCTTTTTCGGAGACTGCACGCAACAGCTCGGGCACGAGCCCGAGATTGGCAAATAACATTGAGTAACCTCTGAATCTGTTAGCTCGCCCGGCAGCGCCCGTTAGGCCCCGACGGACCTATGGCCCATCAGGCGATGACTGCGGCGGTCAGATGCGAGAGTGATTTAGTGAAGGAAATCGAAGTTCATCGGGTAGGACAGACTGCGAGCCGAGCCGGGCGCTGACCGCGCACCCCGGGAACCTCAGCGCAGCGCACTCTACACACTTTGCCTCGGCACGTCCAACGCGGACAATGCGCCCATGTCTCTGGTCACACTTCGCGACGCGCATATTGCCTTCGGCGATCGCCCGCTCCTTGATGGCGCGCAGTTCACCGTGCTGGCCGGGGAGCGGCTAGGACTGATCGGACGCAACGGCACCGGCAAGTCAACGCTCCTCGCGGTGATCTCCGGTCGTACGCCGCTCGATGATGGTGAGTTGCAGCGGCGTGATGGCTTGCGCCTTGCGCTCGTCGAGCAGGAACCGGAGCTGCCTGTCGCGGCGAGTCTGCATCACAGTCTGCTGCTGTTAGCCCGGCAGCCATGCGCCGCGGGCGGCGCGCTTCCCGCGGCCATAGCGCCGGCGGCCAGCCCCGCCGATGAGCGCGAGCATTGGCGACTGGAGTCGCGCCTTGAGGAGTTTCTGGACCGCTTCGGTCTAAAGGGCTCGACTTCGCCGACGACGTGCTCTGGCGGGGAGCGCAAGCGCGCCGCGCTAGCCCTGGCTCTGGCCCTGCAACCGGATCTGCTGCTACTCGATGAACCTACCAACCACCTCGACATCGGAGGGATCGAGCGCCTGGAGGAGCTGTTGCTCAAGGTGCCCGCCGCCATCGTCATCACCCACGACCGCGCCTTCCTCGATTGGATCGCGAGCCGCATCATTGAGCTCGACCGCGGGGTACTGCGCTCCTACCCGGGCAACTTCGCCGCCTACGAGCAACGCAAGGAACAGGAGCTCGAGACAGAAGACGCTGCGCGGCGCCGTTTCGAGAAGTTCTGGCAGCAGGAGGAGATCTGGATCCGCAAGGGCGTGGAGGCACGCCGTACGCGCAACGAGGGGCGCGTGCGCCGGCTCGAGCGGCTGCGGCTCGAGCGTGCCGCGCGGCGTGACCGGCTAGGGCACATCCGCCTCACACTCGACGCTGGAGAGTATTCGGGCCACCTCGTGGCGGAGCTCGATGCAGTGAGCAAGAGCTTCGGCGCGCGGCCGCTCATCGAGAAGCTCTCGCTCCGGATCATGCGCGGGGATCGGCTCGGACTGATTGGCGCGAATGGTTCTGGCAAGTCGACCCTCATCCGGCTGATCCTCGGTGAGCTGGCCCCCGATGCGGGCACGGTGCGGCTCGGGACCCGCCTGAGCATCGCCTACTTCGACCAGCTGCGCGCGCAGCTCGATCCCAATGCCACGCTCGCGGAGACCATCAGCCCCGGTTCGGACTGGATCCAGCTCGGTGCCGAGCACAAACACATCGTGAGCTATCTCGCGGAGTTCCTCTTTCCCGCGCAGCGCGCGCAGTCTCCGATCAGGATGCTCTCCGGCGGCGAGCGCAACCGGCTGTTGCTCGCGCGGCTGTTCGCGCGGCCTGCGAACCTCATCGTCATGGATGAGCCGACCAACGATCTCGACATTGAGTCTCTGGAGCTGCTCGAGCAACGGCTGCAGGACTACACGGGAACGCTGCTGCTCGTGAGCCACGACCGGCGCTTTCTCGACAACGTCGTGACCCAGACGTTGGTCGCTGAAGGGGATGGGCTGTGGCGCGAGTATGCCGGAGGTTACAGCGACTACTGTGAGCAGCGGCCGCGAGTGCGGGTCAGCCGTGCGGAGGTCGCTGCAGAGACAGCGGCGGCGCGTACTGCCCGCGAGCCTTCACCTGATGCACGCCCCGCCAAGACGCGTGCGCGCTTGAGCTACAAGGAGCAGCGCGAGCTCGCAGCGCTCCCCGAGGAGATCGAGGGACTCGAGCGTGAACAGACTCAGCTCATCGCGCTCATCAGTGCGCCCGACTATCATCGCTTGGGGGGCGAGCGGCTGCGCGGTGACCGCAAGCGGCTCGAGGAGCTCGAGGCGCTTCTGTTGCAGAAGTTCAAGCGCTGGGAGTGGCTCGAAGAGCGGCGCGCTCGTTTGCCATGACCGCATCGTGGGACTGCGCTCATGCTGAGAAACGGATAAGCGAGCGCACGACCAAAAGAGCGACCGTGCGCTAACGTCGCATGATTGGTCATAATCTGGCTGCTCGCGACCGGAGCGGACCTGTGTCTGCGTTCGCGGAAGGGGCTCTTCAGTAGGATGATTGGATGTACTCGGAAGCCCTGCTCGAGGCGCTCCCCGATCTCGTGGTTCTTCTGCGGCGCGACGGTCTGGTGCTCGCGCACGCAGGCGGAGAAGCGCTCGCGGGGCTGCGGCCCGCGCAGCTCGCCTCGGCACGGCTCGAGGAGGTTTGGCCTGCCGCGCTCGCGGAGCTCGTCAAGCAGCTCGCGCGCAAGTCGATTGCCACCCGCGCCAGCACCGAGGCGCAGGCGCACGAGGGCGGGCGGTCGTACCATGTACGCGTGAGTCCGCGCGGTCCCGACCGCGCGCTCTGTGTCGTGCGCGCGCCCCTGGTCCCAGCACAGAGCGATCTGCTCGAGCTGACCGACGAGCAGTCACGGCCGCAGCTCGACCGGCGCGGCTTTCTCACGCGCCTCAAGGAGTCGATAGCGCTCGCGGCGCTGCGCGAGCAGCCGGCCGCGGTTGCCGTGATTCACATCGAGGGCATCACCGACATCGCGCACATCATCGCCGGGCCGGTCGCCGAGCAGGTGCTGAGCGCCGCGCTGCTGCGCCTGCCCCAGCCGACAGTGACTGAGGGTGCAGCGTCGTCCTGGTATCTCGGTCAGCTGAGTGACTGCGTGCTGGCGCTGGTGCTCGCGAGCGCCGACCGCGGCGCGATCGACGAGCTCAGCTCGCAGATCTGTGCGAGCCTGCGTGCACCGATACGCGTGGGCAGCGCCGAGTTTCGCCTGACTCCTTATGTAGGGGTTGCGATCCTCGGCGAGGACGCCACCTCACCGAAGATGCTGCTGGAGCACGCCCAAGCCGCCGCGAGCGAGGCGCGCCGCGGCGGCCATACCGGCACGTGCTTCTTCACCGATACACTGTGCCTGCAGAGCCTCGCGCGGCTCGATATCGCACGCGAGCTGAACCAGGCGATCGCAAATCGCGATATCCGGCTGCGCTATGTGAGCCGCCACGATCTCGCGAGCGGGCGTCGCGTCGCCTGGGTCGGCTATCTGCGCTGGCTGCATCCGCTGCGCGGTGAGATCCGGCCCGCCGAGTTTCTGCGCGTCGCCGAGACAACGGGACTCGCCACGGCGCTGTCGCGGGGTGTGCTGGCTTGTGTGCGCGAGGATTGCGATGCGCTGCAGCTCCGCGCGGATCCCAACGTGCGCATCTCATTCGGTGCGCTGCGCCACCACATTCTGCACGAGGATTTTGCGGGAGACGTCTCGAGCCTGCTGCACGATGGGGGAGTGTTGCCCGAGCAGGTCGAGCTCAGGATCTCCGAGAAGACCTTCATCGCGCGGGCTCCTGAGCACCTGCAACCCCTCGCGCGGCTCGGGGTGCGTCTCGTGGTCGACGAGGTCGGGCGCGGCATGGGCTCGCTCGACTGGCTGGCCCGTGCACCGCTCTGGGGTCTGCAGCTCGATCGCGCGTGGGTGAGCGCCCTGCAACACGACGAGGTGGCGCAGCGGGTATGTCGCGCTGGTATCGGCGTTGCACTCGCCCTCGGTCTCGTGCCGCTCGCGACCGGTGTCGACGATCGCGCACAGCGCGATGCGCTCATTGCGATGGGTTGCTGTCATGGACTCGGTGACTTCTACCGGGAAACCGTGCCGGACATATCTCAGCCGCGCCCGGCCGCGGCGGCCGGCTGACTTTACACCCCTCTTATGTGACGACCGTCGCAAGTTGCCGGGCATTCGGGGGGGCGCATTCGACTGCGACGCCCTTCACATCGCCCGGACAATGGCAGCGAGCTCCGACGACATGGCTGGCAGAAAGAAGGCCGATGATGCGGATTCTCTACTCAGCCCCATTGCTTCTGACTGGATTGCTTGCCACCGCGACTGGCGGTGAAGCGGCCACTGACTCATTTCAGCCCGCATCGCGCTACATCGTGCAGGCCCGCACGATCCAGGACGCGCGCCAGAACGTGCGGGGCGTGGGCGCGCTGACCGAACGCGAGCTCGGGATCATCCACGCCGTCGTGGCCCGGTTGTCACCGGCGCAAGTCGAGCGCCTGCGCGCCGCCAACGGCGTGCGTCTGTTCGTCGACCGCCCGGTTGGCATGCGCGGCTCGCTGCTTGGCGGGGTGCTCAACACCGTCAACAACACCGTCAACTCGAGCGCCAATTCCACCGCGAGCTCGGTCAATTCCACGCTGGCGACGAATCCCGTGGTCTCGACGGTCACGTCCTCAATCGCAATGCCGGTCGTCTCCACCGTGACGACGCTGCCTCTGGCGAGCTCGCTAACGAGCCCCGTCGTCATGGGCCTGAGCTCAAGTACGTCAGCCGAGGACGGCGCGGGCATGAGCCTGCCGTACCTTCTGTACCAAACGAGCTATCCCATGGAGGTCGGCGCCGACACGCTGCAGCAATCGGGCATCACCGGTAAGGGTGTGACGATCGCCATGCTCGATACCGGCCTATGGCAGGACCTGACACAGAACTATGGCCCGCGCATCCTTGCGACGCGCGACGTACTCCACGGTGGCACGGGTTCGGTCACCGGCGATCCCTACGGGCACGGCACGCACATCACGTCGATTGCAGCCGGTGGCGCTCAGAATCTCGCGGGCGGCTATCTCAGCATTGCACCAAAGGCGAACCTCGTCATCGTGCGCGCCTTCGATGGCACGGGCGCGGGCCGCTACGTCGATGTGATCGCCGGTCTCAACTGGATCGTCGCCAACAAGAGCAAGTACAACATCCGCGTGCTGAATCTCTCCTTCGGCGCGGCTCCGCAGTCGTACTACTGGGACGATCCGCTCGCGCAGGCGGTGATGGCAGCGTGGCAGGCCGGCATCGTGGTCGTGGTGGCGGCCGGCAACGAAGGCCCGAGCCCGATGACCATCGATGTACCGGGCAATGTGCCCTACGTCATCACGGTCGGTGCGCTTACTGACAACTACAGCCCCTATAACTTTTCCGACGACCGCCTCGCCTCGTTCTCCTCGGCGGGCCCGACCTTCGAGGGCTTCGTCAAGCCAGAGATGATCGCACCGGGCGGTCACGTGGTCGCCTCGATGTCGAGCACAAGCTACCTCGCAAACATCGATCCCAACTCGATGAACGTTACGGAGCAGCTGTTCACGATGTCGGGTACATCGCAGGCCACGGCGGTGACGACCGGCGTGATTGCATTGATGCTGCAGGCCGATCCGACGCTCACTCCCGACAACGTAAAGTGTCGTCTGCTCGCCTCGTCGCGCCCCGCCGTCACGTCCTCGGGCACGCTCGCCTACAGCGTATTTCAGCAGGGCGCCGGGCTCATCAACGCCGTCGCGGCGATCAACAGTTCCGCGACGGGCTGCGCGAATCAGGGGCTCAATGTGAGCGCTGACCTTGCGGGCACTACCCACTTCGGCGGCCCTGCCAACGAAGATGCGAACGGCGACTACTACATCATGAATATGACTGGCTCGACTTGGGGCGGGGCACTCGGTGGCGACGGCGTCACCTGGTCGGGCGGGTACCCATGGAATCAGGGTTACAACTGGAGCGAGGGCTACGTATGGGCCGGCGGTTACACCTGGAGCAGGGGGTACACCTGGAGCAGGGGGTACACCTGGAGCAGGGGGTACACCTGGAGCCGCGGCTACACGTGGAGTCGCACCGTGCCGTGGTGGAATACCTCCCAGCCGTCCGCTCCGTCCGCACAGCCGGCGGGTATCGAGAACTGGGTACCGAATCAATAGCCCGGCGACGGCTCACACTGAACTGAAGTGCTGCGCATGCGAGCGTTGTTCCCCATTCTCGTCATGATGGCGGTGCCGTTCGGCGCGCACGCCGCGAGCGAGGCTCGGCCACTCGTGCTTGAGCACTTGACGACCGCCGACGGTCTGCCGCAAAGCGATGTCACGGCGACTCTGCAAGACTCACAGGGCTTCGTGTGGCTCGGCACCGAGGATGGCCTCGTCCGGTACGACGGACACGATCTGCACCGCTACGCGCACGCGCAGAGTCCCGACGGTCTGCCAGGCAACTACATCTACCAGTTCGTGGAGGATGCGCATCACGATCTGTGGATTGCGGTCAAGGATGCAGGGCTTGCGCGCTGGAACCGGGCGACCGATACCTTCACCGTCTACAATCACGATGCCCATGACCCCGCCTCGCTCGCGAGCGATGCGGTGCGGATGGTGCTCGTCGATGCGGTGGGACGCATCTGGATCGGCATGAGCGATGCGGGCGTCGACGAGCTCGACCCTGAAACGGCGCACATCGAGCACCTCCGCCACGATCCCGCGGATCCTGCCTCTCTCAGCAGTGATCAGGTGTTCACGCTGTCGCTCGACCATGCGGGGAACCTCTGGGTAGGCACCGACGCCGGACTCGATGAGCTGCGAACTGACAGGCGCGGGTTCATCCACTTCCGTCACGATCCGCACGACGCGCAGTCTTTGAGCGGCCGCCAGATCTCGCGCGTCGTGGAGGATCAGGCCGGCGTGCTCTGGGTGGGCAGCTACGACGGCGGCCTCGACCGGATGGAGGCGAGTGGCAAGGTGCTCGAGCGCTTTCGCCACGATCCGCAGCGCAGCGGCTCGCTCGCGAGCGACGACGTGCGTGCGGTGCTAGAAGATCAGAGCGGGCACTTGTGGGTCGGGACGGCCGATGGCCTCGACCTGCTCGAGCGCTCGTCGAGGCAGTTCACCCACTATCGCCACGATAGAAGCGATGTCGCCTCGCTGCGCGACTCCTTCATCATGTCTTTGTATCAGGACGATGCAGGTCTGGTATGGATCGGGACGCGCAACGGCGGCGTCAGCCGCTGGAATCCGCGCAGCTGGGAGCTCGGCGCGCACCGGCCCGACTGGCTCGGCGACAAGGTAGTGACGGCGTTCGCTGACGCGCCCGACAACCGCGTCTGGGTCGGCTCGCTCGGCGGTCTGACACGCTTCGACGCTGACACGGGTGCCAGTGCCGACATCGACAGCCTCGTGGGCCGGGCGAATGCGCTCGGTGACGATCGCGTGATGTCGCTGCATGCGGATCGCCGCGGCGCGCTGTGGATCGGCACGATGGCGGGACTCAAGCGGCTCGACCGGGACGGCAGCCTACACTCGATCCCGACGCAGCCTGGCAGCGGACGCGCACTCAGCGCGTCGGGCGTGATGAGCATCCTCGAGGCGAGCAGCGGCCAGCTGTGGCTCGGGACGTTCGGCGGTGGCCTCAA
>Ga0335077_10005135_pt1 | contig 16026 bp, 21 predicted proteins | sample Lox_Sample_31_FD_207151 | JGI IMG/M metagenome (GOLD analysis project Ga0335077, IMG submission 207151) | Soil microbial communities from Loxahatchee National Wildlife Refuge, Florida, United States - Lox_Sample_3.1 | ecosystem: Environmental > Terrestrial > Soil > Wetlands | place: USA...
CCCTTGGCGCTAAGAAGTGCAACGAATTATACCCGCCGCTAAAAGGGCAAAGTCCCGACCAAGACCAGGTGAGGCAAATCACTGTCCTCTGGGTCAACCTCGCCTAGCCTGAGAATAGTGGACTCGCTGCTAAAAGACCTGCGCTACGCCGCCCGCATGCTGGTCAAAGACCCGGGCTTCACCCTGATTGCGGTGATTACCCTGGCGCTGGGCATCGCCGCCAACAGCACCATCTTCAGCTGGATTAATTCCACCCTGCTCGATCCTATCCCGGGTGTGTCGAACACCTCCGATTTGCTCAGCGTGATGAAAGGCGATCGCAGCGATATTCCGGTCCCGCCGTTTTCCTATCCGGATTATGCAGACCTGCGCGAGAAGAACCGCAGCTTCGAGCAGTTGCTCGCTTACTTCGACTATCCCCTGTCGTTGACCGGCAATAGCAGGCCAGAGCGCATCTGGGGGACGCTGACATCGGCCAATTACTTCGACGTGCTCGGGCTTAACGCCTATCTCGGCCGCACTTTCCTGCCCGACGAGGAAAAGACCTTCGGAGGCGCGCCGGTGGTGGTGGTGTCCTACGGCTTTTGGCAGAGCCACTTCGGCGGCGACGCGAGGATTATCGGCAGCAAACTGGAAATCAATCGCCACTCCTACACCGTGATCGGCATTGCGCCGCCGCGGTTTCATGGTGTCAAGACGGGAGTGCCCTCGGATGTCTTCATACCCCTGGTCATGGACGAGGCCATCTTCGGCTGGCGCCGGTTTAACGAGCGCGGCACGTACTGGCTGCAACTGCTCGGCAAACTCCGGCCGGGCGCAAGCCGCAGCGAGGCGGAGCAGGAACTTAATCTGCTGATGCAGCAGATCGCGCGCGACTATCCGGAATCGCACCGCGGTCCGAACGAAATTTCGCTGGATCCGCTCTGGCGTTCTCCCTTCGGAGCTAACGTCTACCTGTACAGAACCTTGCCGCTCATGATGGGACTCGCTGGCCTCGTCCTGCTGCTGGCATGCGCCAATGTCGCCAATCTATTGCTGGTGAGGTCGGTCTCTCGGCGGCGCGAGATTGCCATACGGCTTTCCATGGGAGCAAGCCGCGGCTTGCTGGTGCGGCAACTGTTGACGGAAAGCCTGCTGCTGGCCCTTTTGGGCGGGGTCGCGGCGGCGATTCTCACGAATTGGACTTCGCAGACATTTGCCGGTTTTATTCCGGCGGTATCCACCCCGATCACCCTAAACGGAGAGTTGGACTTCCGGGTGCTGCTGCTCACCTTCGCGATATCGATTCTCAGCAGTGTGATTTTCGGCATAGCGCCGGCGCTGCGCATCTCGGGTGTGCAACCGATCACGGTGTTGAAGGAGGAGGCATCGAGCGTATCCGGCAGCTTGCGCAAGACGAGACTGGCCAGCGCTTTGGTCGTCACCCAGATCGCCCTGTCGTTCCTGCTGTTGATCAGCGCGGGTCTGTTCATTCGCAGTGTGCGCCTGGCGCAGCAGCTTGATCCCGGATTCAACGCCGATCACGTGCTGCTGGCTTACTACGATCTGGCGCCCCTCGGGTACTCCGAGCAGGGCGGCATGACCTTCGACCGCCAGTTGCTCCTCAAATTACAAAACCTGCCTCGCTTGGACTCGGTAACCCTCAGTGACTTCATCCCTTTGACCTTCAACAAACGTACCTCGGAGATGCAATTCGAAGGCTATGTTCCGCGACTGCATGAGTCCCTGGATCTTCGGCGCGCGCTGGTCGGCCCCAGCTACTTCCACACCATGCGCATTCCGCTGCTCGCGGGGCGCGACTTCACCTTCGACGATGACATCTCCGGCCAGAAGGTCGCGATCGTCGATCAGGAGATGGCCGAGCGCTATTGGCACACCCAGGATGTGATTGGTAAACGCGTCTACACCTGGGAAGAGTGGTTCACGGTTGTGGGCGTGGCCCGGAGAAGCAAGCACCATCGGCTCAACGAAGCGCCGGAGCCGATTCTGTACTTGCCGATCCTGCAGGCCTACCGCCATGAGCCAGTGGTCATCGCGCGGGTGGCCGGGGATCCGATGGCCTTCGCAGGCTCGGTAGAGGCTGCCATCCACGAACTCGATCCCAGCTTGCCGGTCTTTCGGGTGGTAAGTCTGCGCCAGGCTACCCAACTGGCCAGCGCGCCTGAACGCGTCGCCGGCACCTTCGTGGGAGCATTCGGGTTGGTGGCTCTGTTGCTGGCCTCGGTCGGCATTTACGGAGTGGTCGCCTATACCGCACGCCAGCGCACCCACGAAATTGGAGTCCGCATGGCGCTGGGAGCACAACGTGGGGACGTGTTGCGCGCCGTGCTTGCTCAGGGAGTGAAGTTGATCGTCATCGGCTTAGTGATCGGCCTGTGCGCTTCGTTGTTCTTCACGCGCCTGTTGCGCGGCATGCTGTTCGGCGTCGGCGAAACGGATGCCATCACGTTTCTTGTCGTGCTGCTGCTTCTGGGCGTGGTCGCGCTGTTGGCCTCCTGCATCCCCGCGCTGCGGGCCACGCGTGTCGATCCCACGCAAGCTTTGCGTTGCGAATGACGGGATTCAGGGCTGGCTAGCCGCGCTTCGGCGGGGCTTCGCGCAGGCGGCCATACACCTCGACTAGTTCACGCAGCCGCGCCGCCATCTCGCCGCTAAGCATCTCGCGCCGGAAGCGCCAGCGCCAGTTCCCACCCGGACGCCCTGGCAGGTTCATGCGTCCTTCACCCCCCACGCCAAGCACGTCCTGCAGGGGAATCAACGCGGTGTTGGCCACTGAGCGCAGCAGTGCGCGAATCAGTACCCAATTGATCTCGGCTTCATCGCCGGGTTGCAGCCCAAGGTAGGCGCGCGCAAAGGCATGCTCTTTCTCTACGTCCTGTCGGGTACGGGTGCTGCCCGCGCCGGCTCCGCTCCGCCACCATCCCACGGCCGTGTCGTTGTCGTGCGTGCCCGTATAGGCCACTAGGTTACGGACATAGTTGTGCGGCCGGAAGCTAGGTCCCTGAGGATCGTTGCCGAAGGCGAATTGCAGGATCGCCATGCCCGGATAGCCGAATCGATGGCGAATGGCTTCCACTTCGGGCGTGATAACGCCCAGGTTCTCCGCGATGATGGGAAGCTTGCCGAGGACTCTCTGCAGGACGCGAAACAGCTCCGCTCCCGGTCCCTTCACCCAGCGTCCGTGCATGGCGGTCTTGTCGCTGGCGGGAACTTCCCAATACGCCTCGAAGCCGCGGAAGTGGTCGAGGCGGATGATGTCGTAGAACTGCCGGGCACGGCGCATGCGGGCGACCCACCACTTGTAGCCGTCGCGCTTGAGCAAATCCCAACGGTAAAGCGGATTGCCCCATAGCTGGCCGGTGGCGCTGAAGTAGTCGGGAGGAACGCCGGCGACTTTCAGTGGAGAGCCGTCGAACGCAAGCTGGAAGAAACGCGAATTCGCCCAGACATCGGCGCTGTCGTGTGCGACGTAGATTGGCACATCGCCCACGATGCGAACCCCACGCTTCAACGCGTATGCCTTAAGCTCCTGCCATTGCCGCTCGAATTCAAATTGCCAGAAGCGGTGGGCAGCGATCTGCGTCGCGAGGCGCTTCGACACCGCGGCCAGAACGGCCCTGTCTCGTTGCGCGAGCGAAGGTTCCCAGCGCGTCCACGCGATACCGCCGTGGGCATCCTTGAGCGCCATGAACAGCGCGAAGTCATCGAGCCATGCGGCATTGGCACGGCAGAAGGAATCGAAATCATGGCGTATGCGAGGCGATGCGGATGCCCCAAATCTCTGCGCCGCCTTGCGCAGCAAAGGCATCTTCCACGCGATAACCGCGCCATAATCCACGCTCTCAGCCGGAAAGTCAGGGCCGCCGGCGGGATCATTCCGCTCCAGCAGACCAACCTTTACCAGTTGCTCGAGGCTGATCAGGAGCGGATTGCCGGCGAAGGCGGAAAAGCATTGGTACGGCGAGTCTCCGTAGCCGGTCGGGTGCAAGGGCAGGACCTGCCATAGCGACTGGCCTGCACTCTGGAGCCAGTCAACGAATTCGCGAGCCTCCGCGCCCAACTCGCCGATGCCGAAGCGGCCGGGAAGAGAGGTGGGGTGCAGCAGAATGCCACTTGCACGTGGGAAGAGGTCGGCGGCAGGCTCGGCGGTTTTCCGCGCAGCTTTCGGGAACTCGGCTTGCTTGCGGCTCGTCCGCCGCTGTTTCACGGCGGGTGTTTGGGTACGCTTCCGGCGAGACCTGCTGGCTGGAGGAGTCATCGCGAGCCAGTGGAAAACTTTAATGCAGGCGGGCGCGAATTGCCAAGGGTCGGCGCTAACGCCCGCGTTCAGGAAAAGTAAAGCGCGCACATGATCGTGCGCGCTCTGCGTGAGGTTGGGGTCCAGGGAACTACTTTTTCTCGTCCTCGCCCTTGTCTTCAGCCGCGGCGCCGCTCTCCGCCTGCTGCTGCGCCTGCGCTTCTTCCATGGCTTTCTTGGCTTCGGCGGCACGCTTGGCGCGGGCTTCGGCGCGCTTGGCACGCTTTTCTTCCTGCATCTTTTCGCTGCCGATCAGTTCGATGAACGCCTTCTCGGCGCCATCGCCCTTCTGCCAGCCGGAGCGGATGATGCGCAGATACCCGCCGTTGCGGTCGCCCATGCGAGGAGCAACCGTATCAAACAGCCGGTCCACCGCGTCGCGAGTCATGAGATACGAGGCAGCCAGCCGGCGAGCCGCAACATCGCCACGCTTGCCGAGGGTGATCATTTTCTCCACGTGCGGCCGCATGGCTTTCGCCTTGGACACGGTGGTCTCGATGCGCTCTTCCACGATCAGCGAAGTCACCAGGTTGCGCAGCAGCGCGCGACGGTGACTGGTATTACGTCCGAGCTTCCAACCTGCTACACGATGACGCATGACATTTTTCCTTCGCGGCGCGATTCAGGCGGCGCGTGGCCGGCTCTGTTGCCGCATTCGTTGTGCCGCGCGGGGTCGAATCCGCGACGGCACTTATTTAAGAGGTCGATCGGCTCTCGGTTTATCGGTTATCGGTGACTGCTGAGCATGCCATCGCAGTCTTCACCGACTAACCGAAACTCGATACCCGACTGACGAACGACGAATCTTACAGCTCTCCATCTCCGCCCAGGCCGCCCATGCTGTAAGCGGGGCTGGTCGAGGAGGTTGCGCCGGGCACGGCATTGCCGTGCTCGTCGATCTTCATCCCCAGGCTCAGGCCCATGGAAGCCAGGATTTCCTTGATCTCGTTCAGCGACTTGCGGCCGAAGTTCTTGGTCTTGAGCATCTCGGCCTCGGTCTTCTGCACCAGCTCGCCGATGGTCTGGATGTTAGCGTTCTTCAGGCAGTTGTAGCTGCGCACCGAAAGTTCCAGCTCTTCGACCGAGCGGTTGAGATTCTCGTTGCGAATCTCAGGCTTGCGGTCGTCAGCCACCGCCGTGGTCTCGATATCTTCCTCGAAGTTGATGAAGATGTTCATGTGGTCTTTGAGCAGCTTGGCCGCCAGGCCGATGGAATCGGCGGGCAGAATGGAGCCGTTGGTCCACACTTCGAGGGTGAGCTTGTCGTAGTCGGTGATCTGACCGAGGCGCGCGGCTTCTACGGTGTAGTTGCACTTGCGCACCGGCGAATGAACGGAGTCAATGGGAATGAAGCCGATGCCCAGGTCTTCATCGAAGTTCTTGTCGGCGGAGACGTAGCCGCGTCCGCGCTTCAGCCGCATCTCCATATCGAGGCGGCCGCCTTCGCTGACGGTGGCGATGTAGACATCTTTGTCGAGGACTTCGACGTCGGCGTCAGCCTCGATCATGCCCGAGGTGACCACACCCGGCTGCTCGGCGCGCAGGTAGATGGCCTTGGGAGCATCGCCGCTCAGCTTGAAGGGAACCTGCTTGAGGTTGAGGATGATGTCGGTCGCGTCCTCGACTACACCGGGGATGGACTGGAACTCATGCAGCACGCCCTCGATCTTAACCGCGGTGATGGCCGCGCCTTCAATCGAGCTGAGCAGCACGCGGCGCAGGGCGTTGCCGATGGTGGTGCCGAAGCCGCGCTCGAAGGGCTGCGCCCAGAACATGCCGTACTTATCGGTGAGGGTGGAAGTATCTACTGCAAGACGCTTGGGTTTCTGAAAGCCTTTCCAAAGCATGTCATTCTCCTCCGGCCATGTGGCTCGATGTCACTCGCTGAGTGGTCCAACTCAGGTCAACGTGAACAAAGGCTGATCTGGCGCGAATGTACTGGACCAAGAATGCAGATCCTTCGACTTGGCGAGCGCTTGCGCGCCCGCTTCGCTCAGGATGACCGCTGCGGGCTCCCGCTCCGCTCACGCCCGCAAAGCGCGGTCACTTGCTATACAACTCCACAATCAACTGCTCATTGACCGGCATCTGGATCTCGTCGCGCTTGGGCAGCGAGAGCACCCGGCCCTTGAAATTGTCGCGGTCAACTTCCAGCCAGGTAGGCACGGTCTGATGGCTGGCAAACTCCTTGGCCTGCTCCAGCAGCGGCGTCTTGCGGCTGGCTTCGCGGATGGTGATCTCTTCTCCCACGCTCACTTCGTAGGAGGGAATGTTCACCTTACGTCCGTTGACGGCGACGTGACCGTGGCGCACCAGCTGGCGGGCCTGGCGGCGCGACATGCCGAAGCCCAGGCGGTACACGACGTTATCCAGGCGGCGTTCGAGTTGCTGCAAGAGCATTTCGCCGGTCACACCCTTGGTGCGGGCGGCCTTTTCGAAATAGTTGCGGAACTGGCCTTCCTGGGTGAAGTACATCCGCTTGGTTTTCTGTTTTTCGCGCAACTGCAGCCCATAGCCCACGACTTTGGCCTTGCGGTCCTTGCCGTGCTGGCCGGGAGCAAAGTTGCGCTTCTCAATGGGACATTTGTCGCTGAAGCACTTGGCGCCTTTGAGGAAGAGCTTCATGCCCTCGCGGCGGCAAAGACGGCAGACGGGATCGGTATAGCGTGCCAAGTTTTCTTCTCCTATTAGATGTCCGGTTTACAGGTTTCGATCCCAAGCAGCCAAAACCGGCCTTGTTGGGAGCCCTGGCTTCACCCTTCGTCCCGGACGAAATCAACTTTCAGCCTACAACTGTCAGCCTGTCAGCCAAAGCAGCAATCTTGCTGATCGCTGATGGCTGAAAGCGGTTATACCCTTCTCCGCTTGGGCGGGCGGCAGCCGTTGTGCGGAATGGGAGTGGCGTCGCGAATCACGCGTACGTCAATGCCCGCCGCGGACAATGCGCGGATGGCCGACTCGCGGCCCGAGCCCGGACCGCTGACCCGCACTTCCACCGAACGCACCCCATGATCGCGCGCCTGGTTGGCGGCGTTCATGGCGGCCTGCTGGGCGGCGAAGGGGGTGCCCTTGCGCGAGCCGCGGAAGCCGAGCGAGCCCGAACTCTTCCAGGAGAGCACGTTCCCCGCCGGATCGGAAATGGTCACGATGGTGTTGTTGAACGAGGCCTGGATGTGCGCAATGCCGAACGGTACGTGCTTGCGCTCCTTTTTCTTGAACTGCTTCTTCTTGCCTTTTTTCTCCGGCGCCGCCGGGCTTCCGGATGCTGCTGGGGTTTTTGCCATAGTTAGCCTTTAGCGTTTGGCCCTTAGCTGAAGCCGCGGCGAAAAGCCAACGGCTAACGGCTAAAGGCTGGTTTTATGTTTTTGCCGTCGCTTTCTTGCGGGTGGCGACGGTGCCTTTGCGTGGACCCTTGCGGGTGCGCGCGTTGGTGTGCGTACGCTGCCCACGCACGGGCAGATTGCGGCGGTGGCGGTATCCGCGGTAGGAGCCGATCTCGATCAGCCGCTTGATGTTCATCTGCACATCTTTGCGCAGATCGCCTTCCACCATGCCTTCGCCTTCGATGACCTGGCGGATGCGGTTGACCTCATCCTCGCCCAGGTCCTGGACCTTCTTCATCGGGTCCACCTTGGCCTCGTCGAGAATGCGGGAAGCGCGGGGAACCCCGATGCCGTAAATGTAGGTGAGCGCGATGAACGAGCGCTTGTTGCGCGGTAGGTCCACGCCAGCAATGCGTGCCATAATTATTCCTTTTCAGCCTTGGCGCTGCTTGTGTTTGGAGTTTACGCAGATCACCCGCACCACGCCCTTGCGGTGGATGACCTTGCACTTATCGCAAATTTTCTTTACCGATGCCCGGACTTTCATGAAACCCCGCTTTCAGCTCTTCGCTTTGCTCAGAATGACCGCTGCGGGCTCACGCCGGCAAAGCGCGGTCACTTATAACGATACACAATCCTTCCGCGATTCAGGTCGTAGGGGGAAAGCTCGACTGCCACTTTGTCGCCGGGCAGAATGCGGATAAAATTCTTGCGCATTTTGCCGGAAACATGGGCCAGCACCTGGTGCTTGTTTTCGAGTTCCACCCGGAACATGGCGTTGGGCAGCGGCTCGACGACCGTTGCCATAACTTCAATCGCGTCTTCTTTGCTCATTGACCCCCTGAAAATGTTCTGCTGCAGAGATCCCTCGCTGCGCTCGGGATTTCGGCGCGCGGCTCAGACGCCGCGCAAACGCCTCAACTTCAATCGCGTCTTCTTTGCTCATTGACCCCTTGTGCCGGCACTCTGCATTCAGCCTTCAGCCCAACCATCGAAACTAGGTGCCCGCTGCGCTCTTCTTCGGCTAAAGCCTGACGAAGGGCTGACTGCTGAGTGCTGACGGCTTGTTTACTGCGTCAAAATCACCGGCCCATCCTTGGTCACGGCGACGCAGTGCTCGAAGTGGGCGCTGCAGCTGCCATCGGCAGTGACGGCGGTCCACTTATCGTCGAGCACGCGGGTTTCCGGCCGGCCGGAATTCACCATAGGCTCAATGGCCAGCACCATGCCGTCGCGCAGGCGGGCGCCGTGGCCGCGCAGGCCGAAGTTCGGCACCTGCGGCTCCTCATGCAGGCGGGTGCCGATGCCGTGGCCGACGAACTCGCGCACCACGCTGAAGCCGTTGGCCTCGACATATTCCTGCACCGCGGCGCCGACATCGCCCACCGAGTTGCCGATGCGCGCCTGCTCGATTCCTTTGTAGAGCGAGGCCTCGGTCACCTGCAGCAGCTTTTCCACCTGCGGCGGCAGCGAGCCATCCACCGGCACGGTGATGGCAGCGTCGCCGTAGTAGCCATCGAGCACCACGCCGCAATCAATGGAGACGATGTCGCCCGCCTTGAGCGTGCGCTTTTCCGACGGGATGCCGTGCACAATCTCGTCATTGATCGAGGTGCAAAGCACGCAGGGATAATCGTAGTATCCCTTGAAGGCGGGCTTGGCCCCGAGCTCCTTGATCTTGCGCTCGGCGGCATGCTCCAGGTCCATGGTGCTGGCTCCGGGCGAGACCAGCGAGCGCACATGATCGAGCACCTGGCGCACCATGCGGCCACTGCGCCGCATCTTGTCAATCTCCGCCGCTGATTTGCACACAATCGCCATTCTTTATTTCTGTGGCCCGATCTGCGCCGTGCCGCTTGCGGCGCCACCCTGGGGCGCTTGCGGGATGTGGCCTTCGATCACCTGAAGAATCCGGGCTGCGACCTCTTCCACCGGCAGGTCGCCGCAAACATCCACCAGGCGGCCCTTCTTCTGATAATACTCTGCCACCGGCCGGGTCTGGCGCTCGTAGGCGGCCAGACGCTCGCGAATCACATCCTCGCGGTCATCATTGCGGGTAACCAGCTCGGAACCGTCCACGTCGCAGATGCCAGCGACGCGAGGTGGCTGGAAATAGACGTTATAGATGTGCCCCTGGGCGAGACAGGTGCGGCGGCCGGTCAGCCGGCGGAAAAGGTAATTATAATCCACCGCGATGCGGATCACAATCGGCCAGTGCCGGGCCTTGGGCAATTTGTCAAAGAACTCGCGCTCCAAGAACATGTCGAGCCAGCGGGCCTGGGCCGCGGTGCGGGGAAAGCCATCGAGCAGAAAGCCGCGGCGGCAATCGGGCTGGCGCAAGCGCTCCTTGACCATGTCGCAGACCAGGTGGTCGGAGACCAGCTCGCCCCGCGCCATGACATCTTTCGCCTGCAACCCCAGGGGCGTGCCGCGCTCGACATCATCCCGCAACAGGTCGCCGGTCGAAATGTGCGGGATGCCGTAACGGGCGGCGATCCGCTTGGCCTGCGTTCCCTTGCCGGCGCCCGGAGCGCCCAGCAACACAATGGGCCCGACGCTGCGCGAGGTTTCCTCTGCCATCGAACGGACCTCGAGCCTCCCGTTGATCTCCAGCTGCGCCCCCAAGCCCGCACCCGCCGGGGGCTACCGCCGATTTCTGCCCTAAGAACTCTGAGCCCCAGGAAACCGCAAACCTGTTTCCTGCAGGGTCAAGCCCAGGAGCGGCGGCCGCGTATGCGCCCGCTGCGCTGGCTGAACCCGTCGTAATGGCGCATGATGAGCTGCGCCTCCACCTGGGTGACCGTATCCATGGCCACGCCCACCACGATCAGCAGGGAAGTGCCGCCAAAATAAAAGGTGACGCCCAGGCCGTTCGTGACCCAGGTGGGCAATTTTTCAAAAAACCCGCCCAGCGCGCCGGGCAGGTGATTCAGGTGAATACCGGCGATCATCCACTCGGGGATGAAGGAAATAATGATCAGGTAAAGCGCGCCCACCAAGGTGATGCGGGTGAGGATCTCGTTAATGTGGTCGGCGGTGCGCTTGCCGGGGCGGATGCCGGGAATGAAGCCGCCGTACTTGCGCATGTTGTCGGCGACTTCGTTCGGGTTGAAGACGATGGAGACATAGAAATAGGCAAAGAAGATGATGCCTAAAGCATAGAGCAGGGTGTAAAGGGGCTCGCCCCAGCCCAGGGCATGCATCAGGCCGCCGAAGTAGCGGTTGTCGCGCAAGCCATAGCCGACGGTTTGCGGCAAAGTGAGAATCGAGGAGGCGAAGATCACGGGCATGACCCCGCCGGCGTTGACCCGCAGAGGCAGGTGGGTGGATTGCCCGCCCATGACCTTGCGTCCTACGACGCGCTTGGCGTACTGCACCGGAATGCGGCGCTCGGCGCGCTCGACGTAGACGATGAAGGCGACCACGGCGATCATCAGCGCGACCAGCAGGATCATGGCCGGGGCGGTGAAGGTGCCCCAGGCGTCATTCTTGACCTTGTCATAGAGATCGGCGACGCCGCGCGGCAGGCCAACCACAATGCCGGCGAAGATGAGCAGCGACATGCCGTTGCCGATGCCGCGGTCGGTAATCTGCTCGCCCAGCCACATGATGAAGACGCTGCCGGTGGTGAGGGTGAGCATGGTCATCAGAATGAAAGCGGGGCCGGGGTTGACCACGAAATCGCCGGCCTTGCCCAGGCTGATGGCGATGGCCAGCGACTGCACCGCGCTCAGGCCGAGGGTGAGGTAACGGGTCCACTGGGTGATCTTCTTGCGGCCCAGCTCGCCTTCTTTCTGCAGCTTGGCCAGCGGCTCATAGACCACGGTGAGCAGCTGCAGAATGATGGAGGCGGTGATATAGGGCATGATGCCCAGGGCGAAGATGGTAAGGCGGCGCAGCTGGCCGCCAGAAAACAGATCTACGAATCCGAGGAATGAGCCCCGGTTCTGCTCGAAGAACTGCTGCAGCTTATCGGCATTTACGCCCGGGGTGGGAATGTGCCCGCCCAGGCGATACACCGCCAGCAGCGCCAGGGTGAACAGAATGCGCTTGCGCAGGTCGGGAATACGAAAGATGTTGGAGAATTTCTCCCACATTACTGCAAGACCTCGAACTTGCCGCCGGCCTTGGTGATTTTCTCCTGGGCCGACTTGGAAAACTTGTGCGCCTGCACGGTGAGGGCGGCGGTCAATTCGCCATCGCCCAGGACCTTGACCGGAAGCGCGGTCTTGATTACCCCGGCCTTGCGCAGGACCTCAGGATTGATGGTAGTTTCGCCCAGGGCCGCCAGCTTTTCCAGGTTCACGATGGCATATTCCTTGCGGAAGATGTTGGTGAAGCCGCGCTTGGGCATGCGGCGGTGCAGCGGCATCTGGCCGCCTTCAAAGCCGCGCAGCATGCGCGAGCCGCTGCGCGAGCGCTGGCCCTTGTGGCCGCGGGTGGAGGTTTTGCCCATGCCCGAGCCCATGCCGCGCCCGACGCGCTTGCGTTTCTCCGAGGCCTTTTTCGGCGCGCGAATGTTGGAAAGGTTCATAAGAGTTCCTGTAGAGACGTAGCTAGTACGTCTCCACTTCACTTCACAATTTCCACCAGATGGGGCACCTTGGCCACCATCCCGCGAATGGCGGGGGTATCCGGGCGCTCGATGACCTGATTCAGCCGGGTAAAGCCCAGGCCTTTGACCACCTTCTTCTGCTTCACCGGCGCGCAAATCGCCGAGCGCACCCACTTCAACTGGATCTTGCCGCCATTGCTGGATGTCTTCGCCATATGGTTTCTGCTCATGCCGGCCAGGGCTACAGTTCCTCCGCGGCCTTGCCGCGCATGGCGGCGACCGACGCTTTGTTTTTCAGCTTCTTCAGCGCGTCGAAGGTGGCCTTGACCACGTTATGCGGATTGGTGGTGCCAATGGACTTGGTGAGCACGTTCTGAATGCCGGCCGAGGTCATGACCGCGCGCACCGCGCCGCCGGCAATGACGCCCGTGCCTTCAGGCGCGGGCTTGAGCAGCACCATGCCGGAACCGAAGCGCCCAAGCACCGTGTGCGGAATCGTGGTCTGCGTGAGGTTGACGCGGTAAAGATTCTTCTTCGCCGACTCAATCCCCTTGCGGATGGCCTGCGGGACTTCCTTGGCTTTGCCCGAGCCATAGCCCACCACCGCTGCCGTGGGATCGCCCACCACCACCAGCGCGGCAAAGGAAAGATTCTTGCCTCCCTTGACCACCTTGGTCACGCGGTTAATGGCGACCACCTGGTCTTTGAGCTGGAAGGCGCCGGCATCGAGCTTTTTCATCACAGTTGGCATCAGTAATCCATTTACTCCATCAAAACTTCAGTCCGGCTTCGCGGGCGGCATCGGCCAGGGCCTTGACCCGCCCGTGATAAATGTAGCCGCCACGGTCAAACACCACTTGGTCAATTCCCTTGGCCCGGGCGCGCTCGGCAATGGCCTTACCCACGGCTTTGGCCGAGGCCACGTTGCCGCCGGTGCGGCGCTCGGCCTTTTTGCCTTCGGCCGAGCTGGCCGAAACCAGGGTTGCGCCCTGCAGGTCGTCAATCAGCTGCACATAGATGTGGTTCAGCGAGCGGTACACGTTCAGCCGGGGCCGCTCGGCCGTTCCCATCAGCTTCTTGCGGATGCGCTCATGCACCCTCCGCCGGGTCGCGTTCTTAGAGGTTGATGTCAGCATAGAAAACCCATTTGATAATTGGGAAATCTGGTAATTGAGTAATTTACCAACGCGCCGGTTGTTCCAAATTACTCCATTACACAATTTCTCAATTACTCAATCTATTTCGCTCCCGTCTTGCCCACCTTCTTCTTCAAGCGCTCGCCCACATAGCGCACGCCCTTGTTCTTATAAGGATCGGGCGGGCGCAGGCCGCGCATTTCGGCCGCCACCTGGCCGACTTTCTGCCGGTCAATGCCGGTCACGGTCAGCCGGGTCTGCTTGGCATCCACCGCGGCCTCAATACCCGAAGGCAGCGGATACTCAATCGGGTGCGAGTAACCCAGGTTGAAGACTACCGTGGCCTTGCCCTTCATTTCGGCGCGATAGCCGATGCCTACGATCTCCAGTTCCCGGGTCCAGCCCTTGGTGACGCCTTCGACGGCGTTGTTGACCAGGGCGCGCGCCAGCCCGTGCAGGGCGGCCTGCTCATCGTTCTCGCGGAGGGCGACCAGGTGGCCGTCCTGCTGTTGCATGCGGATGCCCGCGGGCAGCGCCGTTTCCAGCTTGCCCTTCGGCCCCTGCACGGCGACCAGATTGCCTTCGATTTTGACGCTCACTCCCTTGGGGAGGGGAATCGGTTTTTTTCCGATGCGTGACATAAATTAGCCTTCAGCACTCAGCCCTCAGCGCTCAGCCAAACCCTCCGCCCCGCATTCTTACCGAATGCTGACTGCTGAAGGCTGACGGCTTTTACCAAACTTCGCACAATACCTCGCCGCCCACGCCTGCCTTGCGCGCCTGCCGGCCGGTCATGACCCCACGCGGGGTGGTGAGAATATTGATGCCCAGCCCGCCCAGCACCCGGGGAATCTCGGTGCGCCGCACATAGACGCGGCAGCCCGGCCGCGACACCCGCGCCACGTTCGAAATCGCGGCCTCGTTGTTGTTGCCATACCTCAGATAGATGCGAACCACCTTGTGCCCCTCTTCCTCGGTGGCCTTGTAATTGGAGATGTAGCCCTCCTCTTTCAAAATGCGGGCGATCTCCACCTTCAGCTTGGAGGCGGGGACATCCACCTTCTGATGCCGCGCATTCACTGCATTGCGAATGCGCGCCAGCATATCTGCGACCGGATCCGTCAACCTCATCGCTTCTCCTCAAACTGCCCGTTTGCTCCGCCCCACGCGGAGAACCCGCGGCAGATTCACCGCTTAACCTGGCCGATGGCCACGGCCCCCGACCGGGGACAACTCTACCAGGACGACTTCGAGACCCCGGGTATCTCCCCGCGCAAGGCCAGTCCGCGGAAGCACAGGCGGCAGATGCCGAACTTGCGAATGTAGGCCCGCGGCCGCCCGCAAATCTTGCAGCGGTTGTGCCGGCGGGTGGAGAACTTCGGCCTCGGGCCCTTGCCCCGAGAGTCGTCAAACTTCTTCTGGATCTTCGCGTCCTTGACTCGTTTTGCTGTAGTTGCCAAAAATCAGCTCCTGGCTTTTGGCTGACAGCTGTCAGCTTTCAGCTTGCAGTTCCACTCTATCTCTTTCCCGCGTTCGCTTCTAACCATGACGGCACCCAGCTTCTGGGTTCTTGCGAAAACCGGCTCTCAGGCCCGGAACGGCATGCCCAACTGTTTGAGCAGCGACCGCGCCTGCTCATCGGAGCGGGCGGTGGTCACGATGGTGACGTTCATGCCCTTCAGCTTATCCACCTTGGCGTAATCAATCTCCGGGAAAATCAGCTGGTCGTGCAGGCCGAGGGTGTAATTGCCGCGGCCATCGAAGGCCTTGGTCGAAACCCCGCGAAAGTCGCGCACTCGGGGCAGCACGATGTTCACCAGCCGGTCGAAGAACTCATACATGCGGTCGCCGCGCAGGGTCACCATGGCGCCGATGGCCTGGCCTTCGCGCACCTTGAAGGCCGCAATGGACTTTTTGGCCCGCGTGACCACCGGCTTCTGCCCGGTGATCTGGCCCAGTTCGTTCACCGCCGGATCGAGCACCTTGGCGTTCTGCGTGGCCTCGCCCACCCCCATGTTGACGACGATCTTGTGCAGGTGAGGCACCGCCATGGGATTCTCGAGCTCAAACTCTTTCATCAGCGCCGGCGCCACTTCCTTCCGGAAGCGGTCTTTCAGGCGCGGAGTTTCCCTGGCGCTGTGCCGCGCCGCCTCGGGCGGCCGCTGCTCTTCCTGAGGAGCGCCTTTTCTCTCTTTTTTTTCTTTCGCCATGGTTGTAACCCGCTCTTAAAAAGTCTTCCGCTCTCAGCTCTTCCGGCATTAAGCCAGCTGAATGCCGATGGCTGACTGCTGAAAGCTATTTTTCCAGCGTGGTGCCGCACTTCTTGCACACCCGCACCTTGCGCTCGCCGCGGACCTCATGCCCAATGCGCACCGGCCCGCAACTGGGGCAGAGCAGCTGCACGTTGGAGATGGCAATCGGCGCCTCCTGGTCGGCAATGCCGCCCTGCACGTTGCGCTGGGGGTTGGGCCGCACGTGCTTCTTGACGACTTTCACGTGCTCGACCAGCAGGCGCCCGCTGTCGGGAAACACCCGCAGAACCCGCCCCTCTTTGCCTTTGTCCGGCCCGCTGATCACCTTGACGGTGTCGTTGCGCCGGATATCCACCCGCTTGTGTGCCGTCGTTGCCGTCGCCATTTTCTAGACCCGATTTCGTAATTGTGTAATTTGGTAATTGAAAACCCTGGGACTCCTGGCCTTTAAATTTCCCAATTG
>Ga0335077_10005136_pt1 | contig 16025 bp, 14 predicted proteins | sample Lox_Sample_31_FD_207151 | JGI IMG/M metagenome (GOLD analysis project Ga0335077, IMG submission 207151) | Soil microbial communities from Loxahatchee National Wildlife Refuge, Florida, United States - Lox_Sample_3.1 | ecosystem: Environmental > Terrestrial > Soil > Wetlands | place: USA...
CCCTCCCCTAAGAGAACCTAGCCGGAAGTCACAGACGAAAGCGGAACGAACCATGTCGAACGTGATTGTCATCGCAGACCCAAACGCGGCCCGACCCAAGCGCACTCACGGCCCCAGGCGGAACGGGCACGCTCACAGCACTGCCGACTTCCGTCGCATGCTGTCTGATCTGAAGCTCCGGCCGCCCACGCAACGCGCCTTCCTGCGCAGGTTGCTTCAGCGCGCAGCCATGCATGGCGCCGCCCACGATTTCCTCGCAGCAACCCCTGCAGTAACAACCCTCGCAACCCACACCTAGATGGCCCACCACCGGAGTCGGCGTTAGATCCCTGGCGCCTTCTTCGGACCCTGAACCAGACGGAGCCCGGGTTTCGACCCGGGCTTCGATCTTTTTGGAGAGGTGTTTTGCAGGTGAATCAGAAGAGGGCTTCGCTGCCTTGTCGCAGTCCTTCTACGTCACCGACCAGCCCAGCAGGGTCAATGCCAGAAATATCACCAGCACCCCGAGACTCACTGCCGAGAGGACCTTCCCGCGGCCCAGCAGCAGGTCGCGCGTCTCCATCTTGATGCACAGCGCCACGGCAACGATCAGAATCGCGCTCCAGGACACGGCGCAAGGCAAGCCCGGATAGCGGGACAGGGCTTCGAGCGTCTTATCGGAAGGCTGCCCCACCGGCAGCCACCACGGCAGGATCGGAGCGAAGCCCGCCGCTAGCACGAACGTCAGCAGCTTGCGGCTCACCCAACTCTTGATTTTCGGCACGGCCTTCTTCCTCCGGATTTTGCGCCAGACGAAGAACTCCCATGCCAGGAGCGCCGCTGCCATCGGCATCCAGCCGTATTGCGCGCTCTCCAGGTCGGACCACAGCCACGCGCGGAAGATGAGATTCCGCGGATGCGTGGCCGCAAGCCTTGGCAGTAGCAAGTAACCCGCCACCGAGTTTCCCACGATCACCAGCAGCAGAATGGCCAGCGCCATCAGTTGAACGAACTGTTGCGTCGGCGCTTTTCCGCAGCGCGTGCACACAGGCCGCTCCTCGAAGATCTGTAACCCACAGTTATCGCAGTACACCGCCGCCTCACTTTTTCCCCGGTGAGGACACTCCCCCCGACGCCAAAAGCGTATTCCAATGCGCGTGGCAATCCTACTGGTCGGACGTGCAGGCCGGCCATCCGTGGGGCCAATGCCCCACCGGCGCAAGCCTTCCGTTCTATGAGTGGCTGGAAAGGACAGGGGCTGTTTATCCAGCCTGAAGCTCAGTTTGCGGAGAAAAAGTCAGTGTCTCCCGGCACCACCTGCATGTACTGGCGCGCGCTGCTACTTACCTGCAGCCTTCCCTTGGGTTCCTATGGCGTGCAGGCGCATTTGCGCCAGTCGGTAGGACGAGCCCGGGATGGACTCCGCTTGCGCCGGCTTCTTCACCGATGTGTAATCCGCCTCGGCCGTCTGCGTTTCCCCGTACTGTTCAGCGATCCGGCCGAACGCGTACCAGTAGTTGTCATCCGGCTCATCCAGGAAGAGCGCGTCCATCGCCTGAATCAGGACTTCGCGCGCTTCTTTGGTCTTCCCCACCTCGGCATAGACACATCCCAGGGTGTGCAGCGTGTAAGCGCTCGCTTTGCTCAATTGCGCTGCCTTCGTCGCCGCTTCCACGTCCGAGGCATCCACCTTCCCGGTGAACAGGCCGTACCACGCTTGATTGTTGTAATCCGTGGCCTCCGCCTTGTCCGTGGTCAGGATCTTCATCGCCCGTTCCCGTGCCCGCGCGTAATTCTCGGCCCATGCGGCGGAGTAGACCTCCGCCCGCATCGCCTGGATATCGTCCGCGTTTTTCTTCAGCCATTCCTGCGCCAAGGCATCCACCTCGCTGAATTTCCCGAGCCCGCGCAAAGCATATTCCCGGTCGAGGAAGAGCCGTTTGGACTCTGAATGTTCCTTGGCGAGTTCGGTCGCCAGTGCGTACAGCTTGTCGTAATTACGGAGCGCGCTGTAGCCGTCCAGCAGCGAGAGCGAGATGTTCAGCGCCTCGATATCTCCGGCAGCTTCCTTGCGCGCGGGCTCGAGGATGGCGATTCCCTCCGCGGCGGTCTCCTTGGTTTCGCAGGCCAGCGCGGCGGCTGCCAGCTTGATCTGCCGCGCGTCGCCTTCCTTCCCCTTGGTCCACAGGCGCGGAAAGCCGTAGCCTGCCAGCGGATCGTCCCCGCCCGAAAGGTGCTGGGCGTCCCGCACCCAGTCCAGCAGCACGCGCGCTCCGGCCAGACTGTTGGCCTGCACGCGGTCTAGAATTTCCAGCGCCACCGAGTTTGGTCTCTCCATGCTATCGAGGATCCGGTAGTGCCCGCCTTCCTTCACCACGAACATCTGCCGGTTGGTTTCTCCGGGAATGCGCAGGCTCACCTTATAGCCGTTTGTGTCGTCTCCCTCCGAAGAAACTTGCAGCACTTCCACGACGATGTCCGTCATCGCGTCCACGGGCAGTCCCTGCCTCAGGAACATTCCCGTCACCTGCTTCGCCGCGCTCAGGTCTTTCTTGCGTTCCTCCGGGTCCTTGCGTTTCTCCACGATCAGGGCATTCCGGCTGCTGATCGCCTCCATGGATTCTACGGTCGCCCGTCCGTCCATCACTTCCAGGAACATCTTTTGCACTAACCCGGCGGGGTCGTCCTTGTAGACGATCTCCTCGCGCTTCTTCGCCTTCCGGAGCATTGCGGCCATTGCCATGGTGTTGGACGATTCGTTTCCCGAAGCCCCGGCTTCCAGCAGATCCGCCGCCACCGGGTAAGCGCGGTATCTCATCGCGATCTCTCCGGCCGTTTTCGTCACGGTTTTCAGTTCGTCGTCGCCGCTGGTGCGCCTGCGTGCCTCCGCCATGCCCGCTGCCGTTCCGTTCGTAATCGCTTCCGTGGCCACGATCAGGCCTTTCAGGGGCGGATTCACGGACTCCGCTTCCTTGCGCGCCTCCGGGATCCTTCCCGCATAGAAAAGCGCAAACGCAAGGTTGTTGCCCAGCCCCCACTCCTTCAACTGGTCTTCTTTTATCTTGTGGTACTCGGTCACCGCGTCGTTCAGCTTTGCTCCGCGTCCGTAGCGTTCGCCTTGTGCGTTGTACTCCAGCAGGATCGCCAGGTTTGCCGTAATCTCATGGTCGTCCGGATCGAGTTCCTGCGCGGCGCGGTACGCTTTTTCGGCGCCGGCGTAGTCGCTCCCTCGTCGCATCTTGCGGCCGACCAGGTCGAACTCCAGGATTTCCGCCAGCGTCTTTTCGGCCAGCGCCGAATTGGGTTCGAGCTGTACGGCTTTCCGGCCCTCTTCCCGCGCCGCCTGTCCCATTCCCGCGGCGAGCAGCGCCTTCGCCATCTGCAGGTGGTGAACGGCTTCTTTCGGGTGCAGGGCAATCAGGTCGCGCGTGGCTTGAAACGATTCGCGAACCTTGCCTTCCGCCATCAACGCATTGGACACCGGCTCGAACAGGACCATGATCGCCGGTCCGTCTTTCAGCTGGGCAACCTTGTTCCGCAGTTCTTTTGAATCGCTCAGAGACAAGCGCCGGCTCCCGGTGTCAAACGTGATCCGCCCGCGCACGGTCCCATCCGCTTCCAGGCTGAATTCTTGTGTGTACACGGCCGGACCGAGGTTCACCGTCTTTTTGTCCGGCAGCGGCTTCGGCCGGAAACCCGGAGGCGGCACAATTTTGTAATCCCAGACGGCCAGGTAGGCCTCTCCGAGTTCGTAGTCTCCGGTTCTCGGCTTCGCCGCTGTGTCGTCCTCCTCGCCGGTTTTCTTTTTTTCGTCTGCTTCCTTCTGTTTCAATTCGTTTGGCAGATAGGAAAACAGGGATTCCAGCCGGATCGCCGCCACAGCGTCGTCCAGTTCCGTGATTCCTCTCTTCGCCGGAGACGCCTCGATGGTGAGCTGGAACTGTTTTGACAGGTCCCTCGGATCGGTCCGCTCGAACCTGGTCAGCTTTTCCGCCAGGTACTCGTTCTTGATATAATCGGTCAGCTCCTTGCGCGTGTTCTTGTCGTCCGCATCCCCGTAATACGACCGGAAGCCGGACTCGAACGCGCCCGAAGGCTCCGAAACCTCCACGACCCGCGCGGGACCATTTTCAGCCAGGTCGATCTCTCTTCTTTCGTAGAGCCGGTTGTCTTGGGAGGTCGATTCCGGAGTGTGCACGAGCGCTGTGCTCTCCGCCCGCGCGATCAACGACAATCTTCCCTGATCGCCCCACGGAAGTTGTCCCAACCTGGCGTGCGCGTCGGTCGCGTCAATCCACCGCGTGGGATTCCCTGGAACATACACGATGGCGTGATCGAACATGCCCATCCCCGGCAGGTCCGCTACCACATCTTCCCGGCGGCCCACCCGCAGCAGCGCCACGTACGCGGGAATCCCCGCGGAGCGCGCCAGCGCCACCAGCAGCGTCGATTTGTCCTTGCAGTCTCCGTATTTCTTCTTCAGCGTCTCCGTCGGCGGGTGCGGCACGATGCTGGATTCGTCGAACTCCACGCCGGTATAGCGCACCTCCCTGCTCAGGTACTGAACGATCGCCGCCAGCTTTTCTTCGGCCGTATTTTTGCCCTTCGTCAGTTGCGCCGCCAGTTCTGCGGCATTGCCCTTTTGAATCTGCTCGTCCACGATCTTCCCGTAGTTCTCCGCCACCTTCTGCCAGGATGCGGCAGTCGAGAACGTCACCTGCGGGAACGCTGGCTGGTCGCTCGGCAGATAGGCTTCGGCGTTCTCCAGTGCCTCCAGCTGCCCCTGGATGAACCGCACGCGCACGCGCCCTTTTTCTTCCTTCCGCTCCACCTTCACCCGCGGCAGAAGTTGCGTCTTGTATTGCAGGTTCAGCGAAGCGGGCGCGTCCAGCAGCAATTGCGTCTCGCGCACGGGAGAATACGTCCCGAAATAGATGCGGTCGACGGTGCCCGCGGCGAACAGCGGCGCCGTCTCGCGCATCGTTATCTCCTCCTCCACCACCGCGCCCGGCGCGATGGCAGGCAATGGCGCGCGCACCACGCGACGGTCCCCGTACTCTTTCTCGCTGCCGTCGCTGGCCGGCGAATCGGTAATCGATTTCGCATCGAGTGGATGAATCGCGTGGTCGCTGGTGATGACGCGCGCCCGGATCACAGGTTTCTCTTCGTGCCAGGGCTCCCATTCCACCACTACGTTGTCCCGGTCGTCCGCGCCTTTTTGCGAGAGCACTTTGTACACTTTGTAGGTCGTTGTTACCGATTTGCCGTCGGCGTCGAACACGATTGCACTCTCGTCGTACAGTACAAGGATGTTGCTGCCCTTCTTCGTCGTCGCGGAAGAGGCCGCTTCGTACATCGCGGCCCCATCTTCCGAAAAACGAGCCAGCTTCCACGCAGGCGCTTCTTGAGCCTTATTGATCACAAGGCCGAACAGGAGCGAGGAGACAAAAAGAATCGCAATACAGGGCCGAAGAAGGGTCATGGAAACCTCTTTGCTCGGATTGTCAGAAAGCTACCTTTTATTTGAGGGACGCGCAAGTCGCCGCGCCTTCTTTGCGGAGTTGGCGTGCAAATGACACTACAATCTGGCAATGATCTTCTGCAGGAACTGAGCCACATTCGCGGCTTCACGCAGTTCCCCCCTAGTCAGTGTCTGCAGAGTTCGGGCCAGCAGTTCCACGCGCCGGCGCCTTCCCTTCCAGAGGATTTTCGTTCCTTTGGCGGTGGCCGTGAGGCGGAGCCGCCGCTTGTCCCTGGTCGCCTCCCGCCGCACGAGTCCCGCACGGACTAGTCCCGCTACGATGCGGCTCATCGTCGGGGGCCGCACCTGCTCCGCCTCGGCCAGCTCCTTCAACGAGCGCGGCCCTCCGAAGACAAGCACGGAGAGCGCAGAAAGCTGCGCCGGGCCGACGCCCAGGCTGCGGTCGCGCGCGCGCACCTTCCGGAGCAGGTGGATGGCCGCGGAGTGCAGCAGGTCACCGAGGCGGTAGGCCTCTCCCCCCCGCTTTACTTTTTGCTTGCGTTTGCCCATAAATTATAGTTAGCTATGCTAACATATTTTACCGAGGAGGTTGCTCCCCATGGTTTCTTCCGATCCGTCGGCCCTCTTCCGCATCGGCCAGATCGCCATCAACGCTCACGACACCGATCGCGCCACGGCATTCTATCGTGATGTTCTGGGATTACCGCACCTGTTTCGCGCCGGGCAGCTCAGCTTTTTCGATTGCGGCGGCGTCCGCCTGATGCTCGACAAACCGGAGAAGCCCGAATTCGATCATCCCAGCTCGATTCTCTATTTCCAGGTCGCGGATATCCAGGCCGCCTTCGAGCGGCTCACATCCGCCGGCGCAAAGTTCGAAGACGAACCCCACGTCATCGCCCGCATGCCCAACCACGACCTCTGGATGACCTTCTTCCGCGATAGCGAAAACAATCTGCTCGCGCTTATGTGCGAGGTCCCTCGCTGAAGAGTCCCGCGAAAAGGCGTTGGTTGCCCGCCAGTCGACTACCGCGCCGCGGCCGCCACTTCTTTCGTCCGCGTGGCCTTCCACAATTCAATGTAAGGCCTCAGTTCCTCCATCATGCGGGCGAACTGCCCGAGCTCGAGCGACTGCGCGCCGTCGCTGACCGCCTTTTCCGGCGCAGGATGCGCTTCCACAATCAACCCATCGGCGCCGATGGCCACCGCCGCGCGGGAAACCGCCGGCACCAGGCTTCGCTTCCCTGTCGCGTGGCTCGGATCGACAAGCACCGGCAGGTGCGTCAGTTCGTTCAGCACCGGCACCGCGGAAATGTCGCACGTATTGCGCGTCGCCGTCTCGAACGTGCGGATGCCGCGTTCGCACAGGATCACTTCCGCATTGCCGTGCGCCGTGATGTACTCCGCGCTCATGAGCAGCTCCTTGACGCTGCTGCTCAACCCACGCTTCAGCAGCACCGGCCGTCCGCACTTGCCCAGCGCTTTCAGCAGCATGAAATTCTGCATGTTCCGCGCGCCCACCTGCATCACGTCGGCGTATTGCGCCACCAGGTCCACATCGCGGTCGCCCATCACCTCCGTCACGATGGCCAGCCCCGTGGCTTTTTTCGCCTTCTGCAGCAGCTTCAGCCCTTCCTCCTCCAGGCCCTGGAAATCGTAGGGCGATGTGCGCGGCTTGAACGCCCCGCCTCGCAGCAGCTTCGCGCCTGCTGTGGCCACCGCCTCCGCCGAGCGCATGATTTGTTCTTCACTTTCCACCGAGCACGGCCCGGCAATCACCACAAACTCGTCGCCGCCGATTTCCGTGCCGTTCACGCGAATGCGCGTCTTCCCCTTGCGGAACTCCTTGCTCACAAACTTATACGGCGCCGTGATGCGGACCACTTTCTCCACTTGTGGCATGGCCTCGACGGATTCCAGGCACGGTGTGACGTCGCCCACCCCCACCACGCCGATCACCACGCGTTCCTCGCCCTCGATCGAATGCACCTTGTACCCGAAGTGCTTCACGATGCCGCAGACCTCGTCGATCTCCTCGCGCGTCGCGTGCAGTTTCATGGAAATGATCATCTCGCTTTCTCTCCTCCCGATCCCGCTTGCGGGACCCGCCTCCGCCCGTCTCGGTCGTGGGCGCAAAATAAAAAAGCCCACTCTTTGCGAGTGGGCCGAATTCCCGGGAATTCACTCTGTCTAGACGATGGCCCCCCGCTCGCGGCAGATGCCGTACGTAAATCGCCACCAATACGAGTAGGCCGTGAATTTCATAGCTGCCAGTTTACCGGGTTCTGCGCAAAACGCAACCCGCAATTGCTTATGCCCGCGATTAGCCTGTCAGATGCCGCAGTGTGGTGGGCGGAGGATGGGCTAAAAAAGGAGGATCGCGATGCGGTAGCGCGTGAAGCTGCCGGAAGGCCCGGCTTCGCACGCGCCCACGGCCGCCGACTGGTATTTTCCCGAGCCCACGCGCTGGTCGACGTCATCCGGCAAGCGGCTCAAGTCCGGGACCTCATACCTGATGACGCTCGCGGGCCTCGGCCCGGCCCAGCCGCGGTCGAGTGCGCAGGTCTTCCGTGCGTCCGCGGTCGAACCATCCGTCCGCAGCCCGCGCGCCGTCAATTGTGACGCCACCTGCTGTTCCTGCTCGTCCAGACTCATGGCCGCGACAGCCGTGGAGAAATCCTGCACCGCAAAGTAGATGCTCCCCGACTGCACGACGGAAATCCCCACCGCGTTCAGGGCTGGATCCAACAGGTTGGCGCGGTGCGGCGGCGAGTTCATCCATTGCGTGTGCAATCCCGCGACGCTTGGCCCCTCGGCCACGTTCTCGGCGATCAGGCTGAAGCGTGCGCCGGCCTGCCGCGCCCGATCCTGCATCGGCGGCTCGCCGGGAAACTGGTGCGAGAGGGCGTTCTTTTGTGCCATCAGTAGCGCGTGTTGGTGCGCCGCGGCGGCCAGCGCCACGTCCCAGTGTAGTGGCGCCAAACCGGCGGCCGCGCGATCGCGGTTGGCGGCATTCAGAAGCACCTGATCGGCGATGCTCGTCTGCGGGCGCGCCGCGTGCAGCGTCGGCGTAAGAAGCAACGCGGCCAGCGCGACAGCGGTGAGGATCGTCAGGCAGCGCAGAACGGTGGCCATGGAAAGCTCCTGTTTCCATTGAACACGAACACAGGAAAAATGGTGCGGGAACATGGGACAGGGAAACGCGCAAGAGCTAGCTGGCCCGCGGGACAGGAAGACAGTTCACAGTCATAAGTTATAAGCTTTGAGTTGTAAGACAGCTCGTTTGTGCCTGAAGGACTTCAGACTAGAACTCTCATAAACGGTCCCTTAGGAGGACGGGGCTTCAGCCCCGACGTGAGGGGCATGAAGGATGTGGGCTTTTGGCCCCTGAAGAAAACTTCGAAAGGACTCGCTGCCTATTTATGAGATGGCTCGTCGTGACTACCAACTCACGCCTGCTCAGCCACGGACGTGGATCGAGCTGAAGTTCAACACCACGTGGCCGCCGGCGATGGGCCGCCCGAAGCTCAGCATCGGGCGGAAACGCGAGAAAATCAGCATGCGGTCGAGCTGGTGCCGCAACTCCGGAGAATCCGTGCCGGACAGGATGTCGTAATTCATCATCTGCCCCTGCGCGTCCACGGTCACATCCACCAGCAACAGATCCTGTTTCAAGTCCACATCCGGGTGCTGCACCTCGGGCAGGCCGGCCTCCGGATAATTGGAGAGCGAAATCAATTCCGCGTGACGCAACAGTCCGATCGGAATGTCATTCGGGTCCGCCTGGACCGTAATTCCAGGCAAAATCATATGCAGCACGAACACGAAAATGACGAACGCGGAGAAGAGCCCGCCCGTCGCTGGCACCGTCAACGGACGAAACACGTTGTCCAGCAGGATTTCCGCGCGGTCCTTCATGCGCTGCCAACGATGTGCCCAGCCTTGGGCCTCGCGCGCTTGCGCCGCGGCAATCTTGATGCGCACGGCCAGATCCGCCGGCGGCACCGCGCGGGGCATCCGCGATAGGAGCACCGACAATTTGCGGTAGTTCTGCAATTCTTCCCGGCAGTTTTCGCAAGCTTCCAGATGCTGCCCGATCTCGCGCCGCTCCTCAGGCCCAGGAGCGCCCGTCAGCGCATCATCCAGATAACCGGCGAGCTGGGTTCGTACTTTCTGGCACTTCATGATTGTTCCTCTCGCGCCGCACCAGGACGCATCTTTCCCTCGGCCCCGGCCATACTGCTGGCTTGCACATAGGCCACCTGTAATCCCATCTCCGTACCAAAACCCGGTTCCGGCGCCGCGTCCTCGCGCCTGACCGTGACCGGACTCGGATGTTTCACAGTCTGCCCGCCGCCTAGCAACGGCTCCAGAATCTCCTTCAGCGCGCGCCGGCCGCGCAAGATGCGCGACTTCACCGTGCCCACGCTCACGTCGAGCACTTCGGCGATTTCCTCGTAACTCAGTCCTTCCAGATCCCGCAGGATCACCGCGCTGCGGAAGACTTCCGGCACCTGGTGCAGCGCGCCCTGCACGGCGGCTTGAATTTCCCGCGCGGCAAGCTGGTCAAACGGCGTGGCGCTCAGGTCTTCCACGTCGATCCGCGCAAATCCTTCCTCCGGCTCCGCATCGATCGAGATGTTTTTCTGCAGGTGGCGCTTGAACCAGCGGCGACTGTTCAAGGCTTCGCGGATGGCGATGCGGTAGAGCCAGGTCTTCAAGGAGCTGCCTTGGCGGAAATGGCGGATCCCCTTGAAGGCTTTCAAGAACACTTCCTGAGCGGCGTCGGCGGCGTCGGCCGTGTCTCCGAGCATGCCGAGGATCAGGTTGTAGACCGGACCGTGATAGTGATTGACGAGCCAGTCGAACGCCGTTTCCGAGCCGGCTTGCAACTCGGTGACGAGTTCGGCTTCATCTCTGCCCCACGAGAGGGCGCTCGCCCATTCGGACACGGTCTGCCTTTCTTCGCCCTGCCCCCAGCCACGGGGCTTGACGAACTGGCTTTTGCGGTTGGGCCGGGTGCCCCAACCATTGTCCGCTCTGTATATTAGACACCGGACGAAGCGGAAGAGTTTCCGGCGCCAGGGCCCGCAAAGGAGGCCCGAAAGCTCATTGTGGCACCGCGGGGGTAGCAGTGCAATGGCCCGCGGGTAATAGGGGGCGGACCCTGGGAAGAGGCCTGTGTTCCCACCATGGCTCACTGAGCGCAGCCCGTAATCTACTGAAATACCATCACGTTAGTGACCCAGGAGGGCTTTTAACTCACAATCGTGTAAGGCGGGTCGAACTCGGGCACGCCGGCGTGCCGCCCGGCGATCCAACGCAGCACGTAGACCATCTCCGGATTCGTCAGGCCGCCCGTCAGTGCGTTGGGGATGACTTCCAGCAAGGCATGTGCGCCGAGGTCCTTGTAGTAGTCGATGTCCGGTTCAACCAGAATACAATTCGCACCGTTTATCAACTGCTTGTCGCCCTCATGGAAGGTGAGTTGAACGTTGGCCTCGCCAAACTGAATCTGCTTCCAGCTTGCTGTGGCCCCAGGATGGAAGAAGGCGGAATCCGTCTCCGGAGCGAACTCGCCCTGCGCCGCGGCGATGCGCACTTGGTCAATCAAGTTGGCATCGCAATAGGCAAAGAACCTGTCTTGCGCCAGCGTGTCATCCCACTTCAGTTGCCGAAGGTAATCCAGCGAAGTTCCTTGTGGCAATTGAATCCCCCTCATCGCGGTCGCGATGTTCAGAAGCGCCGCCAGGCTTTTCGGCTTGTTCTCCATCAGGTTTTCATAGCGCGCCTGGCCGTCCGCGTCGCTCGCCCCAGAGGTCATGAACGGCAGGTTCGCCCTGATCCAGTTCCACGTAACCAGCGCGAAGTTGAAATGCCCATCTTTTGGGATCAGCATCAGGTCCAGCACAGCTGGCGTGGTATTCGAGAGCTTGACGGGCGTAAAGCCGGCCTGCTGAAAACCATCGGAAAAAACGATCACCGTGTAGTTATCCATGAAATTGCCGCGGAACGGAAATTCGCAGTTTAACACAGTGGTTTTTCGCATCTCTTCCACGATTTCCTTCTGGTTCGCGTCGATCACCCGGTAGAGCACGCTCGCCCCAGACGAGAACGGATTCCGGGTCCCATCAAACACGCGGATTTGCAATGAGCAGGTATCCGGCGCTGCGGTGGCTTGGACGTTAACCACGGATTTCAAAGCTTTCTTGTGTGTCGGCATGGTGTCCCTCCTTGAGGAGCGAAGAGTGCTGCTTCATGACTTTCACTTACCGTCGATAAGCACGCGTCAATCTGACTGCGAGTATATTCCTTACTGTTGATGAACATGCACGGCGGCCAATCTCTTCACAATTCAAAGCAACGCGTTATCTCTAGTGGAGCCTCGATCGAGGGTTTTGCCGTATGGAGCCGAGGGATCGGGGCACGCTGCTTGCAGAGCAGAGTGTTGACACAGGAGGAGCACTGCACCAAGAATACGCCGCAGGCTGCGGCACACGGTAACGAGGAGCCAGAGGCACAGGCGAACGGAGGAATTCTATGGCGGCACACGGTACGACCACCGGTCCGGCGGACAAGAAGCGGTTGCTCTCGATCGATGGCGGCGGCCTGCTCGGCTTGATTCCCGCCGAGTGTCTGATCCGCATGGAAGAGCAGTTGAACCTAATGACCGGCAGCGAGTTGCCGCTGGGAAAGCGCTTCGACCTGATTGGCGGCACCAGCACGGGAGCGATCATCGCCGCCGGGCTTTGCCTGGGCTGGCCCGCGAAACAGCTTCGAGATTTCTACCTGCAATTCGGCCAGGAGATTTTCACGAAGGTTTTTTTGCCGCTGCAGTTATGGCACAAATACCCAAGCGGGCCCCTTGAAAACCGGCTGAAGGAGAAGTTCGGAGAAAAGACGACCCTGGGCGATAACACGCTGCTAACGAACCTGCTGGTGGTGAGCAAGAACGCCACGCTGGGCAATATCTGGTTCTTCAACAACAATCCGGAAGGCAAATTCTTCGCCACCAACAAGGATTTGCCACTCTGGGAGGTCGTGCGCGCGAGCACGGCAGCGCCTACCTTTTTCCCACCGCAGAGAATGGCCGTACCGGATGGCCTCGGCGGATCAAACGAGTATGAGTTCATCGACGGCGGCGTGAGCACCTACAACAATCCTTCGTTCCAGGTCTTTCTGGAGGCTACGGAACCGAGCTACCACTTTCAGTGGCCCGCGGGCACGGACCAGCTGCTGCTTATCTCGCTCGGCACAGGCTATACCCCGATGACCGTGCCGCTTGGCAAAGCTGCGGATTTCACCCTCGTGCAATGGGCCCAGTTCATCGTCGAGGATCTGCTGGCGGATGCGAACCTGCAGCAGAACGTGCTGATGCATTTGCTGGGCGAGGCCCCGCCAGCGATGCGATCCGGAATGCAGGAGATGGATGCCGCTGGCATTCAGGACGGCACCCCTTCGGCGGCGGTGCTGGACCATGTCAACGCGCTGCTCGGTTCAAAGAAGCAGTTGACCTACCAGCGCATGACCATCGGATTGACTGGGGAGCGGCTGACCGCGCTTGGGCTTTCCGACATCGATCCCGCCAAGGTGAGCCAGATGGATGCCGTGGACCAGATGGGAAACATGCAGCGCATCGGCAGGGCCATCGCGGAAGAACAGGTACACATGGAGCGTCTGCGGGCTTTCTTTGTTACGTGATTCGCGTACGCTGGCGCTTCTTGGATTCCCTGGGGATTTTGGCAGGGGAGAGCCGCGGCCAGGCGAGCCGACAGAGAAAAGTGCCTCAGTCGAAGGCCGTCGGAAGCTCGGGGTGCCGAAGATGCTCGAACATGAGCGCGATTTGGCTGGGCACCACGCGAACCAAGGAGAGCGGGGGCAGCTGATCTTCGGCGAAGAATCGGGCGTCGGCAGTTTCATGGCTATCCTGCGCGGCGCCGCCAAGAACCTCCGCCAGAAAAAACACTTTATAGGAGTGGAACGCATACGGCGGATGGCCGTGAAGCTCGCGGTCAAAGATGGCAGCAAGCTTGCTGATATGTACCTCGTAGCCGGACTCCTCCCGGACCTCGCGCGCGGCCGCGATGGAGGGAGGCTCGCCGACATCGGCCCAGCCGCCAGGCAGAGTCCAGCAGCCGTCTTCGAGTTCGCGCACGAGCAGGAGGCGGCCGTCGTGGAAGGCGGCGACGCGGACGTCGATCTTGGGAGTCGCGTAGCCCGACTGCTGGGCGAATAGATCCTGGATTGGCGCGGCGCTGGGTAGAGCCGCACCCGCCATCATCATCTCCGCGGCAATGTCGCGGACCTCTTCGTAGCGGTGGATGTCGAATTTGTCCTGGCAATAAGTGAGCCCGGATTGGGCGATGGCTTGAAGGCGGCGGGCCCAGACGAGCCATTGTGGAACAGACATAAACCCATTCTGGCAGTGACGCGCGGAGCAGACAAGGCTCCCGGCAGACCTACGGTGTTTTGAAGCACTGCCGAGTGGGGCAAGATGGCGTAGGATGTGACTGGATGTGGGACTGGATCTGACTCGTGAAGCTCCCGAGCATAACCCGGACAACCACCAGCGATGCTTCCTTGCTCGAGCGCATCGGCGGAAAAGACGAAGAAGCCTTCTCGGCTCTGTACGACCGTTATAGCCGGCTGGTGTTCTCGGAAGCGAAGCGCATCCTTCACCGCACCGGCGAGGCGGAGGAGATTCTTCAGGACGTGTTCTATCAGCTCTGGGAAACGGCCGATCGTTTCGAGGCTGAGGAAGGATCGCTGGCAGGCTGGATGCTCGTGGCCACCAGGAATCGTGCGATCACCAAACTGCGGCGGCAAAGCTGGTTGGCGGACGTGCCGGATGAGAACGGGGTAGCCTTCAAACTGGGGGTCGAATCGCAGGCAAGCCAGAACATGTTGATCGAAAAAGTGCGTGGCGCCTTGGAGAACCTGCCGAAGGCCTCGCGAACCCTGCTGGAGCAGGTCTACTTCGAGGGCGCATCATGCGCGGAAGTCGCGGCCAAAACAGGGGAGCCGCTCGAAACGGTTCGAAGAAGGATCGCGGGCGCCATGCAGGAGTTGAAGAAGGTGTCCCTTTGAGTGACGGAAAACACGTTCGGGCGGAGGAGTTGGAGCTGTACGCGCTGGGTGGCCTGCCGGAGGAAGACGCTGCGGCGCTCAAGGCGCACGTGGCGGGATGCGGCGAGTGCGCGATGAAACTCGCGCAGGCGCAAGGAAGCGCGGCGCTGCTGGCGTTTGCGGCCAGGCAGGAGCGCCCGGCGGGGACCATCAAGGCCGAATTGATGGCGCGTATCCATGCGGATCACGAGACCGGGGAGCGCTTTGCTTGGCCGTTGACGGCGGAAGCGCCCGGAAGAATCGAGGCACCCAGGAGAACGGGGACGGGAAGCGGGCCGCGGAGTAGAGGGTGGAATTGGGTACTGGCGTCCGCGGCAGTCGCACTGGTGGCGCTGAGTGTAATTCTCTGGCTCCAGAACCGGAAACTCGCCGCTGAGGTAAGAAGAGAGCGTCAGTCGGCCGAACTGCTGGTGCAAGAACAACGGGAGATTCAGAAGCTCGTGCGCATCCTGGCGGCGCCGGACACCTTGACCGTGAAACTAACGGGGACCGAAAGCGCGGCTGGAGCCAGCGGTGTGGTGAAGTACAACGGCAGGATGGGAATCCTGGTGTACTCGGCGGAGTTGCCGGCACTGCCGGCGGACAAGAACTATCAGCTCTGGTTGATGCCTGTGGACGGCGCGCCGATTAGCGCCGGTCAGTTGAGGCCGGGAGATCTTGCCGTCGAAAATCTGTGGACTTCGCAGGTTCGGGTGAATACGACGCCGAAGGAATTCGTCGTGACCGTCGAGCCGTCTCACGGAACGTCGCAGCCGAGCGGTAGGAGGGTGCTCATCGGAGCGAATTGAGGCGTACGCATCCTGTATGAGCGGCCGGACAAGGCAGCATCCAGAATCAAGTTACATGGGAATAGGGTCGTTGGCGTGTTTGGTGACATACCAGCACGGGCGGTTGCCGGAGTGCGGGAAGAGGGAACGGGCGCAAGAGAGATCTTCCTCGGGATGAACGGAATCAATTTCATACTCTACCTTGTTGTTCTTGGCGGGAATGGCAAGGAGCCGTATGCGGTGAACCGAGCCGGTGGCGGGGCCGAGTTTGGGATGCCAGACGCGCAATTCGAACCAGGCAAAATCAACGAAATATGCAATGAGGAGCAAAGCGAGGAAAAAAGGTGCGGCGCGACGGGGCGAGTATCGGGAGTTCGAGGATGCGGACGTGGAACCAGCCATCTTCCGTGAAGAGAGATCCTCTCTCTGAGAAAAGTGGAGCGTGAGGAAGCCTTCTCTTGCTTCCTAGAGGATAAAGCAAGTCGCAGTGCGTGGGAAAGCGCAGAGAAGAGAGGAAAGGCGCAAGCGAGAGAATGGACGACGGAAAACGTGTTGACGGCATAGGAGTTATGCCGGAGCCGATTGGTGTGGGGAATGCACTCTCAAATAGTGGACTAGTGTGGCGTGGGGTGATCTTCTCCCGCGATGCCTGAGTCTCCGCCCTGTTCAAGTTC
>Ga0335077_10005137_pt1 | contig 16023 bp, 32 predicted proteins | sample Lox_Sample_31_FD_207151 | JGI IMG/M metagenome (GOLD analysis project Ga0335077, IMG submission 207151) | Soil microbial communities from Loxahatchee National Wildlife Refuge, Florida, United States - Lox_Sample_3.1 | ecosystem: Environmental > Terrestrial > Soil > Wetlands | place: USA...
GAGAAAAGTTTTGCCTCGTCGAATGCGGTTGCGCATTTGCGCATTAACCTCCGGGGAATGACCTCACGTTCAGCTTACGATTTCGTGCTCTCGCGAAACTGTGATTGTCTCATGAATAGTGCCGGAGACGCGCACTCGCGTTCTCGATCAGGAGCGTGGATTCGGATCCATAGTTTTCCCCGATTTCGAGCGATGTTATTATGTTGTGGACAGTTCCCGCACCGCTACACTCCTCAGTAGCTCAATGGCAGAGCATCCGGCTGTTAACCGGAGGGTTGTAGGTTCGAGTCCTACCTGAGGAGCCAGTCTTTTGTTCGCCCTTTTCATGGGTTTACGCGGCTTTTGCGAAGTGAAGTTCTTCTTGCTTTTGTAGCCCAATGTAGCCCATTAAATTGAAACCTAGCCCTACGCGTTCGCACCATTCCCGCCGCCATTCACGGTCATTCTGTACTCCGCTGGCGTACAAATCGGTTACGGTTTTTTGCGTGTGGCCGAGCCACAATCTTTCCAGGTCGCCGGGAACGCGCGCCCGGCGTAGCGTTTCAGTTCGGAATCTGCGGAAGGCGTGAAAGCCCACCTTGATCCCCGTTCCGTGAAGCGCCCGATGCAAATTGCGTTGCGATATTGGGCTACCGTTTTTGGTTGCGAACAGATACCCGGATTTGCCAGCTATCCATTCACGCATCAGCGCCGCCAGCGGTTCGGGAACATCTATTTCCCGTACCGCGCTTGGCGTTTTTGGCTCTTGCTCCGTTCCATGCCAGATTGAGCGCCGAACGTAGAGCATCCGGCAATCTGGCGAGAAGCTTGTATCTTTCACTGCCAGAGCCTCGCCAATCCTCAACCCGGCTCCCGCCAGGAGAGCGAACATCACAAAGTATCGCCCTTTCGTTCCCGCGAGAATCTGATTGAGATTCGGCTCAGTGATGGTTGGTCTGTATTGTTTTTCTTTCTGAACGATTGGCAACTCGCAAAAGTCGTGGTTCCACTTGCGGGAGTAAATCTGTTCGCCATCCTTATCTACAGCCGAGGCGACGACCATTTTCACCACCTGCGAGTAGTTCACGATTGTTTTGGGAGCAAGTCCACCTTCACTCATGGTTGCGATCAATTCTTTCAGCACTCCATTCGAGACTTCGGAAAGCGCCACTTCGCCGATGTTGGGCAAAATCCATCGGTCAAGCGCGTGCTTCCATCCAAAAATTGTTGCTGGTTTGACCGGCTTTCTTTTGCGTTTCGCAACATAGTCAAGCCACTTGGCTGCTTGCTGGCGAATTTCGAGCCGGGCGTTGTGGTTGCCGCGAAGTTAACGTTGGTGTTGATTCCTTCGCGTTCGATAAAATCCCGCAACTTGCATCGCGCCAGAGTCTTGGTGCGACACATTCCCAAGGTGACTGTGCGCCGCTTCCGTCCTTCAGGCATATCAATCCAGAAGCGTCCATACGCGGGCTGTGCGGGGTTCCACGGTTTGCAATGTTGAAATACATTTCCTGTTTGACCTACTCGGCGGCTCAAGGATGGGCCTCGTTTCCGCCTTGTTGGTTCCGTTGCGGTGATGAGATTAGGCGAGCTTTCGGATGATTGCAACTCCAGGTTCAAGCGAACACTCCACGAATGGGCGTTCGGGCCGTGGGGCGGGATTCCTGAAGATGGAATGCACCGCCCCGCGTTTCCTGGGTGCTGACAGGAACTGGAAAACTTTTTTGCTGATTTCCCGGAAACGAATTCAGCCCGGCAACGTTGCCGTTGCCCCATGCCGAAGTTGTGTTAGGGCATTTTTCTGAAGCCGGGCGGCTCTATAGAAAGTCTGCCAGTAATTACGTGTACCCACTTCGGCGGCATCGGAAGTGGCGTAACAGAAATGCCGATATTGTGGAAAGCAACTACGGTTGCGGACTGCCAACAACAATTGGTCGGGCGCTACCCACGAGCGCCCGGCTTCTCCTCTAGTTCCCGAGCGATCTCTTCCAGCCGATATAGCCACTTGCTGACTGTACTTTTCCGCAGCTTGTGTTTTAGTGCGACCTGGCGAATTGTGAGAGGCGGCTTTTCAGTCAGTCCGGCAATGATCCCTTCTACGACCTCCGGGAACTGCAACTCAATCTTCAGCGCCGTTCGCCTCCGGGATAACTTGGCGAAATTGTGGTCGTCCAGGTGCATCTGGATTCGCAGCAGCTCGATTGCTTCCGTGTTCTTTGCCTTCAGTCTTTCAGTGGCGCGCTGAAATCGTTCCGCAACGGTGCCAGGCTGATTGGGCTTGCGGAATCCGGCGCGACGTTCCAGGGCTGTCAGAATTACTAACCTTCGAAGTCCAGGCTTGGCCGCCCACCATAGGCTTTCACTTCCCCGGCCCGTTTCGTTCTGCCATCGTGACGCGTGCTTTCGATGGGGTAGATGCCGCCGCCAGGAACGCTTTGTGAAACGCATTCATTAAGTGTACCCGGTTTTCTGAAAAGTGGGTACAGATAATTTCGGGCGGACTTCTTATAGGGAATTTCCGCGCCTACATTCGCCTACGCAGGATGCCTAACACGCAAATGCTTATTCGTGGGGCTAGGCAAGCCAACTGGTGCGCCCGGCTGAAAGCTGTTGGCAGATCAAACCAAATCCGTTGCGTGCGTGCGCGATATCCGCGCATTCCCTTGGCAATCCTATGCCCTGGCGACCGACGGCCGGAAGGCCGCAGCGGTAGCCGGAAAACGCCGCGAACTAGCGTTGCAACTTGCGACCTACGCTGATGGAGATGGAAGTAGCATCCGCGTAGGACTGAAACGTCTCTATGCCGAACTAGGCTGGCCTCCCCGCACAGTTGATCGACGACTCGCAGAACTTGAGCTTGTAGGGCCAGGACTTCTTTCGCGAGTAGGGCTTACTCAGGAACGCGGCGTTGCCATTCGACGCCTGGATGTATCAGTGCTGAAAATGCCCGCAGCCGATTCGCCAGATAGCACGACCAGATTCGCCAGATAGCGGAGCCGATTCGCCACATATAGGTGGCGAACGACCGACCACCAGACCGTCACAAACCGCCACCACCACCGACCAGGGCGGCGCTGGTGGATGGTTCGGAAAATACACAGCAACCATGAGTGCGCCTGGAAGGAAACAAATTCCAGTTCTGGAATCCTTGGCGGAACGGCATGGAGTGGATGTCTTAGAACAGGCGGTGGAACTGTTGCTAGAGCGCGGCTTGGGGAATGCACTGAACCCGTGGGCGGTATTCATCACTGGCGGCTGGATTGAAAAGGCACAGCAGGAAAAGCTTGAACGCCAACAGCATGAAGCTAGACAGGCCGAGATCGAGAGAAGCGTGGCTGAACAAAAGCGCGCCTACAACGCATTCATGGACGGCAAACCCGCCGAGCCAGCCGAAGGTAGCGTGCTCGACTATTTGGCGGATGCGGGTTACACGCCCGAGGAGATTAGTTCGGAAAACGAAAGACTTTATGGCAGAGGAGAGAAACAGAATGGCAATTGAAGCGAACGTAATTGATCCGACCGTAGCTCTCGACCTTTGGAACAGCGGACACAGCTATGGCCAGATTGCAGAACGGTTCCCTGGCACGACACGCTCAGCAGCGTTGTGGGCAGTGAAACGCGCCGTGAAGCAAGGCTTGGGCGAAGCGCGCCGTGGACGCTTTGTACGTGAAGCGCCAGTGCCGCCGCTAGTTGCTCTGTGGAATTCAGAAGGCGAATGAACCCCATGTCAGAAACGACAACCCCGACGACAACACCAACCCGGCAGAGACGGACACACGAGCAGGCACTGGCTCACAGGAAGTATCGCCGGATGAAGTTCATGGGCGGCGATGGCGAATGGTTGACGCTATCGCGGTGTACTGACCCCTGGAGCTATCGACTGTACGGCGACATGCTGGAGGCGATGGTTGCTGTTGGTAAGCCGTGCGGCCCTGGATGCAAAGGCGCTGGCGCGCATAAGTGCTGGCGGGTTCTTGAGCCAGCGGCGAAGCAATGAACTGTCAGCAACGTAGCGGCGAACAAACACGACGCTGTAAGTCTCTGACGACAACGGGGATGGGGGAGGAGACTTGTTTTTCTCTGGCTCCCTGCCCGGCGCGCGCTGCCATTTTTTTTTCGTGCGTTGACTTTTCGGGACTTTCCTACGACTTAGATTCCATTTCCTACGGCTATTGCCTACCTACTCGCCCACATCATGCCTACATTCGCGGAGTTTAGGCGGCTTTAGGAACCCGTCACATAAGCACTGAACAGGTAGCACGAAGGAGGAGACACGATGGCTTCAGACCCGATTACAGCGGGACGCAAGGGCGGCCAATCCCGTTCAGCCGCAAAGCTGGCGGCAGCCCGCAAAAACGGATTTCAGCGGCGCTATGGCGCGGACTTGCCCGTAAAGGCGGAACCGTTGCTTCCAGCGAAGACCACCGCTGACGCGCCAACAACAGCGCAGGAACAGGTATCCAGCAAGTAGTTCAAACCCCGTGGCCGAACTTCAGATCATTTCCGATGCTGGGCGCGATGCCGGACGCAGGCGACTGGTTAATTGTCGCTGTGCTTGCGGGACGGCGTTCGTTGCGCGCCTGGATAACGTGAAAGCTGGGCGCGTGAAACGATGCCCCGATTGCCGCCACTTGCCGGAAATTGATCGACCCACGCTGGAACTTCAGCCACAGCCCGAACCAACTTCGACGGTACTGCCGACGAATGCCACGCCGCCAGCGGATTACCCGCTTGCGGTTAAGACGGTCGAGTGGTATCGCCAGGAAATTGCGACCAAGGATGAAGCGATTCGAAAGCTCGACCAACAACTCTCGGCGCTCACTGTGCTGTTGGCCGCGAATGGCGTACAGCCGGGTTCGTTCGATCAGAAAAGCGATGCCCAGCAGTTCCGTGAAACAGTTCTGACCGCGAACACGCTTCGCAAGGAAAAGAAACGCCTTGAGAACGAACTTCACGCTCTCGAATCCGTGAAGGCGAAGCTGCCCGTGCTGAGCCCGATGCAATCCGTGATGCAGCGCGCCGCCTCGTTGCGAGGACAAAAGCAATGAGCTACCTGGCGGCTGGAAACCAATACATCCAGGACGTACTCGCAGGCGCGATTCCAACAAATCGCTGGACGAAGCTTGCTGTGCAGCGACAGTTGGATGATCTCGCCCGGCAAGATGACGCAACGTTCCCTTACGTGTTCGATGGAGAGGCTGGCGAAGTTCCTTGCGCCTTTCTCGAATTGTTGCACCACGTGGCAGGTGAAAAAGGCGGCGAACCATTCAAGCTAGAGCCGTGGCAGTGCTTCGTTGTGACTACCGTGTTCGGCTGGCGGCGCAAGGACAACCGCGCCATGCGGAGATTCCGCCGCAGCTTTATCGAATGCGGCAAGGGAAATGGAAAGAGCTTTCTGAGTTCAGGGTTGGGACTCTACATGCTGTGCGCCGATGGCGAACCGGGCGCGCAGGTTATTTCCGCAGCGCGAGCTTCTGACCAAGCCCGCTTGGTATTCGATGTCGCTTATCAGCAAGTGCTCGGCAATCCCGAACTGGCGCAGACTTTCGGGTTGAAAGCCCTGAAGAAAGGTATCGAGCATTCATCCAGCGGCAGTGTGATGAAGCCTGTATCAGCACAGGGAAAGTCACTCGCTGGACTCTTGCCTTACTTCGTATCGCTTGACGAAACGTGGGCGCATCGGGACCGCACAGTTGTTGACGAGATGGAACGCGGCTGCGCGAAGCGAGCAAACAGCTTGCTTTCCACGATTACTCACGCTGGTGAGAACCTGGCGAACGTTGGACACGAGCAACATGAAATTGCCTGCGCGATTCTTTCCAAGGAACTAGGCGACGAAGAGACATTCGCCTGTATTTGGAGTGCCGAAGGTTATAACTGGGCTTCGCCTGAAGCCTGGCGCGCCGCCAATCCTAACTGGGGCGTTTCGGTTTATCCCGACCAAGTACAAGCCGCCGCCGAACGCGCGCAGAAGGTTCCCGCATTGCAAGCCGTGTTTCGCTCCCACAATTTGTGCGAGTGGATTGGCTCGGACATTCGTTGGCTCGAACCACAAAAGCTGGTGGCTTGCCGCGAGAAAAACTTGACGATGGAATTGTTCAAGTTCTGGCATGTTGGCGAACCTGGAATTGTTGACCCTGATGAGCGCCGCCCGTTCGCCATCGGAATGGATCTCGCCTCGCGCCAGGACATCGCGGCAATCGTGTTCACTTGCTTGGCGTATTTGAATGGCGTCGAGCACTTTTACGCCTTCGGGCGTTACTACGTTCCAGAGAACACAATCTCAACTTCGCCGATTGCTGCTTACAAGGGTTGGGCCGCACGCGGCTTGATTACCGCCATGCCGGGATATTCGAACGATTCAACGCGACCTCCTCGGCATGTACAACCGCTATCTCGGATACGACACTGAGCAAAATCCAGAGGGTTTCAAGTTCGTTTGCATGAGCTACGACCAATGGCAGGCAGACCAACTCGCCGGGAATCTGATGAAGGCGGGGGTTCGTGCTGTCCCGTTTGAAAAAACTGCCAAGCGATATTCGCCAGTTATGGATTGGCTGCAAAGCTTGATTCTGGAAGGGCGATTCCATTTTCCCGCGAATGATGAGGTTCTGCTGTGGGCGCTGAATAACGTTGTGTGCCATCGCGACCGCAACGAAAACGTGTTCCCAAATAAATCCGCGCCGGAACGGAAGATTGACCCAGCCGTGGCGTTGCTGTACAGCCTGGCGGCGGCGCAAGCCAACAACGGACAATTCATGCGCCCGCCGAATGGCGAAGGCCCGCGCGCGACGTTCTTTATGGAAGATGGTTCAGCAAGAGTATGTGAAGGCGCGACCACACGGATATTGCCGCCGATGAATCAGGAGGCCCAGCGTGGACAGGCTTAGATTTTGCTCACAGCCGGGCTGTACGTTCATCGCAACGAACTCCAGATTTTGCCCTGCACATCAAGGGAACAACTATCAGAGCTTACGTGCGCGGCACCCTTGGTACGGCCGTCGCATTTGGCGAAGCAAAATCCGCCCGATGAAACTTCGCATGAACCCGATATGCCAGGACTGCCGCATTAAACCCGCTACAGACGTTCATCACGTCGATGAAAGTTGGAAGGCGACCGAAGATTGGTCTCTGTTTTTAAGCCTGGAGAACCTTATGTCGTTGTGCCACGAGTGCCATAGCAGGCGAACGATGCAGGGGAACCAAGCCAAAGGAGTAATCAATGGATAAAGCTGTAATTGCCATTCATCAGGAACCCGATTGGGCGGTCTTGATCGTCGCCAATCGCAAGCCTTCGGGCCTGCGAATCATCACGCCTTTTATTTTGATTTCGCAGCACTCGCCACTATTCGCTGTATGTCCGCACTTGGCGGCATGGGGCGCAAGCGGATTGATACGTGTCTTGCGTACCGGACTCTTAAGCGATCACCAACGCGAGCAAGTTCTGGCGAATGCTATTCAGGATTTGCTCCGTGAAATCGGGGCGCGCGGCGATGTGTTGCAAGTGGCGACAACCGGAACAATTCGCAATTTGATGTCACTCGGCTTCAAGGAGCCGCTAGAGACCTTCGTGATGGGTGAGGAACCCGCACTTCGTTGGCTGTGTACCTGCTCCTATGGCGATACAGCCAAACGCGCTCAGCAAGCAATTCGACTCGCGCGTTACCTGGCCGATAAGCACGGCCTGGATAGACGAACCATCCACGAAGTTGAGGAGCAAGAAGCGCAAAAACTTTTAGTAGGTGCTGGAAGGAGACGATATGAAAAACCTGTTTTCTAAAGTCTTGGAGAAAGTCCTTGGCGAAGGCGGCGAGACGTTTGAAATAACGTGCGCCGCTGATTGGGCAAATGTTCCGGTTGGTTTCTTCAAAACCGCAGCAGGACTTGGGTACAAAAGTAAATCCATCGGCATCATGCTGCCGGTCGGCGAGACGGTTCTTGATGGCGCGAACCGTGTAACCCGCGACCCTCAAGTAAAGCTCCCGCACGTTGTTCTCAATTATGCGAGCGCATCCGCGCCAGGAATGCAGCGGGTTGGGGATACGAACCTTCTCGATAGCGACTCGCTGAATGGTGAATGGGATGGAGCAGTTCAATACGAAGGTGACTCCTCGCTCGGAAAGCTTAACAACGAACAGCTAGACCGCCTGGACTTTGGATTGTGGAGATAACGATGTCACGAATTCTTCGAGCACTGCTACCCGTTAAAGCAACAGCAATTGGCCAGGCCACGGTTCGCACTGATGCGTTCAAGCGCGAATGCCGCAAGATTGCCGCCAGCGTTGTTGGCCAGCAATTGCCTTACGCGATCATCGAAGCCAGACTGCGCCTTTTCACAGCACAAACCTTGTTGGCAACTCGGAACCGCAATGCCGAGGACATTGAGATCTTCGTGCGTGCCCACGTTGATGAAGTTGATGCCATCTGGCGCAGAGCTATTGAGCCGTTGATGAAAACCATAGACCGCGACCCAGCCGGAACTATTGCGCGCGAACTGGGCATTCGACTTCCCGCGCGCCCGCAAGGTTTGGTCTCTGGCGAAGTCCTCGACAAGCCTGTACCGGGCGGGACGTATGTTGAGAGCTCGCAATTCGAGGAAGGCGTTCATTTCGAAGCCATCTGAGGATTCTTAGCCCGTAACACGTGTGGGATTTTCTGAACGAGAAGGAGTAACAAGAAACCATGCATATCGAAATCACCCGTACCGCCCGCCGTTTTCATCTTCCGCCCGATATCGCTCAAGCTCTAATCGAAGCCGGACTTGCGACGGAAGTTCCCAAAGAACATTTAGCGCCCGCAAAGCCCGCGCCGCGCTGGGCCGTTCGCAAGCATCCACTGAGCGATAGGGTCGAGCTTGTACTTTTTCTCGGAAGTTCCGAATCAATTTACCCAGGCCCGAACTGTTTTAACCCCACGCCGGAACACGCGGCTGCGATTTTTGCCAGGATGGGCCACCCGGTGCCAACGGAAGTGTTGGACAATTTTTCGGCGCTGTTGGGGCACACGAAAAACATCTCTCCAGACCTTGTGAATGAGGCTCGACTTCGCGCCCAAGCTGAACAGTACTCGCGGGAACAACGCGAACGCGCGACTCAGCAGATTGTTGAGTCAAAAGGATAGGAAGGAAATTATGGACGGCTATCGTGTTTGGAAGCAGCAACTCCGCGAAACGTATCTGAAATCCACGGGCAACGAACATCTTGCCGACCATTTGTGGGCGCTTGATGTGATCGACACAGACTTACACAAGCCGCAGGGCTTCACAAAGACAGCCATAGCAGAACACAGTGGCGGCGTGGCGAAGGATCGCAAAGACGTTATTGAGGTCAAGAACCGTTGCCGTGAAGCGCGCGCCGCCTTAGGGACTTTAGAAATGTCCGATGTCGTGCGCTGCTGGATTGAAAGAAGTTTTGATGCTGTAGAAGAACTGAGTGAAGTTGAGGAATGAGGAGGAAAAGATGTCAGACAAGAAAATTGAAAGGCGCAGCCTAGCTAGTGAGCTTCGCGCCGATTCCCAGGGTGATGAGCTGTCCCTCGTTGGCTATGCCGCATTGTTCAATTCACCTTCGAAAGATTTGGGAGGATTCCGCGAGTGCATTGCGCCAAGCGCGTTCGCGCGTTCGCTGAAAGACGGTAGCGACGTTAAGTGCTTAATCAACCATGACCCGAGCCAGTTGCTTGGGCGCACGAAGAACGGCACGCTTACGCTTTCCACAGATTCGCGTGGGCTGAAGTTCCGGTGTTTGCTGAATCCGAATTCGCAAGCCCACCGGGATCTACACGCGCTTATTGGAAACGGGACGATGGATGAATGTAGCTTTGCGTTCACCGTACCCGAAAACGGCGAGAGCTGGGATGAGGGCACAGATGAAAACGGCTTGCGATATCAGCGCCGAACTTTGCGCGACGTGAACCTGCTCGACGTGAGTGCGGTCACGTACCCTGCTTATAACGCGACCAGCGTCGCGGCGCGCTCGATCTCGGATTATTCCGACAATTCCGCCGATTGGCTGGCCAGAAAGAAAAAGTTCGTTCACCAGGTCAATGAACAGATCAGCCGCGAAGAGTGGGCGCGCAATTTGCTCAATCGCATCATGGCCGGAAGCGACTCGGAAGAATCCAGGGCCGCAGACCACGAATTACAGGCGTGCATGGCTTCGGCTGCGGGCCGATGGACGCGTTAAAGGAGAGAAGAGCAATGACAGTTCAGAAATTACAAAAACAGCTATCGAAGTTGCCGCCTGATGCCCGCGTTGCAGTGTACTGGGAAAAGGGTAATCCCGATCAGTTCTTCGCCATTCATGATGTTTCCATAGCGGAAGGTACTCCCAGCCGCGATACGGAGCACAAGGCACGGTTCAAATTTGAACATGGCGGCTCGGCGAAGTGGGTCTTAGTCAGCATCAGCCCAGAATGAATTCTTCACCTGCCGCGCGTACTCCTTTCCCGCGCGGCAGCTAATGGGGAACGGCGCGGGCGAGTTTCCCTCGTGCGAAGGCGAGGTTTTTAACCCGCGCCGGATCGTTTTCAAAGCTTTGTCTCCCTGACGGACAAAACGCGGCGGGCGTCTCTCCCTAACATGAATTGCTCAATTCGTGAGCACCGCCGCTGTTCCTCAAAAAATTACAGTTTGCCCGCCTCGCCCAGCCGGAAACGAGCGCGATCTGCACTTTGATCGCTACGTCGCCGCGCGTCGGAGTTACCCGGTTAACGCAGAATTCGATGGCGACGCTTTTTCATCAACCGGAATTTCGTTTGAAGATTACTCGAGGATGACCACGCAGCAACGTAAGCAATCCGGTGAGCGGCGCTTGCCGACGCCTGAGTGGGGGAATAATGATCTGCTCTTACGCTCGCTGCTTGTTAGTTATCTGGAATCGCGGGCGCGATTGAGAGGTCGCCAGCCAGGAACGGAAAAAGAACGGCTAGAGCGAGCTGTTCAACATATTGCCGCCGCCAATGGCAGAATCAAGTCTGTCCTGCAAAAAATGTGTGATGATTACGTGGCGCTTCGAAAGAATGGAACTGACCCGGCCCGGCTGGAAATGCTGCAACAGGAAATCGAAAATTATGACTCCACGCTTCGGGTGAATGCAAACCCTGCGGCTATCGTTCTCGGAATCGTTCGCTACTACTACAGAGTTGGTCTTGATTCGGTGGGAGTTGCTTATGAATTGGGATTGAAGCCACCGGCTGTCCGGCAAACTCTGTGGCGCTTGCACCGGGTGTGGAAACGAATGCACGAATGGCGCGGCCCGCGAATGCAGATCAATGTAGTAGGCGACTGGAGGCCGAAGGCAAAGATTCCTCGCAATCGTAAACTCGTAGTTCGAAGTTCGAAGATTGATGTACAAATTGCCGCCACGATGTTCGCCGAAGGCAAACCGTATCGTGAAATCGGTAAAGCGGTCGGCGCAAGCCCGGCGACGGTGATTTACGCTTTGCGAACTCGTGGTCTTTGGAAGCCACGCCATACTGGTAAGGTCGACATAAAAATAGCGGCTGAGATGTTCGCAGCGGGAAAAAGCTACCAGCAAATGGCAAGATTCTTCGGAGTAAAAAAAGAGACGGTTTGGGCGCATTTGAAGAAGCACGGCTATTGGAAGCCGCGCCCGTGCGGGCGGCCTCGTAAGCAAGTCGCTCCCACCGCCTAAGCATACTTCTCTAACAAGCACCACTCTTCGTCTCGCCACACCCAAACGGCGAGTAGCCGCCCCGGTACGTGCTTGCCCTCGTCCTTGTCGCAGTGCTGGTAAATCTGCATGGCGGATGGACCCGCGATGAATTCAACGTCCAATCTGCATTTCGTTCCGCATCCTGGACAATCCCGTTCCATCGGTATCCAGCTCTGTGGGTATTGAATTGAAACAGCCATAGGTTGATCTCCTTTGTTCAACATCGGGTACTTCGCCGCCACATGTCAATGGTGAATATCGGGGTCAGATGTGGATAAGTCGCCCCGGAACACGCACGGGATACTGCGGAGGGAATTCTATGAGTCAGCATTATCCAAATTTCACTTGCGCCGATGGCGCACGTCCCGGCCCAGCGCCAGTTCAAACCGCGCGTGTAGCTTTCACGGGAACAGGGTCGGCGCAGCAGGTTTCTTTGAGCTGGGGCAAGGCGTTTGCTGATGCGAACTACACGGTCGTTTATTCAATCGAAGTGACTGCCGGAAACGAAATCACATCGCAAGGATGCCTGACGAAGACCGCCAGCGGCATCACGGTTAATGACATCGTTGCGAATAGCGGTTACAGCTACGTGCTCCACGCGGTTGCTTTCCACGACTAGCGCTTCGCTGGCGGTGCAACCACAACAGTCGGACTGTGTGCCGCCGTAGTCCTGTGTATTGCATTCAGCGCGGAAATACTCAAGGCAAGGAACGAAATCAGGAGAGCGATTCTTGCGACAGTGTATTGACGATAGATTGCGTTCCAACCTGCCGTGGTTAGCCGATAGTATGGTGGCTTTGGAAAGTCGTCGAAGGAGCCACCTCTCGGGATTAATGGTTGGGCGATAGGAAACCCTTTGTACGATTGGCTTCCCATATCCAACTGTTCAGCCCAGCCGCGAAGCAAACACGTGTTCAACGGGTACCTGTTTTCCTGAACGTTCTCCGGAGCCTCGATGTACCAAATCGGGTCCCCGCCTTCAGGGTTTGCAACGAATCCGTAAACCTGTTGCCGGGCAAGTATCTTCAGGATTCTACGCACTTCGTGTTCGTGCCAAATACGCGCCCAAAATCGCGACCGCAAACCGACCTTGCGGTACAACCAATAGGCTATCTTGTCCGGCTTACTTCGATGCGCAGGTGGGTGCGGTTTGTCAGGCCAGTACGAGGGCATAACTTTGCAGGCCGGGGTTCGCCACCTAATCGCAGTTGTGCGGATGCCAGAACCGCAGGTGGTCGCTTATAGCAACCGTTAATTTCAGGATTTCACTTTCGGCTGCACAAGCGATTTGCAGTCGGTATTTCTCTTTCTTCAATTCTTCGACCTTTGAGCAATCCTGCATTCCCGGTTATTCTCCTAAGTCGAACCTACCATGTTGGACGTGTGAGTCGTTTACTTCCTTGATTCCTTATTTCTGAATTGAAACCCGAGACGTAGAATGTAAGCAGACTGGAATTAATCCAGCACAGAAAGGAACAGTTTATGAAAGTAACTTGCCCGAATTGTGGGCTTACAGTTGGCGAACAGATAGGCGGAAAACTAGGCTTGGGGCTTGCAGGCTTCTACTTTGGGAGCCGCGTTAATCCTCTTCTTGCCTTTGCATTTGGTTTAGCAGGCGCATTTCTCGGCCATGAACTCATTGACACAGCCATTCGGCGCTGTCCTCAATGTGGAGCAGTTTTCAGAATCGCTGGCGGGCTTTTATAGAGTTAGGCTTTGGGACTCTTGCGTGGAAAGGATTGAGCCTTGGAATGTCGCGCGTGCAAAGGAAAGGGAACGGTGGTGAGGTGGAACTTTACTCCGCAGGGAACTCCTTCTCCTGAGTCAGTTGCATGTTCGACGTGTGGCGGCAAGGGTTCGATTAGACGCAATAAGTCAATGTCAGATCGTCTCTATTCCAGGCCCGGACTATTCCGGAGACAATAAAGCCGGGCGCACGGCCCGGCTTATTTCACAACTCTAGATTTTTATCGCGCGGGCTTATACAACCCTTCCTTTGCCAGCAATCCGCGAACACGGTTCTGGCCATGTCCTTGTGGATATCCGATTAACCTGGCAATTTCCGCGACACTCTTTCCGCCCTGGTATGCGCGCTTAATACGCGCCGGATTCCATCGAACCTTTTTATATTTGGTAGCTGTAGCCATTCGGCCCTCCATGTCGAGACGACAACAGAGAGCACGGAAAATGTCCACCATAACTTCCGTAATGTGCTGGATTTGTTCTCTTCTGACACAATGCCCAGCAGGGGAGGATTGTTATGTTCAGGAAAGCAAATCTCTTATGGGCTGTACTCGTGTTTGCATTACCAGTTGCCGCACAGGACATGGCACAGATCGCAACCAAGCCAATTTGCGAACCCGCCGCGTTCACGATTTCGGCGCATTCCGCTAAGAACTGTGCGTTCGTGGTGCCCGAAGGCCGCGTTGCAAAACTGGTGGGCCACTTCACGGCAACGGGCGGTCCGCGCAACACGATTGAAGTTTGGGTACTGGACGACGATGCGTATGTGAACTGGGAAAACCATCATGCCGTTCACGCGCTTTACAACAGTCAGAAGGTCACAACCGGAACTATTGAAGTGATGCTGCGCCCTGGCAAGTACCACGTCGTTTTCGACAACCTGTTCTCAATAATGACCCCAAAGGCGATTGAAGCGAACATGGCGCTGGAATTCAAAGTGCCACAAGTAGGGACGAACTAGTCGTGGGTGAGCCGATTTCAGCATTCAAACTGGCAGAAGACAAGACTGGCTGTAAACACGACTTCATCGTTGGTCCGCAGCGTACCGTAAAGAACTTATTGATTGGCAACTGCGATGCGTGCCGCAATGAGGTTGCAATAGAACAGAACAAAGACGGAGAACGAACTGGAAAATCGTGGGTGATTCAATACAGGTAGGCGGAAATGGCGAATACGAAACATCCGAAGATCAAAGCAAAGCCGATTGGAAAATTCGAAGGCTTCACGGTTTACGCCATACTACAAAAAGCGAAGCGCTCAGGGCGTGACCGGATTTGGTTTCAGATTCGGCAGGACGATCCGAAGGCTTATCGCAGCGCGATTTGTCTCAACTATCCACATGGGTTGGACGTACAGTTTCAATCAGAGTAGGGCGGTTCCTGCGTGAAAGCAGCATTGAAGTACATACCAGTTGTAATCGTATTGGTGACAGTAGCGGCTTTGGCCGAGCAGCCAGTAACAGACCATGCGGCTGCCACGGTAGCTAACCTCCACGATTCGATGCTGAACCCTCCAACGTTTGTCCTGGATGCGGTGTACGTGACGAAGCCGGACAAGCACGGTAACGTAAGCGTCTGCTATGAGTACCGCTCGCAGAATGTATCGGGCGGGATGTCAGCGGGCCGTGCCGTGGAAGACCACAAGGGCGAGCTCAGTACATATCAAGTCACGAGAACGGACGATGTTCCAGGCTATAACGCTGGTTGGGTTGCGCCATGCAAATCCAAGAACATTGACCGAGATATCACGAAGGCGGTTGCGTCCGCGGCTCCTGCTCTCTACAAGAAGGAGAGGTAATGAAATGCCAGTACAGAACCTAAATACCGTCAAAGCACTACAAGAGCAATTGTCGAAGTTCCCGCCCGATGCTCACGTTGCCATATATCTGGAGGATGGCAGTCCAGATCAGTTTTTTGGAATTGATGATGTTTCCCTAACCGAAGGTACGCCCAGCCGGGATAGCAAGCATAAGGCGCGCTTCAAGTTTGAACGTGGCGGCCCGGCCAACTGGGTTTTCATCAGCATCAGCCCGGAGTGATTGAATGTCTCGCGCAAAAGGTCACATCGCCCTTTTCCATATCGACTACAAGAAGGAAGTTCGCCTCACCCAGTCTTGCGAACTGCCGGTCTTACCGCCAGGCGTAGAATATGCCTGCCAGCATGTACTCAAAAAACTAGTGAAGCTCGACGATAGATCAGTACGCCATCCAAAACGGATGCAGTTCACGATACGAACGGCAGGCCGGGTCAAGAATGCAATGCTGTGCAGGAAGTGCAAGGAGAAATCCGACGCGTTCAAAAAGACATATGGCTCGGACAAGGACTTATTTATCGGCGTGCGAAAAGCAACGCCTGAAGAACTGAAACATCCACCCATGCCCGACGCGATCCGGAAGGCAATTGCTGGCAAGTAATCCGACGAATACTTTGTAGCCCTGTAGCCCATTTAAGGGCGAATTGCGGAATGACGCTCCCCGTAAGCAACGGAAAAACAAGGCATTTGAATTTACCCTGAACGGCTGTTAACCGGAGGGTTGTAGGTTCGAGTCCTACCTGAGGAGCCATTCTTTTCTGCCCCACGGATTGATTACGGGCTGCGCTGTTACTCGTTGATGGCTCTCCTCAG
>Ga0335077_10005138_pt1 | contig 16022 bp, 17 predicted proteins | sample Lox_Sample_31_FD_207151 | JGI IMG/M metagenome (GOLD analysis project Ga0335077, IMG submission 207151) | Soil microbial communities from Loxahatchee National Wildlife Refuge, Florida, United States - Lox_Sample_3.1 | ecosystem: Environmental > Terrestrial > Soil > Wetlands | place: USA...
CGCGCACCATGGCGCCAAGCCCTGTGGCCGCGCCGATGGCGGCGAGGCCGGCGACACCGGCGCCGATCACGAAGACCTTGGCCGGCGGTACCTTGCCGGCGGCGGTGATCTGACCGGTGAAAAAACGTCCAAAATGGTGCGCGGCCTCGATGACTGCGCGATACCCGGCAATATTGGCCATGGAACTCAGGGCATCCAGTTTCTGCGCACGCGAAATGCGCGGCACGCAATCCATCGCCAGCACCGTGGCCTTTTTCGCTGCCAGTTTCTTCATCAATTCGGGATTCTGGGCCGGCCAGATGAAACTCACCAGCGTGGCGCCCTCCGGCATCAACTCCACTTCCTCCAGCATCGGTGCGCGCACTTTGAAAATAATGTCGGCGGTGGACCATAATGCCCCGGCATCGGCCACCACTTCGACGCCCACACCGCGATACACCTCGTCGGAATAGTTGGCGTGGTGGCCGGCGCCCGATTCCACAGCAACGGTGAATCCCAGCTTGATGAGCTTTTCCGCGACCTCCGGCGTCGTGGCGACGCGTTTTTCTTCCGGGTAAATCTCCTTGGGTATGCCTATTTTCATGTCATCCCTCGTTTATGACTGTCGTGTAATCAACGAAACACCGCCCATGTAAGGCCGCAACACTTCCGGGACGCGGATGCTGCCATCCGCGCTCTGATAATTTTCCATCACGGCGATCAACGCCCGGCCCGCGGCCACGCCGGAACCGTTGAGGGTGTGCAGTAGTTCCGTTTTGCCCGTTTCGGGGCTGCGAAAGCGCGCCATCATACGCCGGCTTTGAAAATTTTCGAAGTTGCTGCAGGAGGAAATCTCGCGATAGGCGTTCTGGCCCGGCAGCCAGACTTCCAAATCGTAGGTCTTGGCGGCGGCGAAACCCATGTCGCCGGCGCACAGAGCCACCACGCGGTAAGGCAGCGCCAGCCGTTTCAACACCTCTTCGGCGTGTCCGGTCAACGCCTCCAGCGCATCGTAGGATTTTGTAGGCTCAACGAGCTGCACCAGTTCGACTTTTTCGAATTGGTGCTGTCGAATCATGCCACGGGTGTCCTTGCCATAGGAACCCGCCTCGCTGCGAAAACAAGGGCTGTGGCAGGCGTATTTGCGCGGCAGGGTTTTTACGTCCAGTATGGCATCGCGCGCAATGTTGGTGACCGGCACTTCGGCCGTCGGAATCAAATAAAAATCCTGTTGCGGCACATGGAATAGATCGGTCTTGAACTTCGGCAACTGACCGGTACCGCGCATGGAATCCGCGTTGACGAGAAACGGCACATACACTTCGGTGTAGCCGTGCTCGCGGATGTGCAGGTCCAGCATGAACTGGATGAGTGCCCGCTGCATGCGCGCCAGCGGTCCGGAAAGTACGACGAAGCGGCTGCTCGCGATTTTGGCGGCAACGTCGAAATCCATGCCTTCGAGCGCCGCGCCCAGTTCGACATGATCCTTGGGGGCAAAATCGAACTTGGGCGGCGCGCCCCAGCGCCGCTGTTCCACATTGTCCTCCGGACCCTTGCCATCTGGCACGCCGGCATGCGGCATGTTGGGCAGATGCAGCGCAAATTCATGAATGCGTGCCTGCACGTCGGCCAGTTTGTTCTCGGAGGCCGCCAATTGTTCGCCCAGACCAGTGACCTCGGCCATCATCGCCGCCGTGTCCTCGCCCCGCTTCCTGGCTGCGCCGATGGCCTTGGACTTGCTGTTGCGCGCCGCCTGCAGCTCCTGGGTGCGGACTTGCAGGTCTTTGCGCTCGTCTTCAAGCGCTTTGATGGAGACAACGTCGAGGATGAGCCCGCGACGCGCCAGCGCCACGCGGACATCTTCAATATGGCTGCGTAACAGTTGTGGATCCAGCATGTTTTTCGACGCCGTCCACCGGACAGGAGAACAGCCCGGCTTGACGAATGGCCATCAATAAATTTTTGCTAGTGTAACGCGGCTTCCAATCAAACGCGATCGCGAACGGCCAAATTCGTTGCGGAACTTCCAATTCGTGACCATCTGAGAATCTTGCGCCTGCGGGCCAATTCCATTATTCTTTGAGTCACGGGAGATGGCATTCCTCCCGATAACAACCGCCACACGGCTGATGATGCCTGCTTGAGTACCCACTGAGGTGCAAAGCAGGCGGCATTATTGTCTCCTTTGTGTCTCGCTTTAAGCAGGAAAAACTGCGTGACAGGCACAAAGATTTTCGCAAACACCACGTCTTTGACCGCGGAAGCCATCGCGGCACGCTCCGGAAACAGCCGCGGATTCACTGCCGCGGCCATAGATTCTTTTGCCCGGGAAAACTACGGACAGTACCCGATATTACCGGAGCGCGATGCATGAGCATGGTTAGCATCATCGCCGTCGGCGCCGGGGCAATGCTCGGCGCGTGGTTGCGCTGGTGGCTGGGAATGCTGCTGAATCCCGTTTTTCCGACATTACCGTTGGGAACTCTCGCCTCCAATCTGATCGGAGGATACATCATCGGACTTGCCGTCGGCGCCGTGAGCCTTGAACTCGGCCTGCCGCCACAAGCCAGACTGTTCTTGATGACCGGTTTCTGCGGCGGGCTGACGACATTCTCCACGTTTTCCGCGGAAACTTTCACTTTGTTCTCGGAAGGACAGATCGCATGGGGAATTGGTGAAGTCCTCATACATGTCAGCGGTTCCCTGCTGGCAACGACAATGGGGTTTTTCAGCGTGAAAATCCTGCATCATCTGATGGAGGGCCTGCCATGAATCAACAGCGGCGCGATTGGAGAGTACACGGTCTGGAAGGTGTGTTTCTGCGGTTCGTCCTGCACGAAAACCGCAAATACAAAGGACAACTGATCTACGACTGGCTCTTGATAAAAGCTAGAAACCTCGGCATTCACGGTGGATCGGCGTTTCATGGAATCGCCGGTTTCGGCCGCCACGGCGTGTTGCATGAACAGCATTTCTGGGAGTTGTCCGGCGACCTGCCGGTCGAAGTGCGCTTCATATGCAGCGAAAACGAGGCGGGTAAGCTGCTCGATGCGGTCGAGGAGGCCGGGCTCTCCCTGTTTTACGTGATTTCGCCGGTCAGGTACGGGGTGACCGGTGTCCAGAAGACCGAGTTGGTCAAGGCAATGCCTCCGCTAAAGGGGGAAACACAATGACGGAAATCTGGGCGCTGTCGGCGTTGTGGATAGGTTTGGCGTTGCTCGCCACATTGTTGTCGATCTGGTTCCGGGTCGCCACGGCGCTGTCTGAAATCGTTGTGGGAACCGTGGCACAACTGCTGATCGGCGCATTCATCGGGACCGCATTGCTCGCCACTGATTCCATATGGGTCAAATATCTCTCGGGGACAGGTGCAATCGTACTCACGTTCCTCGCCGGCGCCGAACTCGACCCCGAGGTATTCCGGCGCAAATGGAAGGAGGCGACGGTGGTCGGGCTGATCGGCTTTTTCGCACCGTTCTTCGGATGTGCTGCCGGCGCCTACTGGCTGCTGGGATGGGGGCACGAACCCAGTCTGCTTGCCGGGATTGCGATGTCCACGACTTCCGTCGCCGTGGTTTATGCAGTGATGCTCGAATTCGGTCTGAACAAGACTGAATATGGCAAGACGGTGCTCGCGTCGTGCTTCATCAACGATCTCGGCACGGTGATTGGACTCGGCCTGATCTTTGCGCCCTTCACGTTCAAAACTCTCGTGTTCGTCGCCGGTATGGCCATGGCGGCGCTGGTACTGCCCTGGTTGACTCCGCGCTTCTTCAGGCGCTACGGCGGGAGGCCATCGGAAATGGAGGCCAAGTACCTTCTATTGTGTCTCTTCGGCCTCGGGGCGCTGGCCGGCTGGGCTGACAGCGAAGCAGTGCTCCCGGCCTACTTGATAGGAATGGTGCTTGCCGGCACGGTCGGCAAGGATCACGCTCTGATACGCCGGCTGCGCACGCTCACCTTCGGCCTGCTGACCCCCTTCTATTTCATCCGCGCCGGCTCGTTCGTTTCGATGCCGGCGCTGATCGCGGCACCGGCGGCCTTTATTGCGATGTTCCTGATAAAAATGGTGACCAAGTTCGCCGGCATCTACCCGGTCACCAAGGCTTTTCGCTCGCCGCAGAAAGAGAGTCTCTATACGACATTGCTGATGTCAACGGGCCTGACCTTCGGTACGATCTCCTCACTTTTCGGGCTGTCGCATGGGATAATCAACCAGGCGCAGTATTCAGCACTGGTCGCGGCGGTGGTCGCCAGCGCGGTGATCCCCACCCTCATCGCGAATGCCTGGTTCCTGCCGCACCATTTGCTGCCCAAGCCGGGGAATGCGGTCGAAGAAAAAACAGGACACGGCATGTCGCCACTGCCGGCGGGAAAACCAGCACGGGCCAATACGGGATAACCCATGTACCGGAAAATTTTGATCGCCTACGATGGCTCCGAACCCGGCAGAAAGGCGTTCAACATGGCACTTGACCTCGCCGTCAGAGACAAGGCCGATTTGTACGTGCTGTCCGTGGTGAGGACGCTCGATGTCGCGGACGACGTTGAGACTGAAGCAGTGATCGAAAACTCGCGCGCGTACCACACCGAACAATTTGCGCTGCTCAAACATCTCATTTCGGAAAAAGGCATCAAGGGGCATTTCGAGGTTACCGTGGGCCATCCGGCAGAACAAATCATCTACAGCGCCGACCGGCATGATGTGGACCTGATAGTCATTGGCCATCGGGGACGATCGAAGTTCGCGCGGCTTCTGCTGGGGTCCGTGTCAAAAAATGTGGTGCAGTATGCCGACCGGCCGGTTATGGTGGTCCGGTGACGCACTCGCCTTGAGAGCAAACCGTGAAGGACGTGATCTGGATTGCACTCGGCGCGGTCGTCGGAGCGAACCTGCGCTATGCGATCAACCGTCTGGCGCTGAAACACCTTTCCGCGTCGGTCCCTTATGGGACCCTGATAGTCAACGTCACGGGCAGTTTTATTCTCGGCTTCTTTCTCGCCTGGACCGCAGAACGCGTGCTGGCGGATCCACGCTGGCGCGCGCTGGTCGCGGTGGGTTTCTGCGGCGCCTACACGACCTATTCCAGCTACAGCTACGAGACGGTCGCGTTGCTGGAGCAGGGGCATTATGGCCTTGCGACAATGAATTTTTTCGCCAATAATCTCCTGTCACTTCTCGGAGTAGTCGCCGGCATGGTTCTGGCGCGGACCATCTGACATGAGCCGCGAATTCGTCCGCGTATCGGTGTATATCAATGAAGCCGATGAATGGCATCACCGGCCGCTCCATCTTGAAGTGTTGCGCATGCTGCACGACCGCGGCGTGGCGGGCGGCACAGTGTTGCGCGCCGTCGCCGGCTTCACCGGGAAAGGCGGCGTGGAGACCACTTCGCTCGTCGATGCCGGCGGCAAACTGCCGCTGGTGATCGAGTTTATCGATGCAATGGAAAAAATCGGACGTGTGATGCCAGAACTGAAAAAAATGGTCGGCCATCGACTCATTGTGCATGAACAGGTCGAAGTCGATGACACTGAAAGGCCGGGTTGACCAGGCGCATCAAGTCAGCATTTCTGTCATTTAAACTTTGTGAGCAATGCCCCCAGTCATGCCCCACCACGAATTGGGATCTTCCTTTATTTCAACCGTGGCGGCATTCCGTACCGTCGATACTGGAAGCGCCCAGTGCTTTCGCCCGTCACGCCTTGCCGCGACCATTGTTGATTACGGTGCAGGGGATCCCTGTCTGCCTGAGCGCCCGGCTTGCGGTGCCAAAAGTATCAGCCGTCAGTACTTCGATCGCCAAAATCCTCCGCAGTCGTCTTAATCTGCCCGTCACGCCACGCATCAGACGGCCGTCACGGGCCAATGTGCCATTGAAATCGAGCACGAGATGGCGTAAAAACAATTTGCCACGTCCCGGAATATCTATTTTCAGCCCCGCCGGTTCATTCATGCCCGTCAACTTTCACGCGGATAATTGTCAACGCTTATTCTTGTTTCGCGCTGTTTCATCCAGCGCCCGCAACTGCCGCAACTTCTCGGCGATTTTGGCTTCCAGGCCGCGGTCAGTGGGTTCGTAATAGCGGCGATTGTGCAGTTTTTCAGGCAGATAATTCTCACCGGCCGCGTAGGCGTCAGGTTCGTCGTGGGCGTAGCGGTAATCCTTGCCGTAATCAAGATGCTTCATGAGTTTGGTCGGCGCATTGCGCAGATACAGCGGCACCTCCAGCGAACCCTGCTCCTGCGCATCGCGCATCGCGCTGTTAAACGCAGTGTAAACCGCGTTGCTCTTGGCGCAACAGGCGAGGTACACCACTGCTTGCGCGATGGACAGTTCGCCCTCCGGGCTGCCGAGTCGTTCCTGCGTTTCCCAGGCATCGAGCGCCAGGCGCAACGCGCGCGGATCGGCATTGCCGATGTCCTCCGAGGCCATGCGCACCACGCGCCGGGCGACGTACAGCGGATCACAGCCACCATCAATCATGCGCGCCAACCAGTACAGGGCCCCGTCGGGGTTCGAACCGCGCACCGATTTATGCAGAGCGGAGATCTGGTCATAGAATGCCTCGCCGCCCTTATCGAAGCGCCGCAGGCTGCCGCCAGTGATCACCTCATCCAGCAACGCCTCGTTAATATCCCTTCCTTCCGTCAATGACATGGCGATTTCGAGATAAATGAGTGCACGGCGCGCATCGCCATCGGCGGCCTGCGCGAGCTTGTCCCGCACTCCAGGGGCCATGCCTGCACCGGTCGCCGCCAGAGCGGAATCGATGAGAGTGCGCAACTGCGATGCCCCAAGGCTCTTCAAGACATAGACCCGCACCCTCGACAACAGCGCATTATTCAGTTCAAAGGAGGGATTTTCCGTCGTTGCCCCGATAAAAATGATCGTGCCGTCCTCAATATGTGGCAGAAAGGAATCCTGTTGGGACTTGTTGAAGCGATGCACCTCGTCAATGAACAAAATTGTTCGCCTGCCCTCCCCTTCCCTTGCCTTCCTGGCCTGATCGATGGCGGCGCGGATTTCCTTGACGCCTGAAAGCACCGCCGACAACTGCAGAAATTCCGCGTTGCTTTGAGTCGCGATCAGTCGGGCCAGCGTGGTCTTGCCGGAGCCGGGCGGCCCCCAGAAGATCATGGAGTGCACCTGGCCGGTTTCGATGGCCCGTCGCAACGGTTTGCCCGGCGCCAGCAGATGTTCCTGGCCGACCACATCCTCAATACGTTGAGGACGCAGTCGATCCGCCAGGGGGCGGAAATCGGAAACAGTAGGGCTATCCGGTCTGTTCAAGGTCTGGGCGCGTTGCGCGGACGGCTCAAATCATTGACGTCGACGCCGTCGGGCGGCGTAAAACTGAACACGCCGTCGTCGATGGAGGCATTGCGCTGTTCGTCCCTGAATTTGAGATGTGTGACCTGACCGAAATTGTCGGCCAGCTCCATCTCACGCAGGTTGGATTTCTCGAAACCGAGCTTGATGCCTGCGTAATCGTGACTGGCGTCCTTGGGGATGAGCGAAATCCATTGCACGCCATCCTTCTCGCCCATCTCGGTGACATTGTATTTCTCATCGATATGCACCTGGTTGCCCAGAATCAGTGCCGGGGCACTGTTCAATACCTTGTCGATGGGCCGGATCGTCACCTGCTCCAGATCCTTGTCGTAAATCCAGACCTTTTGTCCGTCGCCGATGATGGATTGCTCATAAGGCCTGGTATATTCCCAGTGAAACTTGCCGGGACGCTCCAAATACACCGTGCCCTGGGAAGTTTCGCGAAGTTTGCCCTGCTCGTCGGTGACGGTTTGCTCGAATTGCGCCCTGAGCGTCTTGAAATCCGCGAGATAATCGTCCAGCGCCTTGCGCGCTTCTCCCGCCGCTGCCGGCCAGGGCAGCAAAACCAGTCCTGAAAGTACAATCGCCCTGAATATTTTCATTGCCCGGAACCAAAGATGCTCACATATAAATGTGACTAATGACTGTTGTCTTGGTTCTGAATCATCGCATGTCCGCAAGAACCCGACAAACAAAAAGAACGGGGGAATTTGCAGGGTCTGTGAAATCGGTGAATACTGTACGAACAAGTTATCCAATAACTACAACAAACCGTACTCGAGTTGCTTGATGCTTCAACTTCCACGGCGGGTAGCAAGAAATAACCCCCTTCTGCGCAACGCTGGCCGTCATGAAGCGTTGGTACTGCTGATCATCAGCATCGCGTTGCTCGTTCTGTCCGGCATTGCCCCGCATGATCGATTGACATGGTGGCTGGAGACCCTGCCAATTTTCACCATCGTGCCCATCCTGATTGCCACGGGCCAGGTATTCCCGTTCACACCGCTGGCCTACCGGCTCATGTTTTTGCACTCGCTCGTGCTCATGGTCGGAGGCCACTACACTTATGCACACGTCCCCTTCGGCGACTGGATGGAGGAATGGTTCGGTTTCGGTCGCAATAATTTCGATCGCATCGGCCATTTCATGCAGGGCTGCGTACCGGCCATCGCGGCGCGTGAAATCCTGCTGCGTCGCTCGCCGCTCTTTCCAGGCCGCTGGTTGTTCACGCTGGTAACCGCAACATGCCTGGCGATCAGCGCCAGTTACGAGCTGCTCGAATGGGCGGCGGCGATGACCCTCGGACAGGCGGCGGACGCCTTCCTCGGGACGCAGGGCGACCCCTGGGACACGCAGTGGGACATGCTTTGGGCCTTGATCGGCGCGCTGACCTCGCAACTTTTATTCTCCCGAATCCATAATCAGCAGATCAACAGTCTGGCCCTGACGCCCCATTTGCTCACTGAAAAATATTCATACGTTTCCCTGCGACGGTTGCGCCGCCTGCTTAGGCGGGCGGGACTCAACGTTTATCGCCTCCGTCTAAGGTAGAACTTTTGGATCGGAATAGTCAGAGCCCTGGTGTTCTTTTCGAAAAAAGTGCTGGTGGGTGGCGATACTGACATCCCCGGCCACGGCGGCCCCCGCCGCACGGGGCGCCGCCCCTTCGACCCCCTCACCTGGTTTATATTACGCGCCCCGGAAGATCGCGGCTGCGGAAATAGCATCGGCCACTGTCATCATCCGGCGTCACCGGTTATTGCTTCGGTGGCGGAGGCGCCAGGACTTCACGACTGCCGTTGGATTGCAGGGCGCCGACAATGCCGGCACGCTCCATGTCCTCCACCAGCCGTGCGGCGCGGTTGTAGCCGATCTTGAGCCGCCGTTGCACGCCGGAGACCGAGGCGCGCCGGGTTTCCGTCACAATGCGCACGGCCTGATCGTACAACTCGTCTTTTTCGCCGCCGCCGCCACTGGCGAAACTTTCCGCGCCGTCGCCCGCCGCTTCCTCCTCTTCAAGATCGCCCCGCACAATGGCCTCGATGTATTCCGGCTTGCCGGAACGCTTGAGCCGGTTCACCACCTTGTGCACCTCCTGATCCGAGACAAAAGCGCCATGCACTCGCGTAGGCAGGCCGACGCCGGGCGGCAGATACAGCATGTCGCCGTGGCCGAGCAGATTCTCGGCGCCCATCTGATCAAGGATGGTGCGCGAATCCACCCGCGAGGACACCTGAAACGCGATGCGACTGGGAATATTTGCCTTGATCAGGCCGGTGATCACGTCTACGGAGGGACGTTGTGTTGCGAGAATGAGATGGATGCCGGCGGCGCGTGCCTTTTGCGCCAGCCGCGCGATCAGCTCTTCCACCTTTTTGCCGACGGTCATCATCATGTCGGCCAGCTCATCAACGATGACGACGATGTAAGGCAGCGCTTTCAATACCGGCGCTGCTTCTCCCTCACCAGCCAATTCGGGCTGGAATAGCGGATCATGCAATGGCTGGCCGCTGCCGGCGGCGTCTTCAACCTTGCGGTTGTAACCGCTGATATTGCGCACACCCAGCGCCGCCATCAGCCGGTAACGCCGTTCCATCTCATTGACGCACCAACGCAGCGCGTTAGCGGCCTCCTTCATGTCCGTCACCACCGGCGCCAACAACGGCGGGATGCCTTCGTAGACGGACAGCTCCAGCATTTTTGGATCGATCATGATGAGCCGCGTCTGCACCGCGGTGGTTTTATAAAGCAGGCTTAGCACCATGGCGTTCAAGGCGACGGATTTGCCCGATCCCGTGGTGCCGGCCACCAGCAGGTGAGGCATGCGCGCCAGATCCACCACGATGGGCTTGCCGCCGATATCCTTGCCCAACGCCAGCGTCAGCGGTGAGGCGCTCTCCTCGTATTCTCGTGAACTCAGGATTTCGCTCAAGCTGACCAGTTCGCGTTGCGCGTTTGGGATTTCCAGACCAATGACGGACTTTCCGGGGATCACCTCCACCACGCGCACGCTGACGGTGGAGAGCGAGCGGGCCAGATCCTTGGACAGATTACTGATGCGGCTGGCCTTCACGCCCGGCGCGGGTTGCAATTCGAAGCGGGTGATCACCGGCCCTGGATGCACGGCGACCACCTGCGCCTCGACGCCAAAATCCTTGAGTTTCAGTTCGACCTGCCGCGACATCGCCTCCAGCGCCTCGGTGGAATATCCCCCCTTGGCGGGCGGTGGCGCGTCCAGAAGATCCAGCGACGGCAGTTCGGAGGGCGCCAGTGGCGTGTCGAATAATTTTTCCTGCTTGGCCTTGACCGCCCGCCTGCTGACCTCCGGCGTCAGCATCGGCACCTCGATCTTGGGCTTTGGGCGGCTGATAACCCGCTCTATTTCCTCCTTGACGAAGCTTTCGCGCGCACGCCTGGCGCGCTGACCGGCGGTGTAATCTACAAGGATCTCGAACAACCGTTGCAGCGTATCCGCCAACCCCAGGGTATGGCGCCCAACGGTCTCCATCAGCCACAGCCAGGATAGGCCCGTCAACAGGGTGACGCCCGTCAGAAACAAGGCCACCATCAACAGAATGCCGCCGCGCGCGCCAAAAATCGCAATGCAGGCCTTGCCGATCACGTCGCCAAGGATGCCGCCACCCATTTGCTGGGGCGGCACGCCGCGCGTATTCGCCCAGAACAGACCGCAACCCATGATTACGGTGAGCAGGAAACCCACAGTACGGGCGGTGATATGGAAATAATCGAATTCTCGCGGCCTGACCTCCAGCCGATAGACACGCCATGCCGCTCCGGCGATCATGATCGGAAAGAGATAGGCCACATAACCAAAGAGATAAAGTATCCAGTCCGCCACGTAGGCGCCGACGATGCCGCCTTGATTGTGGATCTGACCGGCGCTGCCGGCATGCGACCAGCCGGGATCATCCGGACTGTGCGTCAGCAGCGCCAGCAGCAGAAACAATGCCACCGCGGCCAGCACGATCAGTCCGCCTTCGCGCAGGCGCTTTGCCAGATGCAGCGTAATTGGCGGGGAGGTCTGGTGCTTGCGTACGGCTTGCGTCAAGTAAGTTAATCCTGTTTAATTGAAATATAATATAACATACTGAATTTATATAATTATAAATTAGAATATAAAGTGTTTTATCATTGCGATATCGCGAATCTCACCATGCCTTCAAACCACCTGTCCGTATATGCGCATTCAATTCTTCTCCGACATCCATCTTGAGTTCGGACCGCTGGAGTTCCGTCAGGCCGATGCTGAGGTGATCGTCGCGGCGGGTGACATCAGCCTCGGGCTGGACGGCCTGCGCTGGTTGCAAACTGCCACTGTGCCAGTGATCTACGTGGCCGGCAATCACGAATACTATTGCGCCAACATGCCGGAGGTTCTGGAGAAACTGCGTGCCGAGGGTCGCGGTAATCCCGTGTATTTTCTGGAAAACGATCAGGTCGTCATCAATGATGTGCGTTTCCTGGGCACGACATTATGGACTGACTTCAACGGTGGTGATCAGAAGCTCATCGATGAATCACGCTTGAAGATGAATGACTACTGGCAGATCAGCAATGGCCGCGAACGTCTGCGGCCCAAGGACACCTGGGATGCCCATCATAAAGCCCGGCAATGGCTGCGGGAGCGGCTGGCGGAACCCTTCCCGGGCAAGACCGTGGTGGTGACACATCACGCCCCCAGCCTGCGCAGTTGGTATGGCGGACGAAGTTCGCCTTTTTTGCACATTTACTGCAGTGACATGGATAGCGAACTGAATAACAGCGGCGTCGCGCTTTGGATCCATGGCCATATTCACCGCACCAACGACTACGCCATCGGGCGGACCCGGGTGGTGAGCAACACCCGGGGTTATGCCGGCGTGCAGGACATCGATGGCTTTGATCTAGGCAAAGTCGTTGAGATCTAGTTCTTCTTGCCGTCGCCGTGGGTGTATAGCGGAAAGGGCGCGACATTGGACGCCGTATCAGCCATCGTCGTGATCTTGCCATGACCCTGCTTTTCGACCTCATCGATGCGGATGATGGAATGAATCGGCAGGAAGGTCCGCACCACACCCTTGAATTCCGTTTTCAGATGTTCCTCGGAGGGATCCAGCACCACGGTGGATTTCTCGCCAAACAACAGCTTGTCGATCTCGATGAAGCCCATCATGCTGCTCTGGTGCACACTGCGGGCGAAGACTTCATAGACCCTGCCCTGATTATGGAAAGTGACCTTGTAGATGGGTTTGGCCATGCGCGCGTTCAAAAAAAGAATAGTGCCGGGCGACAATAGTAACATGGGGATCCCCCTCCATTAAGAGCATGTTCAGGCCGACTGGTATAGAATTAAATTGATTTCGGGAAGGAAATTCCCGCGTCCCCGGGGCATCGGCTGCGGTCCTGGAGGAATCGCAGAACCATGACGGCTGGACTATGCTTAACAGGGCGTAAGGATGGGGTGTGATTTATGAGCAGGATATTTTCCGTAATAACCGTATGCGGCTTGCTGCTGTTTTCATCACCCGGCCGCGCCGAATGCGATTCACAGCAGACCGGCAGCGGCGAGGTTGTCGGCACCCTGTTGGGCGCGGCGGTGGGTGGTTTGATCGGCGCTCAGATCGGCAAGGGAACGGGCAACAAGGTCGCCATCGGCGCCGGTGTGCTGGCCGGCGGCCTGCTTGGCAACAAGCTGGGCTCGCAACTGGATTGCCGGGATCAGGAATACCACGCCAGCACCGCACAGAATTCCTTTGAAACGCAGAAGACCGGCACCACCACCAGCTGGGTCAACCCCGACAGCGGGCACAGCGGTTCGGTGACGCCGACGCGCACCTATCAAACCGACGATGGCACCCCCTGCCGCGAATTCACCCAGACCATCGAGGTCAACGGTCAGAAGCAGAGCGGCTACGGCACCGCCTGCCGCCAGCCCGACGGCAGCTGGAAGATCGTCAGCAGCAATTGACCGGCAGGCTCACTTCGGCGGCCGTGCGTATGGTTCGAATTGCGGCGTGGCCCGGACTTTGAAATCGCTTTGACCGGTCGCTGTTTCACGGGTAATAAATAGGGCGGGTATTTTCAGCTTCAAGGCCAGGGCCCAGCCGCGTTCCGGCCCCATCACCATGAGCGCCGTGTCCCACGCGTCCGCCTCCACGGCGATCGGCGCGATCACGGAAACCGACGTCAGCGCGTGAGTGACCGGCCGCCCCGTCGCCGGATCGAGGATGTGGGAATAATGCCTGCCATCCTCGTCGAAGTATTGGCGATAGTCGCCGGCGGTGGACAGCCCTTCCGCGCTCAGACCGACGATCTGCTGCGCCACGCGGCTCGTCTTCAAAGGCTTTTCAATCGCCACGCGCCATGCACCTCCCTCCGGCCGCTGGCCCCGCGCATACACCGCGCCGCCCAATTCGATGAGGTAATCATCGACGCCCAAACGGCTCAATGCCCGGGCGATTCGGTCCACGGTATACCCCGGACCCAGGGAATTCACGTCGATCCGGAGTTCCGGAACATCCTTGCGCAGCGCCGGGGGATCCCGCCGGCTGTGCAAGTGGCCATGACCCACCTGCAGTCTGGCGCGTTCGATTTCCGCATCCGTTGGGACGCGAAAAACGTGCCGCTGCGGCCCGAATCCCCACAACTCGCTCAACGGCTCCACGGTAATGTCGTAAGCGCCGTCTGTTTCGCGGCTGACCTGCAAGGCAACGTCGACCAACTCCCGAAGCTCGCCAGATACGGGAAACCAATCCGTGCCTTGGCTGGCATTGAAACGCGACAGATCGGAATCCGGACGATAGGCGGACATCTCCCGATCGATCCTGGTCAGCACCGTAGTAATCGCCTCTTGCAACACCTCGCGCGTCAGGGGTTCGGGCGGCTGTGCCAATTTAATGTGATAGGTCGTGCCTTCGGCCGCGCCACTGAAGCTTTCGACCGCGGCGGGGGGATGCCGGTCACATGCCGGAAGCGTCGGACTCAATCCCAAAACCAGCGTCAGCGGCATGAACCGGCAGCGCCATTTGCGGTCAGAAACGGTACAATCTTGAGCGCGTGCTATCACTCCGATCACCCGGTAAAACTAGGTTCCGTCCCCCATGAATGACACCGTCCCCGTCGCTTCCGATGCCATCACGCAATTGCGCCGCTACATCCAGAGCCGCATCATCGGTCAGGACAAGCTCATCGACAGCCTGCTCATTGCCCTGCTCGCCGACGGGCATCTGCTCGTTGAAGGCGCGCCGGGACTGGCCAAGACACGCCTCATCAAGGTACTGGCACAGGGCATCGAGGCCAGTTTTCATCGCATCCAGTTTACACCCGATCTGTTGCCGGCCGACCTGACCGGCACGGAGGTCTTCCAGCCGCACGACGGGCAGTTCCGCTTTCAGCAAGGACCACTGTTTCAGAATCTGGTGCTGGCGGATGAAATCAACCGCGCGCCGGCCAAGGTGCAATCGGCGCTGCTGGAGGCGATGGCCGAACGGCAGATCACGGTGGGCCGCACCACCTACGCCCTGCCCGAACTGTTTATGGTCATGGCCACACAAAACCCTCTCGAACAGGAAGGCACTTATCCGCTGCCGGAGGCGCAGCTCGATCGTTTCCTGTTATACGTGCGCATAGAGCATCCCGGCATGGAGGAAGAGGCGCGCATCCTGGCGCTGGCGCGCAGTGAAGCGGCGGCGGATACGGGCCAAACGCATCCGCCTCCCGTCATACCGCAACAGGCCATCTTCGCGGCCCGTCGTTCCGCACTGAGCGTCCATCTGGCGCCCGCCCTTGAAACGTATCTGCTGCAACTGGTCCAGGCCACCCGCCATCCGGGCGCTTATCACGCCACATTGGAGCGCTGGCTGCGCCACGGCGCCAGTCCGCGCGCGAGCATCGCGTTGGATCGCTGCTCCCGCGTGCTGGCCTGGCTCCGCGGACGGGATTACGTGACGCCGGAGGACATCCAGATGACGGCGCCCGACATCCTGCGCCATCGCATCCTCCTCAGCTATGAGGCGGAGGCCGAGCAGGTGAGCCGCGAACACATTATCGGCGAAATCCTGGCGCGCGTAGGGGTGCCATGATGACCGCGCCATTCGCGGTCCGGTTTGAGGAGTTGCTGGCGTTGCGCCATGCCGCCATGCTGCTGCCGGCATGGCACCGTCATCCGCGCGCCATGTCGCACGGCCAGCGGTTGTCACCATTCAAGGGCCGCGGCATGGAGTATGAAGAATCACGGTTGTATCAATCCGGCGACGATGCCCGCCGCATGGACTGGCGGGTGACCGCCCGCACCGGCCGCCCGCACGTCAAGGTATTCCGCGAAGAACGCGAGCAGTCGGTGTGGCTGTGGGTGGACTACCGCCCCGCCATGTTTTTTGCCACCCGTGGCGCTTTCAAAAACGTACTGGCAGCCAGGATCGCCGCGCTCTATGCCTGGCAGGCGCTGGAACACGGCGATCACGTGGGTGGATGGGTCATCGGCGCGCATACCGTGCAGGAACAATTACCGCAACGCGGGCGGTCATCGGCTTTGACCCTATTTCATCATTTGGCTCAGGGATCGGCACCCACAACGGACAATTCATCCGCGATGATCACGCCGAATTTGCACGCGCAATTTCAACGGGTGCGTCCCGGCAGCCGGGTGGTGATGATCAGCGATTTTCGCGATCTTCCCGATGTGGAGGCCGCCGTGGAATCGGTGTC
>Ga0335077_10005139_pt1 | contig 16022 bp, 17 predicted proteins | sample Lox_Sample_31_FD_207151 | JGI IMG/M metagenome (GOLD analysis project Ga0335077, IMG submission 207151) | Soil microbial communities from Loxahatchee National Wildlife Refuge, Florida, United States - Lox_Sample_3.1 | ecosystem: Environmental > Terrestrial > Soil > Wetlands | place: USA...
ATGGCGAAACCTATTCTCTCAGCGGCATCTGGAGGCCGGGCTTCACCGACGGTCTGGCGCCGGTACCCTCACGCCATCATAACGAGCTCGCCAAACGCAACGGCGCCGGCGAGATTGTAAATGTTGACGCGGACCACAGGTAGATACATTCAACGCCTGCCTCATCACCGGGGACCAGGGAAAGCTGTCCCGGTCCCCGGTCTGTTTCAAGAATCGCGCGGCCCCGGGCAGCTCATTCCGCCGAGCAGGTGGCGGAAGCGAGGCAGGGTTCGCAGGCAGTCGAGATCCTGGTCGCGATAGAACCACTCCTTCTGCAGGAATCCCGCGCTCACCGACCTCTCGAGGCAATCGAGTGCCGGACCTTCGAGTCCGAGCAAAGAATAGACACACCCCAGATTGTAGAGAAGCATCGGGTCGCCGGGGCGGATGGCAAAGGCTCGTTCCACCAGCTTTCGGCTGCGGGTGTGGTCGCCCAGGCGGGCAAGACCGTTGGCCATCAGATAGAGAGCCCGCGCATCGCCGGGATTCCATTTCAGCCGCTCTTCGGCAATCTCTACCCCCCGAGTGCGCTCCGCCTTCGCGGAATCGTGGCGTCCCTGGGAGTCTTCGATTTCAGCCAGCAGCAAGTGCGACGGATAGTCACCCGGCCGGGTGCGTAGTGCGTTCCGATAAGCTTCGGCTGCGTCGTCAAATCGCCCGGAAGCGAAGCGGTGACGGGCGCAACTATAATACGCTTCGAAGAGGCCCGGGTCCAAACGGATTGCCGTTTCGAAGGCGCGGTCAGCATCGTCCAGCCGGCCGGACGCGGAAAGCCACATTCCCCGGGAAGTCCACGACTGCCCGGATTCGGGGCCCATCTCCTGTGCCTTGAGGCTGGCCCAATCGGCCTGTTCCAGCACCGCCTCACTTCGGCCGGCATACAAATAGGAGTAGGACCAGCAATCCGCAAGTCCCGCGTAGGCAGGTGCGTAGTGCGGGTCCAGTGCGATCGCCCGGACGAACATCTCGATAGCGAACTCCATCCCCTGCGGACTGAATTCCTCGTAGTATTTGCGGCCCCGCCGGTAGCAGTCGATTGCGCCGCCGGCAGCAGGCGAATGGTGCGCAGTTGCGAGCCGATCGCCCAGCGGAAGAACTGCTTCGAGCCCGCGCGCCACGCTTTCCGCAATCTGGTCCTGAACTCCGAGAATATCGGTGCCGGTTCGGTCGTAGCGGTGAGCCCAGAGTTGGAAGCCGGTCTCCGTGTCGATGATCTGGACCGCGATTCGCAGCCGGTCATCGGATTTCCGCACGCTGCCTTCGACCACGGCCTTGACTCCCAACTGACGGCCTATTTCGCGAATGTCGGCACCGGGATCCCGGAAGCGGAACGACGACATGCGCGACGCCGTTCTGACACCTTCGATTCGGCTCAGGGCGTTGAGGATCTCCTCGGCGATTCCATCGCAGAAGTAAGCCTGGTTTCCGTCCTGACTCATGTCCCGAAAAGGCAGGACCGCAAGCGACGCCGCGGAGTCCACGGCCGGAGGCGCTTCCGCAGCCGGCTCCGGGCCACGCGCCACGAACCAGGCATCCAGCTCGGCTTTATAAGCGTAAACAGAACCGAGTTTGTGGTGATGCAGACGATGAACGGGCAACGCGGCTTCGCGTTCCCACCGCTGGACGGTCCGCGCTCCACGCCGCAGATAGGCGGCGATTTCCTTCCAGGAGTCTAATCGGTTGGATTCGGGCTGCGATTCGAGCGAGCGCTCAGGTTTACCTCTCATGACGCAGTCGTATCCATAATCTTGAGACGCAGAGCTGATCGAAATGTTCCGTGGTCGTGCGCCGGCGAGCCGGCGGCGGGTATACGCGGAACAGTGAAGATCGATACGCTCAAAAGCGCCCCGATGAGTCGGGGCGCGGCTGGCAGGAGTGCCTGCGCCACCTGGGTACAGGCACCTCGTTAATGAATTAACTCTTATCGCTTGTAACCGATCGCCCGCAGGAACCCGCGGCGCCTGGCGACGTCGTCTTCTGTCTCGGTGCCTTTGGGCGGGAAGCCGTCGATCACACCGATTACGCCCCGGCCCTGTTCCGTCTCCGCAACGACCACCTGGACGGGGTTGGCAGTCGCGCAGAAAATCGAGCAGACCTCCGGCACATCTTTGATCCGCCCCAGCACGTTGATCGGATAGCCATCCCGCATGGTCACGACAAACACATGACCCGCCGCCAGCGCGGCAGCATTGCGCGCGGCCATCGCCTTCAGGTCGCCGTCATTCCCGTCAACTCGCGTCAGGCAAGGCCCCGATGCCTCGTTGAAGGCCACCCCAAACTTCATTTGCGGCACAGTGTTCACGATGGCTTCGTAGATGTCCTCCACCGTCTTGATAAAATGGGTCTGCCCTAAAATCACATTCCCGCCTTCGGGGATCTCCAGCGCCACAGTCTTGAGTTCCATAGGAACCCTCAGGATATCAGCGTGCCGGTTGGCTGGCCAGGAGGATCAGCGCTTCGAGTGTTCGCGGTTTCTGCGTGTCATCCAAGATCAGATAGCGATGCTTCCCGCCGGCTTCCGCATGGAATTCCGTCTGTCCGCTGTCATTCACCGTCACGCGACCCTCCGCCGACAACGAGAAGTAGCGATGCCCGGGCCGGACGGCGTAGAGCACCGCTGTCAGATCCCAGGTCGGACGATCGTAGGGCATCCGCATATAGTTGCGGTAAGCTTCGGCTACCGGATGATCCGGCGTCCACGCGAACTCCCTCTCGATGCTGGCGGCGGGGAAGAGCAGCGCCCGGCCGACTTCGAAGCCGCTGAACACGACGGGCGACGGCCACTCCGCAAAGACTTTTCGGGCAGCCGGGATATCGGTTTTCACGTTGAATTCGGGCGGTCCCTGCGGAAAGTGCCCCGCCATGGCGCTGAGCAAGCGCACCTTCGCGGCGGCCAGTTGCGCACCGCTTAAGGGGCTGGTGGCGTCGCCAGGCGAATCGAGCAGGCGCGCCAGGTTGGTGCTGAACCCGACCATCACGATGACCACGCTGGCATCCTCCGCCCTCGCCAGCACGCGCCGCAGCACGGAGACCGCATCCGGAGCCTCCCGCCCGTCCGTCAGCCGGTGCGGGTAGACATAGGAACCATCTGCATTTCGGCGCTCGGCGGGCACCCGGATCATCGGGCTGTCCTCCGGCGTCCTGCCCCCCTTCACCACGCCGATGGGAATCTCCTTCCGGCCGTAGAACGTGTTCACCAGGTCGACGAAGGGGGCGGCGTAGCGGTTGTCCTTGGTCACGGTCACCGCCAGGAGTCCGGCCTCGCCGCGGCTCTGGAGCGCGTGGATCATCGCCAGCGCCAAGGCATCATCGACATCGTTGCCCATGTCGGTATCGAATACCAGTTGCACCGGAGGGGCCGCGGCCGCAACGACTGCGGCGATGGGCAATACGAGCCACTGGAGAATGCGGCGCATCGCTCCCAGTTTATGCCGATTGGCGCGAATTTGCGGTGGGGCGAGGCATTTGTGGTAAATTCGCAGGAAAGCAGTGGCCCGAAGGCACTGGACATCAGCGGCCTTCGGCGGGTTGACGTTCGAAGAGTCGGCCGAAAGCTCCGGAATTCCTTGAAGACAAGCCAAGGCGCGATGGATGGCGGCGCAGTGTTGGCCGCCGTGCAGCAACTCGGCCTGTCGTAATCCGGACCATCCGGGCCGGCCTTGGGTAACGGGGCCCACCGGGGAAAAAGGAGTGAGCGAATGCTTCTTCGACAGATTGCGCTCTTGAGCAAGAGCCAGCACGTATTGCTTCCGGAGCTGACGCGGGCCGGTGAAGCTCTGGAGCGGCAGGTGAACCGCGACCTGAAGCCGATTTGGAACGTCAACGCCACGGTGGAGGCGTTCGGCTCGGAGAACGACGTGCCTCACGGTTATTGGAAGATTACGGTGCTGGACGCGATTCCCGGCGGCGCCGTCGGGGGATTTCACCTGGACGACGATGAGCAGCCCTACGCCGACGTGGAGTGGTCGCCCGACTGGAGCCTCACCGCCAGCCACGAATGCCTGGAAATGCTGGTGGATCCGTTTGGGCGGTCTCTGGCCGCCGGACCGTCTCCCAAGGAGGGACAAGGCCGCGTCACGTTTCTGGTGGAGGTATGCGATCCCTGTGAAGGGCCGCAATGCGCCTACATGATCGAATCGGCGGGCGGGGCGACATTGCCGGTCTCCGACTTTTGCACACCGGAGTACTTCGCAGCATCACGGGGAACCGGGGTGCGATACAGTTTCCGCGGCAATCTGACGGGGCCGCTCGAAGTTCTGGACGGAGGATACCTTTCGTGGCAGATCCCGGCTGATCGTCACATCTGGCAATTGTTCGGACCGGCGGCCGGGGGAAACTTTCTGGACAACGGGCCGGGTAAACTCACCAGAGAAAGCTCCGACGGCTTTGCGCGCCAGGCCCGAAGCGCGACAGCCATGGAAAAGCGAGAGCCGGGCCGGCAAGTCCCGGTAAAGGCCCCCGGGCAGTGCAATCTCACCCTGGATACGCTCACCGGGCTGCTTTCCGGGCCGAGCGGCGCACAGACCACGGTGCAGATTCAAGACCCCAGCAACGCGGCGGTCTTTACCAGCATTTCTTACGACGGCACGCAGATTGGTTCGAATGTCTCACGCGCCAGCTTCACGATCAAAGACGGGCAGCGGGACCTGTCGTTCGCCTATAACGCGCCGGTGCCCGGCGACCTGGTCAACCTGGTAGACCCGAGCGGGGCGATGCTCGACGTGTTCGCCAATAATCCGGGCAACCCGACCCGCCTGCGAAGAGTGATCGGCACGGGAGGGAATTGAGATGTTCCGGAGAGTCCTCGCGAGCGGTGTGTTCGCGGCCATGACCGTGGCCGCGGAAGTGGCCGTGCCGATCGACCACATCGACATCGGCGCCGCGCGCAAGGCATTCTCGGGGCTTCCGGCCGGCGAACGGAACATCGCGTGCGACGATCCGGCGCTGGCGCAGCACCGGCCGGCGCTCCAGTATTGCAGCCTGATCCGAAACCTGGTGGATCCGACTGCCGCGACGGTGTCCTTTGCGATTTTCGCGACGCAAGATCAATCGCTGTTGTCCTCCTTCATTTCCGGAGTTGCGGATTCCAACCTGGGAACTCATCTGGGTTCGAGCGCGTCCTCGCCCGGAACAGCGACCCTTGTGGAGCGGACCGGTTTCAGCGACGTACTGGGGCTGGCGGTCGAATCGGGGGCAGTGACGCAGAGCGTCAGTGGCACGACGATCAACCTGCAGGCCAACGCGCTCAGTCTCTACCGCTTTGTTGCCAACGAGGACGTATTCCAGTATTGTGCCGGAGGCACGATGTCCTGCCAGGGAGCGGCGGCCAGCGTTCTGAACCGCATTTCCGGCTCCGCGGCGCTGAGTGTCGCCGGCGTCACGACGGAGAGCGTCACGGGGACAGTAGGCGGGTCAAGCGCAGACACGCCGGCCACCGCACTGATTGAGACCAGCGCCACTCACCTGACCGGCGCCACGCTCCACATCCAACTTTGGAACAGCCTGGACCTTCGCAGCAAGACCTATATCGACGCCTGGAAGACCGCGGTGGGCGGCCAGAGCGTAGCCGCGGCGGCTAAGACCGCCGAGCAGGATACCAAGGCTTTCGACTGGTTCGACCTGACGAAGCCAAGGTTTCGGAACTGGCTGCGGGAGGCGGATGTTCACTTGCGCGCCGCCATTGAATCGGGGAAAGACGATGCCGCGGTTTCCAGCGTCATCCAGGCGCAGTGGAATGGCCTGGCGGCCATTGCCAAAACAGATCCGGCCTATAGTGTCACGGCGTTTCAGCAGTTCCTGAAGGACGCGAGGACGTACCTGGCGGCCCGGGATGCCGCCATCAACACCGCGCGGCGGCAAACCCAGTCCGGCTTGAGCCTGGAGTATTGCTACTCGCGGCCGGTAAGCCAGCCGCGGATCTCGACGCTGCGGCTCGCTTATACGCTGCATCCCGGCGTTCTCCGCGCCGACAAAGCGGCCGCGGCTGCGGCGGCGCCGGCCAGACCGCCGAAACTTACCAACGATTTCGCGGTCAGTTTCAACGCGGCGGCGGAACTTTATGACAGCCCTCCCGCAGGGACTGGAATGTTGCGCGACGTGCAGGCGGCGATTCAATTGGACCGGCACTTCGGCAACACAATCGGGACATTGGCCGCTTATTACCAGTATCAGAAGGAGAGCGCGGCGATCACGATCGGCCCGGGGAATCTGGCGCCGAATACCAATATCGTGCTTCCTGGCGGTGCGGCGACACTGCTGGCTCCCAAGGGGAATCTGGTGGTGATTCAAGGTAAGGTCACGTTCGCGTTGAAGAGCGGCGCCAGCATACCGGCGGGCATCACCTGGGCGAATCGGACGGAGTTGACGCAAGCCAGCGAGGTGCGCGGGCATTTCGGCCTCGACTTCGACTGGAGCAGCCTGTTCGCCTCGGCGAAGAGCAAGCTGTAAAGCTGCTTGCCCCTACTGGACTGTGATCTGGGCGGCGTTTGCGGCCACACCACCGGCGGTGAGCTGGACATTCACATTTCCCATGCCGGCGAGCGCTGCCGGAAGCTGCACGTTCACCTGGCCGACGCCGGCGAAGCCTCCCGACCCGGCATAGAGGACCGGAGCGTTTACGCCTCCGACTGTGACGGTCGTGCCGGATGTTCCAGCGGGTGCGATGCCGGTTCCGAAGAGGACGAGGTAGACCTGGCCGCTGCCCGAACCCATGTGGATGGGGCTCGCCGAGAAGGATCCCGCACTGTTCAAGGCGTATGCGGGTTCGGTGATCTGGTTGCCGCCTGAGACACGGATGGCGGAGGCGGCCGCCAGTCCAAGGCCGTTGAGTGTGAAGACGGATGGAGCCACGCCGGCGATCTTTACGTTGGCCGCGGTCTGGGTGGAACCGCCGGCGGTGATCTTCACCTGGGCCAGGCCGGGCGCCACGGTGGACGGCAAGGTCACCTGCCAGGGCGAGACAAACAGAAGGGGCGCGGCCGCGGTATTGCCGGCGGAATCCACGATGGACACCGAAGTGCCATCGAAGCTGGTGGGCGAGGGCCCAAGGATCTCGCCGGGGATGCCGGTGGCGAGTCCCTGCCCGAGGGCGAAGGCCAGCGAACCGGGCGCAATCGACGTGGTGCTCAGGGTAGCGGCCGACGTAATCAACGGGACGCCAGGCATGGGCGTCTTGCCTGCGGCCGGCGCGAACGCAACACCTCGCAAGACCTCGCCGGCCACCGCGGTTCGCAGGGTGGTGAACTGCTCTTTGGCCGCCACGGCTGGATCGGTGTTGGAGAGGACGTCGGTGATGGATACCAGCCTGTTCGGGTCGGCGCCCTGGTCGCCATTGGCGCTAATGGTCGAGGTGACTGCCCAGATGGTGACGGTGCCGTCGCTGTTTACCTTGCCGGTGAGGTTGCGGAGGCCGTCAGTAGCGGGGTTCAGCGAAGTCGGATAGTTGGCGATGGTGGAGGGCTGGCCGAGATTCAGGCCGTTCTGGAGGACGTACACACGGTTCCAGGCGCCGTTGCTCAGCACCCATTTCTGCAGTCCGGCGCTGGGACTGCCCGGCGGCATCGGCAGCCACGCCATCGCCTTCATCGGCGACATAGAGGGTGGTGGCGTTGGCGAAGTAGATGCCGAACGGATAGTTGTCCTTGGGGCCGATGTTTTTCGCCAGGACGGTGGGAAAGCCGGGGAGGATCGTGACCGTCGCGCTGGCGGCGTTCGCCACCGTCGGCAACGGGCTGACCTGGTACACCGTGTCGATCCCGTTGCCGCCGCTGCCCTTGGTGAAGTACAGCGCGTTATTGAAGATCGCCAGGCCGCGAAAATTGTTGTCCTTGCCCAGCTTGTCCGCGGCGTAAGGCTTCCCGGTGCTGGGATCGTTCACTTGCGTGATGGAGAAGTTTCCAATCTGAGCCGGAACGGTATCGGCCACCTGGCCAGGGGTGGCGATTTGGGCTCCGCCGGCGGCGACCACGTTGGCCGGTGTTCCGCTGCCGTTATTGGAGTTGCCGGCCATGTAGTACAGGCCATTGGCGAGAATGGCGGCGCGCCCTTTGTTTCCGCAGTAGGCGTTGGTCGGTGTCACCAGGATTGCGCCATTGGCGCCGACCTGGACCACCGCCCGAAAGTAACTCCCGCCCGCGGGGTTGGTCGGATCGTACACACCTGGTGTATTGGCGTTGGAGACGTCCACTGTGTTGACCGGCGCGACATACGCCATGAAGGTGAGCGCGGTTCCGTCGGTGGAGAGATTGATGGCCAGCTCCGACTTGGAACTGAAGCTGGTGTTGACCATATTGCTGGGGATCGCGAGGGTGTTGACCAGGGTGCCTGTGGGGGTGATCTGATCGAGGAAGATCGGCGAGGTGATTCCGAAGCTGCCGTCGGCCTTGTCGTTGTTCCAGACGTTGTTGGTGCTGCCCGTGGATGGGTACAGGCCGCTATCGGTGGCCTTGGCGGTGCCGCAGGCTGCCGTGGAGGGACAGACGGGCGGCAGGGCCTGGCCGACCGCGAGCGTGGAGGCGTCTCCCACGTAAACGCTTCGGCTCAAGACCAGGTTTCCGAGGTAAAGCCGGAAAACGAGGATTGTGCATGGGCAGCCACCGGGAGGACACCCAGAACCAGCAAGGTCGCAAATGCCTTCCGCATTTGATCGTGCTCCTTTTACTTTTGTGAAGCTTGCGGGGCGCAAGATCTTCGACGTTATCAAGCGAATGTCACAGCAGGATTACAATCGGCCAGTTCGCCAGATGCCGTTCCCTGCTCTTTCGAGCCATCCGATTGTTCGATTCCCCACAAGCTTCCGTCAGGGAGGCAATTGCGGACCACCGTGGAGCGCAACCGATGTCTGCGGAGCATCATCCCAACTGGTTGTTATGGCAAAGATGCGTGCTGCTCAAGTCTCGCGAGCGAATGCTCCTTTTGAAATTGTCGAACGCGATATTCCCGAGCCCGGTCCCGGATCGGTGCGAATCAAGGTTCAAGCCTGCGGTGTCTGCCACAGCGACTCATTCACTCGCGAAGGAACCTACCCGCTGGTCAGCTTCCCGCGAGTGCCTGGGCACGAAGTGATCGGCATTATCGACGCGGTGGGCCCCGGCGTGCAGCGCTGGAAGCCGGGCCAACGCGGGGGAGTGGGCTGGCACGGCGGAAACTGCGGCTATTGCAACGCCTGCCGGCGCGGCGAATTTTTCGCGTGCCAGACGTTCACGTCCATCACCGGCATCACCTACGACGGAGGCTACGCCGAGTACCTGGTAGCTCGAGCGGAGGCGGTTGCCTCGGTTCCCGATGAGTTGTCCTCGGCCGAGGGCGCGCCCCTGATGTGTGCCGGAGTGACGACCTTCAACTGCCTCCGCAACGCGGGCGCGCGCCCCGGGGAGACGGTCGCTGTGCTGGGTCTTGGCGGTCTGGGGCATCTGGCGGTGCAGTATGCCGACAAGTCGGGGTACCGGACCGTGGCCATCGCCCGCGGCAAGGACAAGGAGGCGCTGGCGCGACAATTGGGCGCGCGGCATTACATTGACAACCAGTCGCAGGATCCTTCGGCGGAACTGGCCAAACTGGGCGGCGCGAAAGTGATTCTGGCGACCGTCACCAGTGGCGATGCCATGGCTGCCTGCCTGGGCGGGCTGGCCACCGACGGGCGCTTGATGATCATCGGCGCGGCTTCTCCGATGACCGTCAACCCGATTCAGTTTCTCGGGGGACGCGTGGCGATGAGGGGTTGGTACGCGGGGGTGTCGATCGATTCCGAGGACACGCTCGACTTCAGCGCCATGACCGGCGTGCGCTCGATGAACGAGAGTTATCCGCTGGACCGCGTGAATGAGGCCTACGATCGCATGATGAGCGGAAATGCCCGATTTCGTGTGGTCCTGACGATAGCCGAATAGGCTCCTCTACCGCAGGCCGCGCCCACTCACCAGATAAACCGCGAAGCTGCCGAGCCAGTGGCCGCCTTCGTAGTGTTCGCTCTTGATGCTTTCGAGCCCCGCCTGGCGCAAGCGGCCCGCCAGCGCCAACAGGGGAGCGCGGCGTGCGTCGCCGGCGCCGAGTTTCGAAACGATGCCCTCGAGCATCCACGCGCGGCTGAGGTTCAGGCCGGCGAGGTGGTAGAGCTTGCCATCGGTGACATCGGCGACGCGGGTCGGTTCGAGGTCCACCTTGGGGAGAAATGCGGTGAACCATTGCGAGAATTCGCCCGAGGGCAGAATGCGGCGCACTACGTCGGCCTCGGCGAGACAGGGCGACAGGAAATCCTCGCCCGAAGGCTCGTACGACAGGGGGCAATTCCGGTCATTCAAATAGTAGTCGCGGGCGCGCGACTCCACTACTTTGCCGAACGGAGAATTGCCGGTGATGCGCGCGTAGTCCAGCATCAGGCCGATCGAAAACGCGGTGTTGCTGTGTTCGCCGGCGCGGATGGGCCGCTCCATCTTCGGCAGCCAGGATACGATTCGCGCGGTGACCGCCTGCTCCAGGGGCCGCAGCGTTTCGGACCACTGGCGCGCTTCGGGTGAGTCCCACTCCTTCAACTCGGCGGCCAGTTGCAGCAGCCATGCCAGGCCGTAGGGGCGCTCGAAGGACGACCGCCCGCCGGTATTGAGGTACTTCACCTCTTGCGCGATGTTGGCCGGGGTGAGGCTCTGCGCCACGGCACGCCTGGCTTCCGCGGCAAAAGGCGCCCCTGGAAAGAGACGCGCCAGGCGAACCAGGAGCCAGTGTCCATGGACGGAGGAATGCCAGTCGTAGCAGCCATAGAAGGCAGGGGTCAACTCGCGGGGAGGCTTCACGTCGGCATCGGAGTTCAAGGAATGCGCAATCTTGTTGGGATATTGCTTGTGGACGCAGTCGAGCGCCAGGCGGGCGAAGCGCTCGGCCTGGGATTGGTCGAAGTCGGTGCCGGCCATGAGACCTCCGCAACAGAACACACCCACTACCAGAAGGCGAAGCATGTTCGTATCTTACACGCGCCGGAGGCGGGCGTTGTCACTTCACCAGGCCCGAAGCCTGCACGCGCTTCAGGAGATTGACGCTCGCCCGAGAGGTGGCCGGTCCCCATCGCGAGCGGTCTTCAAAGACGACGAGATCGAGGCTGAGGGCAGAGCTTGCCGCGACTCCGTTGGGATCGAGAGGTAATGAATTGGCCTTTGGGCTGGTTTCTGTCTGGCCCGGGCGCAGATAGTTCGGAGTGCCTTCACGCCCCTACGGAACACGGCGTGCCCGCCTGCGCCCATTCCCTCGCCGGTGTTGGGGTTGGTGTGCCCGATGCGGGCCGAGTAGGCCAGCACATTCCGGTTCGAGGTGTTGCGGACGGTGATGAAGATTCCGGCGCGCGAGCCGTCTTCGCCCGCGCCGGCCGGTACTGCCGTGACTTCGAGCGGCGGCGGGCCATCGACAGGCGGGCTCGCGGGTGCGGCATCGGCGGCGTCGAAGCGCACCCACAGGAACCACGAGCCTGGCAAATCGACGACGTCGGAGTCGTATACGATGGCGTAACGATGGTTGCCCGCCACTTCGATGTTTCCCTTTTCCGCCACGGATTCGAGCCGATAACCCGGCAACTGCGTGGATGAAAGGCCGAAGCGGCCCACACGCGGCACGTCGATGGATAGCTGCGGGCCGGTCAAGACGCTGTTCGCCTGAGCGGACGGCAGGTTTCCGCCGAACCGCAAACGTGGATGGCTCAGCTGGAGCGGTGTTCCCGGCGGAATCACCGAGGGAATGGTGTTCGTGGGCAAGGGGAGCATCGTCAGGCCGGAGCGGTTCTGTGACACCTGGACGAGATCGAAAATCTTTTTGCCAGTTCCGGGCTGTTCGAGGACGTCCATCATCACCCGATCGCCGTGGTGGACGACGCGGGGCACCGGACTCTCCGCGAAGTAAGGGAATCCACCGGCCGGTGCGAACGAGACGCGGAAATCGCGGTTTGCGTCTATGTCGATATGCACTTCGAAATCCAGCCAAGGCATGCCGTTAGGAAGGAAACGGGTCCGGCGAATCACGTTTCCGCCGGCCTCCGCAAGGCTGGTGGACTTCTGGCGGGGCTGAAATTCCACGCCGCTCCAGATCTGGTAGGCGACTTGAGCGCTCGTTGTCGAGGCGAAAGAAGTAGGCCTGCAGCGTTTGCGCGGCCAGCGGCAACGCGCAACCAACGATTACGAGCCATCTCTTCATGGGTGCACTCCCTGGCTGATGACAATGATGCGAGGTTGGCGAACCGGCACGAACGCCGGCCCGTGGCTCAGGTTGCGCCGTACTCGAGTTGGGGCTCTCGCAAAGCCAACCGAAGCGTGAATGGTCCGCTTTTGTAATTCCTTGGATTGACAAGGCGCCTGAGATCAGCGTGCGACGGATAGATGCAGGTATGGTCCAAATCTGAAGGGTTAAGCAACTCAAGCCGTCGTTCCTTTGGTGGATCCGCAAATCACTTTATACACGGATTCTCGGCGTGGCTGGTTACTATCGAAACACGACCGAGTTTGATGAGCCCTTGAAGGATTTCGAGCCCCTGCTCCCACGGAATCGCAAAATCGTCTTCCAGTTGCCTAACTCGATAGCCGTTGAAGTCGCCAGAGTCGAGGTAGTACCCTGTGAGGCGTTTCACGATATCCCGTTGCGACGGCGACACAAAAGACGCGGCTTTGCCAAGCCAGCAGACGTCAACTCGTGCTTTATCTTCATAGTCTGACCAGTCCCAAACTGATCTTGATGGCTTCGTCGACCTTGGCCATTGTTGTGGAGTCAAGTACGCCCAGCCGCCGGATCAGGCGCTGGCGATCGACGCTGCGGATCTGGTCAAGGCGGATGGAGGACCGGACCCCCAGGCCGTTGGTAGTGGAGGCGTCAACCACAACTTCCACTGGATACGGAACGGGAGAGAGGGTGGATGTGATCGCCGCCACGATTGTTACCGAGCTGTAGCGGTTTCCGACGTCATTCTGAATGACCAGCGCCGGCCGGGTCTTCTTCATTTCGTGGCCAATCGTGGGATCAAGGCTGCAGAGGTAGACGTCGCCACGGAGCAGTGGAATTACTTTTTGCTTTTGGCCCGGCGGCCGACGCGTGGTTTTTGCCATAGTTCTTCCTCTAAGGGAAACCACGCCGCCGCAATCTTCAGATTCTCATCGGCGTTAGCCAGGGCGCCTGCTTTCAGCTGTTCCCTCAGGCTCTTCTTGCCTTGCGCTTCCACGAAGTGAAGCACGGCTTCGGAGACCAGGCGGCTGCGGCTCCCCTTAGGGGCCACCCGGTCCAGCACAGCCAAGGTCTTTTCCGGGAGCATGATGTTGATTCTCTTGCTCATAGGAGTTGGGCATTCGTGATCTTCTACCTGAAGCCTACACACAATTCGTGTGGGTGTCAAATCAGCCATTCCATTCACCCAAACTTAAGCGAGGGAATCAGCGACGAGCTCGCCCCCCCGCAAGCTCCGGGTAGTTTGGCAAGGGGCCAGACCGAAAAAAGCCCGCATTGCTGCAGGCATTTTGATAATCGAGGAAGGGAAATTGGGGCTATTTAGCCCTGGTGGGCGCGCCGGGGATCGAACTCCGCCGCCTTTCGATTCAATGTGAGGAAGCATTCCTGGACAATTTCCTCGGCATCGGCGGGCGACTTCGTGAGCACCCAGGCGAAGCGAAAGACTGCATCGCGGTGACGGTGGCAGAGGACTTCGAAAGCGGTCTCATCGCCTTCCGCGGATAGCCGGAGGAGATCGCTTTCGGTCATACGCACTCCTTATTCTCACGAAGGCGAGAAAGGGTGACGCGCGCGCCACACGTGCGCCAGCGAGACGCCTGGCGACCGACAAGCGCCGAGGGAGTCTCGGCACACACCAGGCACGAGTGCCCGCGCCACAATCGCCCGCAAGAGAGGTGCTCCGTGAGTGTACTGGAACACGCCAGGCGGAAGTCGAGCCATGTGGCCCAAATGCTGCATATGCTACCGCGGAGTAGAATGCAACGAGCATTGCGGACCGAGAGCAAGGCTCATGACGAATACATCGGGGTGCTGCGCGTCTTCGCCGACTTGATCCTCACCGGCAAGCAGCCGCCGGATAACTGAAGGATCATCGCTTCAGCGGATCTTCCACCCAGGGAGGAGTTGCCTGGATGAGCCGGCCCAATTCGGGCTCGACCTGCTCCATTTTGCACTTCATCTCCCAGGCGATTTCGCGGTAGGAGAAGTGGCCTTTCACGCCGCTGCGGAGTTGGGAGATATATTCGGCCTCGGCGAAATCCATCTTGAAGAGAAATCGCGAGCGCGCGCCAAACGGAAGGAGGTAGTGCGCTCCGGGAGCGGGAAGAGTCCGCATGGTTTCGAACGCGTCGTTCATGGCCGCCCCGTACGGTTCGGCAGCTCCCGCATCGAGCACCAGTTGAGGCGTGTCATAGCCCAGGTCGCCGGAGTAGTCCTGACGGAACTTCTGGCAGCGGCGATGGCGGTGAAGATCCCGGTACGCGCCGATATCGATGACGAAATCGTAGGCGTAGAGCCCGCCGCGGAATCCGGCGAGGATTTCGTCGCGTCGCGTGCGCGAGCCCAGCGCCACATCGATCACCTCGGCGCGGCGGCCCTCGCTCCAGTCGCACGCCACCTGGTACAACTCCCGGAAGGGGCGGCCGGTCACAGGGTAGAGCAGAGTGGCCACGATATCGGCCGGTACATTCGCCGGACGGACGAGGTCCACGCGCACGGAGCATGCTCCAGCCGCTGGCGGAAGATTCTGCTCGGCCCAGCGCTTCAGGTCCTCGCGTGACGTCACTGCGTGCTGATCCGGGTCGGCGTGGCGGGCGAGCGTCGGGGCCAGGGGTTCGGAGGCCGATTGGAGATCCCAGCGGCAGTCTGGCTCGGCGGCGCAGGCTTGCGCGATCTCCTCTCCGAGGCTGCGCAGTTCGGCATAGGGGGAGGCTTTGAGGCGGCGGATCTGCTTTTCGAGGGTTCGGATGCTGGTGACCTGGCCCACGTTGGTGGGCACTCCCCAGAAGAGCAGGTAGCGGGCTACGTCGAAGGCACGGGCCGCCAGGTTCCGCTGGTAGGGCTCGGGCTTCATGTCCGCAGGGCGGGGCAGGCGCTCCGAAAGAGAGGCGAAGACGCGTTCGTTCACGAGGCTGTAGGCGCGGAGCAGGCGCTCGCCCGCCGCGCGATATGCCTCGGACTGGGGGGCGGAGAATTCGGGCGGGGTCACGAAGCCGGAACGCGAGAAGTCCTGGTAGCGCGACGATTTCGCCTGGCCGTCCCAGAGGCTCTCCTCCTCGATTTCGGTGGCGGCCAGTTCGGAAATGCCCTCGAAGCAGAGGACCGTGTGGCCGAGGTCGGCGATGGAGGCGTGGCCGTATTGGAAATAGAAGCTCTCAAGGAATTTCTGCGAGTCGTGGGTGCGAACCCATGCGATCGAGTCGCGGATGGAATCGGGCGACCGGCTGTAGCGGGCCAGGGCATAGGCGCTCTTTTCGGGCGGCATGGGCGCCACGGTGATGACGCGTTTGGTGGGGGTCAAGACGCTATGATAGCGGGAATGCGGATCCGAATTCGACGCATCCACCCCGAGGCTTTTCTGCCCAGTTACGCACATGGGCCGGAAGAAGACGCGGGGATGGATTTGCGCGCCGTGGAGGAGGTCACGCTGGAGCCGGGGGTGCCGCGCCTGGTGCCGACGGGGCTGACGATCGAACTGCCGTCGGGGTATGAGGCGCAGGTGCGCCCGCGCAGCGGCCTGGCATTGCGGCACGCCATCACAAGCCCCAATACGCCGGGCACGATCGACCCGGGATATCGGGGAGAGATTCGCGTGATTCTGCTCAATTTGGGAAAAGAGCCGTACACCATCCATGCGGGCGATCGAATCGCGCAGATGATTGTGTCGCGGTACGAGGCGGTGGAGTGGGTGGAAGGGGAGTTGGCCGACTCGAGGCGCGGCGCGGGTGGATTTGGATCTTCGGGACGGTAGGCTCGTGCGCTCGCGGGGCTACGGCCTATCGAGGAACGAGCTG
>Ga0335077_10005141_pt1 | contig 16021 bp, 14 predicted proteins | sample Lox_Sample_31_FD_207151 | JGI IMG/M metagenome (GOLD analysis project Ga0335077, IMG submission 207151) | Soil microbial communities from Loxahatchee National Wildlife Refuge, Florida, United States - Lox_Sample_3.1 | ecosystem: Environmental > Terrestrial > Soil > Wetlands | place: USA...
GGGGGGGGGGGGGGGGGGGCGGGCCCCCCCCCCCCCCCTCGCCCCGTTTGGCCCGGGGGGGGGGGGGCGCCCGGCCCCCGGGGCCCCCCCCCCCCCCCCCCCCCCCCCCCCCCCCCCCCCCCCCACCCCCCGGTTTCCTGCGCGTCGCTCGGGGCAAACTGAGAGACTACCGCGCCGGTCCGTGCCGCCTCGGTCCGTGTTGCCTGTGATACGCTACGTTGATGGCGGGGGCCCCGCCGGAATCCCCTCGGAGGTCTGAGCCGTGATCAGCAGCATGCGCGAGTATTTCCGGAGCCTGAAATTCATCCTGGTCATCATCATCCTCGCCTTCATTGCCACCTCGGTGGTGTACTTCGGCACGAGCGCGCTCATGGGCAGCTCGGGCTCGAACCGGCCCAACGTGGTCGGGACCGTCAACGGGGAGGAGATCCCTGCCGAACGCTACCGCCGCCTGCAGTCCCTTCTCGTCGCACAGTACGAACGTGCCACCAAGCAACGGATGACACAGGAGACGGCAGACCGACTGGGGCTCAACCAGCAGGTGATGAACGATCTCATCAGGGAAGTCATGGCCGTGCAGGGGGCGCAGCGCGAGGGGATCCGGGTCTCGGACGACGAGTTGCGGGCACAGATCCAGGCCATGACCGATTTCCAGGTCGATGGCCGCTTCTCGCGTGACCGATACTTACAGGTTCTGCAGCAAGCGCGTGTCGACCCCGCCGTCTTCGAGCAAGACGTGCGACGCGAGTTGACCCGACAGAAGATGGAGACGCTCATCAAGGACGGAGTGAAGGTCTCGGACGCCGAGCTCCGCGAGGCCTTCCTCCTGCGCAACGAGCGGGTTCGCGCCGAGTGGGCGTCGCTCGACATCCGGCCCTTGCTGGAGGGCGTGACGGTGCCGGACACCGATCTCGAGACATTCGTCAGGGCCCATCAGGCCCAATTCACGCGACCGGCGCGACGGCGCGTCCAGTACGTGCTCATCGAGACGAAGCTCTTCGCCCGTCCGATCTCGGATCAGGAGGTGGAAGCCTATTACAAGGCGCACGAGTCCGAGTTCGAGCAGCCGCGCCGCGTCCACGTGGCGCACGTCCTCGTGCGGGTGCCGCCGGTCGGGGGCAGCGACGCCGAGAACAAGGCGAAAGCCAAGGTCGAGGCCGTCATCAAGCGCGCCCAGGCCGGCGAGGACTTCGGGAAGCTTGCCAAGGAAGTCTCGGAGGACACCGCCAACGCGGCGAACGGTGGTGATCTGGGGTTCGTGGGGGCCGGCGATCTGGTCCCGCAGTTCGAGCAGGCCGCGTTCGCGTTGAAGAAGGGGGAGGTCTCGCCCGCGCCGGTGCGCACGCCGTTCGGCTATCACGCGATCAAGATGCTGGACGTGAAGGAGGGCGGCAAGGCGCCCCTGAAGGACGTCGCTGCAAAGATCAAGGATAAACTCGCCGCGGAGCAAAGCGAGACCGCAGCGCGAACGAAGGCCCAGGAGGTGAGGGCTGCGCTCGTCGGCGCCAAGGACTTTACCGCCGAGGCGAAGACCCTCGGATTGGACGCGCGGGAGGCGACCGTCTCACGAGGTGAGCCTCTTCCGGGCATCGAGCCGGATCCCGGTCTCGACGAGGTCATCTTGTCGCTGGCGGTGGGCGGCGTGTCCTCCCCCGTCAAGACGCGCAACGGCTACGTGATCGTCAAGGCGGTGGAACAGATCCCGGCGGGCATTCCCGCTCTGGCGGACATCAAGCAGCGCGTGATCGATGCGATCAAGCGCGAGCGCGCGGAGGCCCTCGGCATGGAGCGCGCGAACGCGCTCGTGGCGTCCCTCGCCAAGGGCGGTGACTTCGTGGCGGCGGCCAAGGCGGCGGGATTCTCCACGGGAGAGCTGGCGTTCTTCTCGCGAGCGGAGCCTCCGAAGGAGCGCGGCGGCGTTCCGGGCAGTGTGCTGACAGCGGCGCTCCAGACGGCCGCCGGGCAGGTCAGCGAGCCGGTCCGGTCGGGTAACACCATCTACGTGGTGAAGACGCTCGAGCGCCAGCCTCCAGATGCACAGACCTTTGACAAGCAGCGGGCGGACCTCGAGAAACAGATGCTCGACCAGAAGCGAACCCAGGCCTGGGAAAACTGGCTGCAGTCGCTCAGCGCGACGATGAAGGTCGAAGTCGCTCCCGGCATGAACACTCCCGCTGGCCGCTAGGCCGTTGCGCCGCGGGGTTTCTTCCGCCATGCGGTGGGCACTCGCGATGGGGCTCCTCGCGAGTGTCGCGTTCTCCGTATCCGCGCCGCACCCGGCGAGCTCCAACGCGAAGGGCGCGCTTCTTCCCCCTCCGCCGACCGATCCGGTCCAGATTCCGGCCTACGTGGGCGCGCACGGCACGTTCAGCTCGCCGGCCGGACGCGGGCCGTTTCCAACCATCGTCATCATGCACGGCTGCGGGGGTTCCCCCGGTCACCACGAGTGGGTGGAGCGGCTCAACGGATGGGGCTATGCCACCTATTACATCGACAGTTTCACGCCGCGTGATTTGAAGCATGTCTGCGCCGCCCGGCAATTCCAGGGCTACGAGCGTGTGCCGGACGCCTATGCGGCGCTCGCTCACCTGCGGACTCGTCCCGACGTGCGGGCCGACAAGGTCGGTCTCATCGGCTTCTCCCATGGTGCGGCGGCGACGGCCGCCACGGTGCGGGCCGACAATGCTGCCAAGGCCGGGATGCCGCCGTTCGCAGCGGCGGTCGCCTACTACGGCGGATGTCGCCGTGAACCCTTCCACCTCGCCACCGACTTGCTGATTCTCTTCGGTGAAGCCGACGATTGGGCCAACGTCAAGGCGTGCGCGCCCATGATGGAGCGACTGGACCAGGCGACGAAGGACCGTCTGATCCTGGTCCTCTATCCCGGCGCGTATCACGATTTCGACATCGGGCCACGTCCACCCCGTCAGGTCCTCGGCCATCACATCGAATACAACGAGGCGGCGGCCAAGGATTCGTTCAACCGGGCGAAAGCCTTTCTCGATCAGCGGCTGAAGAGCTAGCGTCAGTCTCAAAATCAACCGGCCTCTCAACTGATCGGGATGGTCCATCCCCGATGCGTGTCGTAAGATGGCGCCATGGCGATTCCTCGGACCCCGATGACCCGAGCCGGCTACGAGCGCTTGAAGGAGGAGCTGGAACGCTTGAAGAAGGTGGACCGCCCTGCCATCAGCCGCGCGATCGGCGAGGCGCGAGCGCATGGGGACCTCTCGGAGAACGCGGAATACCATGCTGCACGAGAGAAGCAGGGGTTCACGGAGGCCCGCATCAAGGAACTGGAGGCCAAGGTCGCCACGGCGGAAGTCCTGGATCCACCCACCTCGGGAGACCGCATCATCTTCGGGTCCACCGTGCGGCTCGAGGACGAGGACGGGAAGGAAGCCCGTTATCAGATCGTGGGGTCGGACGAGACCGACCCGAGCCGTGGGCGCATCTCGATCATGGCGCCCCTCGCGCGCACGCTGATCGGTAAGCGGATCGGAGATTCGGTGGAAGTCCAGCTCCCCGCCGGCAAGAAGCGCTTCGAGATCCTCGACGCCAACTTCCCCTTCACGGAGTGAGCAGGGGCCGGACGTCTCCGCGCAGTCCTAGGGGCGGAGCGCCTCGCGCAGCTCGCGCGTGAGTGCCTCCACGGTGCCGCGGGTGCCGCCCGCCAGCTTGTTCTTCCACTCGCCCTCGGTCTCGAAGCGCCGGTCCTTGAGGTGATCGCCCCAGGGCTTCACGGCCTCGCGGATCGCGCTGAGATCGTAGGGCTCGCGCTTGAGCTGACGGGCGCGCGCGATGATGTCCGGCGCGACCCGTATGAAGGCCCGTAGCGCGGCCCCGGTCTTGATGGAGTACTTCCGTCCTGCCCACGCCGTCGGGAAGATGCCCGCCACTGCCTTCATGTAGTTGAGGAAGAACCGTTTGGCGTGCTGCCGCAGCTCGTTGGTGCGAGCGCCGCCCCCGACCTTCTCCACGGTCTCGAGAAAGTCCACGATCTCCTCGGCCAGCGGCGCCTGCGAGACGCGCCCCCGTCCGGTGCCGAGCATCTTGATCTCGCCGTGCAGCGGCGACGTGTCGTCCTCGTTGAGCGAGCGGATGACATCGTGAGCCAGCGCCTGATTGGGATCAGGGTAGAGCTTGCGGCCGGCCAGGCTCACGATGTGCGACGGGTTGAGGCGGGTATGCTTGGCATTGATCGTGACGAACAGCTCTACGATCTGGCGCGCGTCGAGTCGGTCGAACAGCACCGCGGGCACTTCGATCCCGAGGTTCTCGCCGGCCAGGGTCAAGGCGTGAAGCGCAAGCAAGCGGTGCTGGCCGTCGAGTACCCGGAGCACACCGTGCTCCTCCGGAATCTGCAACAGCCCGAGATCGTGCTGGCTCGCCATCGGCGTGAAGGTGAACCGCTTCTCGGAGGTGATGATCACGGCGCCGGGAATGGCGGGCAGCGTCCCGGCATCCTTGCAATCGCGGTAGTAGGCGACCAGCTCGTCGATCTTCCGGCGGATCACCGGCCGCTGGTACGCGGCCTCGCTTTCGGCGATCCGTTTCTCCAGCATTTCCCAGTTCACGCGCGCGCGGTTCACCGCTTGCTTGGCGGCGGTCGGTGGCTCGGCCCCTGTGTAACCCAGGACCTCGAACTTGACGAGCCGATCGATGTCCTTGGCAGAGAAGGATGCCTGAAAGAACTCCACCCCGAACTGCTTCACCCGATGCGCGGGAACTGTGATCATGAACCCGTCCGCCTCCTGGGTGCCGTGTAGTAGTGGACAGGGGACGATCTGACACTAGATAGTGTAGTCGATCCTTAAGTCCCAGTCAACATGTGCTTTTTTGACCGTGCTCCGCCCGAGTGATCGACCCATATGTAGGGCCTGCAGCCAGTGTTATCCACAATATGTGGGTAACTTGTGGACGGGTCGAAACGCCGACGCGGCACCTCTCACGGAGGGACTCGGCGCTCCAGCTCGCGCAGGTACGTCGCCGAGTCCAAGACGGTCAGATAGAGGCCCATGCCCCGCAGCGAGGCCAGGTGGAGGTCCTCGTCGAATGCCGCCACGCAGTCCTCGAGGATGACCACTGCGAAGTCGCGGATGAGCGCGTCCCGGGCGGTCGCTTCCACACCGCCGTGAGTCACGATGCCGGTGAGCACCACGGTGTCGATCTCCAGCGAACGCAGGAGTACCTCGAGCGCGGTGCCGTGAAACGCCGAAAAGCGCGGCTTGTCGAGCTCGTAGTCGGGTGACGGCAACTCGGCAATCAGCTCTCGGCCGGGATCTCGGAGGCGAAATCCCTCGCGCATCAGGAACGGCCGGGCCTTGACGATGTGGTCGAGACCCAAGGGCATACCGCCAGGCGACGTGAAGATCGTGAACTTCGAGGCGAAGATCGGGACGTGCGCGGCTCGGCTCGCGCGTGCTACGCGCTCCACGGCCGGGAGGATCGTCCGGAGTCGGTCGACAGGCAGGCCATGGCGCGCATACACGCCGCCCTGGTCCAGGAAGTCACGCTGCATGTCCAGCAGCAGCAAGGCCGTGGCGCCGCGCTCGATCCTCATGGCTCGGTCCTAGTCTGCCATACTCACTTCCGGTGAGCCCTGCCCGGGGGGGCCTCCGACAGATGGCTTTTCACGCCCCGCGATGGTGCGTACAATCCCCACCAGCGGGGTGCAGGGTCGCGGATCGGGTAATGCCGACGGATCCGCTGGTGAAGCAGAGGTCTCGAGCCCCGGCGGGACGGCAGGGCGCCGATCCCGCGCGGGCCCATGGGGGTGACATGACGAACAGCACGGCAGTATTGAGCCCGGGACTGGAGGGAGTCCCGATCGCCGAGTCCGCGCTCTCCCTCGTCGAGGGCCAGGTCGGGCGCCTGAGCTATCGCGGCTACTCCATCGAAGATCTGACCGGCCCGGAGAATACCTTCGAGGAGATCGTCGCCCTCATCTACGACGGTGAGCTACCCGGCAAGGCGCGGATCGCCAAGGTCCGGTCGGAGCTCGAGGCGACGCGCGGCCTCTTGCCCGAGCACATCGAGATCGCCCGCCGGGCCACCGCGATCACGCATCCGATGTTCGCGCTGCAGGCCGCGGCCGCGACGCTGGGCCCGAAGGACAACGATTTCGAGAGCAAGGTCGCCACCGTGGAAGCCCGCGGTATGGCCGCCGTCGCCAAGATGGGGCACCTGGTGGGCGTGATCGCCCAGGCGCATACCGGGCGTCCCTACGATGGGCCCCGACCGGGTGAGTCGCACGCCGAGATGATGCTGCGCATGATCACCGGGCAAAAGCCTTCCCCCCTTCACGTGCGCGTGATGGATGCCCTGCTGATCTTGCAGGCCGATCACTCTGCGGGCAACGCGTCCACCTTCACCGCGCGAGTCGTCGCGTCGACGAAGGCCGAGCCGGAGGCCGTGCTGGCGTCTGCCATCGGTGCCCTCTCCGGCCCGGCGCACGGCGGCGCGAACGAGCAGTCGCTGCGCCTCTTCGAGAAGATCGGCGACCCGAAGGCCGCCCGGGCGCAGATCGAAAAGCTGCTCGCGGATCACTACAAGATCCCGGGGTTCGGACATCGCGTGTACCACGTGAAGGACCCGCGGTCGAAGGTCATCCAGCGACTGGCGGCCGAGGTCATTCCGCCCGGGTCGCGCGTGGCGGACCTCTACCAGATCGCCCTCACCGTCGAGGAGGTGGCGACCGCGCGCCTCGGCGCCCGCGGCCTCTTCCCCAACGTCGACCTGTTCTCGGGCTGCGTCTTCGCAGCGATCGGCATTCCCACCGATCTCTTCACTCCGATCTTCGCCGCCTCCCGCACGGCCGGATGGATGGCGAACATGGAGGAGCAGTGGGGATCGGGCAACCGCATCTTCCGGCCGACCCAGATCTACACCGGTCCCAAGAGCCGCGAGTACGTCCCGCAGGCGAAGCGCTAGCGCGTCTCGCGCGGCTTTCAGAACCCTCGGAAGGGGCCGGCGAGGCCTCTTCCGAGGGCCTCCAGGAATTCAGTCAGCGTCCAGGGATGGGCTGGATTGTGCCAGGGCGGTCGCGACGACCGCCGCCACGGCGACGAGCGGCAGCACCATGACGAATTCCGCCCAGCGCGGGTGGACGAGACCGGCGACCAGCGCCCCGAGCCCGTAGATGACCAGCGTGAGCACCTGAAGTCTCACGCGCTGCCACCAGAGGGCCGTTGCGTCCCCCGTTGCCCCGTCGCGGGGAACGGCGGATCGGGGCCGCGCGACCAGACTGGTCACCGCACTCGTGAACGTGCCGGTCACGAAGGTGGTCGTGACGCCGGGCACGTCGAGACGCCGCACGGCTGCGCTCTGGATACCCATCGCCATCGCGGAGAGCACGATCAGCGTGTGGCCTTCCCAGACTTCTCTCACGGGCCTGGTCAGCTGCGCCCCTACGGCGAACGCTGCCAGGATGACGGCCTCGACGGCGAGCGACCACGTGACGGCGCGGGGCCATGGCCCCCGGTCGGTCGACCGCTCGACGATGAGCGCTCCCAGCACGAGCCCGCTTCCGAACCCGAAGACCGCCATCAACGCCCGCAGGGCGGCCGCGCCTTGCTCCTGCGCGAGGTGCAGGCCGAGGAGCACGGTGTTGCCCGTCATGTTCGCCGTGAACACGTGCCCAAGGGCGAGGAAGCTGATGGCATCGACACTGCCGGCGGCCCAGGTCAGACCGAGGAGCATGAGGTCACGTCGATGCCGTGCGGCCCACGAGCGGCCGGGACCTTCACGTCGCATGGGCGACGGCGCCGGATGCGGAGAGATGAGCGTGGCGGGCTCGCTGGTCCTCCGCGCTCAGCCTCCCGCGATCTGGGGAATGATGAACACTTCACTATCCGGGGCGACAGGCTCCAGGAGGGCGTCCTGGTAGATCTGGCCGTCGATGGCCACCGCGACGCCTTCCTCGAGATGGCGCGCGAGCGCCGGATGACGCTCGGCCAGAAGCGCAAAGACGCGCTTCACCGATGTTGCATCGAGGTCGAACTCGGCAACTCCGCCCGTGATCTGGGCGAGGTTGCCGACCAGGACCACCCGCGCCACGGTGCCGATCAGACCTTGTTGCGGCAGCGCTCCTTGAGTGCCTTCAGCACCTTCGGCGGCGACATCGGCAAGTCGGTGAAGCGGATCCCCGTCGCGTTCTCGATGGCGTTGGCGATCGCCGCCATGGGCGGAACGATGGGCGTTTCCCCGACGCCTCTCACGCCATAGGGATGCCGTGGATTCGGCACTTCCACGATGATGGCATCGATCATCGGCACGTCGGACGCCACCGGCATTCGATAGTCGAGGAAGCCGGCGTTCTGCAGCTTGCCGTCGGGCCCGTAGATGTACTCCTCGTTGAGCGCCCAGCCGATGCCCTGTGCCGCGCCGCCCTGGTACTGGCCCTCCACGTAGCTCGGGTGGACCGCGCGGCCGGCGTCCTGGGCCATGGTGTAGCGCAGGACCGTCACGCGGCCAGTCTCGGGGTCGACCGCGACGTCGACCAGGTGCGTGCCGAAGCTCGGTCCTGCGCCCTGCGCGTTGATCCGCCCGTACCCGCCGATCGGACCGCCCGTCTTCCCTGCCACCTTGGCCATGTCCGCCACCGACATCGGCTTGGCCTTGGTGGCAGCGTCGCCAACAGGTCTCACGGAGCCGCCCTCGAACTCGATTTGGTCGACCGGCACCTCCCAGAGCTTGGCAGCGCGCCGGCACAGGTCGGCCTTGATCTGCCGCGCAGCTTCCACCACCGCCATGGAGCCCGAGAAGGCCGAGCGGCTGCCGCCGGTCAGGAAGTTGAAGCCGAGCGAGCCCGTGTCGCCGATGATCGGCCGGACCTTGTCGTAGGGAACCCCGAGCTCGTCCGCCGCGACCATGGCGAGCGAGGCCCGCAGCCCGCCGATGTCGGGCGTGCCGGCCATCAACGAGACCGTGCCGTCCTCGTTCACGGTGAGGGACACGCACGTCTCGCCCCCGATGTTGAACCAGAAGCCTGACGCGACGCCGCGACCCTGCCAGTCCTCGAGCGGCGTGGTGTAGTGATCGGTCTTCCTGACGGCATGGAGCGTGTCGATGAGCCCGATGGGGCCGAACTTCGGCCCGTAGGCCGCTTTCGTCCCTTCCCGCGCCGCATTTTGGAGCCGGAGCTCCACCGGGTCGATGTCGAGCTTCTTGGCCAGCTCGTCCACCACGCTCTCCACGGCGAACTCGGAGATCGGCGCGCCCGGCGCCCGGTAGGCCGCCACCTTCGGGCGGTTCGAGACGACGTCGTAGCCGATGACCTTGACGTTGTCGATGTCGTACGGCGCGAACGCACACATCACACCGGGCTGCACGGGCGAACCCTGGAACGCGCCGGCCTGGTACCGGAGCTCGGCGTAGGCGGCGACGAAGCGGCCGCCTTTCGTCGCGCCCATCTTGACCTTGACGTGCGCGCCGGAGGTCGGCCCCGAAGCCTTGAACACCTCTTCTCGCGACATCACCATCTTCACTGGCCGCTTGGCCTTCTTCGAGAGCGCGACGGCGAGCGGCTCGAGATAGACCACCGTCTTGCCGCCGAAGCCGCCGCCGATCTCGGAGGCCGTCACGCGTACCTTGCCGATGTCCATGCCGAGCAGGCGCGCGCAGTGGGCCCGCACGATGAAGTGGCCCTGCGTCGTGCACCACACTTCGGCCGAGCCGTCCTCCGACACGCTGGCCAGCGTCGCGTGGGGCTCGATGTAGCCCTGGTGCACCGGCTGGGTCTTGAACTCCCGCTCCACGATCACGTCGGCCTTGGAAAAGCCGGCGTCGATGTCGCCCTGGGCGATCTCGACGCGCTTGGCGATATTCGAGGGCTTGTCCGGCTTCGGCTCCACGCCGACCGTGAACAGGTCCTCGTGCAGGACCGGCGCGCCGGGCTTCATGGCGTCCATCACGTCGATGACGGGAGGCAGCACCTCGTACTCGACCTCGATCAGCTTGAGGGCGCGCTTGGCGATCGCGACGCTGGTGGCGGCCACCGCGGCCACGGCATGCCCCTCGTAGAGCACTTTCTCGCGGGCCAGGATGTTCCGGACCATGTCACGGTAGTTGATCATCATCTCGCCGGCCGGAATGAACTCGGAGGGCTGGTCGGCGAAGTCGTCGCGGGTGACGACGGCCTTGACACCCGGGAGCTTCTCCGCCTTGGACGTGTCGATCGAGACGATCCGCGCGTGGGCGTGCGGGCTCCTGAGCACTCGCCCGACGAGCTGACCCGGCAGGTTGAAATCGGCCCCGAAGCGGGCGCGGCCGGTCACCTTGTCGACGCCGTCCGGCCGGACGGTGCGCGTGCCGACATACGTCTGGGGGAGGTCGGTGGCGGTCGTGAGCATCGTAGCCATGGTCTAGCCTCTCCTCATTTTCGCGGCAGCGTCCATCACCGCCTTGATGATCTTGTCGTATCCCGTGCAACGGCAGAGATTGCCCGCCAGCCAGTAGCGGATCTCCGTCTCGGTTGGATCCCGATCCCTCTCGAGCAGGGCCTTCGATGCCACGAGAAAGCCCGGCGTGCAGATGCCGCACTGGAGCGCGGCGTGCTCGAGGAACTTCTGCTGGAGCGGATGGAGCGTCTCGCCCCGGGCCATGCCCTCGATCGTCTCGATTCGCCGTCCGCCGACCTCACAGCCGAGGACCAAACAGGAGCACACGAGCCGACCGTCGAGGGTGATGCTGCAGGCGCCGCAGTCGCCCGACGAGCATCCTTCTTTGCTGCCCGTCAGGTTGAGCGTGTCGCGCAGGACGTCGAGCAGCGTCTCTTCCGTCTCGCAGAGAAACTCCACCTCGTCACCGTTCACCTGGGCCGCAACGTGATGCTTGGCCATTACCGTAGCCTCGCGCGTTCGTAAGCGATCGAGGCCACGCGGCGCGCGAGGACGCCCGCGACGTCGATGCGAAAGTCGATGGTTCCGCGCTTGTCATCGATCGGTCGGCACGCCCGCCGTGCCTGGGCGGCCAGGCGTTCTTGCGCGGCGTCGTCGAGGCGAGAGCCGACGATCGCCTGGGCGGCCTCCGGAACGAGCAGCACCTTCTCGGCCACGGCGCCCAGCGACACCCGAGCGGTGGTGATCGTGCCCGCGCCGTCAAGGGCGAGGTTGATCCCCACGCCCACCACGGCGATGTCCATTTCGGTGCGCGGGATGAAGCGCAGGTACGCGTCCGCGGCGCCCCTGCCGCGCGGGGGCAGGAAGAACGACGCGATCAGCTCGCCCTTTGTCAGGGAGAGCTTTCGGGGGCCGATCATGACGTCCTCGACCGGCACGTCACGTCGTCCCCGAGGCCCGACCACGGCGGCGGTGGCCCCGGCGGCAATGAGGGCCGGGACGCTGTCGGCAGCCGGCGAGCCGTTACAGAGGTTGCCGCCCAGGGTCGCGCGACCCTGGATCTGGGTCGACCCGATGAGATTCGCGGCCTCCACCACACCCGGCCAATCCTGCTTGAGCCTCGTGTTCTCCTTGAGCTCCGCGCCGGTGACGGCCGCGCCGATCCGCCAGCCGCCCCGCTCCTCGGCGACAGTGCGCGCCTCGCGGATCTTCTTGATGTCGACGATCAGCTCGGGATCGACGAGGTCGGCTCGGAGCTGCACGAGCAGGTCGGTGCCTCCCGCGAGCACTCGCGCCTCGCCTTGTGCTCCCGCGAGCAGGGCGACGGCTGCATCCAACGATTCCGGGGCCTGGTAACGCATGACGATGGTGTCGGTCTCCGTGTCCTGGGATGGGATCGACTGCTGATCCGAAACTTCACGCCTAGGATCGCCGACGACTGCGGTCGATGTCAACTGGTACCCGCGACTGTGCTACCCGCGACTGACGAGGACCGCCGCGCCCCGGCAGGAGTGGCTGCCTCGATCGCAGGATACGGCTGGGCGAGGTTGAAGCGGACGCTGCTACCCGGCGAGCCTCTAGCGTCGTGCCGGCAGTTCGGACGGCACGCCGAAGTAGTCGGAGTAGGCCTTGAAGCGGAGCGCGAGAGCCTGGGCGTCGAGCCCGAAGTTGTCGAGCGCGTAGTGGTGGCGGCCGTGTTTGTCCTGATGATGCTCCGCCAGGAATTGCTGCATGCGCCGTTCTGCGGCTGGACTCAACGGGAGCTGGAATTGCGCGTAGACGCGGCGGACGGTCGCCATCGGATCGCGGGCGAGCTCTCGGTACTGCACGTCGACCACTCGCTCGACCGAGACCCGCCCGCTCCGGCGCAGTTCCAGGCTGCGCTCGAGCCCGTCCGTCCAGCGCGTGGTGACTTCCTGCCCGAACTCGGTCGGCTCGCGCCTTCCGCTGAACGCTCGCTGCAAGACGGAGCTGAGGCTGGCCACCGAGGCCAGCACGGTCACTGGATCTCGGTGGGTCTGGACGAGTCTCGCGTCAGGATAGGCGTCGAGCAGGGCATCGAAGGAGAACACGTGGGAGGGCGCCTTCAGGACCCAGCGCGCGCCCGGCGCCCGCCACTGCAGGTGCTGGAGGAACTGCCGATGGAACACGTACGCGGGGCGCATGTCCTGGTCGTCCAGCCACGCCTCGTAGCTCGGCACGTTGTACGTCGTCTGAAAGCGCGTCGAACGGAACGAGGCCCCCATGATGGCGATGCACTCGAGCGGCAACTGGGCTCCCACCGGGTGGATCGTCTTGAAGTCCGGGGCCATCCAGTCCAGCCAGCGGAGCTGCTTCCGGGCCCGCTCGATGCGGGGATCCGTCTCGTACGATTCGCGTGTCGGTGGCGGCGAAGGGTACATCACCTCCCAGGCCTGGGCCGCGCGGGTGGTCGGGTCCTGGGCGAGGAGATGGTGGAGCAGCGTGCTGCCGGTCCGCGGGAGGCCCACGATGAAGATTGGCGCGACGATGGACTCGTCGGCGATCTCCGGGTGCCGCTTGCGATCCTCGGTCAGGTGCAGGCGATTGATCAGGAGCCCGACGAGATCGCGGTGTGCGGCAATGCGGCCCACCAGCGTCAGGTCGGCCTCGGTCTCGAGGCAGGCGAGCAAATGCCTGAGTGGCTCGCGGAAGCTGTCGTCCCCGAAGTCGTCGAGTCCCGTGGCGCGTCGCGCGGCGTCGAGCAGATCCTGCTCGTCGAGGGAGACGAAGGGCACCCCCACGCGGCGCAGCACGGCTCCGAGCGCGTTGGCGGTGCGAATGCCCGCGCTCACGATGGTCACTGTCACATCAACCTCCTCTGTTGAAGTTCGGCCCTAGCCCGCGAACCAGGCCCGAGGCGCCAGCCAGTCTCCCCGAGGCCCGGCCCCTGAGCTCACATAGCACATCGTTCCTTCTCGTCATTTGTGAAGCGTATCCCACCAGTAGGTGGAGGGGTGTTACGAGCGAAGACACACGCGATCGCCCCCCGGTGGGGCAGGCTGCGCTCGCCACGCTGCGCCGGTCTCTACTATGCGACAAGCCGTCGGTGGCGTCACCTGCCATGGTACCGACATTGCCGCAGTGACACCTTGTCACTATACTCCCACGGCGGGCTAACACGGAAGGGTTAGTTGGCGCCGCCGCGGCGAAGGGCCTACGGTCACGCGACGCCGCTTGACAGAGGCGGCAGCGCCGCTCTATGTGATGAGGGTGTTCAGTGGGGGCCGGTGCGTGTTGGGACGCGTCCCGTGCAGACAGGGATGGGATTCGGTCGGATGACATCCGGTGCGGTGCGATGCTGAACCGCAAGTTCGCCGACCTCCGGCATGCGCCGGAACTCGACCCGCGTCTCCTCGACTACGATCCATCGCGCGTTCCCCAGGCGGTCGTGGCCATCGGACCGTCGGCGCGCCACAAGACGAAGGGCGGCGCGATCATCGCGGCGCCCGGCTTCACCTGGGCGCTGTCGTTTCTGCCTGGCCGCTGGTACTCGATCGCGTCCGTCTACGACGCGCAGGCCCGTCTGGTCGCCCATCACGTCGACCTCTGCGTCCCGCCCGAGGAGCACGACGGAATCCTGTCCTTCGTCGATCTGAAGCTCGACCTCCTCATGCATCCGGATGGCACGTGGTCATGGCTCGATCAGGACGACTACGACCGCGAGGTGGCGGCGGGAACCATCTCGACCGTGTGGCAGCAGGCCGTGGCCGAGACCGTGGCCGCGCTCGATGAGGCCTGCCGCGCTGGGACGTTTCCCCCGCCGGGCGTGGCCCAATATCGGCCGCTCTCTCCCAGACCGGAGCAGGGCCGCCGCGCGTGATCGACAATGCTCGCTGCCCCATCGGCAGGAGGTGACGCCATGACCCTCGACAAGCCGCAAGTGGTCCAGATGCTGCGCACCATGATCATGATCCGGGAGTTCGACGAGCGGGCCATCCAGTTGCGTGTGGCCGGCAAGATCTACGGCGCCGTGCATCCCTATGTGGGCCAGGAGGCCGTTGCGGTCGGGGTGTGCGCGAACCTGACGTCACGGGATCGCGTGACCAGCACGCATCGTGGCCATGGGCATTGCATCGCCAAGGGCGCTGACATCCGGCGCATGATGGCCGAACTGTTCGGGCGCGTGGACGGCTATTGCAAGGGCAAGGGCGGGTCCATGCACATCGCGGACTTCGCGGTGGGCATGCTGGGCGCCAACGGGATCGTCGGCGGCGGGTTGCCGATCGCCTGCGGGGCCGCACTGGCCGCCCAGTTCGAGGGCCAGGGCCGGGTGACGGTCTGCTTCTTCGGGGACGGCGCCGCGGCGGAGGGCGAGTTCCACGAGGCGCTCAACATCGCCTCGCTGTGGAAGCTGCCGATCGTCTTCGTCTGCGAGAACAACCAGTACGCGGCGAACAACGCCGTGGCCGTGCAGCACCCGCGCGTCGACATCGCCGCGCACGCCCCGGCCTACGACATTCCGGGCGTCGTGGCCGACGGCAACGACGTGCTGGACGTGTACGCGCGCACGGGTGAGGCCGTCGGGCGCGCCCGACGCGGCGATGGGCCGAGTCTCGTCGAGTGCAAGACCTACCGGTGGCACTTTCACGCCATGCGCGCCGCGGTGCCCCCCGAGACTCGCTCGCCGGATGAGATCACGTCCTGGAAGTCCCGCGACCCGATCGCGCGGTTCGAACAGCATGGGCTCGGCCGAGGGTTGCTCTCGGCCGCCGAGATCGGCGCTATTCGCGACCGCGTGAAGACCGACCTCGACGAGGCGGTGGCCTTTGCCGAGCAGAGTCCCTTTCCTGACCCGAAGGACCTGTTGGTCGACATGTTCGCCGAGTGAGGCCACGAGGAGCCCATCATGCGCGAGATCAGCTTTCAGCGAGCGCTCGACGAGGCCGTGGCCGAGGAAATGCGGCGCGACCCACGGGTCATCACGATGGCGACGGACTTCACGGGTGACCCGGTCAAGGAGTTCGGCCCGGCGCGCGTCCGCTTCACGCCAATCTCCGAAGCGGTGCTCACCGGCATGGGCCTCGGGGCGGCCGGCTGCGGCCTGCGGCCCATCGTGCACTGGAGGATGGTGACGTTCTCCTTCGTGGCGATGGATCAGGTTGTCAACCAGGCGAGCAAGATCCGCTACATGTTCGGTGGGCAGGCCGATTTCCCCGTGACCTACCGCTGCACGACCGGGGGTGGTATCGGCCTGGCCGCGCAACATTCGCAGAGTCCCTACTCGATGTGGATGCATCTGGCCGGCCTCAAGATCGTCCTCCCGTCGACGCCAGCGGACGCGAAGGGTCTGCTCAAGAGCGCCATCCGCGACAACAACCCCGTGGTCTCCTTCGAGTGCAGCCGGCTGGCGACGGCGACTGGCCCCGTGCCCGACGGAGATCATCTGGTGCCGATCGGCGTGGCCGACGTGAAGCGGGAGGGGACGGACGTGACGATCGTGGGCCTGGCCTACTACGTGGGCGAGGCGCTGGCGGTGGCCGAGGACCTGGCGGCCGAAGGCATCTCGGTCGAGGTGATCGATCCCCGCACCCTGGTTCCGCTGGACGTCGACACGGTGCGTGCCTCGGCGCGCAAGACCGGTCGCGTGGTCATCGTGGACGAAGCGCCGTCGACATGCTCGGCGGCATCGGAGATCGCCGCGTTGGTCGTCGAGGATCCCG
>Ga0335077_10005142_pt1 | contig 16018 bp, 13 predicted proteins | sample Lox_Sample_31_FD_207151 | JGI IMG/M metagenome (GOLD analysis project Ga0335077, IMG submission 207151) | Soil microbial communities from Loxahatchee National Wildlife Refuge, Florida, United States - Lox_Sample_3.1 | ecosystem: Environmental > Terrestrial > Soil > Wetlands | place: USA...
CCATCCTCAACAACCGCGACCTGGACCGGCTCGACGAGCTGTGCAGCCTGGACATGGTCAATCACGCCCTCGCGCCAGGCCGGCCGCCGGGGCTGGACGGCACTCGTCAGTGGCTCGCCACTGACGGCCGCAACTTCGAGTCGTTCCGCTGGCGGACGCTGTCAGTGGTAGCCGAGCAGGATCTCGTCGTCCAGTTCGGCGTCAGGGAGGGGCAGTGGCCCGGAGGCACCTTCCGCGGCTTCGAGGTCCCCGCCGGGTACTACCAGCGTGACACCGCTTTCATGTACCGGATCACCGGTGATCGCATAGTCGAGCGCTGGGCCGTCAACGACCACCTCGCCATGCTGCTACAGCTGGGAGCAATCCCGGATCCTGCACTCAGCACCAGGATCAGATGACCAGCCGATCGAGCCGGAACCCCGGCGGCGGCCGGGGATCGCTCCGGCCGGACCGCCTCTGTGTTTGCTCCGGCCTCCCGGGATCTGTCGCTGGCACCACGAACGAGCCGGTGACCAGCAGCTTCGCGCCTGGCGCGGGTTGGCCCCGCAAGCAGGCTCCTGCCGATGAGCCTGGTGTGCCTGCCGACGGCGGGGACCAGCGTGAGCTGGTCGCCCGGCTGCGGGCGGCGATCGAGGCCAAGGACACCGAGAACGCGATGCTGCGGGCTGAGCTGCAGGCTCAGCGGGAGCGGTACCGGCAGCTGGAGCTGAGGGCCGCGGAACTGGAGCGGCGGCTGGGGTCGGACAGCACGACCTCGGGGACGCCGCCGTCGAAGGACCCGGTCGGGGCGCGTCAGCGGCGCAAGGCCGAGCGGAAGGCCCGCCAGTCCTCGGAACGGGAACGGCGCAAGGACCGCAAGCCCGGCGGGCAGCCGGGGCATCCCGGGGCGGGACTATCGCGGGACCCGGACCCGGACAAGCGGGAGGAAGTGCCGCCGCCTCTCCCCGGACAAGCGGGAGGAAGTGCCGCCGCCTCTCCCCGCAACGTTATAGGCCCGTCTGCTGCATATGCTCATACACCTCGCGCCTGCACGAGGCAGCGATCTTCATGTAGCCGGTGACGGCTGTGACCCCTCTGATCTGCTTTCCCTACTTCCCGGCCGCGATGGCCTGGTCAGCTGTCTCGTGGATGCCGAACACTTTCGTCAGCCCGCTGATCCGGAGGATCTGCAGTATCCGCTCCTGAGTGCAGACCAGATCCAGCGAGCCGTCTTGGTCTTGCGCTCGCACCCGCTTCAGGCCGCCTACCAGCACCCCGAGGCCCGCGGAGTCGAGGAACTCAACCTTTTGCATGTTGACGATGAGCTGGTGGTTGTTCTTGCTGACCAGATCGATGAGCAGCTCACGAAGCCGCTGCGCCGTGAAGATATCGATCTCGCCTTCGACGTCGACGACCTCGATGCCGTCCCTGTTGGAGTGACCGAGCTTCAGGTCCACGAATCCTCCGGCGCCATGTCATGGACGTGCTGGCGGTGGGATGACGACACGCCAGTGCTGGAACGACCATGGCTCCAGCAGGCCCGCGACGAGCCGGATGCCCGGCGCGCTCGGCATCGGGCTACGTAACGTCCGCGTCATCTTCGGCCGAGTGGCGCGCCGATGCTGTCCATCGTGCGCGACGCGGCCAGGCGCCGAACCCCGGCGACAGCCGAGCAATGGCGGGCCAACCAGCACGAGCGCTATCTCGACCACCGCACGCTGGCGGAGACACTCACGGCCAAAAAAGCGTTACGCCCGGGCCTGACGATGCAGAACGCCGCGGACATCACCCTCACCCTTGTCAGCCCGCCGAGGTGTCGCTGCTGCTCACCGTGGAACGCTGCTGGAACCCGGCGCAATGGCAGCGCTGACCGGGCCACACCATCGCGCAGGCGGTCCTGCACTGACGGGCAACCCGCCCAGCGTACCGTAGCATTCCCTGCGCCACCTGGCGTCGGGGCAGGACCTGCAACGGAACCGTTTCGTACGTTAAAGCGGTTCGGCGAGGTCAGAACGGCGGGCTGGCGGGGTCGTTAGCGTACATTCCGGTTCCGGCGCAGCCCGGGTGTGATCTTGATGCGGGGCTGGATCGCCTGGCGGGTGGCGCTGGGTGACGGTGATCTTCGTGTCCGGAAGTCTTCTGTAAGAGCAATTGTCAAGACCTGTGGATCAAGATCGCTTAGTTTAGGCGATGTGATCACGCCGGGACGTTGGGTAGCTGGGAGCCGGCGGGCCGTGCGGCAGCAGCGGAGTGGTGCGTAGCTGGTGCCAGCGGGGCGTCGGCGATGAGCACCACGGGGCCGTCGAAAGTGGTGGCCTGGGCGATGGTGCGCCCGGCAGGGTCGATGATGGCGGAGATGCCGTGGCTGGCGGCGCGGATCATTGTGGTGGCGGTGAGGACCGGCACCCAGATGGCGGCCTGCCGGTGGATACCCGCGTATTCAGCCCAGTCGTTGGCGGGGGCGGCGAGGAGGCCGCCGTGGCGGCGCACCGGCCGCACCAGGTCGTTGTAGTCCAGGTCGTAGCAGATCGCGGCGGACAGGCGCACCGGATCGGTGATGGCGGCTGGCGGCTCGCTGCCGCGGGTGAAGCGTTCTCCCGCGCCGAAGGGGTGCCGTTTGCTGTAGGTGGCCAGCAGCCGCCCGTCGGGCCCGGTGATGGCGACCTGGTTGCGGCTGGCTGTCTCGTCGAACATGCCCGCGACGACGGTGGCCTGGCCCTGGCGAGCCCAGCGGCTGAGGGTGTCCAGCCACGTGGTCTTGTCAGCGCCGGTGGTTGCCCACGCCGCGTTCTCGGGCAGTACGATCACCCGCGCGCCCTCCGCGAAGGCCTGGGCGACCAGGGGCTGGTAGGCGCCGGTCACCTGGGCCAGCCGTCCGCGCGCGTCCTGGCCAGGGGTCTGGCCTGCAGCGTCGAGGTCGGCGGCCACGGCGGCCACCCGGATCCGGGGAGCGGTATCGGCCGCACGGACCGCCCGGGCAAGCCGGAGCCGGCCGCACACCAGGGCCGCCGCAACCGCTGCGGCAGCGATGCAGACCGCTGCGATGGTGGCGGGCGCTGTTGGCCAGTCGGCGAACAGCGCGACCGGCAGCACCGACCAGAGCGCCAGCAGCGCGGTGACGGCCTGGTCGTGCCCAAGCCGGGCGACGTGTACCAGGGTGGGGTAGCGCTGTGCCATGGCGAGCATGCCGTTGGCCAGCCGCCCCGCGCTGTGCTCGGGCAGGCCGGTCACCACGAGCAGCGCTACGGGGAAGACCACCAGGCCCCACGCGGGTGCCGCATCCGGCCACAGCCAGGCGGCGGCGGCCATCACCGCGGCGAAGCTCACCGCGGTGGCCGCGATCGCGGCCCGTTCGAACCGGCGGTTGAACGGCACCCGCCGCCACAGGCCCGGCAGGGCCGCGATGGCGCCGAAGACCAGCCCGGCCGCAGCTGCGGGCAGCGGGGCTGCGAGCCAGGCCACTGCGGCCAGCGGTATCAGCGCGGCCCAGGCGGCGATCCGGGCCCGCCACGTCAGCACATACAGCAGGCCGCTGGCCAGCCCCAGCGCCAGTGCTATCCCCAGCATCTGCGGTGTCCCCATGCCGGACCACCCCTTCGCGACGGCCCGCCGAGGCCGGGCAACTAGTTTTGATACGTTGTAACGTAACGGCGTTGCGATAGTGTGTCAACCATGGGGCGCCCCCGCGAGCACGGGCCCGGCACCCGCGCCGCGCTACTGAACACCGCCGCCGCCCTGCTGGCCAGCGAGGGGGCAGACGCGGTCACGGTGCGGCGGGTCGCGGCGGAAAGCGGAACCACCACCCGCGCGGTCTACAGCCTGTTCGGCGGCAAGGACGAGATGCTGCGCGCGCTGTTCCGCGAGGTCACCGAGACGATGCGCCGCCACCACCTGGCCGTGCCAGCCCGCGACGACCCGGTAGCAGAGATCGCCGAGCTTGCGGCCGCCTACCGCGCCGCCGCCCGGGAGCACCCGAGCTTGTACGCCTACTACCTGGGCCGGGCCGCGGCCAGCCTGCGCCCCACCGCCGGCGATATCGCCGAGGCATTCGGCGTGCAGGATCGCGTGACCGATGCCATCCGCCGCGCGGTCAAGTCCGGCCGGTTCCCCGGGCGCACGGCCGAAGCGATCACCGTGCAGCTGTGGTCGCTGGTGCACGGGCTGGCCGCCATCGAACTGCTTGGGTACCTCGGCAACGAGCAGCAAGCGGCCACCCACTGGCGCGACGCCGTGGCCGCCGCGCTCAACGGATACCAGCAGCCGCCATGACGCGGACCGGGAGCCTGACCGGATGCTCACACGGGCCAGCCGGCGCCCGGATACACAGCCGGTTGCCGCCTGACCTAGGCAGCTTCGGGCCTCGACATCTTCCGCTCCGCCTCCGCCCATTGGATGGCGCGGGGCTGGACTGCCGGGCACCCCACCGCGCCGATACGGCGCCGCATGGTCGCGCCCGACCGTTCCTGCGCGCCGACACCTAACGCGGTCGCCAGTGCTGCACAACAGGCCGAGAACTGCGCTCCGCCCGGATCGGTCATGGGGTGTAACGGCTGATCCCGCGAGCCGACGAGAGCGGGGGCCGGTTGAGTCTAGAAATTGCCAGCAGAAGGCCGGGCCAGGTCGCGGCGGCGCAGCGCGGCCGCAGGCGGTTTCGGTCATGACGCTATTGCCCGCAGGCGCCGTTTGCCGCCGGGCTCCCACGCGGCGACGTAGCCGCTGCGCTTGCGCTGCCGTCGATCCCTCGCGCCGGGCTGGCGGCCGACGGGCAGACCGGCGGCGGCCTCCGCCGCCGGCGAAGGCGCCATGGCCGTCCGCCTCATCCACGACCACCTAACCCGCCAGACTGACGGAGGTTTCCCCGGTCAGACCAGCCGCCCCATCGCGGAGGGCCCGGGTCCTCAGGCATCCGTGCAGCATGCCGACCAGTCGGCTTGCTAGCGTCCCGAGCGCGTCGTTGATTCAGTTGGCGCGGAGCGCCAGTGGTGGCTGGGGACAGCCACCCGGGCAGGCCTGACCCAGCTGGCGCTCGGGCGCGCTCAGCCCGGGCGGGCAGCCCGGCACGGTGACGAGGCCTTCGCGGGGCGGCGGCTAGACGCGCTCAACCACCTCACCACCGACCACTAAGGTTAACCAACCGCAGGTCCGGCCCCTACTGGGAACATCAACATCAATCCATGGCCGGTTTCGCACGTATCTCGGATCCCGCCCCGCGTCACCGCGGCTGGCCGATTGAACGAGAAGGAGCCGGAATGAGCGAGATCGAGCACGAACCGGTCCGAAGCAAGGAACGAGCATGACCTGGACGATCGAGCGGCGGGGTCGCGTTGCCGTCGTGACGATGACGACCAACCCGGTCAACGCGCAGAACCGCGCCTTATTCGCCGACCTCCACGAGGCGTTCGACCGCCTCGAGCGCGACCACGCGGAGTCACCCGCCGTGCTGACCGGCACCGGCACCCGGTTCTCCGCCGGGCTCGACCTGGGCGAGCACTTCCGGCTCTTCGCTGGCGACCCGGCTGCCGTGGCGTCCTGGTTCCGCCACTACCGGGCGACGAACATGCGGCTGTTCACCTACCCGCGCCCGACCGTGGCGGCCGTGAACGGGCACGTCTTTGCCGGCGGCCTCATCACCGCCGCCGTCTGCGACTACCGGATCGCGGCCGCCGACGGGGCGCGATTCGGGCTCAACGAGGTCCCCATCGGGATCCCGATGCCCGCGGTGTACGTCCGCATGCTCGCCTACGCTTGGGGCGAGCCCCTCGCCGCCCGCCCGTGCCTGCTCGGCGAGGTCTTCTCCCCGGCGCAGGCCCACACGCTGGGAATGGTGCACGAGCTGGCGCCGGGCCGGGGAACTACTGGACCGGGCGGCCGCGGTCGCCGAGCTCACGCCCGAGGACTGCCTCGGGCAGTACGCCTTCACCAAGCGGGCCTGCCAAGCCAGCGCGCTTCGCGACATCGCCCAGCTCGCTGACCAGCTCGATGGTCAGCTTCCCGACGGGATGACGAGCGACCACGCCCGCCACGCCCACCGGCGCTACTGGCAGCAGCTCAAAGGCTCCCCGGCGCCATGGTGAGTTATCCACGGACCAAACGTCATGGCCTGGGCGCACCTTAAGGCAGCGATCCAGGCCCCCGCACCCGGGGCTCAAGGAGCCATTGCCGCGACGCGGCTGAGGCCAAGCGCCGCCGCTGATGCGCCGGGGAGAGGGCGTGCGACACGATCGTCATGCACACCCCCTGCTACTCCTTCTGCCCGGGAAGCACGGCGGCGGCCTGGCGCCCGGCGGTGGCCTCGGGAACGTGCTTGCAGGCGGTGGCGCGGCTGGCGCATGAGCAGCCGGGCGATGGAGGAGACGGTGTTGTCCTGCCGGGTCAGCAGGTCGCGGGCGTGGCGGACCCCCCGGGAGGGACTGGACACCGCCGTCCCCGTGCGTGACCGGCCAGCAATCCGCCTGACAACGGAGTGCCGGGATGGCCGTGCCGGGGCTAACGCCGATTTCCGCACAGGAGGTTGGGCGCAAGCTTGCTGAGTTCCCAGGTCACCTGACGGCAGGGTAGCGGGGTGCGTGCCAGATACGGGTGTGCTGGCCGGTGCGGGGGGTACCGGCCCGCGGCGGGCTGGCGGCCGGGCCAGGTAGCGGTGCACCAGGGGGATGGCCGCTGCGCCTTCGCCGACCGCGGAAGCGACCCGGTTGACCGATCCGCGGCGTACGTCACCGGCCGCGAACACCCCGGGCAGGCTGGTCTCCAGCGGCAGCGGCGGGCGGCCGGGGGGCCAGCGGGTGCCGGCGGGCAGGTCCGGGCCGGTGCGGATGAATCCCTGCCGGTCGCGCGCGATGCTGTCGCCAAGCCATTGCGTCCGCGGCTGCGAGCCGATCAGGACGAACAAGGCGTCAGCGGGGACGGTGCGCCGTGCCCCGGAGACGGTGTCCTGCAGCACCAGCGATTGGAGGTGGCTGGTGCCGGTGCCGCCGGCGATCTGGACGCGGTAGCAGACGTCCACGTTCGGCGTGGCGTCGATTTCGCGGATGAGGTAGTCGGACATGCTGCCGGCCAGCGACGGCGCGCGGGCCAGGACCGTCACCTTCTGGGCCCACTTGGCCAGGTGCAGCGCGGCCTGCCCGGCGGAGTTGCCGGCTCCGGCGACGAACACGGTCTTCCCGCGCATGGCCGGGGCCTCGCTGACCGCGGCGCCGTAGAAGACCCCCCGGCCCTGCAGGGCCTCCAGGGCCGGGATGCCGAGCCGCCGGTAGGCGGCGCCGGTCGTGATGATCACGGTGCGGCAGGTCAGGACACGGCCGTCGGACAGCCGCAGCCGGTAGCGGCCGCCGGTTTCCGACAGGGTCTCGGCCTGGCGCATGTACACGAACGTGGCGCCGAAGGCCCAGGCCTGCCGCCAGCTCTCCTGCGCCAGCTTGGCGCCGCTGATGCCCTGGGAGAAGCCGGGGTAGTTGCGGATCATCGAGCTGGTCCCGGCCTGGCCGCCGACGGCCTCATGCTCGACGATCACGGTACGCAGCCCTTCGGAGGACGCGCCGACCGCGGCGGCCAGCCCGGCCGGGCCGGCGCCGACCACCGCCACATCGAACACCTCCCCGGCGGGGATCGGGGTCATGACGCCGAACGCGTCGGCGATCTCGGCGTTGGTGGGGTTGACCAGCGCCGGCCGCTCCGCGCCGAACCGGAGCACGACAACCGGCAGGTCCGGGCAGGCCAGCCCGAGCTCGCGCAGCATCCGCCGGGCAGGCCCGCAGGCGGCGTCGTAAAAGCCGGCCGGGATCCGGTGGCGGGCGAAAATGTCACGCAGCTCCTGCGACCGCGCCGACCACCGCTGGCCGATCACCTGCACCGCCTCGAAGCCGCCGCCGCGCTGGCCGCTCCACTCCCGCAGGAACTCGGTCACCGAGCGGTGGAACTCCTCATCCGGGGCCTGCACCGGACGCGTCACCCAGTGGTCGACCGTGCCCACGGTGACCGCCTCGAAGACCGACCGCACCGATGGCCAGTCACCCCAGCCGACCGCGGCCACCCGAAGCGCCGTCGGGTCGGTGGAGCGGACCGCGGACAGCACCTCGATGCCATCCCGGTCCTGCCCGCCGACCCCGCCGATGACCAGCGCCACCGGCAGGCCAGCGGTCCGCAGGTCCCGCATCCAGGCCGCCAGCTCCGCGGGCCGGCCGCAGGCGAGGATCAGGTAGTCCGCGCCGTACCGCTTGGACAGCTCCCGGTGCAGGATCTCCCGGGCGCCCGGGTCCCGGCACACGATCACGATGGCCGCCCGTGCCCCGGCAGCTTCACCGCGCACGGCGGCAGCCAGCCCCTCATCCGCGGCGGCGGCAACGCCCGCTGATGCGCTCATGTTGGCTCCTCCAGGTGCGTAGCCTGAAATCCGGTACACGGCCGGCTTGGGCCGGCCTGGGCGACGTCGGCGCACGGCACCGCAGCGGCTCCCCGTGACTTCGGCCAACTGCGGACGGCCTGGACATCCGCGTCCCGGCCAGACCGGGTGGTGACCGCACCGGAAGGCCGACGCAGGGCAGGGACGAAGGCGCGCGGTGCCCCGCCGGGCCCCGGCGGGCGTGGCTGATGCAGCAACCGGCCGGCGGCCGGACGCCAGGAACCAGGCCGGTTTCCCGCGGCACCCGCCCCTGGGGCCGCCGTGGCCGCGGGCCGTCCAGGCCGATGGGCAGGGCAGGGCGTGTCCTCGTACCGAGCCGCACACACCATGATCAGCGCCGTGGCCACGATCTGGATCCCGCCGAGCACGATGAACACGCCGGCGCCGATGGCGACGGCGCGTGCCGTGACCAGAACCGACGCCAGCAGCCATGCTGCAAATGCCAGCCGGCTGATGCCAGCCGAGCAGCGGGCCCTGATCAGGTGCGAAACCTGGGGTACGTAGGCTGCCCCGGCCAGCCCGGCGCCGGCAAACCCTGCGATCTGCGTGGCGGTCAGCACGGCTGGCTCCATGACCGGTGCGCCTCGTCATGCCCGGGATTTCCCGGAGTGACCACCTCAGCGCGCGGCCCCTGGCCGGTGCCCTCGGGCACGCCAGCACCGGCGAACAAGCCCGCCGCGTAGCCGGGCGCCGCCAGGACGAACAGGTACGCCGCTGCCGCGCACACCACAATGATCAGCGCGGGCGCGCCGACCCGCTGCGGGCGCTGCAGGCCCGCGACAGGCCCGGCTGGCTTGGCAGCGTGTGACATGCCTTGACGCTACGAGCGGCCAGCGCCGGGCGGCTATCGGGTGAACCACCGGCACCTTCCCCGTTCCCCCCAGCCGGGGCGGCCGTCCCCGGCGGGCACGCCGGGCGAACTACCGAGCCGCTCAGCGGAGCAGCCGCTGCCCGGTCACCCACGTGGCGATCTGGGCACGCGAGCGCACCCCCAGCTTGCGCCGGATGTTCTCCACGTGCGCCTCCGCCGTGCGCGGCGCCACAGACAGGCGGCTGGCGATGGCGTGATTGGTCAGCCCCTCAGCGACCAGCTCGGCCACCTCAAGCTCACGGCCGGTCAGCCGCGGCCCCGGGCTCGGGGGCTCGCACAACAAGCCGAGCACCGCATCCAGCACCGCCTCCCAGTCACCGTGGTAGAACAGGTGGCTCGAACCCGGCAGCGGGACCAGCGTCGCCCCCGGGATCAGCGCGGCGACCTGCCGTCCCAGCTCGAACCTGGTGCCCTTGTCCGCCTCGCGGTGCAGCACCGCCGTGGGCGCCCCGATCGCCGGCAGCAAGGCCCTGATATCGGTGTCGTAGTAGACCTCCAGCATCCGGGCCGCCACGGCGGCCGAGGCGCTGGCCCGCTGGAACCGGGCGAACGCCTCCACGTCCTCCGCGGCGGGATCGGTGACGAACGCCCCGGCCAGCGCCTTCAGCCCCAGGCCCCAATGGGCCCGGACCAGCGCCACCACCGACTCCCGCACCGGGGCGGGCGCCAGGTCCCTGCCGCTGGCGCACGTCCCGTACAGCACAAGCGCCTCGGCCCGGTCTGGGTACCTTGCCGCGATCGCGGCGGCGAGCTGGCCGCCCTGGGAAGCCCCGAACAGGCGGAAGCGGCTGGCGCCGACCGCGTCGGCCACCGCCAGCGCCGCGGTCACCTGCCCGTCGAACGACAGGTCGGCCCCGGCCCGGTCCGACAGGCCGCACCCGGGCTTGTCATAGCGGATCACGGTGAACCGCTCGGCCAGCCGCTCGACGAAATCGCCGAACGAAAACAGCTCCAGCTGCCCGCGCAAATGGGTGATCCAGCCCGAGTCGCACACCAGCGGCGGGCCGGCGCCCGCCGTCGAGTACGCGACGCGGCCCGCGGGCGTGGCGCAGTACCGGATCCTCGGCCTCACCCGTCCAGGCTGGCACCCCCAGCCGGCGCCGTAAAGGAGCAGCACGCCTGATCAGCCGGACCGGGGACACGCGGCCGAGGCGGCCCGGCCGGCGGGCCGGGTTGACGCGGCGATCGCCACCGAGCGGGCATCGTTCGGGTCGTTCTTGTTCGTGTCCCCGGTCGCCAGCAGCCGTACCCGCGCGCTCGGTTTGGGCTGCACGTAGGACCCGCTCACTGGCGGCCAGCAGCTGCTGGGCCAGCAGGTGGCCCACCCCGTCAGCACCCTCAACCGTCCAGATCCGCTCCGGCCATGCGGCCGCCCAGGCCAGCGGCCGCTGCGCCTGATCTGCCCGGGCGCGTACCCGCAGCTGGCCCAGCGGCTCCTCCGCCGCGTCAATAGCCACCGCCGTGTGCGAGGCCTTGTGCGGATCGACGCCGATCATTACCGCCGTCATACAACACCCCTCCCTCTGTGACGCTGCGGCCAGACCGTGGCGGGCACGCCAAATTCCAGGAACCCCACCGGCGCTCGCGCCTCTTTTGAGCCACGCCACGGCGAGGCCCCGGCAAGCCTGGCCGATCAGGCGCGGATCCAGACGATCATCATGACGGGCAGCTCGCACGACTCCAGCACCAGCTTCCCCAAGCGGCATCCGGCGACCCCGCCGTCAGGTGGGCTGAGCCAGCCGCTGCGGCACGGCCGGAGGCCGGCTGCCCAGCGGCTGAACTCGCCCCAACTGCCTGATCTGGGTCGTTGCCTGGCGTCGTGAGCGGCGATCGGCGGGGCACCTCCGCTAGGGTCGCTGCGCCCGGATCAGCCAGGCGCCGGAGTTGTAGATGACGCCGCCGGTAGTGGCGTGGGCGGTGAGGGTGGCCCGCAGCGCGGCGAGCGCCTGCGCCTGGCGGTCTTCGTCGAGGCCTTCCAGCATCCAGCCCAGGAGCCCGAGCGCGAACTTATGCGCGTCGTCGGTTCCGTCGCCGAACCACATCGGCGCCTGCACCGGGTCGATCTCGACGCCGGTGAACCCGGCGCCGGTCAGCAGCTGGCGTACCCGGGCCGGGTCGGCGAGCGCGAACGGCCCGGGCGCCTGGGGTGCGGGGGCGGGCAGGTCCCGGCCGGCGGCGAGCGCGGTGGTGAGCTCGGCGACCCATTCGTTGGCTGGCAGCGGCTGCCAGGCTAGCAGCGCCAGCCGGCCGCCGCTGCGCAGGGCGCGGGCGATGTTGGCGAACGCCGCGTGCGGGTCGCCGAAGAACATCGCTCCGGTGCGCGAGATCGCCACGTCGAACGAGCCCTGGGCGAACGGGTAGATCTGCGCGTCCGCCTGCTCGAAGCGCGCGTTGGGAAGGCCCTCGGTCGCGGCCAGCCGCCGCGCGCGGCCGATCATCTCGGCCGACAGGTCCACCCCCAGCGCGCCACCGGCCGGCGCCCGGCGGGCGGCGTCGCGGGTGGTCTGGCCGGTGCCGCAGCCGATGTCGAGCACCTGCTCACCGGTGCCGATCGCGGCCGCGTCCATGAACGGAAGGTGGTAAGCGGCGACCGTGCGGTCGAAGTGATCGGCGTGCGCCGCCCAGTAGGCGCCCTCGCCACCGTCCCACGCCTTGGCCTGCCCGGCGTTGGACGGGTCCACCCGCAGGCCGCTCGTGGTAGGCGTCATCTCACGCACCTCCCCGATACACTCCCTTTGGTAGTAACCTTAATACTCCCTAAGGGAGCAACATGTCAACGTCCCCGCTGACCACCACCTCCTACGCGGTGCTCGGCCTGCTGGCGATCAAGCCGTGGAGCAGCTACGAACTGACCCAGCAGATGGACCGCTCGCTCGGCCGCGTCTGGCCCCGCGCGGTGAGCAAGCTGTATGAGGAACCGAAAAAGCTCGTCGCCCACGGCCTGGCCCGCTCGGCCACCGAACGGAACGGGCGGCGCACCCGCACCGTCTACACCATCAGCGCCGACGGGCGGCGCGCGCTGCGGGACTGGCTCGCCGAGCCCGGCACGGGCCCGGCGCTGGAGTTCGAGCAGCTGCTCAAGGTGTTCTTCGCCGACCACGGCACCACGGCCGACGTCCTGGCCACGCTGGCCGCCGCCCAGGACTGGGCGCAGGCCCGGTGCCAGGAAAGCCTGGCCATCGGCGAACAGTACACCCAAGGTCGCGGCCCATTCCCCGAACGCACCGCCATGCTCCAGCTCACCAGCCGCTTCCTCACCGACTTCTACCTGCTGGTGGGCGACTGGGCCGCCTGGGCCGCCGGCGTCGCCGCCACCTGGCCCGGCGACCCCCGCCAGGCCAGCCCCGACCCTGCCGTCATCGCCGAAACGCTGCGGCGCGCCGCCGACGGCAGCCGGCGCCAGCCGGGACCACGCCACACCCAGATCGAGGCCGGGTGACCCGGGCAGTTCCGGTACCGCAGCTCACGCGCTGCGATGAGGCATCTGCACCGCTGCGCCGCAATCCGTATCCGGCCGCTAAGACAAGACCTGCGGACCGGGCCGATCCGCCCGGGGCCACGTCACCGGCTTTCGACCCTAACGGCGCGCGCATCGCCGCCGATATGGAAGGCTCAGGCGCACGGAGGTTGTGCCTGGCGGTTCGCGGAGGTGCTGGACGGCGCGGGAGCCCGCGTCGTCCTCGCCTCCCGTCGGCATCAGGAAGACCTTGAACTGGCCGCGCGGCTGCGGGACGCGCTGCCGGTGGCCTGCGACGCAGCCCCGGCAACCGCGAGGCTCTGGCGGAGAGCGCTATCAGCCGGTTCGGGCAGATCGACATCTTAGTCAACAACGCCGGGGTCGCTTATGCCGGCCCGGCTGAGGATGAGAGCCCATAGCACGTGCAGGACCTGATCGACACGAACCTGTCCGCCGTGTTCGGGCTCAGCCAGGGGCCGTCACATGCTCGCCCGGGGCAGTGGGGTGATCGTGAATATCGCCTCGCCGTCGGCCGCCGTCAGCCTCGACCGGTACGGACTGGCCGGCTACGGCGCGACGAAATCCTGGCGTCGTAGCGCTGACCAGGGAGCTTGCCTACCAGTGGGGCGGGCGTGGCGTGCGGGTGAACGCCCTCGCTCCGTCGTTCTTCCCCAGCGCAACCACAGGCTGGCTGGCCGATCCCGGGCAGGTCGCCTGGATATCCGCCAACACGCCGCTAGGCCGCCCGCCCCGGGGAACTCGACGGGCCGCTGCTATTCCTGGCCTCCGACGCCCCAAGCTACGTCACCGGGCAGACCCTCTACGTGGACGGCGGTTGGACCTGCCGATGACCGCCATGGCCCGGCCCGGGCGCGATCACCCAGCCGCCCGCCCGCAACTGGCTGTTGTGCACCAGGCTGTCTGACAAAATCACCATCAAACCGGTAGCGCGTGATCGGCAGAACGCGTCGGCTGCAGTCAGGCCAACCAGGTCAGTCACGCTCCGTGACAGCCCAAGCCGTGCAAAGAGCGCTGCCGTTGATCCTGGGCGAGCGAGAGCAGGCCGAAGCAGCCCGCCAGGCAGCCTATCATGCTGGGCTCCAAGCCGGGCACGGTGAGATCATCGCCTGGTCCTACGAACTCGCTGCCTGGTTCGCCTTGACCGAGGGCCGCTACCACGACGTGGTGGCCTATACCCAGGCAGGCCAGGGGCACGCCGGGCTGACCAACGCCATGGTGCAGCTCGTTCTCCAGCAGGCCCGCGGCCAAGCCCGGCTCGGGGAACGTCGCGATGTCCACGCCGCGCTCGACCAGGGCGCGAAGCTGCTGGAACGCCTGCCCAAGCCAGAACACCCCGAAAATCACTTCGTGTTCGACCACACCAAATGGATCTTCTACGCGGCTGACTGCTACACCTGGCTCGGTGATGACGAGCCCGCCGAGGAACACGCCCGCGAGATCATCGCCTACCACACCCGGCCAGACGGTTCCTCCAACGCGCCGATGCGCAGCGCGAACTCACACATGAACCTCGCCGTCATCCGGGCACGCCACGGCGACCTCGACGAGGCCGTCCATCACGGCCTCACCGTCTTCGGCTACGACCGCAAGACCGAAACCTCACTCCTATCCCGGGCGGCCAACCTCGACCGCATCCTCAGCGAGCGATACCCCGGTGAACGGTTGGCCGACGACTTCCACGAGCGCTACCTCAACGCCCACGCAGCCTTACGACGCCGGACCCACACGCTGGCCGCAACAAGGGCCAAGGTGTATCTTCCTTGCCGACCATAGTACCTACGGCGAGACTCGAGGCCTAGAACCGGCGCCGCCGGAACGGGTGGGGGGACTGATGGATGAACGGGTGGGGGACTGATGGATGAGCTGCGAGATCGCGCACTTCGAGCTGCTCGGGCGGCCGAAGGTCCGGCCGAGCGAAAGAGAAGAGAAGCCGAGACTAGAGCAAAGGCTTCAGGGAACGCGCGTGTACAACAGCTAGTTCGCGAGGCCAATGAGATATGTCGCCGCGAATTCGGTGTTGGGGCTCGTTGGTATCCGTACAAGGACAATAGGGCTGTATACGCAGAAATCGAAGGCGTAAGAGTCGAATATCGTGGCCACGGAAGGCTTTCACACAACCTAGCAAGCTTGGGGAAAGAAATCGGCCGCTATGGGCCACACACATGCCCCTACTGTACCGAAGAGGTATTCGGGGAAACGAAATATCACATTAGAGACGAATGCCCAATGCCTCCATTCTCGACGAGGGTCGGGCGTCTTTTGCGTAAGATATTCCCGAATACCTTGGGCGATACGGCTCCTGCAGTTCGACCTCGCCGTAGCGACCGGTAAGGCCGCTGGAATGCTGTTTTCGCAGCTGATCCACTCGGATATCACCAGGGTTGTCTCTGCTGGACCACGTTCAACTCCCGAAGCATGAGCGGGAGCGTCGCAGATCAAGCGGAGCCACCGTGTCGCACATCAAGCGGAGGGGCCGACATCACAACAGTCGGCAACGACTGTTCCAACCTTAGCTACCTGATGCGCCGCCTGTATTACACACGCATCTGCGCGGCTCTGACCGCCATGGTCCTGGCTACTTGCCCTGAGCGCCTGCGGCAGCTCCCCCACCGGCACTATCCACGGCCAGGTGCTTCCAAGCGGCGCGTCCAGCATCCTGGGGCGTCGGAAGCGATGAGCAGTCCTACAGCGAGTGCTCACTGGACACCCCCAAGCCCAATGCCACTTAGCAACTGGTGATCTTGGTTCGGGCGTGTCGCTGCGCCGGATTCGACCACAGAGCCGGCAAGATCACGACATGTGACAGACACGATGTCGGCGCTTGTGGCAGACAATGGCGTGGTAACGGCTGGCGGCCGGTTCACGGACCAGATCACGTTCGGCGTGCTGGCGGCCTCGGTGCCCCGGGACGCGGTGGACGACGCGGTCGCTGCCGCGGGGAGGCAGGCCAGGCGGCGGGACGGCAAGCTGCCGCCGCACGTGATGATGTACTTCGCCATGGCGATGGCGTTTGTTCGCCGATGAGGACTATGAGGAGGTCGCGGCGCGGCTGGCCGGGACGCTGGGGTCGTGGGGGACACCGGGGAGAACGCCGCGGCGTTCGGCTATGCGGGCACGGCCGCCGGCGACCCGGACCGGCCCGCGTTTCCGAAGGTCAGGGTGGTGAGCATCAGCGAGTGCGGGTCGCACGCGGTCGTGGGCGCGGAGATGGGCGGGGTGGCCGGCAAGGGCGCCGGGGAGCAGGCGCTGGCCCGCCGGCTGTATGCCCGGCTGGACCCCGGCTGGCTGCTGA
>Ga0335077_10005144_pt1 | contig 16014 bp, 17 predicted proteins | sample Lox_Sample_31_FD_207151 | JGI IMG/M metagenome (GOLD analysis project Ga0335077, IMG submission 207151) | Soil microbial communities from Loxahatchee National Wildlife Refuge, Florida, United States - Lox_Sample_3.1 | ecosystem: Environmental > Terrestrial > Soil > Wetlands | place: USA...
GTTCTCGGCGAAGATGTCCTCGATGTTGCCGCGGAGCATCTGCGGCCGGCCGAAGAGGCTCGTGTCATCGAGTCCGATGACGTTGGCCGCCTGATAGGTACCGTCGCGCAGCTTGAGGAGGGCGCCGCCGGAGTAGAGCGGCACCGCGTACTTGACGCCCGGGATGCTGCGCACCTCGTCGATCACGTAGTCCGGAAGCGGAATGGTGTTGGCGACCGTCTGCACCGCCGGATCCATCACCCAGACCGAGGCGCCGATGTTGATGACGGTGGAGGAGGAGCGGCTGAGGATGCCGGCGAACAGCGAGGTCATCTCGATCATGAGGAAGACCGCGAAGGTGATCCCGACCAGCAGCGCCGCAAACTTGGCGCGGTCGTTGATGAGCAGCTTGTAGGCGATGAGCAGGATGCCGGGCATGCGGGCATGATGGCAATCGCAAGCGGCCGCGGTAATCCGCGAAACGCACAGGCGCGGCGTGGAAAGTACCTACACTGCGCCCGGCGCACTCAGCGCCAGGTAGCGGCGCGGATTGCCCTCGCCGCCCGTCAGTGCATGTACTGCCCGCCGTTCACCGACAGCGTCTCGCCGGTGATATAGGCGGCGGCGTCGCTCACCAGGAACAGGATGGCAGCTGCAACCTCCTCGGGCCGGGCCAGGCGGTGCAGCGGCACGCCGGCGACGATGCGCTCGCGCACCCCTGCCGGCACGGCCTCGACCATGGCGGTGTCGGTGTAGCCGGGTGCGACGGCGTTCACCGTGATGCCGTGCGCGGCACTCTCCAGCGCCAGGGCCTTGGTGAAGCCGATGATCCCCGCCTTGGTGGCAGCGTAGTTGGTCTGGCCGAACTGGCCGGCGAGCCCGTTGACCGAGCTCACGTTGACGACGCGGCCGAAGCCTCGCTCGCGCATCGAGGGGATCACGGCATGACACATGTTGAAGCAGCCGCCGAGGTTGACGTCGACGACCGCGCGCCACTGCTCGGGTGTCATCTTGTGCAGGCTGGCATCGCGGGTGATCCCGGCGTTGTTGACCAGCACCTCCACGGGGCCCAGCGTGCGCACGACTTCCTCGACGCCCGTATGACAGGCCGCAAAATCCGCGACGTTCCACTGAAAGGTGCGGATCTCGTACTCCTCCCGCATGCTGCGCGCCGCCGCGACGTCGCTGACGAAGGTCGCGGCCACCTGGTAACCGGCTTTCTGCAATGCCCGGCAGGTCGCCTTGCCGATCCCCGCGACGCCGCCGGTGACGAGTGCAACACGTGCCATGACTCAACTCCCCAAGCTCCGCTCGAGTCGGCAGAAATTGTGCAGCCGCAGGTGCGCGCACGCTGTACGCTCTTGTCCCTATGTACGGCCGCTGCGCGGGTTACTAGCCTTGCGGGAAGTACTGGAGGCGCTCACATGGCCGCCACGGTTGAGTTTCGCCTGAATGGCCGGCCCGTGAGCCTCGGCGCCGGGCGCAGCCAGTCACTCTTGTGGGCGCTGCGCGGGGAGCTCGGGCTGACCGGCACGAAATACGGCTGCGGTATCGGAGCCTGCGGTGCCTGTACCGTGCTGGTCGACGGCCGTGCAGTGTGCTCCTGCCTGCGCACGCTCGGCGACGTCGAGGCGCGGGAGGTGGTGACCATCGAGGGCCTGGCGCAGGGAGGAAAATTGCATCCCCTGCAGCAGGCGTTCCTCGATAACGGGGCGCTGCAGTGCGGCTATTGCACCCCGGGCATGATCCTCGGCGCGCACGCGCTGCTCGCATCTACGCCGCATCCCTCGCGCGCGGCGATCGCCTCCGCCATGGAGCAGCACCTGTGCCGCTGCGGCGCGCACCAGCGCATTCTCGCGGCGATCGAATCCGTCGCGAGCCGTGCGGAGCACGCCCATGAGTGAGCGGGCCGGAGTCAGCCGGCGCGAGTTCTTTCGAATGCTGGGCGGCGGAATCGTGGTGTGCGTGGGCTGCGCCGCGCTGCCGGGCTTTGGCCAGAATCGCTGGCCGCGCTATCCGGAGGAGGTCGATGCCTACCTGCTGATCGGCGCGGACGGCCGGGTCACGGTGTTCTCGGGGAAGATCGAGATGGGCCAGGGCGTGATGACCTCGCTCGCGCAGATGGCAGCCGAGGAGCTCGGCGTCGAGCTGCAGGCGATCGACATGGTGCTCGGCGATACCGACCGCTGCCCCTGGGATATGGGCACCTTCGGCTCGATGACGACGCGCATGTTCGGCCCGGCACTGCGGGCGGCGGCGGCCGAGGCGCGCTCGGTCCTCACCGGCCTCGCGGCGGCCCGCCTCGGGGTGTCTGCCGACCGGCTGACGGTGCACGGCGGCGTCGTGTCGGTGACGGACGCCCCGTCGAGACGGGTGAGCTACGCCGAGCTCGCCGCGGGCAAGCGCCTCATGCGGCGCGTGGGTGCGGCCACGGTGCTCAAGGCGGCCGCGGACTTTCAGGTCATGGGGCGCCCGGCGGCGCGGCTGGATGCGCGTGCCAAGGTCACGGGCGAGGCGAAGTACGCCGCCGACCTGCGCCTTTCCGGGCAGCTGTACGCGCGTGTTCTGCGTCCGCCGGTTCACCGGGCGCAGCTGCGCTCTCTCGACACCTCGGCGGCCGAGGCCATCGACGGCGTGACCATGGTACGCCGCGATGACCTGGTGGCGGTCCTGCATGCCGATCCACAGCACGCGGGCGCGGCGCTCGCGGCGCTGCGGCCGCAGTGGCAGCTGCCGCAGGAGCCCGGGCCGGACGACGACAGCATCTTCGGGCACCTGGCGGAGTCGGGCGTGCCGCTCACGGAAAGCGCCCATCGCGGCGATGTGGTGGCGGCGCGCGCCGCCGCGGCACGCGTGTTCGCGTCGACCTACCGCAAGGGCTACGTGGCGCATGCGCCGCTCGAGCCCCACGCCGCGCTCGCCGAGGTCTCGGCGGGACGGGCTACGGTCTGGGCTTCGACCCAGACGCCGTTTCCGACCCGCGAGCACGTCGCGCATGCCCTCGGCCTCGCCCCGGAGGCGGTGCGTGTGATCACGCCCTTTCTCGGCGGAGGTTTCGGGGGCAAGAGCGCCGACCGGCAGGCGGTGGAGGCCGCGCGCCTCGCGCAGCTCTGCGGCCGTCCGGTGCAGGTCGCCTGGGACCGGAGCGAGGAGTTCTTCTACGATCGATTCGATCCGGCGGCGGTGGTGACCATCGCCTCGGGAGTCGATGCCGCGCGGCGCGTGACGTTCTGGGACTTCACCGTTTACGCGGCCGGCGAGCGCGGCGCGGCGCATGTCTATGACATTCCCGACCTTCGCATCCGCTCCGGGGGCGGCATGTCTTACGAGCAGTCCGCGGCGCCACAGCAGCTGCATCCCTTCGAGGTGGGGCCGTGGCGCGCCCCCGGCGCCAACATGAACGTGTTCGCGATCGAATCGCAGATGGACATCATGGCGGCGGCGTGTGGAGAAGACCCGCTCGAGTTCCGGCTGCGCCATTTGAGCGATGCGCGCATGCGCGGCGTGCTGCAGGCCGCCGCCGCAGCCTTCGGCTGGCAAGCGGCCGCCGCGCCGAGCGGGCGCGGTGTCGGAATGGCCTGCAGCACCGACGCCGGCAGTTATGTCGCCGCCTGTGCCGAGGTGGCGGTCGATGAGGCGAAGGGTACGGTGCGCGTGGTGCGCGTGGTGTGCGCGGAGGATCTCGGCATCGTCGTGAATCCGGAAGGCGCCCGCATGCAGATCGAGGGCGGCGTCACGATGGGTCTGGGCTACGCCCTGTCGGAAGAGCTGCATTTCCGTGGCGGCGACATCCTCGATCGCAACTTCGGCACCTATCAGCTGCCGCGCTTCTCCTCCGTGCCGCGCATCGAGGCAGTGCTGGTGCGCAACGACGCGCTCGCGCCCCAGGGCGGCGGCGAGCCACCGATCACGATCATGGGAGCCGTCATCGCCAACGCGGTGTTCGATGCGAGCGGCTCGCGACAGCTGCGGCTGCCGATGACTCCAGAGCGCGTTCTGGCCGGTCTCGCGGAAAGCCGCCACCATGCCTCTTAGAGCGCTCGTGCTCGTAATGGCCGCATGGCTGGCCGGAACGGCCGGCGAGGCGGTCGCCGAGCCTCCTGCGGCGGGCGGCGCTCCCGATCCTCATCATGGCGAGGTTCTCTACCTGCGTCACTGCGTTCCCTGCCATGGCGGGCATGCCTGGGGAGACGGGCCGCGCGAGATCCCCGCTCTCGCGGGGCAACGCGAGACCTACCTGATCGAGCAGCTGACGCGCTTTGCCAGCGGCGAGCGTCCAGGCTCCGAGATGCACGGCCCGGCGATGCGGGACACGCTGAGGGCTGCAGACGTCAATCGTCCGGCGGCGATTCACGATCTGGCCGCATACCTCGCGCGCGCGAGCGCCGACCCGAAGCCCGAGCTGGGACGGGGCCGCTCCCTGGCGGCAGGCAAGAGCGCCTATCTCAGCGCCTGTGCGAGCTGTCACGGCGAGGATGGCGCGGGCGCCGAAGACCGCGCGACGCCCCGCATCGGCGGGCAGCATTACCGTTATGTGCTGTCGCGGCTGCGGGAGTTCAGGTCCGCGCACCGCGGACGAGTCCAGGCCGTGCCTGCGTCGGCCGAGGAGCAGCAGGCATTGGCCGACTACATTGCGCGCCTGCCGGCCGGTGGCAGCGGACCGTAGAGCGCGCCGGTGAAGACCGCCGATTCGGCAGAGCAGGCGCGGCTGCTTCGCAACTGGAGGGCTGAGCGGGACAGCTCGGCGCTGTACGCCGCACTGGCGCAGCTCGAGCGCGACCCGCGGCTGCGCGCCGTCTACCTCGAGCTCGCGGGCTCCGAGCGCCGGCATGCCGACTTCTGGGAGGTGCGGCTGCGCGCCCTCGGATGCCCGGTCCCCGCGTTCCACCCCTCGGGGCGCATCCGCGTTCTGATCCTGCTCGCGCGGCACCTCGGCATCGGCTTCATAGCGCCGAGCGTGCTGGCGCGCGAGATGAAGGAGCGCGATGACTATGCGGGGCAGGAGGACGCGCTGAGCGCCGGACTGCCGTCCGAGGAGCACGGGCACGCGGCGGCGCTGCGCGGCAGAGACCAGGGCGGACTCGGCAACAATCTGCGCGCCGCCGTGCTCGGCGCCAACGACGGCCTGGCTTCCAATTTCTGCCTGATGATGGGCGTGGCCGGCGCACAGGTGTCCGCGTCGATCGTGCTGTTGACCGGAATCGCGGGGCTGCTCGGCGGGGCCTGCTCCATGGCCCTCGGCGAATGGCTGTCGGTCACCAATGCGCGCGAGCTCGCTCTGAGCCAGCTCGACCGGGAGATCGGCTCGCTCGAGCCCGATCCGACGCACAGCAGCGTCGCTTCGGCCGGCGATGCCCTGAGCGCGGCGGGCGTGTCGTTCCTGCTGTTCGCCCTGGGCGCTCTGGTGCCGTTGCTGCCGTTCTGCATTCTGCCAGCCGGGCTGCGCATCGCCGGCACCATCACGCTGTCGGCAGCCGCCCTGTTCGTGCTCGGGCTGGCAACCTCGCTCTTCAACGGCCGTTCCGCCTGGTACTCGGGTCTGCGGCAGACCGCATTCGGGGCGGCCGCCGCGCTCATCACCTGGCTCGCCGGGCGCGCGTTCGGCGCGCTTTCCGGTGGCGCTTGAGTGCGCGACATACCGCGATCGCGCTAAGCACATCCCCGTATACCGCTGCCGTCGGGGCCGGCGCGAGCATTAGGGCGTGACCTTCGTGGGTCGGTCAGAGGAGCCAAACGATGCCATGGAGTGAGAGTTACTTCCCGCGCTCGATGGTGAATCTTCCGCTGCGCACCCGCCACAAGGCGATCGAGATCGCGAACGCCCTGCTGGCGGAAGGCTACGAAGAGGGCCGCGCGATTCGCATCGGCATCTCGCAGGCGAAGCGCTGGGCCGGCGGGCCGCGCGAGCGGCGTCCGACCTCGAGCCATTGATGACGCTACGCCCGTGATCAAGACCATCCTGGTGCCGACGAGCGGCTCGTCCACGGACCGGAGTGTCTTCGGCACCGCGCTGGCGCTGGCGCGTCCGCTGGCGGCGCACATCGAATTCCTGCACATCCATCTCACCCCCGGCGCGGCGGCGCTGCACACCCCGCACGTCGGCTTCCTGCGGGGTGCGGCTGTCGCCAGTGCGCTGACGGCGCTCGGCCGCGAGGAGGATGAGCTCTCCGCGCAGGCGCTCGCGCATTTCAAGGAATTCTGCCTCGAGCACCGCGTGCTGATCCGCGATGCGCCGAAGCCGGTGGAGCTCGTCAGCGCCCGCTATTCGCAGGAGATCGACCAGCCGCTGGCACGGCTGCTGCTGCAGGCACGTCACAGCGATCTCGTGGTGCTCGGGCGCCGTCGCCACCGCGACCATCTGCAGCTCGGCCTGATCGAGGAGCTGCTCGCGCGCGCCGGTCGCCCGGTGGTGATCGCGAACGACAGCCCGCCGCGGAGCGTCGCCGGCACGATCGTCGTCGGCTGGAAGGAGACCGCTGAGGCGGCCCGGGCCGTCGGGGCAGCCATGCCGCTGCTGCGCGCGGCGAGCCGGGTCGTGCTGCTGGCCGTCAAGGAGCAGGGCAGTGCCTCGCGCGAGCAGCTCGAGCATCTCGGCCGGCAGCTCGCCTGGCAAGGCATCAACGCCGAGGTGGACATCGCCGGCAATCCTTCCCAGCCGGCGGCGCAGCAGCTTGCGCTGCGCGCCTCGCAGCTGTACGCGGATCTGCTGGTCGTCGGCGCCTACGGGCACGGGCCGCTGCGCGAGCGGGTGTTCGGCGGCGTCACCCGCACGCTCCTGCAGCACGCGGACATGCCGATATTCATGATGCAGTGAGCTTTGATCGTGACGACGCGACGCCAGGTGACGAATGCCATGCTTGCAGGCGCGGCTCTGGCCGCAGCCGGCGGCACCGTGCGAGCGGGCGAGCCGGTGAAGTTGCCCGCGCCCGCGACCGCGGGCGGCCTGCCGCTGATGACCGCTCTCGAGAGGCGGCATTCGACCCGCGAGTACTCCGCTCAGCCCCTGTCGCAGGGGACGCTCTCGGATCTTCTGTGGGCGGCCTTCGGCATCAATCGTCCGAGCGGCGACCGTACCGCGCCCTATTGGCGCCACGTGATGGTCATCGACGTGTATCTCGCGATGGCCGACGGCGTCTGGCTCTACCAGCCGCAGACGCATAGCCTGCAGCCCTACCTGCCGGAGGACATGCGCGCGCACACCGGGCTGCAGGAATTCGTGGCGACGGTGCCCCTCAACCTGGTTTACGTCGCACACGGCGAGCGGATGAAGGACATCTCGGCCGAGGATCGCCGGCTCTACGCCTCGGTCGACGCCGCCTTCATCGGCCAGAATGTCTACCTATACTGCGCATCCGCAGGTCTTGGCTCGGTGTTCAGAGGGGCCGTCGACACGCACCGTCTCGGCGCGTTGATGAAGCTTCCGGACGGGCAGTTCGTGACTTTCGCACAAAGCGTCGGTTACCCGGCGGTCTGATTCCGTCGCTGACTTTGCGCCCCGGGGCCGCGAGGTTAAGCTTGCGGGCCGAGGGCAAGGTGCGTTCCAGGAAATACACATCCGCTGCGGCGCCCGCGCCGTGGCGCGCCGTCTTCCGCCGCCACCTGGCGGTGCTGCTGGCCATCAAGCTGGCGGCGCTCGCGCTGCTGTGGGTGCTGTTCTTCTCGCCCGCGCATCGCACCGCCGTCGACGGCCAGGCCGCGGGGCGGCATCTGGCGCTGGTTCCGCAGGCAGACCGGCGTGATTGACCTTTCGGTCGTGGCTCTGTCGCGCACGCAGTTCGCGCTCACCGCGCTGTATCACTTCCTGTTCGTGCCGTTGACGCTCGGCCTCTCCATGATCCTGGTGATCATGGAGGCGGTGTACGTGATGACCGGGCGCGAGATCTGGAAGCGCATGACGCAGTTCTGGGGGATGCTGTTCGGCATCAACTTCGCCATGGGCGTCGCCACCGGCATCACCATGGAGTTCCAGTTCGGAACCAACTGGGCCTACTACTCACACTATGTGGGCGACATCTTCGGCGCGCCGCTGGCGCTCGAAGGGCTGATGGCGTTTTTCCTCGAGTCCACTTTCGTCGGCCTGTTCTTCTTCGGCTGGGAGCGTCTCTCGAAGGTGGGGCATCTCATCGTCACCGCGCTGGTCGCGCTCGGCTCGAGCCTCTCGGCGCTGTGGATCCTGATCGCCAACGCCTGGATGCAGCATCCGGTGGGCGCGCAATTCAACGAGCAGACCATGCGCATGGAGCTCAGCTCCTTCTCGGCGGTGCTGCTGAATCCCGTGGCGCAGGCGAAATTCGTGCACACGGTCGCGGCCGGCTACGTGGTGGGCTCGGTATTCGTGCTCGCGGTCAGCGCCTGGTATCTGCTGCGCGGGCGTAACGTCGAGATCGCGCGGCGCTCGCTGGCAGTGGCCGCGAGCTTCGGCCTCGCCTGCTCGCTGTCGGTGGTGGTGCTCGGCGATGAGTCCGGATATCTCGCCAGCGAGAACCAGAAGATGAAGATCGCCGCCATCGAGGCGGAGTGGCACACCGAGCGAGCGCCCGCGGGCTTCACGGTGTTCGGCATTCCGGACGACGTGGCGCATACGACTCACGACGAGCTCAAGGTGCCGTGGGTGCTCGGTCTGATCGCGACGCGCTCGGCCGACGAGCCCGTGCTCGGCATCTTCGACCTGGTCGCCCGCGCCCGCACCCGCATCGCGAGCGGCATCGAGGCGCACGCGGCGCTCACCGTCCTGCGCGCGCATCCGCAGGATGCCGCCGCGCGCGCGCTGTTCGAGGAGCATCGCGACGACCTCGGCTACGGGCTGCTGCTGCTGCGTTACGTCGACGACCCGGCGCATGCCACAGCCGCGCAGATCGAGGCGGCGGCCTGGTCGACCGTGCCCGACGTCGCGGTGCTCTTCTGGTGCTTCCGTGTCATGGTGGGCATCGGCTTGCTGTTGATCCTCCTGTTCGCGACCGCCTTCTACCTCTCGGCGCGCCATCGCTTCGAGCGGCACCGCTGGTTCCTGCGCGCCGCATTCCTCGCTCTGCCGCTGCCGTGGATCGCCGCCGAGCTCGGTTGGATCGTGGCCGAGTACGGACGACAGCCCTGGGCGATCGACGGGGTGCTGCCCACCTTTCTCGGCGCATCGCCGGTTCCGGCGAGCAGCATCGCGCTGTCGCTCTGCGGCTTCGTCATCTTCTATTCGGCGCTCGCCGCCGTGGACGTCTATCTGCTCACCCGCATGATCCGCCGTGGCCCGGACGGGCTGGGGTATTGGCCCGAGGGGGACGCCCGTGCCCGACTATGAGACGCTGCGACTGATCTGGTGGCTGATCCTCGGCGCTCTGCTGATCGGCTTTGCGCTCATGGACGGCTTCGACTTAGGGGTCGGGGCTACGTTCCGCTTCATCGGCCGCAGCGACGAGGAGCGCCGTGCGCTGCTCGAGTCCATCGAGCCGGTGTGGGACGGCAACCAGGTGTGGTTCATCCTCGCCGGCGGCGCGGTGTTCGCGGCCTGGCCACTGCTTTACGCCGCCTCGTTCTCGGGTCTCTATCTGGCGATGTTCCTGCTGCTGGTCGCGCTCATCCTGCGGCCGGTGGGCTTCATCTTCCGCAACAAGATCCACGATCCCCGCTGGCGCAATTCCTGGGACTGGGCCCTGACGATCGGCGGCGCCGTCCCCGCGCTGCTGTTCGGCGTGGCCTTCGGCAATCTCTTTCTCGGCCTGCCGCTCGAATTCGACGCGCTGCAGCGCCCGATGTTCAGCGGCGGCTTCTTCGGCCTGCTGCACCCCTTCGCGCTGCTCGCCGGGCTGGTGAGCCTCGCGATGCTCATCATGCACGGCTCGGCGTACGCGGCGCTCAAGGTCGGTGAGCCGATGTCGCGGCGCGCCGCCGCGCTCGGCGGCTGGGCGGCGCTGGTATTCGTCGCCTGCTTCGCGCTGGCCGGCGCCTGGGTGGCGAACATCGGCGGGCACACGATCACATCGGGGGTCGATGCTCTGGGCCCCTCGAATCCGCTCGCCAAGCACGTCGCGGTCGCGCCCGGCGCGTGGCTCGGCAACTTCCGCGCGCACGCAGCGCTGTGGCTCGTGCCGGCGATGGCCGTGACGGGTGCGCTGCTTGCCGCGACGCTGCTGCGCTCAGGAAGGGCGGGCCTCGCTCTGGTGGCGAGCGGCGCCGCCGTCGCGGGCACGATCCTGACCGCGGGTATTGCGCTGTTTCCCTTCCTCATGCCCTCGTCCACTCATCCCGATCAGGGGCTGACGGTGTGGGACGCCTCGAGCAGCGCCCGCACCCTCGGCATCATGCTGATCGCCGTGCTGGTGTTGCTGCCCATCGTGCTCGCTTACACTGCCTGGGTATTCCGTGTGCTCAGGGGCCGGATCACGCTCGAGTCGGTCCGGCAGCATACGGGCCTCTACTGAGCGAAGGACCGCGGAGCTCCTGACATGTGGTATTTCAGCTGGATCCTCGGGCTCGGTCTGGCGCTCACCTTCGGCGTTCTCAACGCGATCTGGTACGAGGTGACGCAGGAGCCGCCCGCGCGGCCAGCGCCGCTCGTGCGGCCAGACTCCCGGCCCTGACTCGGGACCCTTGCAACCGAGCAGCCGCGCCCTTTGACCGCGCGCAGCGAGCATCGTCCGACTGACTCCGCCACGGCGCCGGCACTGCGCGTGAGCGACCTGCGCAAGAGCTACGGCCGGGTGCTGGCGGTCGACCGCGTGTCGTTCGAGGTCGCCGCCGGCGAGATCCTCGGGCTCCTCGGCCCCAACGGCGCCGGCAAGACAACCATCATCAACACCGTGCTCGCCGTCCTGACACCGGACTTTGGCTCGATTCGCATCGGCAATGCGGATGTCTCCCGGCAGCGCTCGCTCGCTCTGGCGCGCACCAACTTTGCCGCCGTGTACGCCAGCCTCCCGGGCAATCTCACCGTGACGCAGAACCTCAGCTTCTTCGGCCTCATCTACAGCGTCCGCTCCCTGCGCCGGCGGATCGAGGAGCTGCTCGGGCAGTTTCAGCTCGAGGGGCTGCGCGACACCAAGTGCGGCGTGCTGTCCTCGGGGGAGCTGACGCGCGTGGCACTGGCCAAGGCGCTGCTCAACCGCCCGCGACTGCTGCTGCTCGACGAGCCGACCGCATCGCTCGATCCGGCGGCCGCGCGTGACACACGCGGCGTCATCCGCGCGCTCGCGCGTGACAGCGACTGCGGCGTTCTCTGGACCTCGCACAACATGTACGAGGTCGAGGAAGTCTGCGACCGGGTGCTGTTCCTGTCGCATGGCCGCATTCTCCTCGCGGGCGACCCGCGCTCGCTGCCGCGCGAGCACGGCGCGCGCAACCTCGAGGAGCTGTTCATCCAGCTGGCGCGCGAGCCGCTCGCCCACCCGGCGGAGCAGCTCGCGTGAGGATCGCGCCGGTCGCCGCGATTCTGCTGCGCCAGTGGTACCTGCTGCGCGGCAGCCCGGTGCGCGCGCTGCCGATGTTCGCGTGGGTGGGGATCGACGTCGTCCTGTGGGGGTTCATCTCCCGCTTCCTCAACAGCGTGAGCGCCGCGGGGATCAACTTCACCACGGTGTTCCTGGGCGCGGTGCTGCTGTGGGACCTGTGCGGGCGCGTGATGCAGGGATTGACGACGGCGTTCCTCGAGGACGTGTGGTCGCGCAACTTCCTCAACCTGTTCGCGAGCCCGCTCACGATCTCGGAGTACGTGACCGGGCTGGTGCTCGCCAGCATCGCGACCAGCCTGATCGGGCTTACGGTGATGCTGGCACTGGCGGTCCCGGTGTTCGGCCTGTCGTTGCTCGCTCTCGGCGCGCACCTGCTGCTGTTCCTGCTGGTGCTGTACGGATTCGGCGTGGCGCTCGGCATCCTGGCGAGCGCGATGGTCCTGCGGTTCGGCCCGGCGTCGGAGTGGCTGGTGTGGCCGATCCCCGCGCTGCTCTCGCCGTTCTGTGCGGTGTTTTACCCGCTCACCATTCTGCCGGCCTGGATGCGCGGCATCGCCCGCCTTCTGCCGCCATCCTACGTGTTCGAAGGAATGCGCGCGGTGCTCGACGGCCGGCCATTTGCACCGTTGCCCGTGCTGTGCGCGCTCGCGCTGGCGGCGCTCGAGATCGCGCTGGCCGGCTGGTACTTCGTGCGCGTCTACCGCCGGGCGGTGCGCACGGGGCTGCTGGCGCGCTACAGCGCGGAAACGGTGAGCTGAAGCGCCCGCGTCGCTTAGGGCTATGCATAAGTACTGATTTCCGGGCGCGGGCGTTGGGGCAAAGTGCTTTCGTGCGAGGCAGGCGGCCAGCGGAGATGGAGGTTTTATGATCGTCAGCGAAATCTGCCGGCGCAACCCGGTGACGATCCAGGCACACGAGGAGCTGGATCGGGCAGCGCAGCTGATGCGCGAGCGGCACATCGGTTACCTGATCGTGGTGGAGCCGTACCCGCCGCACGCGGCGCCGCGGGTGGTGGGCGTGCTCACCGACCGCGATATCGTAGTGGGCGTGCTCGCCAAGGGCACCGACCCGCGCCTCGTGAAGGTCGGTGACGTAATGACCCGCGAGCCGGTTCTGGTCTCCGAGGACGCATCGCTCAACTCCGCCCTGGCCGAGATGCGCCGGATCGGTGTGCGGCGGATTCCGGTGGTGGACAGGGTCGGGCAGCTCGTCGGTGTGCTGTCGCTCGACGAGGTGCTGGACACGGTCGCGCAGGAGCTGCTCGGCGTGATCGGCTCGATCCGCACCGAGGTACGGACCGAAGGCGCCCGGCGGCCCTGACTGCTGCCCTGCACCCGAGGCTGCGGCGTCCACTGCGACCCTGAAGCGCTGACGCCATGCTGGATGAGTTCCTGCAGCAGGCGCGGGTCGCGTACTTCTCCATGGAGATCGCGCTGCGCAGCGAGATCCCCACCTATGCCGGCGGTTTGGGGGTGCTTGCGGGTGACACCTTGCGCTCGGTGGCCGATCTGTCTCTGCCGCTGGTCGGGGTCACGCTGGTCAGCCGCGCCGGCTATTTTCGCCAGGAGCTCGATCCCGAGGGCCGGCAGATCGAGCATCCCGCTCTGTGGGATCCGGCCCGCTGGGCGGCGCCCCTCGATGCCAAGGTGGCTGTCTGGATCGAGGACCGGGCGGTCTGGGTAGGCGCGTGGCTCTATGTGATCGAGAGCGACCTCGGAGGGCGCGCACCGGTCATCCTGCTCGATACGGATCTTGCGGAAAACGCGCCGGCGGATCGCGAGATCACCCACTACCTCTACGGTGGTGACGATCGCTACCGGCTGATGCAGGAGATGGTTCTCGGGCTCGGCGGCGTGCGCGTGCTGCGGGCCCTCGGATTCGAGATCAGCGCCTACCACATGAACGAAGGCCATTCGGCGCTCCTCGGCCTCGAGCTCCTGCGCCATTTCACCTACCCGACGAGCGAGCTGCGATCCGGCGAATCGCCCTACGACGTGCCGCGCGTCCGCCAGCTCTGCCGCTTCACGACTCACACGCCGGTCGAGGCGGGACACGACCGCTTCTCCTACGAGCTGGTACAGCAGCTGTTCCGCAGCGGCGAGCTCGCGGGCTCGAGCGCCATCCGGCTCGATCTCGCGGAATTGCAGCAGCTCGCGGGCCGCGACCAGCTCAACATGACGCAGCTGGCGCTGTCGCTGAGCGACTTCGTGAACGGCGTCGCCAAGCGGCACGCCGAGGTCTCGGCGCGGATGTATCCGGGCTACCAGGTGCGGGCGATCACCAACGGGGTGCATCCCTACACCTGGACGGCCCCGAGCTTTCGCGCGCTCTACGACCGTCACGTGGCCGGCTGGTGCCACGAGCCCGAGCTGCTGGTCCGGGCCGAGCGCATCCCGGACGCCGAGATCCGTGCGGCGCACCTCGCGGCCAAGCAGGCGCTGATCGAGCGCGTGCGCGAGCTCACCGGCCTCACGTTGAGCGCGGACGCGCCCATCATCGGGTTCGCGCGCCGCATGACGGCCTACAAGCGGCCGGAGCTGCTGTTCACGGATCCCGGGCGCCTCGAGGCGCTTGCGCGCCAGCGGCCCTTCCAGATCGTGCTTGCCGGCAAGGCGCACCCGCACGATGAGGAAGGCAAGCGCCTGATCGCGCTGCTGTACCGGGAGATGCGCTCCCTCGCCGGGAAGGTCCCGGTCGCTTATCTGCCCGACTACGATCTCGCGCTGGCGCAGCTGCTGATCTCGGGGAGCGACATCTGGCTCAATACGCCGCTGCCGCCGCTCGAGGCCTCGGGCACCAGCGGGATGAAGGCGGCATTCAACGGCGTTCCCAGTCTCTCGTCGCTCGACGGCTGGTGGATCGAAGGCTGTATCGAGAACGTCACCGGCTGGTCGATCGACGGGGCGGGGTCACTGTACGAGAGGCTGGAACAGACCGTGCTGCCGCTCTTCTACGCCGAGCCCTCCGGCTGGGCCCGGCTGATGAAGGGAGCCATCACTACCAATGCCGCCTACTTCAACAGCCATCGGATGATGCGCCGCTACGCGACCGAGGCCTATCTGCGTTGAGCAGCCGCCCGGCCGTGCGGCGCGTAGGCGAAGATGCGTAGTGACAGAGCGCTGGCGCAGTCGCTAACATTTTTCATGGGTGAATGTTTTCGGCCGATCGCAATGAGCCCCGCGGAACTGCCTGCGAGGGCGTGCGCAGAGCGGCCTTTCGTCGTATTGCACGTCGAGGACGATGAGGCGCTCGCGGCGAGCGTCGCCCGGCTGCTGCGGGCCGAGGGGTTCGAGGCTGTGAGCGCGACCGACGCTGCGAGCGCGCTCGAGCGGATCGCGCATGACGCCGCGGCTCCCGACGTGCTCATCATGGACGTCAACCTGCCCGGCGAGATGGATGGCGCCGATGTCGCGCAGGAGATCTGTCACGCGCTCGGGCACGTGGTGCCCACGATCTTTCTCAGCGGCCAGCTGTCGAGCATCGGCCTGCCCTGGCTGCCCGGCGCGCCGCTGCTGTTCGTGGCGAAGCCGCTCGACGCCGAGGTACTCGTGAGAGTCGTCGAATCGTTCGCCGGGCTCGGACGCTTCATGCGCGCCCACACGCACCATTGAGCGGCGCGTTGCCGGGAATCTAACCCAGCGCCTGCGCCAGATCCTCGATCAGATCCGCGGGCTCCTCGATGCCGACCGACAGGCGCAGCAGATTCTGCGGCGTGCGCGAGCCGGGCCCCTCGATGGACGCGCGATGCTCGATCAGGCTCTCGACGCCGCCGAGACTCGTGGCGCGGGTGAACAGCTGCGTGCGGCTTGCCGTCCGCATGGCGGCCTCGCGGCCGCCGGCAATGCCCACCGACAGCATGGCGCCAAAGCCGCCCGGCATCTGCGCGGCCGCGAGCGCGTGCGCCGGGTGGGACGCCAGCCCGGGGTAAAAAACGCGCTCGACGGCGCGATGGCCGGCGAGGAACTGCGCCACCTCGAGGGCGCCGCGGCACTGCGCGCGCACGCGCAGCGCCAGCGTCGAGATGCTTCGGCGCAGCAGCCAGCAGTCGAACGGAGCGAGCGGCGATCCCGCCATGCTTTGCCAGGCCCGCAGGCGCTCGAGCAGGGCCGCGTCATCGCGCACGACGGCGATGCCGCCGAGCACGTCGCTGTGGCCGCCGAGGTATTTGGTGGCGCTATGGATCACGATGTCGACGCCGAAATCGAACGGCCGCTGACACACCGGCGTCGCGAAGGTGTTGTCACACACGACCAGCGCGCCGGCCTGGTGCGCGAGCGCGACCACCCGCTTCAGGTCGGTGACGTTGAGCAGCGGGTTGGTGGGGGTCTCGTTCCACACGAGGCGCGCGCCGCCGCCGATCGCGGCCTCGGTCGCCGCGGGGTCGAGGAAGTCGATGACCTCGAGCCCGGCGCCCCGGGTCCTGGTGAGCTGGTGGAACTGTTTCAGCGTTCCGTAGTAGATCTCGCGCGGCGCGACCAGCCGCTCGCCCGGCTCGAGGAGCTCCAGCACCGCCATGTTGGCCGCGAGCCCCGAGGCGAACGCCACCGCGCCGACGCCTCCCTCGAGCGCCGCGACGCAGGCCTCGAGAGCGCTACGG
>Ga0335077_10005145_pt1 | contig 16009 bp, 11 predicted proteins | sample Lox_Sample_31_FD_207151 | JGI IMG/M metagenome (GOLD analysis project Ga0335077, IMG submission 207151) | Soil microbial communities from Loxahatchee National Wildlife Refuge, Florida, United States - Lox_Sample_3.1 | ecosystem: Environmental > Terrestrial > Soil > Wetlands | place: USA...
GCCGTTACCGCCGCAGCGTTCTATCTGACCAGGGCGAAGATGCGCACCGGCGCCCCTGACCCGCCGCCCAGTTTCATGGGCGCGACCACCACCGTCGCGCCCTTCACCGGCACATGGATGAGGTTGGCCACGTTTTCCAGTTGATAGGTGCTGTGGGAGAGCACGAACTGATGCACGGGAAAATCGGACGAAGGGCCGTAATCAATGCTGAGGGTATCAATCCCAATTCCAATGGCCTGCCGGCCCTCGACCAGGAACTTGGCCGCGTCCAGCGAATAGCCGGGGAAATGCATTGTGCCTTTCTCATCGGCATTTCGATATTCCTTGACTGAGCTCCAACGCGCGTTCCATCCCGTGCGCACGATGGTCACCGCACCCAAAGGAATGTGGCCGTTCTCCTGCTCCCAGGCGGCAATGTCTTCCACCGAAAACTGATAGTCGGGGTTGCTATTGACCTTGGCGCTGATATCAATCACCACCAGGGGAGCAACCAGCCGCTCCACAGGAATCTGGTCCACGGTCCACAGCCCGCGGATGAAGTGCGCGGGAGCATCAATATGTGTGCCGAAATGTTCGGGCAGACAGATCTCACGCGCAAAGTACTTGTCCTTGTCAATGGTGGCGACGGTTCTGGCGTGAAACAGGGGTTTGGCGTTCGCGTCAAAGGAGGGATTTCTGGCGTCCAGGGTGTGGGTCAAATCCACCACCGCCGGCGCGCTGCCCGGCTGGTCCGGCTCAGAGCGGTGCTGTTGGGCAAAAAGCAGAAGGGTCAGCGCCAACACGTACCCTACCACCAAGCTGCGAATCTTCATTGGGCTGCTGCTTTCTTTCTCCGCTGCTGCGGGGCCTGGGTGCTTGAAGTCCAACCAGAACAATAAGATGTGCGCTTTTGCCTGGGTGGTGGCCTGGCCAATATTGTGCTTCATGCCCGGTATCGCTTCAAGAAACTTGCGGACATGACCGGTGGAAAACCTTCCAGCTGCCGATGACTGAGAACTGGAAACCGGGAACCGAATTGCCATCAAGTTCTTAGCTGAAACGCCAGGCTCAAGGGCGCTGATTCAGGCGGACAGTTTGCAGTTCTCAGATAGAGGCAAGTCCACAGGCCAGTGCTGCCGCAATCAGAGTGCTGAGAAAATTCACCAGATCGTTGCTCAGCAAGCCGCGGCGTTGCAGCGCCGCGCCCATGATGCTGTCGGCCATCGTTCCCGCGACGGCCGCGCCTGCACAAAGCGGCAGCCATCTCCAGGGCAGCAGGCCGGTCAGCACGCAGATCAGGCTGACCAGAAATGCCGCCAGAATGCCGGCTAGAGTTCCCAATGCAGTCACGCCCCCGTCGCTCCCAGAAGGAACTGTTCGCCAGTTTGTGATGAGGCGCGCGTTCGTGCTAAAGGCTTGCCCCACTTCGCTGGAGACGGTATCTGCAGCGGCCTCAGAGAGGGCCGCCGCCATTGCAGCGAGAAGGAATGTTTGCCCTGCGCCAAGCCGGCGAAGGCCGGCGCAAACCGCTGCTACGCCAAGGTTTGCCAGCACCTGTTGAGCTGTTCTGCCGTCCCGTTTTTCGGCGATTCCCTGCGCCTGTTTCCTCTTGTAGCCCCAGCGCGTGGTGGTCCATGCCAGAACAAACACCGACACCAGCGCTGCGAACGCCCCCGGGCCCGCTCCGGCATACAGCAGAAAACAAACTCCGGCCCCAGCCAGAGCACCCGAGCGGCTGACGCCGCGCAGCCAGCGGGCCAGCGCGGCGAAGGCCACGGTTACGGCAGCGGCAATCCCGAACTGATGAACACTACTTATGGTATGCTTCCCCAAACTGCACCATCACTGGTGCTTTGTCTTGCGATTACCAGCCAACGGCTTTTTGCGTCAAATTCTCGATCTGTAGTCTAAACTCAACGTCGGATGGGGCTTTGGCATCCTTCTGCTAGCGGGGTGAAACTATGGCAGCCTCCGTTTGGTCGGGATATCTCACTTTTGGCTTGATCTCCATGCCGGTGCGGCTTTTTTCCGGCGCCCGCAGTTCTGGTATTTCCTTCAACATGCTGCATCGCCCCGACCTGCAGCGGGTGAAACAGCAATACATCTGCCCCGCCGAAGACCGGGTCGTGGATCGCAACGAGATGGTGAAGGGCTACGAATTCCGCAAGGGCGAATACATCGTCATCGAGCCCGATGAGATCAAGAAGATCGAGCCCCAAACCGCCAAGACCATGGAGATTCTGGAGTTCGTCAAGGAAAGCGAAGTGGACCCGGTGTATTTCGAATCGTCATACTACATGCTGCCCGAAGAGGCCGGCCGGCGGCCTTATGCCTTGCTGACCAAGGCCCTGGAAGAAAGCGAATACGTCGCCATTGCCAAGCTCACCATGCACAATCGCGAGTACACGGTTTTTCTGCGGCCACATAAGGGCGGGATGATGCTGCACACCATGTACTACGCCGAGGAAGTGCGCGAGGTGGAAGGCTTTGGCGCCCCCGAGGTCGAATTGAAAGACGCCGAGGTCAAAGTGGCGCACCAACTGATCGAAGCCCTGGCGGCCGACTGGGATCCGGAAAAATACCATGACACCTTCCAGGAGAATCTCAAGAAACTGATTGAAACCAAGCTGGAGGGCGGCAAAGTCACCGAGGTGGAAAAACCCAAGAAACTCGCCCCGGTGGTGGATCTTATGAGCGCCCTCAAGCAAAGCCTGGCCGAGATGGAAGGCAAGAAGAAGCCTGCGGCCAGCGCCAATGCCACCCGCCCCGCCCCAGCGGCTGGGGGCAAAGCTCGCCGCGGCCGGGGATAGGAGCTCTTTTCCGGCTGCGCCCGCTCCGCCGGCTCTACCGGTGGCGCATCCGGCCTTCAGCCATTAGAATGAAGTCTCTTCCAGGAAGCGCTGCCCGGCCCATGCGTCTCTCATTTCGAATTGACGGAACTCTTTGGAGGGTAAGCCGCGCCTCGGCGCTGTTGGCCTTGTTTCTGGTGTGCATCAGCTGCGGGGACATCTACCGCCCCGTCGCCATTCCCACCACTCCCAACCCGCCCAGTCCCAAGAGCTCGCACTATGTTCTTTTCCTGAGCGTCAACGGCGGAAATAACGTGAGTAGTGGGGGTTTGAACGATCCCGGGGCGAGCACCCGGATTGATGTTTCCGGCGACACCAACGTGGGCATAGCGCACCTGGGGCTGACTCCGGTGCATGCGGCTTTATTGCCCAGCGGTGGCACCGTCTACGTCGCCAACCAAATGGAAGACACAATTTCCTACTACTCCCCGTCGGCTCCCAATACGGTCTCTACCATCAGCCTGCCAACGGGGTCACAGCCTGTGTTTGTGGCCAGCCAAGAGAATGCGCACGTTTATGTGGCTAACGCCGGAACGAATTCCGTGGACGTGATTGCCACCGGCAACAACATTGTTACCAGTTTTGTCCCCACCGGTGCCAATCCGGTGGCAGTGGTTGAGACGCCGGATGCGAAGAAAGTTTATGCGGTGAATCAGGGCGATGGCACGGTGACCAGCATCAACACGCTGGACGATAGTGTGAACCCGCCGATTTCCGTGGGCGCAGCACCGGTGCTGGCTGCGGTCCGTTCCGACAGTGCGCGGCTCTACGTTCTCAACTCCGGCGACGGCACCGTCACCGCCATTGATACGGCAACGGACGCAGTTTTGAGCACAACCCCTGTGGGCGCGGGGGCAAATTTTATGTTTTACGACGGCACGCTGAACCGTTTGTACGTTACGGCCGCAACCGCGAATACTCTGACCGTGCTCAGCGCGCGCAGCGACCCGCCACAGGTTCTGGCCACCGTGCCCATGCCGGCCAGTCCGCTCTCGGTAACGGCGCTTCCCGATGGCAGCCGCGCTTATGTGGCCAGCGACCTGGTCAGCGGAGGAACAGCAACTTCGCAGGTTACCGTCATCAATACCTCCGATAACAGCGTGAAGACCACCATTCCTTTGCTGAGCGTGCCTTCGGTGTGCACGGGCAGCACGCGCTTTCGTTTGTATGCCGCGGCCTCAGCCGACAGTTCGCGGGTTTACGTTTCCAACTGCGATGCCGGCAGCACCGCCGTCATCAGCACGGTGGTCAACTCCGCCGTGGATGATCCTTATCCGCCTGACTCTCTGGTTCTCAGTATTCCCGCCCCAGTGAGCGCTCTCTCCTCCAGTTCTTCCACCTCCGTGCCGCCTCCGCAAAATCCCGTGTTCGTACTTGCCGGCCCGTAAGCCCGCAACTCCCACCTTCGCATGGATGGAAAGGGAACGGCGCAGCCGCAGGCGCCGGAGCAGAAAGGCAAGAGGGAAAATCCTGGGACTACGCCGTGCCCTTGGAGCGGGCCCGCTGCCGCTGCGTGCTGTAGCGCAGGGCGATGTTCATGAAGACCTTGCCCATCGGGGTCTCGAAGCACAAAACCAGCGCCTCAGTATCCTCGCTGTTCTCGGTTCCGTGCTCTGAGGTATGGATGACGGGTGGATGCACGCGGAAATGAAAGCCCTGATCGTTGAGCGTGGTGATGGCATTGCCGATGACCTGATTGGCCAGTTCGCAGACCGTTTCGCGCACCAGCGAATCCGATTCCGGCACTTCGCTGCCGGCGAACTGGCTGGCGACTCGCACCGCCGTTTGCGGATCGAGGTCGAAGATGATGCGGCCTTCAATGTCGCCCGTGAGCCAGATGAGCGCCGCCACTCCCCGGCGCCGGTAGGCTTCCGCCTCCATGCTGAGATTGTCTATGTGAAGCGGCCCCTGCAATCCCTGCGACAGCACTGCGTCCGCCGAATTGATGAACGGCTGAATCAACTCCATCTTCATGACTGGGCCCCCGCGCCGACGGCCTGCGCCACCGAGCCGTCTTCTCCCAAGACGTATTTGATCACTTCGTAGAGCACTTCGGGCTTGACCGGCTTCTGCACGAAGTGCCGCGCGCCGCGCTGCAGCGCGGCCACGATGTTTTCCTGGTAGCCCACGGACGACACCATCACGATGCGCGCCTCCGGATGCTGTTGCACGATCTTCTCCGCGGCCTCAATGCCTTCCATCTGCGGCATGGTGATGTCCATGAGCACGATATCGGGCTGCACTCGCGCATATTCGCTGATGGCGCTCACGCCATCGCCCGCCTCGCCCACCACCTGGCCGCCGAACGCCTGGATGATGCCCGAGAGGTTCTTGCGGGCAAAGACGGAGTCGTCAACCACGAGATAGCGGACAGGCTGCCCGTCCTTGCTGCGTCGTACTGGCGGAAACTGCTCCATGTTGCTGCCTCCTCCTGCGGCCGGCAGGCGTGGCCTGCGGCCGGCTGGTCCCCTTAACTGTTTCCGGCCCCCGCCGCCTGCGCGTCCGGTTCGGACGCCAGGGCAACCTTTGGTTCCGGGCTGCACTGGGCGAACAAAGTATTCGCAATAGCATCCAGGCTTACCACCCGCATGGCGTAGCCGCGGTCCACCGCGGCCTTGGGCATGCCGTACACCACGCAGGAATCTTCGCTCTGGGCGATAGTCAGGCCGCGCGCCGCTTTCACCGCGCTCAGGCCTTCGGCTCCGTCGTCACCCATGCCGGTCATGATTGCCGCAATGGCCTTGTCGCCAAATTCCTCGGCCACGCTGCGAAACAATACATCGGCGGAAGGGCGGTGTCCGTTGACCCGGGGCTCATCGCTCAGCACCGCCACCGTGCCCAGGGGCAGGCGCTTGACCTTAAGATGCCGGTTGCCCGGCGCCACCAGCGCGCGGCCGGCCTGCAGCACGTCGCCCGATTGAGCCTCCTTTACGCGAATGGCGCAGATTTCATCCAGGCGGCGGGCGAACATATTGGTAAATCCCTCCGGCATGTGCTGCACGATGAGCAGAGAGCCGGCAAAATCCGCGGGCAACTGCGGAAGCAGGTACTGCAACGCCTGCGGTCCGCCGGTCGAAATCCCGATGGCCACAATCCGCGTCGGCGGAAGGCTTGGTTGCGCTGCCTTGGCGCTGCGCCGCGGGGGCGTGAAGGCGCTGGGTTTGACCACCATCCCGCGGCTTTCCGCCGCCGCTTTGATCTTGGCGATCAATTCCCGGGCAATCTCGGGCATGCGCGCCGAAACATCCTGCGGCTTGGCCACAAAATCGAAAGCGCCGAGCGACAGGGCCTTGAGCGTGACCGAGGCCCCGCGCGTGCTGTGCGAGCTGACCACGATTACCGGCACGCGCTGGCGGAGCATGATTTCCTTCAGCATTTCGAGCCCGCCCATGCCCGGCATCTCCAGGTCCAGCGTCACCACCTGCGGCTTCAGCTCCTCCAGTTTCTTGAGCCCGAAGTGGCCGTCCATGGCTGTGCCCACTACCTCGATCGAGCTGTCGCTCTGCAGAATCTGCGGAATCAGCTTGCGCATCAGGGCAGAATCATCCACCACCAGCACCCGCACCCGCTCGCTCATGGCTGCCCTCCTGCCGCGGCCGCCTTGAGGCGCTCGCGATCGGCGTGCGAGAGCAGCAGCCCGTAGGGGATCTGCTCTTCTCCACTGGGCTTGGCCTTGATGCAGCGCTCCATGATGGCCGCCAGATTCAGGATGAGCACCACCCGCCCATCGCCCAGGATGGAGGCGCCACTGATCAGTTCGGCTTCAATGGTCTGGTCATCCAGCGCTTTGATGACCAACTCCTCTTCGCCTTCCAGCGAGTCCACGATCAGGCCCAACTTGCGCTCGCCCAGGGCGATAACGAGAACGAAAATCTTGCCGGTGCTATTTGTTCCGGTTCTGGGGCGCCCCAGGCGCGCCAACTGCAGCACCTGGCCGCGCAACTGAAGCACCTCGTAGCGGTCCACCTGGTGCAGGTCCGACTCCCGGGCGCGGCTGATCTCTGCGACGGCGTTGAGCGGAATGGCGTACAGCCGATGTTCCACCCGGAACAGCAACGCCTTGATAATCGCCAGCGTCAACGGCAGCTTCAGGCGGAAGGTCGTCCCCTGGCCGGGCTGGGTCAAAATCTCTACCTGGCCCTTCAGGCGCTGCATCACGCTCTGCACCACATCCAAACCGACGCCGCGGCCTGAGACTTCGGTGATCTCCTTGGCTGTGCTGAAGCCCGGGCGGAAGACAAGCTCAAGAATCTCGGCCTCGGGCAGGCGGGCGGCTTCCTCACGGCTGAGCAGCCCTTGTTCGATGGCCCTGGCCCGGATAGCCTGCGCATCCATGCCGCGGCCGTCATCGGAAATCTCTACGATCACCTGGTTGCCCTGGTGATAAGCGTCCAGGCGGATAGTGCCGCGCACGGGCTTGCCGCCGCGGCCGGCCGCATCCTCGATTCCGTGGCTGACCGCATTGCGCACCAGGTGAGCGATGGGCTCGGCGATGGCATCGAGCAGGCTCTTATCCAGATCGGTGTCTTGTCCGCTGATCGCCAGCTCGACCTCTTTGCCGCACTGCTTGGCCACGTCGCGCACCATGCGGGGAAAGCGGCGGAAGAGCTGCTCCACCGGAACCATGCGCACTTTCATGACCGAGCGCTGCAGATCATTCAGCACGCGCGCCTGGAAAGCCAGAGCATCGGCAAAGCGGCCGCGCAGCGAGTCTTTGGGGTGCACCCGGATGAACTCGTTCATGGTTTGCTGCAGCATTGACTTGCCGATGATGAGTTCGCCGACCAGGTTGAGAACGTTGTCAATGCGCTCGGCATCCACCCGCAGGATATTTTCGGTTGCGCTGTGCGAGGCTTGCGCGGCCCTGCCACGCGAGGCAGGTTCTGCGCCCGAAGCGCTTGCCACGGCCGGTTCCGGCGCCGGAACGGCCGGCGCCGAGGCCTGAGCTGACTGCGGCGTTCCGGCAGGGTGCCAGGCCTCTTCGGCGCGCACACTGGTGCTCACCGTGGGAATCTGGCACTTCAGGGCGATGGCATTCCACTCCTGGCGCGTGGCCAGAAGCAGCTCCACCGACTTCGAGGGCTGGGTAGAGCTCATCTCCGGACGCACCGCCAGCACCTCTGCTGCCGGCGCGACCGCGTTGATCAGCAGTTGCCGGGCTGCGATCGGCATGGCGCAGCCGGGGTCAATATCCACCTTGACGTGATAGGCGTGCTGCCCAGAGGCCAGGGCGTTCTGCACCGCCAGCTTCTCGTATTCGGTCCATTGCGCCCGTTCCGCGCTGACGTATTTCTTTTTCTTTTTGGAGGGTTCTTCTTTGCCGGGCTCTTGTGCCAGCGCCCGAATCAGTTTGCGCAGCGGTTCGGCCGAGGGCAGCACGGAATTGCTGCGATAAGCGGCCAGCATGGCGGTGAAGGCATCGGCGGCGGTGAAGGCGACTTCCGCCAGGGCCGCGGGCGCGGGCGCGGGCTCCAGGCCCAGGGCGTCTTCCAGTTCGTGCGCCAGTTCGCTCAGCTCGCGGAAGCCGCAGGCGGCGGCATCGCCCTTAAGGGTGTGCACGGTGCGGCGAATGGCGCGCACCGCTTCCTGGTCGCCGGGGTTCTTCTCCAGTTGCAGGGTGTCATCGTTGAGCGTCTGCAGCAGTTCCTGGGCGGTCTCGAAGAACAGTTCCCGCATCTCGGCCGCGCGCTCTTCGGAAAAATGGGTCACGCCTGCACCTCAACCCGCTGATAGGCGGTTCCCCCGTTGCGATGAACCATGGCAAAGCGGTCGCTCAATCCCCGCAGGCTTTCCGCGTGGCCCACGAACAGGAAGCCGTCGGAGGTAAGGCAGCGGCTGAATTTTTCCACCAGCCGTTTCTGCTCAGCCTCATCGAAGTACATCATCACGTTGCGGCAGAAGATGGCGTCATAGCCGCGCGGCAGAAATTGAGTCTTCAGATTATGAAAGTCGAAATGGACCATTTCCTTTACCGCCGGCTTGATGACGTAGCGGTCCCCGGTCTTGTCGAAGTAGCGCAGGCGGTAGTTGTAATCCACCGAGGCCATTTGCGATTCGGAGTAAATGCCCTCCTGGCCGCTGCGCAGGACCGAATAGTTGATGTCGCTGGCCAGAATTTCCACCTTCCAGGGAGGCGGGATGAGGGGCTTGGGAAAGGCCGAGATCAGCGCCGCCGGCTGGCGCAGCGTGTAGTAGGCCAGGCTGTCGGCAATCATCATGGCCAGGGTGTAGGGCTCCTGCCCGGTGGAGCAGCCCGCGCTCCAGACGCGCAAAGCAAATTCGCCGCTGCGGCTCTTCTGGCGCAGCATGTCCTCCAGAATGTGCTTGTGGAAGAGATCGAGCTGCGCCTTATTGCGGAAGAAGCTGGTCTCATTGATGGTGAGGTTCTCCAGCAATTGGGAGAGCTCTTGCTTGCCTTCGGGGGCGATCAGCAGGCGGTAGTAGCTGTAGAAGGATTCGCTGCGGGACTCCTTCAGCCGCGCCTGCAGACGGTTCTCCAGAAAGTGCAGGCGGCGCTCATCAAAGTGCATGCCGCACTCCTGGTAGATCAGGGTTTGCAGCAGCCTGAGTTCCGCTGGGGTCAGTTGAATCGCTGCGCCGATTGCGCTCATAGGTCTTTCGTCGTCCTCTCGCCCCCCGTGCCGCCGCTTAGAGCGCGGCGGCGCGCGCGGGTTGCGGCGTCGCGGCGCCGGGTTCCTCACCCGGCCGCAGCCCGCTGTATTCCAGCAGCCCGGCCATCTCCAGCAGCACGATCAAGCGCCCCCGGTATTTCGCCAGGCCGGTCACACACTTCAATCCACCGTCGTGGAAAACGTTGGTGGAAGGCTCGATCTCGGTGGCTGCGAGTTTCAGCACCTCGGTGGCGGAATCCACGATCAGGCCACACAGCCGCCCCTTGTGCTCCACCACCAGAATGCGGTTGCGCCGCGAGGCAACCACCTGCTTTTCCCCCAGGCGCTTGCGCAAATCAATCACCGAGATGATTTTGCCGCGCAGGTTGATCACCCCTTCCATGTACTCGGGAGCGTCGGGCACGGCGGTGATCTCGGGTACGCGCACGATCTCATGCACGCTGGTGATGGGAACGCCATAGGTTTCGCGCCCCACCTGGAAGCCGACCAGATGCAGCTCGCGGGTCATGGAGGGATGATGGGTTTCAGCCACGGGCACCTGCCGCGGCGTGGCGCGCTGCCGGCCGGGCGCGCAGCCCTTCTTCCGCGCGCGCGGTCTTGCCGTTCTGCCCCAGTTCGAAGCGGTCCATGGAGTCCAGCAGGTCGCGCGACATCTTCGACATCTGCTCGGCTGAGGCCGCCAGTTCGGTCGAGCCCGAGGTGGTCTGCTGCACCAGCTCCCGCATGCGCTCCATGGCCCGCACCACGGCTTGCGCCCCCGACGCCTGCTCTTCCACCGCCGAATTGATTTCGTGGGTGATTTCGTTCAGCCGGGTGGTGGCGCGGGCGATCTGCGAGGAGCCGTGCGACTGTTCGTTGGTGGCGGCCCCGATCTCCTGCGCGAACTTGTACACCTCGGTGACTACGCTGGAAATTTTCTTCAACGCGGAGTTGAGCTCGTGGCCGAGATCGAGCCCCTGGTTCACGATGCCGGTGCTCTGGTCCATGTTCTCGACCGCTTTGCGCGCCTCTTTCTGAATGCTCTGGATGAGCTCGGAAATTTCCTTGGTGGATTGCGCCGATTTTTCCGCCAGCTTGCGGACTTCATCGGCCACCACGGCAAAGCCCAGGCCGTGCTCGCCGGCGCGCGCGGCTTCAATGGCGGCGTTCAGGGCCAGAAGATTGGTTTGCTCGGCGAGATCGTCAATCACCTCGATGATCTTGCCGATGTCATCGGCCCGCTGGCCCAGCACGTCAATGATCTGGCCGGAAGCGCGGATGGTGCTGTTGATCTTGTTCAGCCCTTCGGTGGCCTTGTCCATGGTGCCGATGCCGCTCTGCACCTCTTCGCGCGAGCGGTTGGAGATATCGAGCAGAACCTTGGCGGTATCAGCCACGCGTTGAATCGAGGCCACCATTTCGTCAATCGAGGCCGAGGTCTCGCTCACGCTCGAGGCCTGCAGTTGAGTGCTCTTCACCATGTTCTGCACGTTGACGCTCATCTCGTGCATGGTGCTGGTGACCTCATCAATGGCAGAAGAGGTCTGCAAGCTGATCTTGGCGGATTCATCGGAGGCGCCGGCGACCTGGCTGGCTGCGCTCGAAACCTGAGAGGCGGCATCGCGCCCGTTGCGCACCAGGGCGCGTAGGCCGGCAATCATGCGGGAAAAGGCGTCGCCCAGCGTGTCTTTGTTGGAGCGCGCCTGCACGTCCACCGTAAGATTGCCTTCGGCGATGGCCTCCGAGACCGAGGCCATCTCTTTGACATAAGTGACCATGCGGGAAAAAGTACGGGCCAGCTCTCCAATTTCGTCCTGCCGTTCCAGGTCGATCTCGTGCTCCAGTTCGCCCGCATCCGCAATCTGGCGGGAGACGTTCATCAGGTTCTCTAGCGGCTCGGTGATCGAGCGCGCGGTTGAGTAGGCAATGGCCACGCCCAGGGCCAGGGCCAGCAGAGTGCTGAGCAAAGAGATGGTGATGGTCGCGGTGGCCGCGGTCTCATCCGAACGGCGGCGCTCCTCCAGAATCTTTTTGTTTTCCTGGTCGGCGGCATCCAGGTGCGAGGTGGAAGCTTTCACCCAGCTCGAGGCGTCTTTCTGCAGATAGAAAATTTGCAGCTCCGCGACGGTGGAATTGCCGGCATCCACCTGGCGGCGCTTATCCACCAGCGGATCGGCAAAGTCGTGCGCCCAGCTCTGCTCCGAATCGTGCACCTGCTGCAGGGAAGAGCGCTGTTCCTGGGAGTTGGTGGCGGCTTCGGCGCCCTGCAAAAGCTCATCCAGGGTCTGCACTCCCGTGTTCATGCGGTCCACTTCCCGGGTATCGCCGCTCAGCAGGTAGTTGGTGAGGTAGAGCCGGTTCTGCATCATCTGGTAGCGGATCTTGTCCGTGGCCTCAGCCAGGGTGAGGGCCTGTGAGGCGGCAGCCTTGGCGCTGTGCTCGCGTTGTACGGCGAGAATGTTCACCAGGAACAGCACGATGACCATGGCCAGAATGGCGCCGAAATTCAGGTACAGTTTTTTTCCGATCTTCATTCGGGTTCCCCCGCTAAGCCACTCTTTTGCCGTCATCAAGGTGTTCCTCCTCACCCCGCCGGAGACAAATCCGGCACAACTCGGTCAGCGCACAGACGAAGTGCAGAAAAGGGCAAATGCAATGCCGATGCCAGCTCATCGAGTGACGACTCCATATGCCGGCAATGGATGTAATGTATTGAAAGCTCGGCGGATAGGCGAGATTACGAAGGATTTTCCCGGGCGGTGTGGAACATTGGAATCGTCTCACCTGACCCTCTGGCTCTCACTTTGAGACCCTTGGCCGCCAAATCCTGCATTACCCAAGTTTTGCAAGTTGACACCCCGGCCCCTAATTCCCTTGACTCAAAATGAGATTGGGGGCTAGTTTTCCTGTGTATTCAATTACTTGGGGTTTGTTCTCGGCGGGACCGCAGGAATCCGGCTCAACTATGCAATCTGGAGAGACCACGGAGTGGGTGGGGCCTGATTCCTCTTCTGAGGATGCCTTTCAAAAGCTGCTCTTGCAGATCTCCGCCGCTGCCGCCCCGGGGATTGAGCCGGTCGCCCTGATCCGGTTGTTTTGCCGAGCCACCCGCGAGTTCTTCCGTACCGATGGCGCTTACTTCTGGCGAGTGGTTTCTTCCGAAGAACTCGAAGGCGCCGAGGGAGATGGCTACCAGCCGGAGTTATTTCGCGGCTTCCGCTTGCGGGCTGACCAGAAGGCGGTTTCCATGGAGGCGGTGCGCGAGCGCCGCACCGTGTACGCCAATCGCCTGGAACCCTCGCGTACGGTAATGATGTCGGTGCTGTCGGCGGTCGCGGTGATGGCCGCGCCGCTGGTGGTAGCCAATGAGGTCATCGGGGTGGCCTTATATGTCCACCGTTCCAACCCTGACTTCTTCACCGACGATTTGGCCGCCAAGGCCACCATTCTGGCCGGCCAGCTGGGCAGCCTGCTGGAAGCCGCCCGCCTGGCCCAGGCCTCCCGCGAAGAATCGCGCCGGGCCGAGATTCTGGCCGAGGTGGCGCAGGCGCTGCACACCGTCCCCGATGCCGGCGCCGTGCTGGAAGAGATCGCCGGGCGGTTGCGCCTGTTACTGCGCACGCCGCTGGTTTCCATCCTGGTGCGCGACCGCACCGGCTTCAGCCTGCGGGCTCTCGCTGCGGAATCGGTGCAGGCCACGGAATTGGCGCGTGCCCGGCACGACCGCAAGGGCTTGCACTTTGCCGCCGACCTGGCCTCGCGGGCGGCCCGGGCCGCCGAAGTCATCAGCGTGACCATTGACCCGGCCAGCCACTCTCTGGGCGAGATTGTGCCGGCGGGTACGCTAATGGCCGCACCTCTGCGGACCTCACGCACACAGGCCGCCATTCTGATCTATCCCCGCTTCGAAGGCCCGTTCACGCCGCAGGAAAAGTCTCTGCTGGCCGCCGTTGCAGGCTTCGGAGCGGTCGCGGTCGCCAATGCCGAGCTTTATTCCACAGCCCGCGCCCAGGCGCACGAGCTGCATCAGTTGCTGGATATCTCCACCGAACTGGGCTCGCTGGGAGAGATGGACCGCTTTCTGCAGCAGTTTGCCCTGCGGGCCGCCGATTTCCTTGGCTTCAACCGCGCCTTTCTGGGGCAATTGGAGGAGGGCAAGTTCAGTGTGCGCTGGGCCGCGGAGTCAGGACACACCAAGCCCGCCGATTTCGTTCTCGCGGATGGCCCCGCTGCCCAGGCTTTGTTTTCCCGCGAGGTTTTCTGGCGTGATGACCTGAGTCAGGCGCCGGAGGCCACGCTGGGCCTGCCCGCCGAATGGAAGGTCCGGCAGATGTTGACCGTCCCTCTGCTCGGCAGCGCAGGCGAGGTGCTGGGCATGTTCGGCGTGCTCGACCGCCTCGACGGGGTGGCCGTCTCTCCCGAGGATGTTCGCCGGGCGCGGGCACTGGCGGCGCAGGTTTCGGTGGCGCTGGAAGTAACCCGCAATCTTCATCTTTCCGAGCAGCACCGCCTGCGCGCCGAAGCCCTGATGGGCCTGGCGCTGGAGCTGAGCTCGCTGCTGCGGCTGAGCGAGTTTGCCAAGAGATTTGTGGGCTGGTCCGTGGGCATGATGGGGGCTTCGGCCGGCGCCCTGGCTGTTCCCGAGGGCGCAACGTTCGAGACCGTAGAGCTGGAAAACCGCGCCACATCCGCCCTGCCCCAGGCGCCCCTACTGCGAAGCTTCGGCAAGGCCATAGGGGAGGCCATGGCGCAGCGGCCGGAGGCGATCAGCGCGGCCTCCGCGCACGACCTGCTGGGCGAGGAGATGGCAACCACGCTGGCCTGGAAGGATTGCGCCCTGGTCCGGCTGCAAGCCGCCTCCGGCGAGCTGGTAGGGGTGCTGGCTTTAGCCAACCGCGGCGCCGAGCTCTCCCCGGAAGACGCCTATCTGTTGCGGGCTGCCGCCGGTCACGCCGTGGTGGCCCTCGAGAACGCCCGCCTGTTCACTCGCATGGACCGCGCCAACCGCCATTGGATGGATATTTTTGATGCCATCAGCGATTTCATCGTGGTGCATGACGAGAACGAAAACGTGATGCGCGTGAACCGCTCGCTCGCGGATTTCATCGGCGTCAAACCAGAAGAGCTTATCGGAGTGAACATGTGCGCTCTGCTGGCTCTCAATCAGGGCGGGCCTATGCGTTCCTGCCCCTTCTGCCGCGGGGCGGCCGGCACGGTGGATGAATATGTGCATCCCGAGCTCGGCAGCACCTATCTGGTTTCCACTTCGCGAGTGCACGGCGCCAACAGCGAAGGCCTGCAGACCATCCACGTCCTCAAAGACATCACCGACCGGCGCGAAGCGGAGCGGCGCTATCGCGAGCTTTTCGGCAACATCCAGGAGGGCTTGTTCTTCTCCACTCCCGAGGGCCGCTTCATCGAGGTGAATGACGCGCTGGTCCGCGTTCTCGGTTATGCCAGCCGCGACGAACTGCTGCAGGTGGAAGTCGGCAGCCAGGTTTACAGTTCACCTGAGCGCTACCAGGCTTTCGTCTTGCAGATGCAGGAGCACGGGCTGGTGCGCAATCACGAAGAGGTCCTGCGGCGCAAGGATGGCGTCGCGGTGCACGTGCTGATCAACGCCTTCGCGGTGAAAGACGCCCAGGGGCGCATCATGCAGTACCGCGGCCTGATGCTCGATGTCAGCGATCTCAAGGCCTATCAGTCAGAGTTGCAGCGCGAGCGGGATTTCTCTGGAAAAATTTTGAACAACACCCAGAGCCTGATCCTGGTGGCTGATACCGCCGCCCAGGTGAGCTATGCCAACCGGCGCTGGCAGCACATGGGCTACGAGCAGAAGCAGATCCTGGGGGCGCCCATCGAGAACCTGGTGGCGCCCAACTGGCGTAGCGTATTGAAAGATGCTTTCCAGTCCACGCTTTCCGGCCTGCAGGTGGATAACCTCGATCTGCAAATCCTGCGCGGCAACGGGACCCCCGGGCAGTTCTCCGTCAACCTGAGCCCCATGCGCGATGAGCAGGGAAACGTCGCCAGCATCGTGGTGGTGATGAGCGACGTGACCGATGCCGCCACTCTGCAAGCCAAGCTGCTGCACGCTGAGAAGATGGCCGCCGTGGGGCAGTTGGTTTCCGGAGTGGCCCACGAGGTCAACAATCCGCTCACCGCGATTCTGGGCTTCGCCGACCTGCTGATGGAAAACGAAGAGGTGCCGGAGGCGGCGCGCAAAGACCTGCGTGTAATCCTGCAGGAAGCGCAGCGCACCAAGCAGATCGTGCAGAACCTGTTGAGCTTTGCGCGGCAGATGCCGCCGCAGCGCAAGCCCGTGGATTTGAACTCTATCTTGCGGCGCACCGTGCAGTTGCGCTCTTACGACTTCCAGAGCCACGGCATCGAGGTAGTCGAGCAGTTCGATCAGCAGTTGCCGCTGGTGGTGGGGGATTCGCACCAGTTGCAACAGGTGTTCCTGAATATCCTGAACAATGCTTACGACGCGGTGCGGGAAACCGGCCGCCCGGCGCGAATCGAGATCAAGACCGAAGCCGGCGACGGCTTGGTGGAAGTTTCTTTCCG
>Ga0335077_10005146_pt1 | contig 16008 bp, 16 predicted proteins | sample Lox_Sample_31_FD_207151 | JGI IMG/M metagenome (GOLD analysis project Ga0335077, IMG submission 207151) | Soil microbial communities from Loxahatchee National Wildlife Refuge, Florida, United States - Lox_Sample_3.1 | ecosystem: Environmental > Terrestrial > Soil > Wetlands | place: USA...
CCGCGAGCACGGCGCCCGGCGTCGCGGCGACGATGGCCTTCGCTTTCTGGATGTAGTACTCCGGGTGGTCCGGCGGCACGGCCGTCGGCACGACCACGACCTCGGCGCCGAAGGCCCTCAGCAGGTGGACCTTCTCCTGCGACATCTTGTCGGGGATCGTGAAGATGCAGCGGTAGCCCTTGATCGCCGCGGCGATCGCGAGGCCGACGCCGGTGTTGCCGCTCGTGCCCTCGACGATGACGCCGCCGGGCTTCAGGGCGCCGCTCTTCTCCGCGGCCTCGATGATGGCGAGCCCGATGCGGTCCTTGACGGACCCGCCGGGGTTGAACTGCTCCGCCTTGGCGAGCACCGGGGTCTTGAGACCGCGCGCCACGCGGCCCAGGCGGATCATCGGCGTCCGCCCGATCGCCTCCAGCACGCTGTTCAGGGGAGCGGAGACGGTCATGGGGCCGGCTGCCCGGCGGGCTCCGCGCCGCGGCGAAAGACGACCGGCTGGTAGAAGGCCATCGCGATCGGATGGCCGTTGCGATGGGCCGGCGCGAACTGCAGGAGCGCGGCGCCCCGCACCGCGGCGGAATCCAGTCCCGGGGTCCCGGACGAGGACGCGACACGCGTGGACTCGGGCTGCACGCGGCCCGCCGAATCGACGTACAGGCGGAGGCGCACCTCGCCCTCCACGCCCTGGTCGTAGAGATCGGTCGGGTATTGGAACGGCGAGCCGCTGTTGATGGCCACCGGGACGTCGTTCTCCGTCGTGTCCGCCGCCGCGGGGGCGGGCTCGCGGCCGCGGCACGAAGCAATCAACAGCAGGGCACCGAGGCACAGGGGCACAGGGGCACGGTCAAGCAGGTGCCGCCGGCGTCGTGTGCCCCAGTGCCCCCGTGCCCCTGTGCCGGCCACCGCTCCCGTCTCCGTCATGACCCCTTCCTCGCCCGTCGTTGCAGGTCCGCCAACCTGTCGAGCGCATCCCGCGGCGTCAGCCCGTCCACGTCCAGGTCGCGCAGCTCCGCCAGGAGCGGGTCCTCGGCGGGGGCGAACAGCGCCAGTTGATCGGCCGGCCTGGACGCGCTGGCCACACGATGACCGGCCTCGAGGGAGCGCAGCACCGCCCCCGCGCGCTCGATCACCTCGGCCGGAAGCCCGGCCAGCCGCCCGACGTGGATGCCGTACGAGCGGTCGGCGCCGCCGGGACGAAGCCGGTGCAGGAAGATCACCTGGTCGCCGGACTCGTGCACCGCCACGTTGAAATTCACGACGCGCGCGAACCGGTCGGAAAGCTGGGTCAGCTCGTGGTAGTGGGTCGCGAAGATCGCCTTGCAGCCTACACGCTCGTGCAGGTACTCGGCCACGGCCCACGCGATCGCCACGCCGTCGTAGGTCGAGGTCCCCCGGCCGATCTCGTCGAGCAGCACGAGACTCCTGCGCGAGGCGTTGTGGAGAATGGACGCGGTCTCGCTCATCTCCACGAGGAACGTGCTCTGGCCGCGCGCGAGGTCGTCGCTGGCGCCGACGCGCGTGAACAGGCGGTCCACCACGCCGACACGCGCCCGCCTGGCGGGCACGAACGACCCCGCCTGGGCCAGGAGCACGAGCAGCGCCACCTGGCGCAACACCGTGGACTTGCCGGCCATGTTGGGGCCGGTGACGATTATGATCTGGTGCTCGGTGTCGAGCCGCACGTCGTTGGGAATGAAGGCCTCGCGCGGCATCACGCACTCGACCACGGGGTGACGGCCCGCCTCGACGTCGAGCACGAAGTCGTCGGCCACGTCGGGCCGCACGTAACCCCGGCGCGCCGCGGCCTCCGCCAGCGACGCCAGCACGTCTGCGGCTGCGACGCGGGCCGCCACGTCCTGGATGCGGCGGATCCGCGCGCCGACGGCGTCGCGCAGCTCGCCGAACAGCCGCTCCTCGAGGCGCGCGATCTCGTCCTCGGCGCCGAGCACCTTGGCCTCGTAGGCCTTGAGCTCCGGCGTCACGTACCGCTCCGCCCCCGTGAGCGTCTGGCGGCGCTCGTAGTCGGAAGGGACCGCGTCCCTGTTGGCGTGAGTGATCTCGATGTAGTAGCCGAATACCTTGTTGTAGCCGACCTTGAGCGAGGCGATGCCGGTGCGCGCGCGCTCGCGCGACTGCAGCCCCGCGATGTACGAGCGGCCGCCGTCGCGCAGCCCCCGCAGCTCGTCCAGGGCGGGCGAGTGGCCCGGGCGGACGACGTCGCCGTCGCCGAGCGCGGCCGGCGGGCGGTCCACCAGGGCTTCACCGAGGATCTCCGCCAGGTCGCGCAGCGTGTCGAAGCCGTCGTCGAGACCGTAGAGGCTGCCCAGGGTCGCGAGCACCTGCGGCAGCCGGTCGACGGAGTCCCGCACACCTCCCAGATCGCGCGGCGTCGCGCGCCGCGCGGCGGCCTTGGCGCCGAGCCGCTCGAGATCGCGCACGCCGTCCAGCGCCTCCCGCAGCGCCGCGCGCCGCGGCTCGTCCGCGACGAGCGCACCCACGGCATCGTGCCGCGCGGCGATGGCCGCGGGATCGGTCAGCGGAGCCAGCAGCCAGTCGCGCAGCAGGCGGGCGCCCATCGGCGTGCGGGTGTGGTCCAGGACCGCGAGCAGCGTCGTGTCCTCGCCGCCCGGCCGGAGCGGCTCCACCAGCTCGAGGTTGCGACGCGTCATCGCGTCGAGGTACAACCGCCCCGACGCGCGACGCGCCACGGGACGCCTGAGCTGCGGGAGTCCGCCCGGTTGCAGGTCGGAGAGGTAACGGAGCAGGGCGCCGGCCGCGCCGACGGCGAGCGCATCGTCGGGGCCGATGCCCAGGCCGTCGAGCGAGGCCAGGTTGAAGCGGCGCGCGATGTCCTCGGCAGCGAGGGCCGGATCGAACTCCCACGGCTCGCGCCGCGTGACCAGGACGCCGGCGGGCGCGAGCGCGGCTGCGCCCTCGGGCACCACGACCTCGGAGGGGCCGTAGCGCTGGAGCGCGGCCTCCAGTGCCGCGGGCGGTACGTTCTCGAGGACGAACTCGCCGGTCGAGAGATCGGCCGCCGCGAAGCCGGCGCGGGCGGCGTCCGTCGCGAGGGCGACGAGGAAGGTGTTGCGGCGCTCCTCCAGCAGGTCGTCGGCCATCGCGGCGCCGGGCGTCACGACCTCCGTCACCTCGCGGCGCACGATACCCTTGGCGAGCTTCGGGTCCTCGACCTGATCGCAGATGGCGACGCGGAAGCCGCGCTCGACGAGCCGTTTCACGTAGGCCGCCACCGCCTTGGCGGGAACGCCCGCGAGCGGGGTCTCCGCCGCCGCGCCGTTGTTGCGCGAGGTCAGCGTGAGGCCGAGCGTGCGCGCGCCGACCTCCGCGTCCTCCTCGAACATCTCGTAGAAGTCGCCCATCCGGAACAACAGGATCGCGTCGCGGTGCCGCGCCTTGATCTCGCGGTACTGCTGCATCAGGGGCGTCGAGACGTCGAGACCGGGAAAGGTCACGAGGCCGGTACGACGAAGGGGTGGCCCCCAAGGGCCTTCTTGAGCTTCGATGCCGCGGCCGTCGCCGCCCGCTCGGTGGCGTACGGCCCGGCGCGCACGCGATAGAAGCCGTCCGCGCCCTTCAGGACGCGCGCGTGCTCGCCGGCGCGGGTGACGCGCGCCAGGACCGCTTGCGCCGCCCGGCTCGTGCGCGTGGCCTCGACCTGGACGTCGAACTGCGCCGCCGGATGCGAAACCGGAGCGCGGGCCGTATCCGGCGTGCTCGGCTTCGCGGCCGGGGCGCCGGTCGCAGCGTGCGACGAGTCGACGGGCGGCTTCGCCGCCTGCGCCGCAGGCGCCTGGGAGGGATGCGTCGTGTCGGCGGTCGCGGGCGGAGGCAGCGCGGCGCAGCGGCCGTGGTAGTACGCGACCTGGTTGAGGAACTCGACGTCGCCCGCCGACTCCGCGCTCGCTGAGTCGAGCATGGCGCAGGCGGTCGCCGGGTCGCCGAGATCGAACGCGGCCCGGCCGGCCCAGAGCGCCGCCCTGCCGCGCAGCAGGCTCGTCGGGTAATCGCTGCGCAAGCGCTCGGCCAGCTGCAGGGCGCCGGCGCCGTTCCCGGCCGCCATGGCGAGTTGCGCGAGCTGCAACAGGGCCTGGTCGGCCCAGCGGGACGTCGAGTACTCGATGGCCACGCGCCGGAGGTCCCGTTCGGCGCTGTCGCCCGACGTGGCGAGCCGGCCGCGCCAGTACAGGGCCTCGATGTACGCCGGATCGCCGGGCTTGGCCTTGGCCAGCTCGGCCGCGACGATGCGACGCGCCGAGTCGCCGAGCCCCTCGGCCGCCAGGGCCACGGCGTTGCGCAGCGCCGGATTGTCCTGGGCGAAGAGCGCGGGCACGGGGGCACAGGCGCACAGAGGCACGGCGAACAGCACCGCCGCCCGTATCCGTGCCCCGGTGCCCCCGTGCCCCCGTGTCCTCGTGCTCACGCCGCCGACCTTTCCACGGCACCGAGTGACAACACCGCCTCCGCGACGATCTCACCCTCCCCCGATACGGCCGTGCTCTTGAGCCGCGTGTCGGCCCTGAGCAGAGCGGCCAGCCCGTCGTCCAATTCGGCCGAACTCCAACCCGCTGCGTCCTGCACCCAGCGCGCGGCCTCGTCTCCCCAGTTCCTCAGGCCCGGCGGCCGCACCGCCTGGATCGTTCGGAGCACCCGCTCGCGCGCGGCCGCACGCGAATCGCCGTCGTCGAGGTGGGCTCGCGCGAGCGCGACGCCGACCAGGGCCGTGCCGAGCGCCGTGATCAGCCGCACTCCTGAAGTGCCGGGCCCAGCGAGAAGGCGCGGTACCATCGCCGCCGCGGCCGCGAAGTGCCGGCCCGTCACGGCGTCCACGAAGTCCCCCGGCGTCTCCCCGTGTCGCACGCCCACCATGTCGGCCACGTCGGCGGCCGACACGGACCTGCCCTGCACCGCGGCTGCGAGCTTCACGATCTCGGCCGCGAGCTGCGGCAGGTCGTCGCCCACCGCCTCCTGCAGCAGGCGCGCCGCGTCATCGTCGAGCTTCAGGCCCGTCTCACCCGCCCGATGGTGGATCCACTTGAAGACCCGCGCGGGCTCCAGGATCTCGAAGTCCACCGCCGTGGCGCTGCGCTCGAGTCCCGGATCGGCCCGCTCGCCCGCCGACTGCACCAGCACGAGGACCGTCTCCGGCGACGCGTGCGCGAGGTACTCGGTCACCGCCGAGCGCAACTGCTGCTGCCGGGGCCGCTTCTGCTGCAGGCATTCCACTTCGGTGAGCACGACGCAGCGCCGCGCCGACAGCATCGGCGGGGTCTCCACCAGCGAACGAAACTGGTCGGCCGACACCTCGGGCGCGCGCCGGCGGTCCAGGTTGAAGTCCCGCGCGGCGGCATCCACCGCGAGCGCCTGGATGCGGCGCACCGCGTCGTCCTTGAGCAGTTCCTCGTCACCGTAGAGGTAGTAGACGGGCTGAATCTCGCCCTTGGCGAGGGCGCGCTGCAATGCATCGAACGACCGGCCCGGCATCGGGCGCAACTTAGCCCGAAAGCAGGTGTTGCAACAGCCTGTCGGGCGCTACGGCCCTCCCCATACGGCGGGCAGGTCGAGGCGCGGCGGGCCGCCCATGGCGAGGGGCGGGGACTGCTCGACGACCAGGATGGAATTCATGGGGTGGAAGGGCTCGAAACGGGCGCGGATGACGGGGGCTTGCGAAGCGCGATAGACGGGGAGCGGCGCCGGGTCCGGCGTGGCATTCCACGCGGCGGCCGACCGCGCCGTCTGCGCGCGGCGCATCTCGCGGCTCTCGCGCAGGTCCCACCTGATGTAACCCACCGTCGCGACCAGGAGCAGCGTGCCCACGGCACTCGACCAGCGCGCGACGACCGGGACTCGCACCGCAAACTCCCCGCGCAGGCGGTGGCGCAGCCGTGCGCCGAAGCTGTGGGACACCCCGAGGCTCGGCAGCGCCCGCAGCGCATCGAGCCCGGCGTGCAGCGCGGCGTCGAACCTCCGGCAGGCGGCGCAGGATGCCAGATGGCCCCTGGCCTCGGAGTGCTCACCCGAGGTCAGCAGCCCATCCGTGAAATCGGAGTATTTCTCTCGGAACTCGCAGCAGTTCATGCGGGCCCTGACAAGGACCCTACTTGTACCGCGGCGGCCGGCGGCTGTTCCGCAGCCGGCCGGAGAGCCGTCAGTCGAGGTGGGGGGCGATGATCGCGGCGAAGTTGTTCCGGGCGCGGTTCAGCCGGCTCTTCACCGTGCCGAGATTGCAGCCCGTGATCTCGGCGATCTCCTCGTACGTCTTGCCTTCGAGCTCGCGCAGGACGAAGACGACGCGATGGTGCTCCGGCAGCTGCGACACGGACTGCTCAACCAGCTCGCGCAAGTGGCGCTTGCGGAACATGTCGTCGGGTCGCGAACTGGAGTCCTCGAACTGCAACGGGCGGTGATCGGCCTCCCAGTGGCGCTTGATCGTCTGGAAGAGCACCAACGGGTTGCGGCTCCGGTTCCGGAGCTCGTTCTTGGCGAGGTTGGACGCGATCGTGTACGCCCAGGTCGAGAACTTCTTGGTCTGGTCGAATCGATGCAGGTGGCGGTAGATCCGGATGAAGACTTCCTGCACCAGGTCCTCGGCGCGCTCGCGGTCTCCCACGGTCCGGTAGATGAAGTTCAGCAACCGGGTCTGGTAGCGGGACACCAGCTCGTCGAAGGCACGCTCGTGCCCTTCGAGGAACGCCTGCACAACCTGTGAATCCTCGAGGCCCGCGAACGGCGTGCTGGGTGCGTGGCCGAGAATCCGAACGCCATCCCTGACCGCCAAGGTCACTTCGCACCGCCCTCGGAATGGGGAGTCCGCTTCTCCCTAAGAGCAGGAACCGTACCGAGGGTGTGCGCCGCCATGGCAGGTGCGTCAATGCATTGGCGGGAAGGAAGTTGTGGCGGTTGGGCGGAGCGGACGGCGTCGAATCTGATCCCGCCGACCGTCCTCAAAAGACTACATCTTCAGGTGGAAACCTGCGAAAAAGAGAACAGCCACGCTCGTCTTGCCGTCCACCAGTTCCCCGTCCCGGATCATAGCCAGCACCTGGCTCGTGGGCATCGCCTTGAGCTCCATGAACTCGTCCGGCTCACGTCGCTGGCTCTCCGCCTTGACGACGAGGTCGAAGGCCGCGAACAGGTGGATGCGCTCGTCGGTGAACCCCGGCGTGGTGTAGATCGTGGTGAGCCGCTTCCAGCGCCGGGCGGTGGCGCCGGCCTCCTCGAGCAGCTCGCGGCGGGCGCACTCCTCGGGCGACTCGCCGGGCTCCAGGCGGCCGGCGGGAATCTCCCAGATGGGGCCGCCGGCCGCGTAGCGATACTGCCGGATCAAGAGGAGCTGCGGGTCGGCGACGTCGTCGGCGGAGAGGACGGGCAGCACGGCCGACGCGCCGGGATGGCGGATCATCTCCAGCTCGCCCGACTGGCCGTCGGGGTAGCGCACCGTGTCCACGTCGAGGTTCACGACGCGGCCGGTGTAGACGCGCCGGGTGGCGAGCTGGTCCTTGATGCCGTCGCTCACTGGACGGCCTGCCCCCACATGTCGCGGTAGACGATCGGGCCCTCGTTCAGCGCGAGCCGGCCGCACCGTCCGGAGGTGCCGTGCGCCTGTGCGTCCGTGCCTCCGTGCCCTCTGTTCATGTCTACCTCGTCACGAGATACGCGATGGGCGCCTTGAACGATTCAGCGAGCACGTAGCCGATCTCCAGCCGCCGGTTCGAGGCGATGGGGCTGCGCCGCGCCGGCGATCCGAGCGGCACGAGGCCGAGGCGTCGGGCGGAAAGGCACAGCCGCAGCATGTGGAAGCCGTCGCTCACCAGGATCACGCGCCGCCCGCCGTGGGCGTGCACCCAGTCCGCGGCCGCGCGCAGCGAGGGCTCGGTCGACCGGCCCGTGGCCACCGCCACCAGGGCCGCCGGGGCCACCCCGCCCGTCGCGAGGTACCGCCGGCCCACCACGGCCTCGCTCACCGTGTCGCCGGCGCCCACGCCTCCCGTCACGATCAGGTGCGGCGCGAGCCCGCGGCGGAAGAGCTCCGCCGCATGGTCGAGGCGGGCCCGGAAGACCGGCGACGGGCGACCGTTGTACTGGGCCGCTCCCAGCACCACGATGGCGTCGGCGGGCGCGGCGGCGTCGTGCCGCGCGACGAGCACCACCTCGGCCACCACCACCAGCCAGGCCGCGAAGACGAGCGCCGCGGCCGCAGCGACCACCCGGCGCATGCGCGGAACCTAGCGGCGGGCCACGGCCCGAGCCACTACCCCGGAAAGCGGCGGACGAGCGAGGTTCGGCGGGTCAGAGCTCGAACGGCTGGCCGAGGGCGGGGACGTCCACCTGCTTGACGCCGAGGCCCTGCAGGAGGCCGGCCATCGCTTGGAGCTGCTCGGTCTCGCCGTGCACCGCGAAGGCGCGCTTGGGGGCCGGCCCCAGACCGGTGACCCACTGGCGCAGCTCGTTGCGGTCCGCGTGGCCTGAGTATCCGCCGATGGTGGCCACCTCGGCGCGGACGGGCAGCATCTCGCCGAAGATCCGCACCTGCTTGTCGCCTTCCTGGAGCCTGTGGCCGAGCGTGTAGCTCGCCTGGAAGCCGACGATGAGAACGAGGTTGCGGTGGTCGCCCACGCCGTTGCGCAGGTGGTGGAGGATGCGCCCCGACTCGGCCATGCCCGACGCCGCGATGATCAGCGCCGGACCGCGCAGGCCGTTCAGGGCCTTGGACTCCTCCACCGAGCGCACGTACTTGACCATGGGGAAGCGGAACAGGTCGTCGGACTCGCGCACCAGCCGCTCGCTCGGGTCGAACGCCTCGGGGTGCAGCCGGAACACGTCGGTGGCGTTCACCGCCAGGGGCGAGTCCACGTAGATCGGGATCTTCGGAATGGCGTTGTCGCGCGCGAGGCCGTGCAGCTCGTAGATCAGCTCCTGCGCGCGCTCGATGGCGAAGGCGGGAATGAAGATCTTGCCGCCCCGGGCGGCCACCTTGTTGACGTACTGGGCCAGCATCGTCTGCGCTTCCACCACCGACTCGTGCACCTTGTTGGCGTAGGTGCTCTCGACGATGAGCACGTCGGCCAGGCCCTGCGGCGGCTTCGGGTCACGGATGATCGGCAGGCCCCACCGGCCGATGTCGCCCGAAAAGACGACCCGGCGCCTGGCGCCTGCCGCATCGATGTCCAGCACGACGGACGCCGAGCCGAGCATGTGCCCTGCATCGAAGTAGGTGAGCTGGACGCCCGGCGCGATGTCGAGCGGCTTCTCGTACGGCAGGCTCACGACGTGCTCCACCACGCGCGTCGCGTCCTGGGCCGTGTAGAGCGGCTCGGCGAGCCCGCCGTTGTGGCCGCGCTTCTTCAGGAACTCGAAGTCCTTCTCCTGGATGAAGCCCGAGTCCGGCAACATCACGCTCGCGAGGTCGCGCGTGGCCGAAGTGCAGTAGATCGGGCCCGTGTAGCCCTTCTTGACCAGCAGCGGCAGCCGGCCGGTGTGGTCGATGTGCGCGTGGCTCACGACCACGATGTCGATGTCGCGGACGTCGAGGGGGAAGTGCTCGTTCTTGCGGCGCGCCTCCTCGCGGCGGCCCTGGAAGAGGCCGCAGTCCAGGAGGATGCGCTTGGGCCCGATCTCGAGGAGGTGCATGGAGCCGGTGACTTCGCCCGCCGCGCCCCAGAACGTCACCTTCATCAGCTCTCGCGCTCGAAGACCGCGAGGATCTTGCGCGGCGACAGCGCAACCAGCTCGACGAGCGTCCAGCCGCCGCGCCGCCGCTCGTTGAGGTCGTCGGTCAGGGCCTCCTCGTCGGCGAGGCCCCGGCCCGAGAGCCGGATGATCGCCGTCTGGTACTCGGTCACGGTCAGCGCGTTCCGAACAGGCGGTCGCCCGCGTCGCCGAGGCCGGGCAGGATGTAACCGCGCTCGTTGAGCTGGCGGTCGAGGGCCGCGGCGTAGACGGGCACGTCGGGATGCGCGTCGAGCATCGCCTGGACCCCTTCGGGGGCAGCGACGATGCACAGCAGGCGGATGGAGCGGGCGCCCGACTTCCTGAGCTTGGTGCAGGCCGCGACGGCCGACCCGCCCGTGGCGAGCATCGGGTCCAGCAGGAAGAAGTCCCGCTGCTCCCGCGCGCTCGGCACCTTGTAGTAGTAGTCCACCGGCCGGAGCGTGTCGTGGTCGCGGTAGAGGCCGATGTGGCCCACGCGCGCCGCCGGCACGAGGCGCAGGATGCCGTCCACCATGCCCAGGCCGGCCCGCAGCACCGGCACCAGCGCGAGCTTCTTGCCGGCGACCTTCTCGCCGGTCATGTGCTCGAGGGGCGTGTCGAACTCGACGGGCTCGGTGGGCAGGTCCTTCGTGACCTCGTAGGCCATCAGCATCGCGATCTCGCTCACCAGGTCGCGGAAATCCTTGACCGGCGTGCGCTTGTCGCGCAGGACGTGCAGCTTGTGCTTGATGAGCGGATGGCCGAGGATGGTGAGATTCGGGAAGGCGCTCATGGGCAGGAAAGCTGCGACAATCGTCGCGATTGGGGAAGTAAGCCGGCGATGCTGCAACTCCGCGACCCTTGCGGCTATCTTTGTCCCCGCTCGGCCAGGTAGCTCAGATGGTAGAGCAGCGGACTGAAAATCCGCGTGTCGGCAGTTCGATTCTGCCCCTGGCCACTCGCCCCGGCAAGCAGCCGGCCCCGGCCCGAAATCGGCCGGGGCCGTTTGTTTGGGCGGGTGGCCCCCGCGCCCGGCCTCACGCGTCCTCGCCCACCGCCGCATAGTAGCCGGCCACGCGGTCCCGGGCGCCCTTCCGCGTGTACACGTCCGCCCGCCGCGACGCGATCACCTCGGCGATGACCGCCGCCACCTCCTCGGCGCTTTGCGAATCCGGCAGCTGCCGCGAGTCGGGCCCGCCGTGCAGCGCGTTGAGCCCGAACTCGGTGCGCACGACGGGAGGAGAAACCAGCGAGACCTGGATCCCCGGGTGCGTCTGCTGCACCTCGGCGCGGAAGGTGGCGGTGAGCGCGTTGAGGAAGTGCTTCGCGCCACAGTAGGCCGAGCGGATGGTCGCGAACGGGATGCGGCCCAGCATCGACGAGACGTTGATGACGTGGCCGGCGCCCTGCGCCTTGAAGTGCGGCAAGACCTCCTGCATCCCGTACAGCGCCGACTTCACGTTGAGCCGCATCACCTCGTCGACGTCCTCGTCCGTCAGCTCCGACGGGGCGCGGGAGATGCCGCGCCCGACGTTGTTGACCCAGACGTCGATGCGGCCGAAGCGGGCCAGTGCCTCCGCCACGACGCGGCGGACCTCCTCGCGGCGCCCCACGTCCGCGACCGTCGCGAGGGCGCGCGCGCCGCACCGCGCCGCCACCCTGGCCAACGCGTCCTTCCGCCGGGCGACGAGCACGACCGACATGCCGCGGCTCGCCAGCAGCTCGGCGGTCGCGGCGCCGATGCCGGCGCTCGCCCCCGTGATGACCACGACCTTCTCGTCCATCTCGACCCTCGTCCGATCCGGAGTGAATGCCGCCGAGGCCGCGCGCCGGGCGCGCGAGCGCGGTGAAGCTGTCGACGTCCTTCCTCGTGCGGTAGACTATGTGGGCCGGAACCCGTGAACAACCGGCAGGGAGCGCGCCGTGAGCAGGATCCTCGTCCTCGGTGGTGGGCTGGTGGGCCGCGTGATCGCGCGCGACCTGGCCCGCGAGAAGGACTTCCAGGTCACCGTGGCGGACGCCGCGGAGGCGACGCGCAACCGGCTCGAGGCCGAGGGGCTCCAGGTCCTCGCGCTCGACCTCGGCGACGACGCGGCCGTGCGGAAGGCCGTCGCGGCGGCCGACGTGGTCGTCGGCGCGGCCCCAGGTCACATGGGCTTCCGGTTGCTGCGCCTCGTGATCGAGGCGGGCAGGCCGTACGCCGACATCGCGTTCATGCCCGAGGACTTCCTCCAGCTCGACGGCCTCGCCCGCGAGCGCGGCGTGACCGCGGTCGTGGATTGCGGCGTGGCGCCGGGCCTCTCGAACCTGCTGTGCGGCCGGGCGGCACACGAGTTCGCCGGCGTCGAGCAGATGCTGATCCTCGTAGGCGGCCTGCCGAAGCGGCGTGCGTGGCCCTTCGAGTACCGCGTCGTGTTCTCGGCCGTGGACGTGATCGAGGAATACACGCGGCCGGCGCGCTGGGTGGAGCACGGCCGGCTCGTCACGAAGCCCGCGCTCACCGACGTCGAGCTCGTGGACCTGCCGCGCGTCGGCACGGTCGAGGCGTTCAACACCGACGGCCTGCGGAGCCTCGCGACGACCCTCCACGCGCCGTTCATGAAGGAGAAGACGCTGCGCTGGCCGGGGCACGCGGAGAAGATGCGGATGCTGCGCGAGACGGGCTTCCTGTCGCTGGAGCCCATCGAGGCCGGCGGCGTGCGCGTCCGGCCGTACGACGTGACGACCAGGCTGCTGTTCGACGCGTGGCGGCTGCCGGCCGGGGAGGCGGACCTCACCGTGATGCGCGTGGAGGCGACGGGCACGGTGGGCGGCTCGCGGCAGACGTGGACGTGGGACCTCTACGACGAGGCCGACCTCGCGAGCGGCTTCCATTCCATGGCGCGGACGACCGGCTTCCCGTGCGCCATCGTGGCGCGCCTCCTGGCGCGCGGCGAGCTGGCGCTCCCGGGCGTGCACCCGCCCGAACACCTCGCCGGCGACGACCGCTTCTTCGCGCACGTGATGGATGGGTTGCGCGAGCGTGGCGTCACGATCGCGAAGACGGTGAGCCCTGCGTAGCAGCTGCGCGGCCGACTTCTCCGTCCGGATGAGTGTCTCCTCCCGGCGAGTGAACTTGTCGGGTTGACCACATGACGCCCACCTAACGCACCCTCCGCAGATTCGGCGCGCTCGACTTGATCGACTTGTTCACTCTGCGGTCGGAGGAAGCGGTTCCATGATCGCTCTGCGAAGCGCGGCCGTCATGCTGACGATACTGGGTGTGTCGGCGTCCCTTGCGGCCCAGACGACAGAAGTCCGCTCGGGGCAGCGGGTGCGCGTCACGACAGCCGACAGCGCCCGTCACGAAGGCCGGCTCCTTCTCGTCGCGGCCGACACGGTCTTCCTTCAGAGGAGCGGGCACCAGGAGCTCGTCAAGATGGGGAGCGGCGACCGGCTCGATGTCTTGAAGGGATCCCACTCTCACACGCTCCTGGGGGCACTGATCGGAGCGGTCGGGGGCGCGGTCGCAGGATCTACGAGCTCGAGGCACATCTGCGCGCCTCTCGAGAGCTCAACCACAATCGTCCGCTACTGCGGTTTGTCGCCGGCAGCGGGGGCACTCGTCTACGGGGCCGCCGGCCTGGGCGTCGGCGCACTCGTGGGGTCGTTGGTCAGAAGGTCCGTCTGGGAACCGGTGCCGGGGGCTCCGGGGGCGCTGCGCGTGACCATCGCCCCGCTCCCCGAAGGCGGCCTCGTGGCGGGCGCCTCGCTCGCGTTCGGAGCGCACCGGCCGGTGCGTTGACGGCCCGGCCTCGCCGGTAGTCCGCGAGGCGTTGCGCGCGCCGCATCGCGCGGCTAGCGTCTCCGCCGCGTGAGGCCTGGTCGCGGTTCCCGGCTGACCCTCGGCCCGCTGGTCGCAGTGATGTTCTTCTGCGTGTCCGGCGGGCCGTTCGGGCTCGAGGGCGTCGTGGGAGACGTCGGCCCCGGCGTCGCCATCCTGCTGCTCCTGCTGGTCCCGCTGCTCTACAGCGTGCCCGAGACGCTTATCATCGGCGAGTTGGCGTCCATGCTGCCCGCCGAGGGCGGCTACTACCAGTGGGTGAAGCGCGCCTTCGGCCCCTTCTGGGGGTTCACGAACGGCTGGCTGAGCTGGATGTACTCGCTCGTCGACATGGCGATCTATCCCGTGCTCTTCCTCCAATACCTGCGCTACTTCACCGGCGACATCGGGCGGCTGCCGGCGTGGGTGCTGGCGCTCGGGCTGATCTGGGGCGCCACGTGGCTCAACCTGCGGGGCGTGCGGGCGGTGGGGTTGGCGTCGGGCTGGTTCACGGCGGCGGTCGTCGCGCCGTTCGTCGTCTTGGCCGGCGCGGCGGCGGCCCGCTGGCTCCACGCGAGTCCCGGCGGCCTGCTCACGGGAGAGCCGTTCCGCGCCGGGGGCGCCACCTTCCTGGGCCTGCTGGGGATCGGCATCTCGCAGAGCGTGTGGAACTACAGCGGCTGGGACAACGCGTCCACCATCGGCGAGGAGATCGAGGAATCGGGCGCGACGTACCCGCGCGCGCTCCTCAGGGCCCTGCCGCTCGTCACGGCCGTCTACCTGGTGGCGATCGTCCCGGTGCTCGCCGTCACCCGTTGGTCGGCGTGGTCCGACGGTGCCTGGCCGGCGCTCGCCACGATGGTGTCGGGGCGCTGGCTCGCGGCGTGGATCGCGGTCGCCGGCATCGTGAGCGCCTTCGCGCTGTTCAACGCGTTGCTGCTCGCGTACTCGCGCGTGCCACTCGTGCTCGCGCGCGACGGATTCCTGCCTCGCGCGCTGGCCGCTACCGACGAGCGCGGCACGCCGCGGCGTGCGGTCGTGGTGTCGGCCGTCGGGTACTCCGTGTTCGCGCTGCTGTCCTTCGGAGGCCTGCTGGCGGCCGACGTCCTGCTCTACACGGCGGCGCTCGTGCTGGAGTTCGCATCGCTGATCGCGCTGCGGCGCCGCGAGCCCCGGCTCGTCGGGAGCTTCCGCGTTCCGGTCGGCCTGCCGGCGCTGATTGCGCTGGCCGCGCTGCCCGCGCTCGTCATCGCCGTCGCTGTCGGCTTGGAGGTACGGAGCCGCACGATGGGGCTCGTCGGGGTCCTCGTCGCCGTAGCCCTCGGCCTCCTGGGCCCGGCGGCGTACGCGGCGCTGCGGCCTCGCGCGACGTCGTAAGTCAGGTTCGGCGCGGCGCGCATGCGCGGATGGCGGCGCCGAGCCGACGCAGGGCGCCGCGCAGCGCGTCGGGCGGGTAGCCCGCGTAGCCGAGCAGCAGCCCGCCGCGTGCCGGGGGGCGGATGCAGTACGACGAAAGCGGCGGCGCCTCCACGCCGGCCGCGAGCCCCCGCTGCCACACGTCCTGATCGCTGACGCCCTCCGGCAGCCAAGCCAGCGCGAGCATGCCTGCCGCCGTGTCGCCGAAGGTCACGTCGTCGCCCAGCAGGCGCGGCGCGGCATCGAGCAGCGCGTCTCGCCGCTCCTCGTACAGGGCCCGCATCCGTCGCACGTGTCGCGCAAAGTGGCCGACCCGAATGAACTCCGCGAGTGCCGCCTGCTCGATGCCCGGCGGCTGGCGGTCGGATACCGCCCGCGCCTCGCCGAAGGCGTCCACCAGGCCGTCCGGCACGACCAGGTACCCCAGGCGCAGACCCGGGAACAACGTCTTGCTGAACGTCCCCACGTAGATGACGCGCCCGCCCTCGTCGAGGCCCTGGAGGCAGTTCAGCGGCCTGGAGGCGTAGCGGAACTCGCTGTCGTAGTCGTCCTCCACGATCCACGCCCCGTCGGCGTCCGCGCGCTGCAGCAGCGCGAGCCGGCGGGCCGCGCTCATCGTCACCCCGGTGGGGTACTGCCGCGACGGTGTGACGTAGATGAGCCGCGGCGCGACGGTGCCCGGGCGGGGGAGCCGCAGGCCTTCGGCGTCGAGCCCGACCGGGACGACGCGCGCCCCGGCCGCCACGAACACGCCGCGTGCGGCGGGATACCCGGGATCCTCGACCCAGACGGCGTCGCCCGGATCCACCAGCACGCGCGCCACCAGGTCCAGGGCCTGCTGCGCCCCCGTCGTCACGACCACCTGGCTGGCGGTGCAACGGGCGCCGCGCGCGGCCGAGACGTGCGTGGCGATGGCCTCGCGCAGCGGGAGATGTCCGAGCACCGATCCGTAGCCCGAGAGCACCGCCCCCGAGCGGCGCGTGCACTGGCCGAGCAACCGGGCCCACGTCGCCCAAGGGAAGGCCTCGAGCGCGGGCACCCCGGTCTGGAAGGGTCGCGCGGGCTGCACCAGGCTTCGCCCGGCG
>Ga0335077_10005147_pt1 | contig 16004 bp, 16 predicted proteins | sample Lox_Sample_31_FD_207151 | JGI IMG/M metagenome (GOLD analysis project Ga0335077, IMG submission 207151) | Soil microbial communities from Loxahatchee National Wildlife Refuge, Florida, United States - Lox_Sample_3.1 | ecosystem: Environmental > Terrestrial > Soil > Wetlands | place: USA...
TCACTCTCAAACCTGGAGCGACTCCTGGGAGAGAGTTTCACAGAACCAATGCTCGCGACTTCGCCTATTGCGAAATCGCACCCGTGTTGGGCACGCCTCCGAATGTAATGGTTCAGTTCTACACCAGCAGCGGTCCGGGCGACCATTGCCCATTGAACGAGATGGCGGCCATTGACCCGAAGAAGCTCGCGGCGGAGCTGGGCGCGGAGTTTGTATACATGAATCCGACACCACCGGCGCGACGACATTGGGTTATGGACCAACTGTGGTTCTACAACGTTGGCGAGACCGTGGACTTTCATGGTGTTCGGGCCACTTGGGCGGCCTCGATGTCGCCAGAGCTAATCAAAGGAGTGCTCGAGGGCGACTTTGTGCCAGGAGAGATCCATCGTGACTGCCAGTACCTGTATGCAAAAGGAAGGAGGGTCTTCCTGTTGCACTCACCGGACGGAAAGACTTGGGTCATGCTGTCGTACTCGACCGAAGTGGACACAGACCTCTCCCTCGACCAACTCTCTAACCTTGCGAGCAAGTTAAAGCTGCCGGCCGGATTTAAATTTGAAATCAAACCGCTCACGAGAGACCTGCGCATTGACGCGCGCAAAGCCAACGGCTTGGCGCACATCATTCGGGACAACCTCCACGACATATACCAGGGCTGCGGTTTCGACGCTGCCTGCAGTTACATCCCGTAAACCGGTTGGCCGTTGCTCTATAAAAGCCGCTTTAAGGAGCGGCTCTTATCATTATTGCGGATTACTTGTTGCGAACGGCCCATCTCGGTGCACCGCGATAAACCGGTATGAAGCAGAGAAATGCAAAATTTTTGCGAGAAAGGAGTAGCGATTCGGCTCGGCCCCGAGTTTTGCGTTATGCATCGTGAGGTGTACAGCGCCGGAGGCTGGGAGAATCCGAGCTACCAATTCAGGTTTGGAAGAAACTTCAAATAGCCTGGTCTCAAAGCATGCCGCCCGCTCAAGATGATGTCGGTTCGATCAAGCTTGGCCTACGCGAAAACGTCGGGCAGTTCTCGCTGCTTGTCTTGATCAACGTTTTTGTTGGCATGACGGTTGCACTCGAACGAACGTCGTGCCGCTGATAGGCGAGAAGGAGTTTGGCCTCGTATCGAAGACGGCCATCGTGTCCTTCATCGTAAGCTTTGGCGAGGCTAAGGCCGTCTGCAACCTGTTTGCTGCGCGCACCTCGGAAAGGATTTGGCGGAAGAAGGTTCTTATCACAGTTTGGCTCATCGGCCTTCCGGTTCCGTTCATCATCATCTTCGCAAATCACTGGTATTGGTTCGACGTTGCCAACGTCTCGCTTGGGATCAATCAGGCGCTCTGCTGGTCCATGACGGTGATCATGAAGGTGGACTTGGTCGGTCCAAGATGGCGCGGCTTGACACTCGGATTGAATGAGTAGAACACGCGACCGGGCGTTGGACGCCGTAGAGCGGGTGTTGTATCTCAACAAAGACGAGTTCGAAGGCATTCGCGCTTTGTGCCTTGGGACCACGCCGGGGGAAGACGACCTGAAGGTGTTTAAGAATGACGAAGGTTTCATAAAAATCTCCGGCGGTCATCAGAATGAACCTGTGCATCGGGAGGCGGTTCCGCGCGGGCACGCTAGCTTGGAAACATCTTCGCAGGCGTGTACAATCCCGTCTTGGCAAAGCACTCGAAAAACTTCTCCCTCGAACGAGCTTAAGGCGGCGACGTTGAGCCAGTAAAGAGTTCCCCTCGCGCTGGGGAGCTAGTCGGCATCGCGCTTGCCCCCTTCTTGTTTGCGGATAGTTTGCGGATTCTGCTCTTTTTTGCCGCGTTTTGCAGAGCTAAGTTGTTGAAATGGTTTAGAATGAGGGACTGGTGGGCGACTCATAATCCGTAGGTCGCTGGTTCGAGTCCAGCCGCCGCCACCAATTCTTAGGTCAAGCCGAAAGCATTTGCTGGACAGGCACGGGAAGACTTGCGCGAAGCGTGGTCTGGATGGTTCTTGACCTAACGGCGATTGGAATCCTGAGGATTTTCCCTAACCTTTTCTCGCCAATCGTCAATCGCGTTCCGAATCGCCTGAGGCGCGAGGTTGCTGCAGAGCATCTTGTACTCGGGAATGCCGCCCAGCGCGTCGGCCACGTTCTGTTCCCTGATCTGATACGCCTCTTCCACCGGCTTTCCTAGCACCATCTCGGTGGCCATAGACGAGCAAGCGATGGCAACGGCGCATCCCATGCACTTGAACTTAACGTCTGTGATGACATTGCTTTCGATTCGAAGCGTTATGAGAACTGTGTCGCTATCTAACAGACTTCGCACGATCGCTTTGCCGGACGGATTATCCACGCTGCCGGCGTTTCGCGGATTGGCATAGTGCTGACGAACTTGCTCGCTATACAAAGCCAATCTCCCTTGGTTGAAGTGTACGGCGACGGGAGAATATGATACGTCATCAATCGATGTCGCCCGACGTCTACAGCCAAGCGGCGAAACTCGCTTCCGAAGGTCAGCCATTCGCGATCGCTACGGTGGTTCGTGTCGAAGGCTCGTCTTCTGCCCGTCGCGGATCCAAAGCCATCATCGATTCTGGCGGCCGGCTGGTAACCGGATGGGTGGGAGGTGGCTGCGCCGAAAGCGCGGTCAAGAGTGAAGCCTTGAAGTGCATTGAGACCGAACGGCCGCAACTGGTTACCTTGGACATGCGTGACGAGCAACTGGGTGTGGGAATGCCATGCGGAGGAAAGATGGATGTGTTCATCGAGCCTGTTGTTCCTAAGCCTGAGTTGCTGATCGTCGGCCATGGGCGCATAGCCGAGGCACTGGCCAAGCTTGGGAATCTGATGGGATTCAACATTACGGTGAACGACCCCGCCGCAGACCGCGGCTCCTTTCCCGATGCATCGAGACTTGTAACTGAGGATTTTGATCTCACCGAGACACCTATCGGACCCAAGACCTTTGTTGTGATTGCTACCCAGCACAAGCGAGACCACCTGTGGTTGCAGAGAGCGTTGGAAGGCAACGCGTCGTATGTCGCTCTGGTTGCCAGCAGGCATCGAGCCAAACTGGTTCTGGATTACGTCGCTGCCGCCGGGATTCCCGCGGAGAAAATCGCAACTGTATGGGCTCCCGCTGGTCTTGACCTGGGTGCGGCTACCCCGGAAGAAATAGCCCTGAGCATCGTAAGTCAGATGGTCGCCCTGCGGCGGGGTGGAAGCATGACGGCTCTCAGTCTGATAGCTTCTGATCTGGAGACGCACCGCCGTGCCGCGGACGCCGTAATTCAGCACTGCGAGACCGAGGGTGACTGAGCTGACCTGTTAGTCGCTGCCGACTTTCGCTTGCGATTTTTTTCGTTTCAGAGAGACGATTTCAGCCATTACGCTGAGCGCGATCTCCTCAGCCGTCTTCGCCCCAATTTCAAGCCCGGCCGGTGCATGGAGTGTTGCAAGCTTGTCCGTTGGTAGCCCTTTTGATTCCAGGCTGCGTCGCAATTCTTGCGCTCGCTTGCGGTTTGCGACCAGCGCGATGTAGTCGGCGTTTGCAGCGAACGCCTGCTCAACTGCCTCTTCGTCAAACTTTCCATGACTTGCGATGACGACGTAACGTCGGGAAGCTGCCGGAAGCCGAGAGAAATCCAGCACGTTGAGTAGTTCGTCCGCTTCGGATACGTCAGAAACCTTAAGCAGAGGATCGGCAATCGTCACTCCGAAGTGGAGCAGTTTCCCGAGCCTCGCGAGCGCCAAGGCAACCGGTTCCGTGCCGACGATAATGAGGGTACCTTCGTCGGCAGGATGACCGCTCGTTCCTGGGACCTCCCTTCCGCGCAAGTCTGTAGCCTCGGCCAGAGCGCGACGGTTCGCCGTGTTTTGGTCGAAGCCCTGCAGTCTCGCGTAATCAGCCTGGCTGTCAATGTCCAGCAGAATGCCGATGTCATCCACCGTCATCTTGACGAGTCCCTCGGTGTGGTCGCCGAAGATGGCGCGGCAGCCAATGTCTCCGGTAAGGTCCATCACCTCGGGAAAAACGGAACGATCCAACAAAACCGGATTGCCTCGGAAGCCCTGATACAGCGGGATTACGATTTGCGCCGCCGACCGCTCGTACTGATTGATGATCAAGTCGAGTGTAGCGGGGCGGACAAATGGCTGATCGGCCAAGACAATGAACGCAGCATCGGTTAGTGGGTTCAATGCGGAGAGACCTGCGCGCAGCGAGCATGCCATTCCTTGCTCGTAGGCCTCGTTGAAAATGACCTTCACTCTATCGACCTTGAGTTGCCGCTTTATGGCTTCTGCTTGAAAACCGAGCACCAGGACTATGTCAACGACCTTGGCGGCTCGAACATTTTCCAGCGTTCGCTGCAGGATAGGTTGCCCATCGAGAAGCAGTAATTGCTTTGGCTCTCCCATCCGCTGAGATGCGCCCGCGGCCAACACGACGGCGCCAATGCGCGAATACTGTCCCGCTTTCATGCCGACCTCTTCATTTGTTACTGAGTCCGCTCACTGGCGGTGCTTGGTTAGTGCGTTGGAGCAAAGGCGTACTTGGCCGGCTCTTTATCAAAGGTTTGCTTGCAGCCGGCGCAGCAGAAATAGTACGAATCGCCACAAAATTCTGACCGGTGTTTCGCGGTGGTCAAGTTTACCGTCATTCCACAGATAGGGTCCCGGGCCTCCTGCTGCAATACAGCCAATGTGGCTTTAGGCTTGGTCACCGTCGCGGTTGTTTTACGCGCCTGGATAATTTCCGCGAGGATGCTGACCGCGATCTCCTCGGGTGAAGATGCGTGAATGTCGAGTCCGGCCGGCGCCCGCACTTGCGCGAGCCTCTCGGCGGCAATCCCCCGGTTCTTCAGGTAGTCGAGCACTTTGCCCGCTTTCACCTTGCTGGCAACAAACGCGACATAGCTAGCAGCACTATTGAGCGCCGCCTCCAGAGCTTCCTCATCGTACTCCCCTTGGGTGGACACGACGATGAATGTCTGGTTCGTAAGCTTCAATTGCCCCAGTTCCAGATTCGTCTGCACTAGGTCGGCATCCGGAAAGGTCTCGTGGTCGGCGCCCTGGGCAGCGATGGAAACTGCATAACCAATGGTCCTGGCCAGCTTGGCCAAGGTTTGAGCAACGGGAGAGCGGCCCAGAATCAGAACGTGCGGCTTCGGCAGGACAGGCTCGATATAGATGTCCAGCGTGCCGCCACTGTGGCAAGTCATGGTGTAATCCACAATGCCCTCCTCGGCGGACGAAGACGGGCTGATGCGAATCAGCCGCGGTTGACCGTCGGCCAGCGCCTTCAGCGCCTCTTTCACGACCACCGGTTGCGCACAGCCACCGCCAATCCAGCCCCAGATTTTTCCGTCTGCGAAAACAATGGCCTTATTCCCAGGCTTCCCCGAGATTGGTGCTTCGTAACGCACCACGAGGGCGACGGCAAAGGGTTCGCCTTTTGCCAGCAGCTCGTCAGCTTTACTCAGGAACTGGTCGAACATGACGCCTCTGATAGCTGCTACAGATGTCTTTCCAAGGCCAGCAGGCTCTCCAAATTATGCGCCGGGGCAAAGATGTCGATATGAGGAAGTGACGCACTCATGCTGCGCGTGATGGGTTGATATTCCTTAAGCCCCAGCAGCGGATTGAGCCAGACTAGTTTGTCCACGCGGCGTCGCACGCTCCGCAATTCAGCCGCCAGCATTTCAGGCTCACCCGTGTCCCAGCCGTCGCTGAGGATGATGAAAATTGTATTGCGCGAAAGCGCTCTGCGGCCACGCCTCCGATTGAATTCGCGCAGCGATCCGCCAATTTTGGTCCCGCCCGACCATTCCATCGTCCTGTGCGAAAGGTTAGTCAAGGCATCGGATAACCTCTCTGTCTTAAGCACATCGCTGACCTCCACTACGCTGGTGCTGAAAAGAAACGTATTCACACGCTTGAAGTGTTTTTGTAGCGCATAAGCGAAGCGCAAGAGAAACAGGCTGTAAAGACTCATGGACCCGCTGATGTCCAGAAAGATGACCAGCCTCTTCTGCCGCGGCCTTCTCCCCTTGTAAGCCAGAGTGATCGGGTCGCCGCCACGCGTGATATTTCGCCGAATCGACCGGCGAAGATCCACCCGATCGGCAGTGTCGTCAAGCTTCATTCTTCGTGATAACCGCAGGCTCATCTGGTGCAAGAGGCGAAGCGACAGCTGCTCCAGCGCAGCCAGGTCGGCATGTGACATCTCAGAGAAGTCCACCTTCCTCAGGCGTTGCTGTGCGCTGGCGCCCGAAACCGTTTTGCCTTCACTTTCTGTCGACACAGAATCAGCTGTGGTCACGCCAGCCAGCACCTTCGAACCTGCCGGCGGTTTCTGGGTAGCGAGTTTTTGACCTTCCTCCGAACCGAGTTCAGTCTGGCTTCTCCTCGAATTCCAGAACTCATCGAAGAGCCGGTCAAACCGCTCCCACTCTTCTTGCGAGGAGCAAAGTACTGAACGCAGCGCGAACGCAAACATCTGCCGGTCAGCAATAGCGACAGCTTTGACTGCTTCCAGTGCCGCTAGAACCTGCTGCATGCCTGCAGGCAGACCGCTCGACCGCGCGAATCGACAGAACGCCACGATGGAAGTCGCCAACCGATCCGGTTCTTGATGCATCGGTATACCTAATGGGATTGCGCAAGCAGCGTCTCGATTCCGGCCTTCTTGAGCGCGGCACTGTCTTCCATGGATTTCGCTAGACAACCTAGCGTTTGCTCAGCCGCTTCCAAGTCCAGCCGGTCCTTGCCCAATGCCATCACCGCCTGGGTACAGTCCAAGGTTTCCGCCACTCCAGGAGGCTTGTCTAGATCCAGTTGCCGTGCTGCCTGCACGAACCGCACTACCTGCATGGCCAGTTCCTCTTCAACGGCTGGCAGCCGAGCGCGAACAATCCTCATCTCCTTTTCCAGGCTCGGATAGTCGATCCAGTGGTAGAGACAACGGCGCTTCAAAGCATCACTAAGCTCACGGGTGCGATTGGAGGTGAGCATGATGTACGGGATGTACTTCGCTTTGATCGTGCCCAGTTCCGGTACCGTTATCTGAAAATCGGAGAGCAGTTCGAGCAGGAAGGCCTCGAACGCCTCGTCGGCGCGATCGATTTCGTCGATCAGCAGGACGGGCGCGGCGTCTTCTTCCATGATGGACAGCAGCAACGGGCGTTCCAGCAGGAAGTCCTTGTGGAAGATGTGCTTCTCCTTTTCTTCAATCGTCTGCTCCGACTTCTCCTGTAGCTTGATCGCCAGTAGCTGTTTCTGATAGTTCCATTCGTACACAGCCGAGTTGACATCCAGCCCCTCGTAGCATTGCAGCCGGATGATACGCGTCCCAAGCAAAGACGCCAGCACCTTTGCGACTTCCGTCTTGCCGAGACCAGCGTGTCCTTCAATCAGCAGCGGCTTGCGCAGTCGCGTGGCGAGATAAATAGCAGTTGCCAGTGCGCGGTCCGTAACGTAGCCCAGGCGCTCCAAGCCCTCGATGAGAGAATCGACATCTCTGATTTCTTTCGCCGGAGGAGGATTTTGCAAGGCCATCATGATCGCTCTTCAGCGCCTGAGAACAGGTTCTTAATCGCCTGAAGCAAGCGGCGAAACATCTGCTTTATCGCCTGCCAGGCAATCGAGCCCGCCTCGACCGGCTCCGGCTTCGTTTCCGCAACTACGGCAGCGGGCTGGCCAGTGGGCTGTTGCTGAAGCAGCTCCTGAAAGTTCTGGGTGAACTTGTCGAACATGATGTTGGAGACTTCGGTTATGACGCGCGAGCCCATCTGCGCCAGAATTCCCACCACGTTGACTTCCGAAATGCTGGTGACTTGCGTCGCTCCACCATCGACCACCGCAAGCTTGCCGGTCATCGTCATGGAAGCGCTGCCCCGCCCTCGCACATCCTGTCCCTTGCCCTGAATTTCTACCTCGTGGTTCTGCGGGTCGAGCCGGAGAATCTGCACCTCGCCCTTGTAATCGGTCACGCTGGGCCCGACCTTGACACTGATGGAGCCCTTGTAGGTCTTGTCGTCAATCTTCTCGGTGATCTGTGCGCCGGGCACGCAACTGGCCACCTTCGCCGGATCGCTCAGCAAGCTCCACACCTTCTCGACTGGTTCGCTCACCTGGAAGGTCTTTTCGATCCTTAGGGCCAACTCAGCTCACGACCCCTTTCTCCTTGAGGACGTTCCACACCTTCCACGGGGTGATGGGCATGTCGATGTGCCGCACGCCCAGGTGCGAAAGCGCGTCAACCACGGCGTTGACAAATGCGGCGGGAGAACCCACGTTGGGCGACTCGCCCACACCTTTGGCGCCGAGCGGATGATGTGGAGAAGGTGTGCAGGTCTTGTCCGTCTCCCAGTAAGGCGTCTCGACCGCGGTGGGCAATAAGTAATCCATGAAGCTGCCGCCCTGCACGTTTCCGCTTTCGTCGTAGTCGATCTGCTGCATAAACGCGATGGCCAGTCCTTCGGTCAAACCGCCGTGAATCTGGCCGTCAACAATCATGGGATTGATGACGTTACCGCAGTCGTCCACTGCAACAAACCGACGCACTTTGACTTCGCCTGTGCCTTTGTCAATGTCCACCACGCAGATGTAGGTCCCGAAGGGAAACGTGAGATTTGGCGGATCGTAATAGTCCACCGCTTCCAACCCGGCCTCCAGGCCTTCGGGAATGTTGGTATAGGCAGCAAAAGCAATGTCCTGGATGCTTTTCGACTTGCTTGGCGCACCTTTGACGAAGAACTTTCCCGGCTCCCAGTCGAGGTCTTCCTCGCTGCACTCCAGCAGGTGAGCAGCAATCTTCTTGGCCTTTTCGCGAATCTTGCGGGCAGCAACCGCGGTAGCCGCACCGGAAACCGGAGTGCTGCGGCTGGCGTACGTTCCCAGACCGTACGGCGCGGTATCGGTGTCACCCTCCTCTACCACGACGTCGGCGGCCGGAATGCCAAGCTCCTGTGCGACAATCTGCGCATAAGTCGTCTCGTGCCCCTGGCCCTGGCTCTTGGTTCCCATACGGCAAATCGCTTTGCCGGTGGGATGCACGCGAATCTCCGCGCTGTCGAACATCTTGATGCCGGCGATGTCGAAGGTGTGCGCCGGGCCAGCCCCGACGATCTCGACAAAACTTGAGACGCCGAGGCCCATAAGTTCGCCCTTCCGGCGCTTTTCTTCCTGCTCTTTGCGCAGCGCGGCGTAGCCGATCTTCGCCAGCGCCAGGTTCATTGCGGCCTCGTAGTTGCCGCTGTCGAAGCTCCAGCCCAGCGGCGACTTGTAGGGGAACTTATCCGTACGGATAAAATTCTTCTTGCGCAGCTCGACCGGGTCCATCTTCAAATCCAGCGCCAGAACATCCACCGCCCGCTCGATCAGATACGCTGCCTCGGTCACTCGGAATGAGCAGCGATAGGCGATGCCGCCTGGCGCCTTATTGGTGTAAACGCCATCCACTTCGCAGAACGCGTTGGGATAGTCATAGGCGCCGGTGCAAATGCTGAAGAGTCCCGCGGGGAACTTGCTTGGCTGGGCCGCAGCATTGAAGGCGCCGTGATCAGCCAGTGTCTTCACTCGCAGCGCTTGGATCTTGCCGTCGCGGTCCGCGGCCAGCTCGGCCGTCATGTGGTAATCGCGCGCAAATCCGGTGGACTGCAGATTCTCCGAGCGCGTCTCGATCCACTTCACAGGCCGGCCCAACGTGAGCGAAGCAACCACGGCGCAGACATAGCCGGGATAGATGGGGACTTTGTTGCCGAAGCCGCCGCCGATGTCCGGAGAGACCACACGGATGTTCTGCTCGGGAATGCCACCCACCAGTGCGAACAGCGTGCGATGCGCATGTGGCGCCTGCGACGTCATGTAAATGGTGAGCTTGCCGGTGGCGCTATTGAAATCGGCGACGCAGCCGCAGGTCTCCAGCGGCGCCGGGTGGCAGCGCTGGAAGACGGCGTGTACATTGGCCTTGACCGCAGCGTCTTGAAAAGCTTTGTCCGTCGCGCTCTTGTCGCCCACTTCCCAGTGAAAAATGTGATTGCTCTTCTCTTCGCGGTCTTCGCGGAGAATCGGAGAAGCCGGGTCCGTCGCCTTGTGTGGATCAACCAGCACCGGCAGCTCTTCGTACTCGACCTCTACAAGTTCCGCTGCGTCCGCCGCGGTGTAACGATCTTCGGCAACGACGAACGCCACTTCCTGCGACTGAAACAACACCTTGCCCGTGGCCAGCACCATCTGTTTGTCAAAATAGAGCGTAGGCATCCACGCGAGGTTGGCCTTGGCCAGATCTTCTCCGGTGATTACCGCCAAAACGCCGGTGAGCTGTTTCGCCTTCTCCGTGTTAACACTTTTCAGTCGCGCGTGTGCGTACGGACTGCGCACCATCTGCCCGTAAACCATGCCGGGCAGATGCACGTCATCAACATAATTGCCCCGACCCTGGATGAACCGCATGTCCTCTTTGCGCTTGATGGAGTGGCCCATGCCACCAATTTCAGGAGATGTTTGCTGCATCACTTTGCTCCTCCCAGCTCCATCTTGCCGGCCGCATATTGCACCGCCTTGACGATGTTCTGGTACCCGGTGCAACGGCACAGATTGCCGGAGATTCCCCAGCGGATGTCTTCTTCACTGGGCTTCTTGTTGTGCTGCAGCAGAGCGTAGGACGACATCAGCATCCCCGGCGTGCAGAAGCCGCACTGCAACCCGTGCTCCTCCTTGAATCCCTCCTGCAGGGGATGCAGCTTGCCGTCCTGCATTAGCCCTTCCACGGTCATAAGCTCGCAGCCATCGGCCTGCGGGGTGAACATGGTGCACGACTTCACAGTCTTCCCGTCGAGAACGACCGTACAGGCGCCGCAGTGGCTGGTGTCGCAGCCCACGTGTGTGCCGGTCAGTCCCAGTACTTCGCGAATGAAGTGGACCAGCAGCAGACGAGGCTCAACTTCCGCCTGCCGCTCACGGCCGTTGACCTTCACGCGGACTAATTGCTTCTTCGCCATGCCAATCCTCCGCAGAATCCTATTTGCCCGCCCGTTCAACCGCACGCGATAGCGCACGATACGCCAATTCCTTCACGAGGCCCTTCTTGTACTCCGCCGGGCCACGCAGATCCGCGCTTGGTTGCGCTTCCTCCGACGCCAACTGCGCCGCTTGCCGCAGGGTTGCTTCGTCAGGCTTCTTGCCGCGCAGAAATGCCTCGGCCTTGCGCGCCTTGATGGGCGTCGGCCCAACGTTGGTAAGGCCGATACCCACATGCTGGCACGTTCCGCTGCCGTCCAGAGTGACCTGTGCTGCCACTGCTGCAGTGGCAAAGTCGCCGACCTTTCGCTCCAGCTTGAGGTAAGCGCCTCCGCTGCGGGCAGGCGGCAGCGGGATGCGAATCTCCGTCACAATCTCGTCCGGTTGCAGGGCGGTAGTGAACAGCGTCACGAAGAAGTCTTCAATCGGTATAACCCGCTCGCCCTTCGCACCGGTAGTCACGACCTTTGCTCCCAGCGCCAGCATGGTCGCCGGATGGTCATTCGCCGGATCGCCGTGCGCCAGATTACCGGCGACCGTCGCCAGGTTGCGCACCTGAGGATCGGCGATGACGTGAGCCGTGTCACGAATGATGGGGAACCTGGATTGGATGATCGGCGAGTGTTCCAACTCGGCCTCGCGCGTCAGCCCGCCGATCTTGAGATGTCCGTCTTCTTCCTTGATGTACGACAAGCCCGCGATGCGGTTGATGTCGATGAGATAGGCCGGCCGGGCGAGGCGCAGCTTCATCATCGGAATCAGGCTTTGTCCGCCGCTCAGGATCTTGGCTTCGTCACCGTACTGTTTGAGAAAGGCAATCGCTTCAGGAATGGTGGAAGGCCGCAGGTACTCGAAGGCTGGTGGGATCATACTTTACTCCCTCATCGAGCGTTAAGTTACCAACCCTAAGATGGCACACACTGAGAATGGGCCTGGCCAGAGGCACGTACGGCGGACGATACGTTATCACACCCGGTGCGGAACTCGAAAGTCCACGACGCCGGACCTCTACGGAAGCCAAACCGTTCCAACCGGCATGATCTGTGAGTACAATTCACAGGTCGTCGGGATGTCCGAAATTCTTGATATCCTGCGCAGACAGCGGACTCCAATACAACCCGGAAAAACTCGTGATGAAGATTCTGTCACTCAGCACCGATCCCGAACTTTCTCTCTTCCGCAAGCGCATCCTGGAAACAGCCGGCCACGAAGTGCTCGCCCTCAATACCGAGAAGGAGGTACTGGAGCAAGCCGCGGCTCCGCAGCCATTCGATGTCGTGCTCGTGTGTCATCGTCTGCCTGATGCAACGGCCCGCAAGGCCATTCGCCTCCTGCGCGACAGCCGGCCGCAAGCCAAAGTGGTGTATGTCGTCCACTTGTACGGCGAGTGGCCCGAAGTCGAGGCCGACCGCTATGTGGTCGGCGCCGACGGTCCCGACGCGCTGGTCCGTGTCGTCAGCGAGGCGGTTGCTCAGCCCGCCTCGTAATCACTTCACGAATGCTCGGCCTGAAAGATACCGAAGATGTTACCTTCGGTGTCTTTGCAGTACACGACATGACCGACTCCAGGAATCGTCCTCTTGGGCACGACGACCTGACCACCGTGCTCTTCGATCTTGCGGGCGAAGTCGTCCACTGAATCGACTGCGATCGAGTTCACGGTGCGCGGCTGCGAGTCCTTGTTGCGCAGAATGGCGCCGTCGATGCCGAGCTCGGGCGGCGAGCCGGTAGTCATCAACCAATATTCCTCCGGTCCAAATCTCTGCGCCTGCCATCCGAAGACGCTCTTGTAGAACTCGACTGCGCGCGCAGGATCAACCGCTCCCAGCTCGAAGTGAATGACACGGTTCATGGCTCCTCCAGTTTGTCTTGCTGGAGCGACGCCGCCATCGCTCGGAGAAGCGCTATTGTACGCTCGACGTGTGACAGTACGTGTCGCTCACCGGCCAATCGCCGTGTGTGGCTGCTTGTATGGGACGAGGCGCCGAATCGGAACCCCATCCGATACGGAACAGCTACCGCCGCAGTCAGCAGCATCATTGTGATTTTTTTGCTACAACGAACCAAAATGTGTGTTACAAGAAGTACACACCTTCGCGGTGACGCGTCTATATAAGCGGATCCCGGAAGGAATATCGCAGGGATGAATACAGCTTCGGTCCTGGCCGGCCGGAGCGGGGTGAGGTGCCACATGGATGTCGTAACCATTGCTGTCGTAAGCGTGATTCTGGTCAGCTACCTGGTCGGCTCGCTGACCAGCTCAGTTGAAACCGAGCAGGAATTGCCGCACCGTTATTGAACACTAGCGGCATCAAGATCCCGGAGCGCGGAAGGTCCGTACGGATTTTTCCGCGCTTCTTCGTTTCCGTCGCTTTCCCGCCACACTCAGCTACAATGAGCGTCGCTGTTCTGCGGAGCGCCCATGACCCACGCCTGGCACGACATCTCTCCCGGCGAAAACCTGCCGCGCGAGTTCTACTCCATCATCGAAATCCCCTTCGGTTCCCGCGTCAAGTACGAACTTGACAAGCAAAGCGGGCTCATCAAGCTCGATCGCGTGCTTTACTCCGCCGTGTACTATCCGGCGAACTACGGGTTCATCCCGCAGACGCTGGCTGAGGACGACGATCCCCTTGACGTGCTGGTCCTCTGCCAGGAGACGGTCGTGCCGCTTACCGTGATGCAGGCGCGCGCCATCGGACTGATGACGATGATTGACTCGGGCAAGAAGGACCACAAGATCATCGCCGTCGCCACTCACGATCCGGAATTCAACTCCTACCAGGAAGCCAGCGAGATGCCCGAGCATCGTCTGAGCATGTTGCGTCGCTTCTTCCTCGACTACAAGCAGCTCGAGCACAAAGCGGTTGAGGTTGACGAAATACAGCCCTCAGTTCATGCGCTTCCTGTCATCGAAGACGCGCTTGCGCGCTACAGCCAGCAGCGACGAAAGGGCTTCGGAAAGTAAAATCGGAATTCGTTGCCAACACCCCCACCCCATACCCATTGTAAATTGCTCTTTAGAATCAGCATGTTACATTGGATCCCATGTACTTTTTGATGCAAGCTACTGATTCGCAAAGCCTTATCGCAAAGTCTTCATTCCTTTAGACTTATTACCCCCCCGGCAGTGGCCGCAGACGAGCCCTCTGCCCGATCTCGCCCCTCTCTTGCATGCCGCGCAAATCGTGGATTTGCGTCTGCAGGCCGTAGCGGATCACGTGGGCGCGCTCCGGGTCAAGGCAGGTTCCGGAAGCCACCAGCCTCTCGATTCGCTTCAGGCTGGCTTCTGCAGCTTTAAGGTTCAAAGCCATTCCCCGGGCAAAGTGCAACCCTCCGAGGCGGCGCCGGTTGGGCCAGGTGCGCAGCGGGTATCCTCTGTAGCGCAAATGGTAGTGGCAGTAGCTCTCGCCGCGCAGCGCGGGCGAGCCGCAGGGGATGCCGTCTTCCTTCACGTGGCAGCAGTATCTGAAAGGCTTCACGAGCGCCTCCGCCAGAGGTTTCTCATTCGCCTCCCCAGGCGCTTGTGGAACTCCAGATGAAAATGGCAGTACCGCTGCCGGTGCATTGGGAGCACCCGACACATGGTTCCGTCTTCCTTGAAGTGGCGACAAAGTTTGACCGACATACGTGCTCCCCGGCGAACGCAGTTCGCCGCAAAACAAAAACCACACACTCGGCGCGCCACAGAACCTTGGAGTGGGAGTGCCGACCGTATGGTTCGACTCAAGCTGACCCTAGCACAGCAGAATCAAGATGTCTGTGATGTATGAACGAATTGTCTGGCTGATTCCCAAATTGGGAAATTCGAAAGGATATAGAATTCTCAGTTGCTTGCCCAGGTTAGATGCCCAAAACCGGGGTGCGAACCCAGGGCACTAGGCAGAGAGAGTTCTAAGTCTTAACAATAGAGGCGAGGGTAGATAAGGGTCTGTGAGGTGGGTCACAGGCGGAAGAGGCATCGGTGACCCAGTGACGAAGCGTTGGGAGATTATATGCCGTCCAGAACAGGGCTGGATTGGTCGGGATCACGTTGCCAGGCAGGTAAGTCAAACAGTTAGGTCGTCCGAAAGATCACGACCCACAAGAGCCTTCCATGCCTGAGCGAAGACTTTCTGGCGGACTTTAGGATTTAGGGAGTCATCGCGGAGTTTTTCATCATCGGCGAAATGCTGCAATAAAAGCTTGTGCGAGGCGAACCTCTGCTGGAAATCGGGGCCAATGCGGGGCAGGGTGGTCTTAAAGAAATTGATCATGTTCGCATCGGGTTCGGTGACGCAATGAATGTCTTTGTAGCCAAGGCCAGCGACGTGCTTAACACGTGCGAGTTCGGGCTCAACGATTGGGTGAAAAAACTGGAAATGGGTTTGATAGCCAACCATTCCAATATTTCTAAACAGAAGAAAGCTTATGTACGGTAGCTTGCGAGTAATGAGGACAGGCACAGCGTCGAGTTCGCAGCACTTCGAGATCGCTGACCAGATCTCCGATGAATCAGGGTATATCCATTCGCGGTAGTTCTTGGCCTCTCCACCAAAGCGGGTGCCGCCGATGTCAGCGACAAAATCAAGTGGGCGAGAGGCCGGGAGCTTAGGTGACGGAAATCGGCTAAGGAACGAAGCGCCGGCGCGCACGAGTGCGGTGTCAAGCATCTGTTCGAGAACATCACTGCAAAAGTCGTTACGTTCGGTGAGGCCCTTGTGCAGGAGGTAAAGGTGGCGGCGGGTCGCAAGAAGTAAATATAAGTACCATGCTTCTGGGCAGTGCTTGGTGGAGGAGTTTATGGCACCAAAGTGGGAGGACTGCCCTATTGCAGCAACTGCCTCAGCGCGTATTGCAATACCCCGGCGGGTGGCCCACACATTCGCGTATGCGAATCTGTGGGAGATGGGCGGGCGGGAAAATTGGGTCCGAATGGCTGGCGAACCCCGCTTCAGGTTGGTAAACTGCTCCTGATGGCACCCGCGAACGAAAAACAGCAGGCACACCAGCTCCT
>Ga0335077_10005149_pt1 | contig 15997 bp, 13 predicted proteins | sample Lox_Sample_31_FD_207151 | JGI IMG/M metagenome (GOLD analysis project Ga0335077, IMG submission 207151) | Soil microbial communities from Loxahatchee National Wildlife Refuge, Florida, United States - Lox_Sample_3.1 | ecosystem: Environmental > Terrestrial > Soil > Wetlands | place: USA...
ACTTCGTAGATCCCGGTCCTTTCTCCATACGGCATGACGCCAAGCAGGTAGTGTCCGCCAGGGTCAATATCGGACACCATCCCGCAGTTATCCACAAACTTCTCCGGATGTGACCCGTCTGTATTCGCTCTCCAAACGGTCAGTATAGGACTCCCCTTGTCCGTGCCCGCCACGTAGATGCTTTTCTGGTCAGGACTCAATACCGAGTACCAGACGCTGTCCACCGGAGGTAGGAGCTGACGAAGACCGCTGCCATCGGCCCCGATGATGTACGTTTTGGCCCCTGAACCAACTCTCAACTCTTCAAAAGATAGGTGAAGGCTGTCCGGCGTCCAAGTCCCTGTCCCCAGAGATTCTCCAGTGACGAGTTTCATTTTGTTGCCCCCGTCAATGTCCGAAACCCAGAGTTCGCTCCTTTGAGGTGCAGGAAGCGTAATGTACATTACCCGTTTTCCGTCCGGCGAGATTATGGGCTGGGTTGCATCCTCCGACACAATGTCCGTCGATTCCTTGGAATGAACGTGGTACGCGGTCACGGACCCGAAGGATCTGCCGCTCACGAAGTAGATCCCCTTTCCTCCCGGGTCTGGCATCGGACAGAAGTCCCGACCCGTACCGAACGTAATCTGCGTCAAGCCCCGGTCTTCTAAGCTGTATTTCCAGATGTTCGTCAGCCCGTTTACAGTTCGGCTGAACAGAACTGTCTTCCCTGGCTCGGCCCAAACGAAGTTGTAATCCGCGAATACCTCGCCTAGATCGATGGCCTTGTGGCTGGTCAAATTTATCTTGTAGAAGTGGAATTTGGGTCCAAAGTTCCCTGGAACAGCTGCGGCGAGCAGGTCGTTGCCGCCGGGAAACAGCAGCCTCGGCAAGAAGAACAGCCCAGTATTCTCGCCGTTGTACACTAATTCTTCGTTCAGTCCGGATTTTTCCGCACGAAATATCCCGGAGCTGTCAAACTTCTTTACGTAATAAATGAATGCGCCATCCAGCGAGGGGACTGCAGATTGGCCGGGCACCACCCGCCGGGGAGCGCCACCGAGCGTAGGCACTGCCCAAACCTCGAACGGGCCGAGCTGCTTCTCGTAATAGATTTCTTTCCCGTCGGGGGAGAAATTGTCCAAAACTTTTTCGCCTTCGTCATTTGTGAGTTGAAGGGGCTCGCCACCAGCAGCGAGCATCAGGAACACTTGCCTGACGCTGCCTACCAGTGAGACAAACGCCACTGTGTGACCGTCGGGAGATAGCTTCGCGTTAATCATCGGCTTGTTCCACTGGCTGATCTGCGTGATCGTTGCGGGGCCGCTTGGAGCCTTCAGGCCGGACCAGAAGTGATACGCCATAAAGGAGGCTGCTGCCAAGAGTGCGAGGCAGAGGGCCAAAATCGCGTATCCCTTGCGTGTAAACTCCGCCGGCGCCTGAGTCTCGGTGACCGAGCGAGTTGCAGGTTCTCCAGCCACTTCTTGAACTCCCGCCCGGCTCCCAAGGTCCCGTTTGGCCCCGGACACTGGAGTGAGGCCTGCAACTCCGGCTAGTCCGACGTGCTGGGAATCGGAGGACCGTCGCAAGCGCTGCAAGTCATTCTGAAGCTCCGATGCTGTCTGATAGCGCTGCTCCCGGTCTTTCTGTAATGCTTTGCTGATTATTGCGTCGATCGCAGGTGGGATGGCCGGATTGATTCGAAGAGGTGAGATCGGTGCGTGCTCCAAGATCCCGCTAAAAACGACCCCCGATGTTTCCCCTTGAAAAGGCAATGTGCCCGTTGCCATTTCGTAGAGCACGGCACCGAATGAGAACAAGTCCGTGCGGACATCCAATTCTTTGCCGCGTACCTGCTCCGGTGACATGTAGGCGATCGTGCCAATCATGGTCCCGGGCGCGGTGATTTGCTGCTCATCGTTCGAGCGAGTCGTTGTGCGAGCGACCTTCGCCAGTCCGAAATCCAAAACCTTAGCGTGGTTGCGCCGGGTGACAAAGATGTTTGCGGGTTTTATGTCGCGGTGGACGATGCCTTGAGAATGAGCAGCATCGAGTGCGTCGGCGATTTCAATGGCCAAGGAGAGGATGAATTCGTTTTCCAGTGGCTTCCCAGCGATGAGATGTTTCAGCGTCACGCCATCCAGAAATTCCATGGCGATGAACATTTGGCCGTTGTGCTCGCCAACGTCATAAATCGTGCAGATATTCGGATGATTCAGGGCGGACGCGGCCTCGGCCTCGCGTTGAAAGCGGGACAGCGCCTGCGGGTCTCCTGCTCCACTATCCGGCAGGAATTTGAGAGCGACGAACCGATGCAGCCGTGTGTCCTCGGCTTTGTAGACCACACCCATGCCGCCGGACCCGAGCTTCTCCAGAACACGGTAGTGAGAAACCTGACTATCAATCAGCAGCGCTTCGCCCACGACTGTGTTACGCGCGCTCTCTCGAGCGATGATTCGGCCAGCAACTTCGAGGGCAGGTGCCTCGATGAAGTGCTCGGCAGATTTCTCATGGGCCAGTAGTGACTCCACTTCGCGACGAAGTTCCTTGTCATCTCCGCAAGCGTGTTCAAGGAATTCAACGCGGCGGCTCTCCGGCAGATCCAAGGCGCGGTCACACAGATCCTTGACCCGTTGCCAGAGTTCAGGTTCCACCGTGATTCTCCCGGCTCAACTCGCGAAGCAGCCAGATCTTTGCCAATCTCCAGTCCCGCTGCACGGTCTCGACTGAAACCTTCAATACTTCGGCCGTTTCCTTTGCGCTCAATCCACCAAAGAATCTCAGTTCCACAACCTTGCTTTCCCGCTCGTCAAAAGCGGCCAACGCCTTCAGCGCGTCATCCAAGGCCAGCAGGTTTGGATCAGGTTCCTGGCACACCGACGCCACCTCGTCCAATGATAAATGGACCGCGCCAGCACCTCTTTTTTGAGAACCTCGCGAGCGGGCGAAATCGACAAGAATACGCCGCATCAACTGTGCGGACATCGCAAAAAAATGAGCCCGATCCTGCCAGTTCATTTGTCCGCAGTCCACAAGTTGCAAATAGACCTCGTTTACAAGGGCCGTGGTCTGCAGAATATGGCCGGATCGCTGGCCTGCCATGTAGTACCGTGCGGCGCGATGCAGCTGCTCGTATACGAGTGGGGTAATCTTCTCCAGGGCCTGTTCGTCTCCGGCCGTCCAGGCTTTGAGCAGCTGGGTAACGTCGTGAGTTGAGGCCATACCTTTTGAAACTTATTTAGGTTCAATACATTACACGATTGCCACGCAGAAGCCCAGCGATGTGTCCGCTAGGCACTGTCGCAGTTTGAAACCTGAATCAAAATCAAACGCGGTAATTCTACTGCCTGGAAAACTGGACCAGGTCGATCCGCCAAACAACTCCGAATTTCTTTCAATTCTTTGATTACTGGCTTACGGTCTTGCCAAGCATTTTCCGTCTTATTAGATAGACGAGCATTTGGAGAAGAAAGCGTAGGAATCACAGAGAGGTCCTTATGGCGTGCGGTTCGTGTGGAACAGAACGACAAGCCGAGTTCACGGCCGAGATAAACATCCACTTTCCGGGAGCTGAGGGTTTGGATCGGCCTGCCGTCTGGGCATTCCCAAAGCTGGCGGTTTGCCTCGGCTGTGGGCAGACCTCGTTCACGATTCCAAAGGCCGAATTACGCCTGCTGGAGGACGGTTTGGCGGCGTAGAAGTTCTTCCTGTTTGATCCTTACTTCCCTGAGAGGGCAATACGATAATGAACAACCGATCCCGCATCCTTATCGCTGACGATCATAATCTGGTGGCCGAACTTTGTAGAACACTTCTCCAGGTCGATTTCGATGTCATCGGAATCGTCGGGGACGGACGCTCCCTCGTGCGGGCTGCCGGGCAACTGAAGCCGGACGTAATCATCGTCGACGTGGCGATGCCGATTCTGAACGGGCTAGACGCCGGGCGGCAAGTGAAAGAGATATTGCCTTCAGTCAAGTTGGTTTACCTGACGATGAACGCCGACCCTGAAGTGGCGGCCGAAGCCTTCGCACGCGGCGCCGCAGGATACCTGCTCAAGACTTGTGCTGCGTCGGAAATGGTGTTGGCGGTGCGCGAGGCGTTACGGGGAAAAAGGTATCTGTCACGGGCCCTTTCGCGTGACGCAATTGACTGCTTGCGCTGGGAGCACAAGGAAATGGTCGATGAAAACGAGCGCCTCACCGAAAGACAGCGGGAAGTGTTGCAGCTCCTGGCCGAAGGCCGCGTCATGAAGGAAGTAGGCGGGATCCTGAACATGTCGACGAGGACGGTTGCGTATCACAAGTATCGAATCATGGAAGTACTCGGCGCCAAGAGCAATGCCGAACTTGTCAAGTACGCGGTCCGGAGTCACATCGTCGCCGCCTAGACTGATGCGGCAACTTCTGTAGCCACAGCATTTTGCGATTGTCGAAAGCGTGTTACCGGAGCGATTGAAATCAAACTCTAGCCGGACTCCGCAGACGAACGATCCGCCGACCTTGGGAGCTCGTGCCGCCGTCCAGTGACAATGCGGTCAAAATGTTGATGCACACACAGCCGCAGTGAAGAAGCCTGCTGAACTCTCTTGATAGTTAGGACGGATCCTGTCAATTGTGACAGTTGATGATTAAACCGCGGCGCACTATTGTCGCATGGTCGAAGCTAGAAGGGAGTCACCGATGTTCACCTCGCCAGGGGTACACTCTGCAACTCACCATCCTCTATTCAGAGGAACTCTCTGGCATTGCGAGAAGTGCGGGTCGTTTATTTCACTTCATAGTGCAGAAGCAGTGGAGGATCTCCCTTGCCCTGTATGTTCGGACGAAATGATGGTCTTTTGCACCTCCTTCGATAGCGGCTTCGCGCGAGAGATTGCACAAGCGTAAATCAGGTGCTTCAGGCGCAACGAGCGGTGACACTCCGCACTACCCATCTCCCCAGCACTCCTGACAAGAATCGAGTTCGACTTCAGGAGTTGCCACAAAGGGGGACCTGCTGGGTTGTGCGGCGATCTGAGTTCCTATCCAGAACCACGAGACTGTAAGTTTTGCCAGTAGGCGTATTGCTGCGCGGTGCATAGCGTGGATGTCCTCGCACGTGAGAGAGCCCTAGGAGTGCGAAGCTGCGGAACGACAAGCCGAGCTAAAGTCCGGGTGCTCCATGCGAATGCAGACCCAAAGTTAAGGCTTCATTCACGAAACAACAAGCCGACTGACGCACCTGTTGGATAGGGAAGTCCGGAAGACCTCCCTCAGTCAAATCCGTAATACGGAAAAGGAGAATCCAAATGTCTACGCCAACTTTGACGCAAGAAATAAAGAGGCGCTCCGGGTGGAGCATTGTGATCGGAGTTTTGATCGCAATCCTCGGCCTGTTCCTGATCGCCTACCCCCTTGTAGCGGCGACGATTACAACGATTTTTATCGGTTGGACGCTTATCTTTGTTGGCATCACCCAGTTTGTGTTCGCTCTTTACTCTCGAACGCCCGGAAATTTCTTGCTGAAACTTCTTGCCGGGGTGCTTTATGGGTTCACGGGAGTCGGCTTGGCATTCTCTCCCCTTGCAGGCGTCTCGGCGTTGACCATGCTGCTCGGGAGTCTGCTTTTAGTCCAGGCGCTACTGGCGGCCGTAACGGCCTTTCAGATCCGACCGCTCGCAGGTTGGGGATCGTTTCTGCTGGACGCTGCATCGAGCTTGTTCATGGGTTTGCTGATCCTCGTCAAATGGCCACCGAGTTCGGTCTGGGCGATCGGAACGCTGGTCGGAATCGCTGTGCTGACGGGCGGTATCTCGCGAATCATAGTTGCCTCGAAGATACGCAGCGGCGCCAGCGTTGTCGACCGTGTCGTTCAGCACGCAGCGTAGGTCGAATGAACCTAGCTACTTCTTGAGAAAGGCGGCCCGCACATTCGTGCGCGGCTGCCTTCGTATTCTCTGTTCGCGCGGGCAGCTTGTATTGGGAATCCAAACGCGGGACAGGAGAAGAATCACTCTGTGAAATCAATCCTGTCATTTTCTGGTAACTCTTGCGAGTTAAGGAAGTGAAAGACAGGTGTAGCGCCGATGCGGGGTGCGATTGAGACACTCATCATTGGAGCATTAGCAGCCGGTGCCGCGTACTTCATAGCAAAGTGGATTAATTGGGATTTGCTTCGCCCCGGCCAAAGATCACCATAATCCTGACCGACCACGCATCACCTGACCTTGGTATGCGCGAATGGACGGCAATCCCTGATCCCGGACATTCGCCTGTCAGTTTTGACAGTTTCTCTCAGCCGATTCCGCAACTATTAAGGAAGGGAACGGAATTGTGCAGCTGGGTTCGGATAGTCGGCGACATATTTGTTCCCAATCCAGTTCCTCTGGGAAGGGAGGAGATCTGAATAATGCCCGCCGCTGGCACCCAAACTTTTCACTGGCATTTGGAGAGGAGGAATTATGACTCGAGGTAGATCCATTCGCATCACGCCTATGATGACCCGGTTCTTCGTGATCGTCGCGCTCTCCAGCGCGATCGTTTCCGCCCAAACCAAATTGGAAGGGGTGATCAAAGGACGGAACGGAGCACAAATCATTCTACAGACGGCGGATTCGCCGAAGGTGATCGTTCTTTTGACCGACAGCACGGATGTGGGCCAGTTTCAGGGCGCGCTCAAGGCGCGGACGAAACACATGTCCATGGCTGCTCTCGTACCCGGCCTACCAATCAAAGTAGAGGGAAGCTACAACTCCGACAATCAACTCGTGGCGGCCACAGTGCGGTTCAAGGGCAACGACTTGGAGCAAGCACAGGCCATTCAGGCCGGCTTGGCCGAGACGCAGAAGCAAGCTCAGAAGAATAAAGAAGAACTCGAAAAGCAGAACGCCGAGCTTACGGCTCAGAATGCAGCGCTGAAAGAGCAGAATGAAAAAGTAGCCGCAAACAAAGCTGCGATTGATGCTGCCGTAGCGCGATTCGGCGAACTCGACGACTACTACATCCTCGACGAAGTCACTGTGTATTTTGCTAACGGCAAGGTCAAAGTCGATCCCAAATACGATCCGCAACTGGTGGCGTTGGCAGAAAAAGCGAAAACCATCAAAGGTTACATGGTGCAGGTAAAAGGGTACGCCTCAGCATCTGGCAGTGCTTCGTTGAACCAGAGGCTGAGTGAGGATCGTGCCAATAATGTTGCCAACATTCTGCTACAGCAGGGTCATGTCCCACTTACGAACATGCTGGCCCCAGGCGCGATGGGAGAGAGTCGACAGGTAGTCAAGGACAAGAAAGCAGATAGCGAGGCCGAGAACCGTCGCGTGGTTGTACGGATTCTTCAAAACAAGGGGATCACAGGACTGTAATGGCGATCTGTCTCTAACGTTCTGGATCTGAAGTAGCGCCAGGGGCTGCCAACAGGCCCAATGTCTCCGGACGTTTGCTCAAATCTCGATCGTAGCTGTCCCTTCGGCGCGAATAGAGGGTGAAATGGACCTCTCTGTACATCGCTGCACTGAACATAAATGGAAGAAAGGAAGTCCACATTTATTGACGGGCTGTGACGGTATCTCCGTGCAGCGAGTCTGGGCGTGCTCGTCGCATTATTTTCCGTGCCAGGTCAAGCCCAGAACCAGATTTATCAAACTTGGCCTGAGGTCGACAGTTACGTCAATCTTAATCAGCATTTCAGGTTCTACTTTCTCGCAACACAGACGATAGAGAACAACCAGGGTACAGATGCCGAGATCGGGCCGAACCTCGACTTCTTCTTCAAGCCGTTATTCAGGACGGACAGGGGCGTTATCTTTCAACGTGACCGTTCCAAAGCCAGAGGTGGCTGAATCGATTGGATTATCATCGCAATCTCAATAGGATGCGCTACGAACCGGACCACAAACAACGCACACACTGGCGAATCGTGGAAAGTGCGGCGCGTCAGTTTCGCGCTGAAGGGATGAACGGGCCTGGTGTTGCAAAACTCATGAGAGCTTCCGGTCTGACCCACGGAGGTTTTTACAAGCATTTCGCGAGCAAAGACGAGCTTTTCGCGGAAGCCATCGACGAGAGCGTTCGCGAGATCGGGTCAAGGCTGACCGATTGGGCTTCGCACGCCGGGGGCGGCGAATCTTGGAAAGAGATTGTCTCCAAGTATCTCTCCATCGAACACTGCGAGCATCCGGGCATGGGCTGCCCGATCGCTGCGCTTGCTCCCGATATCGCTCGCGCGCCAGGATCATTGCGAAAGAAGATTCGAGGCAGTATGGAGGCATATAAGAAGCAGTCGGTCGACTTTATGCCCGGACGGGATATAGAAGAGAAGCAGAAGAAGTTTGTTCTGATCTTTACGGCTATGGTCGGCGCGATGTCGGTCGCTCGCACCATGTCAGACAAGGCCGAGAAGGAGGAATTACTGGTACTGGTCCGCAATCACCTGCTCACGAGTTTCTAATTGTTTTTTTGAATCCATAGGATTATGATAATAATCTCATCGCGCATGAAGTTACAAATGCATCGTCCTTGCGGGACGATGGCTTCAGAAGGGAGATAGATTTATGAATCACTTGGTTCCGGCTTATCTGACGCCGTTCATTCTGACCGGCATGATCATTGTCGTTACAACACTTCTGTTCGGGTTGCATCGCGCTCTTCGTCGCGCCGCATGGACGCAAACGGACCGGGCGAAAGCGTTTTGGAGGGTGTCGTTACTGCTTATCGGATGGTTTGGGGTGGCTGTAGGGACGTCGATTGCTGGACTGTATGCGCCCGGATCAGGCGCAGCGCCAACGATTCAGTATGGTCTTCTGATCCCGATCGTAGTTGGCTTGCTGCTAGCTCAAAGTTGGCCTTTGCTTCGTCGCACGATAGAAATCATTCCGAATGACTGGCTGGTGGGAGTGCAAGTCTATCGTGTTCTAGGCGTGATCTTCCTGGTGCTGTACGTTGGGGGTTACCTTCCCGCGATCTTTGCCTTGCCTGCTGGAATAGGCGACACGCTGGTGGGAATCTTCGCGCCATTCGTTGCTGGGCGATTTGCGAGTTCGCCCCAAGGAGCTGCGCGCCGAGTTCGCCTTTGGAATCTGCTCGGCATTGCCGACCTTGTAATCGCGGTCACGCTCGGCTTTCTTACCTCGCCGTCGCCGCTGCAGGTTGCTGCATTTGATCGCCCCAGCGGCCTGGTCGCAATGTTTCCCCTTGTACTGATTCCAGTCTTCGCGGTTCCGATATCCATTTTGCTGCACATCGCGTCGCTGTGGAAACTGCGGCAAGATCAGCGGACTGGACACAAAGCACTGCAAGCAGAAAGAATCCGATTATCTGGAGAAGTGAAAGTGAAAGGCGCCTTTCAGCGTTGAGTCAGTCCAGAGCAGGGTGGCGATCGTCACCGTAGTTATTCTCGAAGTTTGATGGCTTAAGACTGGGCCGTTACTACGAAGGCGCTTGCCGCCCTGACTACCTGGCATTTCTCTCTTGGAAATCTCTTTCACTACTGACGTCAAGCGTTTCAGCGAGTCGGAATTACCTGAAACGACAAGTGTTACATTTCCTCAATCCGCCGCCCGTACCTCTCTTCATTTCCCTGTAACAGATCTGCGGAAATTGCATTTATTCGTGTGGCTCCCACGAGGAGACCGAAGGAGACCGCCATGATTTCCGCCAAAGTTGAATTAACCCAACCCCTGGCCCAACAGAGACAGTTCGTTGCTCAAACTGGCAGCGAGCACCATTTCCTAATGGATGACAGCGCTGGCGGCACGGGTCCAAAGCCGATTGAACTGGTGGCTGCTGGGCTTGCTGGATGCACGGCATTCGATGTCATTACGATCCTGCGGCAGAAATATCACCAGAACGTGACAGGCTACGAAGTACGCGTCGAGGCGGATCAGGCGGAGCGTCCGCCACAGGTGTTCACAGCGGTTCGGATTCACCACGTCCTTCGAGGCTTCGATATCGACCCATCGACGGTTGAGCAGGCAATCCATTTGTCGGAAGAAAAATACTGCTCGGTAGGCGCGATGGTACAGAAGACGGCGACCTTCCAAACCACGTTTGAAATCGTTACAGAGAAAACGGAGTGGCTGAATTCAGCACAACTGGCCGCGACCAGAGCCTAAGACACTGCCATGCAACAGATCTGCAAAGCATCGAGTGATCCCGATCACGGCTGCCGCAAGCACTCTGGCGCCAGCATGAGGAGAAAAACCGTAGTGTCTTTCCGGCTGGATCGTTCCGCCATGACGAGTCGCTTTCAATATCGTAGTGTGATTCTGCAACTTGTCTTTTCTGTTATCTGCCTTACCGGTCTGATGTATGCGCAGGTCGCGGCGGAGTCCTCCCCTTCGCCCTTGTCGATGCAGCAGGCAGCAAGTATCGCGTTGGAAAAGAATCCGCTGCGAAAGGCCGCGCTCGCCGATACGAAAGCAACGTTGGCGGGAATTCAGGAAGCCCGGTCCTTTCTGATGCCGCATATAAGCTTCTCGGAACAAGCAATGAGAGGCGACGACCCCGTCTATGTGTTCGGGAGCAAGTTGCGTCAGCAGCGGTTCACAACGAATGACTTCGGCCTGAACATGCTCAATACTCCGCCGCCGTACGGAAACTTCACGACCCATTTTGGAGGCACGTGGAATCTGTTTGATTCGTTCGCCTCCTGGCATGGAATCAATCGAGCCAGGCAAATGAATCTCGCTGCCACCCGTCAGCTCGAGCGTACGGATCAGGAAATTTTGTTCCGTGTCGTCCAGTCGTATTACGGAGTGCTGCTCGCGGAGAAGCAATTGGATGTGGTGGAACAAGCCTACGAAACGGCGAAGTCGATTATGGATCGCAGCCAGGTGCGTTATGACGCCGGGCTCGTCGTCGAATCGGATCTGCTCAGCGCGAAGGTCCGTCTCGCCGGCCGCGAGCAGGAGTTGATCCGCGACCGCAACAATCTCGATCTGGCGCGCGCACAGCTCGATATCGCAATGGGAGTTCCCTCTGACACGATGTATCAGCCGATGGATGCGCTCACAGAAAAGGATCTTTCGAGTGCTCCGCTCGCGGAACTCGAAGAACGAGCTGTTTCTACCCGTCCAGACCTCAAGCGAATCGAAGCGCAGCAGTCCGCGCAGGCGCTGAGTGTGGCTATCGCGAAATCGTCCTTCGGTCCGCACTTGAACGCCTTTGCAGGATGGGAAATGGACAATCCGACATTCCTCGCGGGCGGCGGTGGAAACAACTGGTTAGGAGGAATCGAATTGCAGATCGATCTTTTCCAGGGCGGCGCAAAACGCGCGGCTCTTTCGCGAGAGCGAGCAAATGCCGAAAAGATCGCCGCCCTGAAGCAAGCAGCGGTCGACGCCGTACGCTTGGAGGTGCGGCAGGCCTACTACGATCAGGATACGAGCCGAAAACAGATTGATGTTGCCCGCACTGCGATCGACCAGGCGAAAGAAAGTTTGCGCATCGATCAGGACCGATATGACGGCGGCCTGCTCACTATTACTGATTTATTAGGCGCCGAAGAGGCGGCACGCCGCGGCCAGGCCGACTACTGGCAGGCGGTCTATTGGTTCTACATCAGCTACGCCAATCTCGAACTGGCGAGCGGAACTTTAACTCCACAGTCGCCAGTGGTGATGCGATGAATCGGATCTTTCGCAAAGAGGTAAGAACTTCCATGAAACTGACATTGGCTAGAACGGGGGCACTCTTCCTGGTGGCTCTCGCCGGAATATTGGCAAGCTGCTCGAGCGAGCGTGAGGCGGTGAATGCCGCTCCGGAGACGGTCAGCAATATTTCTGTGACTTCTGCCCAGGCAGCGATCATTCCAGATGTCGTCGATGCGGTGGGAACGCTTCGCGCCGCTCAGACAAGTCAACTCGCAGCCCAAATGATGGGCAACATCGTCGAGATACGCGTCCGCGAGGGGGATCGTGTTCAGCGCGGACAGGTTTTGGCGGTGATCGACGAAGCGCAGCCACGCGCTGCACTGGACCGGGCAACGGCGGCTGATCTGGCGGCACAACAGGAAATCACTGCGTCGGAATCCGACTTTGAGCTGGCGGACGCAACATTCAAGCGTTATCAGACACTTTACGAGAAAAAATCAGTTAGTCCGCAGGAGTTCGACGAGATCAAGGCGCGGTATCAGGCGGCCCAGGCGCGACGGGAGATGGCTCGTGCGGGCCAGGCGCAGGCCAAGGCGGCACTCCAGCAGGCTCACACGGCCCTAGGATATACGCACATCGTGGCCCCGTTCGATGGACTGGTTACGGAGAAGAAAGCCGACGTAGGGACCCTCGCCACTCCTGGGATGCCCATCTTCACGGTAGAAGACCTACATCGCTACCGTCTCGAAGCCACCGTCAATGAGACCGATTTGCGCTACGTACGGCAGGGGCAACAAGTTCCTGTTGCGATCGATGCCCTTAGCGAGCGGGAAATGAAAGGGAAGGTGGTTGAGATCGTCCCTGCAGCGGATCCGGCCAGCCGCAGTTTCCTGGTGAAGGTGGAACTTCCGGCGGATCCCGCGTTGCGCTCGGGATTGTTTGGGCGTGCCGAGTTCACCCGTGGGGAACGAACTGCGCTGCTGATTCCGCGAAATGCGGTGATCGAGCGAGGCCAATTACAAGGCATCTACGTGCTAGATCAAAGCAAGATTGCGGGTCTGCGATACATCACGCTGGGTAAACCGTCGTCGACGCAGGTTGAAGTTTTGGCTGGTTTGCAGAACGGCGAAATGCTGGTCGCGAATCCCGATGGCAGGGAACTCAGCGGCAAGAAGATCGAACCTCGCTAGGAGTCAGGAATGAGCGCCGACAAAAAACATTCGCGTTTAGAGAATGCCGCGCATCCAGCCCTCCGACTTGCGGGAAAAATAGCGGATGCTTTTATCGACTCCAAGCTGACCCCGCTGGTGGTCGTGGCAGCACTCCTGCTGGGGGCTTTCGCGATTCTCGAAACTCCCCGCGAGGAGGAGCCGCAAATTGTCGTTCCGATGCTTGACGTCTTCGTGCAGATGCCAGGAGCGTCATCGCAGGAAGTGGCGCAACGGGTCAGTCTTCCGATGGAGAAGCTGCTGCGAGAGGTTCCGGGTGTGGAATACATCTACTCAATCAGCCATCCCGGCATGAGCATGCTGATCGTGCGCTTCTACGTTGGAACGAAAGAAGAAGACGCGATCATCCAGACCTACAATAAGCTTTATTCCAACCTTGACCGCATTCCGCCGGGCGTGTCGACTCCGCTGATTAAGGTCCGCTCAATCGACAACGTTCCCATCATGGCCCTGACGCTCTGGGGCAAAGACTACGACTCCTACCGGCTGCGGCGAATCGCAGGAGAACTCGAAGATTCCTTAAAAAGACTCGATAACATCTCTGAAACGGCAATCATCGGCGGACAACCGAGGCAAGTGCGAGTGGTTCTTGATACTGAGCGGCTGGCAGCTTACGGACTGACTCCGGGCGCAGTAGTTGGTCAATTGCAAGGTGCGAACAATCGTGGGCAGGCCGGCAGCTTTTCCCGCGATAATCGCGAGTTTCAGGTAGAAGCGGGACTCTTCTTTTCACGCGCCGAAGACTTGCAGCAGGTTGTGGTCGGAGTTCACAACGGACATGCGATCTATCTGCGAGACGTGGCCGAGAAGATGGTCGACGGGCCCGCCGAGCCGGACAATTACGTCCTGTTCGCGAATGCAAAAGGAACGACCGGCCAGCGAGAGAATCCTGAGTACCCCGCCGTCACCATCACGCTTGCCAAGCGCAAGGGAACGAACGCGAGCATCATCGCCGAAAAGGTTCTCGAGAAAATCAGAGATCTGCGCGGCTACATGTTGCCGCAGGACCTGAATGTCACGATCACTCGGAACTATGGCGAGACGGCGAAGGATAAGTCCGACGAACTGCTCAAGCACCTCCTGATCGCGACGCTGTCTGTAACTCTTCTGATCGCTCTAGCTCTGGGCTGGCGGGAGTCGGGAGTCGTCTTGCTGGCCGTTCCGGTCACGCTGGCAATGACGCTGGCAATCTTCTATTTGTTCGGATACACGCTCAATCGCGTCACGCTCTTTGCGCTGATTTTCTCCATAGGCATTTTGGTGGACGATGCGATCGTGGTGGTGGAAAACATCGTCCGCCATTTCCGCCTTCCGTCGAGTCGGGGGCGGTCGCTCGTGGACGTGGCTGTTGAGGCCGTTGATGAAGTGGGCAATCCCACGATTTTGGCTACGTTTGCCGTGATCGGTGCGATTCTGCCGATGGCGTTTGTGCGCGGCCTGATGGGACCCTACATGCGGCCGATTCCGGTTGGGGCATCAGCCGCAATGGTGTTTTCGCTGATCGTCGCTTTCGTTGTTTCGCCATGGGCGGCGCTGAGGCTCTTGCGCCATTACGCCAAAGAAGGTGGCCACGAACATCACGAAGTCGAAGGATGGACCACGCGATTCTATCGCAAGGTGATGAACCCTCTTGTTCTCGATTCTCGCAAGCGGTGGCTGTTTCTCGGCAGTGTCATTGTGCTGCTACTGGCCTCATTCGCCTTCGTTCCGCTGAAGTGGGTACGCGTGAAGATGCTGCCGTTCGACAACAAGAGCGAGTTTCAGGTCATCATCGATATGCCGGACGGTACTCCACTGGAACAGACAACACGCGTTGCTCAAGCTCTGGGAAGTTATCTGGCGCAGCAACCTGAAGTCACGAACTATCAGGTCTATTCTGGAACGTCTGGGCCGTACAACTTCAACGGCCTGGTGCGGCACTATTTCCTGCGCCGCCAGCCGAATCAGGCAGATATTCAGGTAAATCTGCTCCCGCGGCATGACCGCAGAGCGCAGAGCCACGAAATTGCGCGCCGGCTGCGTCCGGAACTCGACAAGATCGCGGCGCCATTCGGAGCTCGGATCAAAGTTGCCGAAGTGCCTCCGGGACCGCCGGTCCTCGAAACCCTGGTCGCGGAGGTCTATGGGCCCGACTACAAGGGGCAGATTCAGCTGGCAAGTCAGATCAAGCAGGTCTTCCAGCAAACTCCAGGGGTTGTTGACGTCGACTGGTATGTCGAAGATCCGCAGACGAAGTATGACCTCAAAGTCGATTTGGATGAGGCATCACTCCACGGAATTTCGGCCGCCGATGTCACTCGCACGTTGCAGATCGGGCTAGGTGGCGCCGATGCGGGCCTATTGCACGACCAGCATTCGCGAGAAGACATCCCAATCGAGGTTCGACTATCGCGCGCCGATCGTTCGAGCATCCAGGATCTCGAGAGCCTGAAGCTGCCAACTCCTTCGGGCGGACAGATCGCGCTGCAGGAAGTTACCGACCTGCAACAGACAACGATCGACACCAGCATTTACCGCAAGAACCTGCTGCCGGTGGTTTACGTCACTGGAGATGTCGCCGGGGAAGAAGAGAGTCCGATTTATGCCATCGGCAAGATGAGCGATGCGATCGGCAAGATCAAGCTGCCCGACGGATACGCTGTCAAACAATACAAAGGCACAACCATGCCGGAACGTACCGACCGCTACTCCATGAAATGGGACGGCGAGTGGCACATCACAGTGGAAGTGTTCCGCGATCTAGGCCTCGCCTTTGCCGCCGTGCTGGTTCTGATCTACGTACTCGTCGTTGGCTGGTTTAAGAGTTTCAAGACGCCGCTGGTCATCATGGCGCCGATTCCTCTGACTCTGGTTGGCATTCTTCCAGCGCATGCCATGATGGGCGCGTTCTTCACGGCGACATCGATGATCGGATTTATCGCCGGAGCGGGAATCATCGTTCGGAATTCGATCATCCTGGTGGATTTCATAGAACTGCGGCGATCGCAAGGGATGTCGTTGGAGGAGGCAGTGGTCGACGCAGGAGCGGTGCGGTTTCGCCCGATGCTGCTGACTGCCGCAGCGGTCGTTGTCGGGGCGAGCGTGATTCTGTTTGATCCAATCTTTCAGGGACTCGCGTTGTCGCTGATGGCCGGGGAAGTCGCTTCCACGGTTCTCTCGCGAATGGCTGTCCCGGTTCTTTATTACATGTCGGAGCGAAAGAGTGTGCCATTTCCAC